>JAESGR010000739.1_pt1 | contig 15996 bp, 16 predicted proteins | sample 9269771 | NCBI WGS metagenome assembly JAESGR01 (sample SAMN15739572, study PRJNA653492) | algae metagenome | isolation source: Chroococcus sp. CMT-3BRIN-NPC107 and co-occurring heterotrophs from well... | place: USA: Clark Mountains Wilderness, California | collected 2010-04-18
GCTGAGCTTTCGGCGCTTTTGCGGCCTCGGTCTGGAGGATGCCGTGCCAGATGCGACGACGCTTTCTCGGTTCCGGATCGACCTGGCCGAGGCGGGTCTGGCGGAGTTGGTCTTCGACGCTTTGAACGCGCAGCTGGAACAGCGTGGCCTGATCATCAAGGCCGGCACGATGATCGATGCCACACTGGTGGAAGCCGACGTGAAGCGCCCGCCTATGCGCGAAGGCGAGGTATCGGCGCGCGATCCGGCAGCTGGCTTCACCCGCAGAGGGCAGCGCAGCTTCTTTGGCTACAAGGCGCATCTGGCGGTGGATCAGGGGAGCGACCTGATCCGCAGGGCGATCCTGACCAGCGCCGACATCGGCGAGAGCATCGCAGCTGACGCCTTGATCTGCGGCGATGAGCAGGCCGTGCTGGCCGACAAGGCCTACGAGTCGATGGAAAGACGGGAGGCCTTGGCCGCAATCGGCATCACCGACCGGATCATGCATCGGCGGCAGGCGGGCAAGCGCCAGCCGAGTTGGCACAAGTGGATGAACGTCGCGATCACGCCGCTGCGCGGCCAGATCGAGAAGATCTTCGGCACCATGAAGCGGCGCTACCTCTACCGCCGGGTGCGCTACCGCGGCCTGATCCGCAACCGCTGTCAGCCCTGGCTGCTTTGTGCTGCCATGAACCTGCGAAGGGCGGATCAACTCACCAGCTGACCGGCATCCAGAGATCTCGGACAGGCCGATCCTGCCCCGGCCGATACTGGATCGAGCAGGTGTCCTCCGTTCCAGGCACCCGCCGACCCGCCACGTCCTGTCGTTAACCCATCAGCCTCAGGCTTTCGCGCCAGTCTTTTGAGCGGATAGATCGCCGCGAAGATCGAGCACGCCCCTGCTCGACGAGGCCCGATCGCCGCGGTCATATCCGGTATCAGCAGATGGACGTGAACCAATATCTCTGAGGCCGCTCTACCGCTCCACCATCGTCACCGTGAACCGGTTCTTGCAGCGGGTGCAGACCAGCTGGTGCTTGAGCTTGACCAGCAGGGTGTGCGGCGGCCGACTATCGTGATCAGGTTGCTAGGCTGGCTCAATCGAGTGAGTACGCGGGAAACACCTGGCTCAGGGCTTCCTGTCTTTCATGGGCTAACCACAACAAGGCAGCAACACGAGACAGCACAGCCCGTCTCACATGGGTTGTTCTTGATTATCCAAGACAGTGCCTGTAGCAGGTCTACAGCTTAGCGAGACAGTCATGAATGTTCCCGGTGCATGGGCAATCGGTGCTACGTGGTTTCATTCAGCCGACACTGCTTGCATCGACCTAGATAGCTAGCGCCCGTTCGTCCTGCTGTGGCAGCCACCACCGTTAAACGAACAGGACCGGCCCATGAACGGACCGGTCCTGTTCCAAACACCATCGGTCGAACAGGTTGATTGGACAAAGCTCAGCTCACCAGAACCTGCACCCCATTGAAGTTCAAGAACTCGATGTTGCGCAGGATGTCCACACCGTCCGTTCCGCCTGGAATGGTATGGCTGACGGTCCGGCTGCCATCGGCGTTGGCGATAATCTGGTACTGCGTCTCCGGGCCATTGAAGAAGGCGATGTCCTGATCGGCGCCACCGTCCAGCATGTCGTTGCCTTGTCCGCCGCGTAGCTGATCGGCGCCAGTACCGCCCTCCAGCAGGTCATTGCCGAAACTGCCGAACAACATATCGCTGCCATCGTCACCGCGAAGCGTGTCATCGCCAGCGCCACCGCGGACCTCATCGCTGCCGGTGCCGCCTTCCACGGTATCGGTGCCACTGGCACCATCGACATTGTCATTGCCGGCGTCGCCGCGAACAACGTCGTCGCCAACCCCGCCGCGCACTAGGTCGTCGCTACCATCGCCATTGATGGTGTCGTTGGCCAAGCCGCCAAAGAGCCGATCAGCGGCCGCACCTCCGGACAGCTGGTCGTCGGCATCGCCTCCTTTCAGGAAGTCTTCGCCATCGCCACCCATCAGGATGTCGTTGTCGAGGGCTCCGTCGATGTTGTCATTACCAGCACCGCCGTTGATCGTGTCCGTGCCAGCATTGCCGATCAGCAGATCATCGCCGCCGTCGCCATTGATCGTGTCGTTGCCTGCCCGGCCAAAAACAGTGTCCGCACCACCAAGGGCGTTGATCGTCTCAGGATCGTTGGTACCGATAAGGATATCCCCATCGGCAGTTCCCACAATGACACCAGGGGGCGGCGGTGGTGGAGTAACCTGCTCCTCGAACAGGCCGCCATCGCGGACATAAACGCGCGTGTCGCCCTCGAACTTCAGTTGTTCAATACCGCCGGCTGCGGCCTTGTCAAGCAGGGTGATCGTGGTGAGTGCTCCACCGCTGGCACGGTAGGTGAGCACCAGGTCCGCGCCAGCCGCGTTCTGCTGCACGTCCTCAAAACGTATACCTGGGCCGAATTGAATGACGTCGGTGGCGCCGGCACTGTCGCTGATGGTCTCGCCTTGCTGCGCGATTCCGATGCGATAGGTGTCGTCCCCTTCTCCGCCTTCCAGCCGATCCTGACCAGCGCTACCGAGCAGAACATCGTTACCGGCGCCAGCATCCAGCGTGTCATTGCCGGCGAGGCCGTTCAGGATGTCGATACCGCCAAGCCCGCGGATCGTGTCCTCTCCGACCGTGCCCAATAAGGCAGTGTCGTTGCCGGCGGTACCAGTGAAGATCGACGTGTCGATCTCGGTACCATCCGCCAGGCGGATGGTCGGCCGCTCGATGAGCCCGATCGAATCGTCGTTGCCGTAGAACAGGGTGAAGCCGTTCTCGGGAGCGCCATTTTCGCCAACATTGCGCACCAGACGGACCGAACTCTCCGTGATGCCGCGGGCGAACTGGATCACGGAGTCGCCGAGGGCCTCGTTGATCTGGTCTTCACCATCGCCAACGGCGAACAGATACGTATCTATCCCATCGCCACCGACCAGCTGATCATTGCCGACACCACCATTGATGGTGTCGCCTTCCTCGTCGCCCGAGATCTGGTCGTTACCGGCACCGCCATTGATCGTATCGGCGCCCAATCCACCAGACAGCCGGTCGTCGCCATCTTCGCCATTGAGCTGATCGGCATCCTCCTGACCGCCGATCTGGTCGTCACCACCGCCGCCATTGATCGTGTCGGTTCCGACAAACCCATTGATGGCATCGGCACCGCCGCCGCCGCTCAAGGTGTCGCCAAGGGTCGAGCCGGAGATCTGATCGGCTCCATCGGTACCGAGCAGGACAGTATAATCGGGCGTAGCCGCAAAGGAGATCCCGTCACCCTGCAGGCTAACAGTCGTCTGCGCGTTAAAGCGAAGCTGTTCGATCGCCCCACCCGAGAAGAAGTTCGTGATCTTGATGTAATCGGTATTGTTATTGTAGAAAACGAACAGGTCGTTCAGCGAGTAATTACTTAGAGCGTCAATAGGTTCACCATTGCCACGGAACAGCCTAACATTGCTCTGTTCCACTCCCTCAAAGATGATCTCATCCGTGCCGCGTGTATCCGTGATAATATCGAGCCCATCGCCATTACGGAAGATGTAGCGGTCGTCACCCGCCAGTCCTTCCAGGGAATCATTGCCCTGCAAGCCGTTAAAGTCATCATCGCCGGTGGTGCCGCGCAGCGGATCGTTACCTGGAGTAGCGCCTGATACCAATGCCATCCATCTTACTCACACTACTTGTTGGAACGCTAAAGGCTCACGACAACATTTTATGTTTATGAGTTATTATATTGTGCTAAATTAAAAATCAAAATATGGAATAAACAAGTTCATGACCAGATCCTTATCGTGTGCTATATTTTTATCTACTTGGTCATGGGCCAGCCATTGAACTGCTGCAGCTTCTTACAAGTCATGCCCGCACGGGTTTAACAAGCTCACTATGACGGTACTACAGGATGTCATATCTAGATGCAATGTCTCCGAGTAGAAAGAGATAACAGTTTATTCTACCGTCAGGAACGTGCGCTTGTGCCTACCTTCACTTCGACAGATCCTCCTGTCACGCCTTCACTGTCATTGTCCATCCGGTCCGCTTGAGGGTATCGAGTAGGGTGGAGCGCGGCACCTTGAAGCTACGGCAGACCGAGGCCTTGGCCATTGTTCAGCGCCGGCTCGCACTGCGCGAGCGACCGAAGATCGAGAACAGCAGCTCGCCATGCGGGGTGGCGGTGTTCATCTGCTCGCTCACAGTGCCGCCGATGATGACCGCCATGGTGCCGCCTCCCTTGTCGTTGCCCTCTGCGTCCGGTGACACGGCCAGTGTGCGCCTGGCCCAGGCGGCAGGCAAGGCTCGACCTTCTCAACCAGATGGCGGCGGCAAGTAACGGCTGCCCGTCCGAATCAAGTCGATGCCGGTCCCGCCGAAGTCGATCCGTGGCCGGTCGCCGCGACGACTGCTTGGAACCGTCCCGAGCACTTCCCGCCGACTTCCAGACGGGTCCTGGTCTTGTGATTATGTAATAGCGGAGCACGGATATGGGGACAGCGCACCGTTGAGCAGCAGCCGGCGCTGCTCCTGCCGGATCCGCAGGCTGTCCTCCAGCGCACGGAGATGCTGGAGGCTTGCAATCAGGCTGTGCCCTTGCTGACGCTGCTGCTCGATCCGCAGGCGCTGCTGGGTGATCCGCCGCTCCGTATCGGCAGTCGCCTGCTCGAGCCGGGCAAGCTCATTGGTGGTGGCGGGCATGTTTTGGTCAGGGGAAGGCTTCTGTGAGCCAGAAAAACCCAGCGACGGCGCAGGATCCCGATCCTTTTCAGGGTAGATCGGAGACATGCGGACACAGCGGAACCATTCAGACCGTCATCGACTGGATAGATGGGTCACTTCTCGTTCGGCCAGATCCTCATGTCCTCCCACCACCGCATCCTGGTCGTCGAGGACGAGTACCTGATCGCCGACGACATGCGGCACGAGCTGGAGAAGCTCGGGGTGCTGGTGATCGGGCCGGCACCGACCGTGGCGATGGCCCTGCGCCTGTTGGACGCCATGCCCGTCCTCGATGGCGCCATCCTGGATATCAACTTGCGCGGCGAGAAGAGCTTCCTCGTGGCCGATGCCCTGCGCGAACGCAGCATCCCGTTCGTGTTCACCACCGGCTACGCTGCGTCAATGGTCCCAGAGGCGTATCAGGGCGTGCCGCGCTTCGAGAAGCCAGTCAACATGCAGGACGTGGTCAGGGCGATCCTGGCCTGAGAGCGTGATCCAGCCTCCAGCGTCGGCTGGGTATCATGACGACAAACCGGTGATTTGCGTACTGCTCAGCGTTTCAAGGTGATCAAGGACGCTGATCGGGCAAAACGAATAAGGCAGCCTGAACAACGTGGAAGAAGTACCGGAGGGTTGATACAATATCCAGAAGAAGCGACGGGAGCGGATTAGAGCCGTCCGGTATCGCAAGAGAGATTCACATACCATGCCTTCTCCAAATAAGGCTTCCAGGATTGGCGTAGATTCTAAATGGTTACGGATGATCGAGTGTCTATCGAGACCTGTCTTGAAAGGCTGTAAGCCAAGCGTGATACACTTCTTCAGAGGCGCAGAGAGATATGCGCGGCTCGTAAGATACGCTCAAACGTCGTTAGAACGGAACTTCTCCATCCCAGCCTGTTGGTGAAGCAGGCAGTTTTCCACAGCCTGCAGGCGTTAAAGAGTTAAATAATATAGAAGTTAAGAAGTTAAGGCCTCTGTAAGCCTCTGGATCGCTTGAACAATTGGGGCTTTTGTACGTCTAATAGGACGTGCCATCTGCGCCTAATAGGACGTGTCTGTTTGCGCCTAATAGGACATGTTGCATGCGCCTAATAGGACGTGCCCTTCCACATATCCCCAAGGCCCGGGCGCATATAGCCATTCTCTGCCGGATTCGGTTGATGATCGTCATGCTGAAGGGTGGATTCTACCCTTTCCAGTCCATGATACTGCTCGTTGATCAGGCGACTCATTGGTTTGATCTGGCCTACTTGCGCCTAATAGGACGTGTCTCATGGGCTGGCGGCTAAGCGGCGGCGCGGACTGCGCTCAGGTTCGAATCGAGCATCGCCAACAGACAACTGACTGCGCCTTACCATCCAAAGAACTTCCTCCTCTGCCGCATTACGCTCAAGAGAGAGGGCGTATTCTGGCAGGTTGTCAGCCGCTGCCACTTTGCGCACGTCGATTGCGAAGTCAGACAGGCGAGCAGCACTGCCCGATTTGACGTAGAGCTGCTGCATCGTGAACTGCCAGCCCATTTCCTGACTGCCAGCGTGCTTACGAGCGACCCGGTACAGCCAGCGCTCTATACCCCCTGTGAGCAGGAAGTAGTCCTCGTGGATCGATAATACCCCGCCGCCCTCGATGATGCCGTCATACAGCCATTGCGGCAGGGTCAAGGACATGCCGGTTGGACGGCCATTCTCGTCCTCGTACGCGTCCCAGTGCTCGATCCAGTGGAAGTTGACCTTGGCTTTCCGGCTGCCTTTCGGGACGCGGATGTTGGTCTCGACATAGGTGGAGGCCAGGCGGTGCAGCGCATCCTGCAGGCGCTTGTAATTCTCGCCGCTTGGCGCGCGGCGGATCGCCTTCAGCAGGCTGTACGGGTGAAATTGGATACGTGGAGCAGGCACGCCACCGCGATTGATCACGTCTGTGACCTGCGTCGCCGCCCAGATCAGGATATCGGCATCCCATATGGTTGCGATGCCGAATTCTTTGACCGGGTAGACATTAACGATGGTGCCATTAACGTCATAGGTGATGGGCGTGCGTCTAGGCTTCTTGGCCAGGCTGAAGAATGGCCTTTCCATGGTATCGCGCTGATCGCGCAACGGGATATCGGCATAGCAGGCAGTGAAGATATCGAGCTGGGTCTCGGGTGTCCTGCGCTTCATCCCTGCCTTGCCTCACGCTCCAGCTCGGCTTCCAGCAAGGCAATCGCTCGTTCGAGCAATTCACCCTTTGGACGGTTCAGCCGTAGCGACCATGCTTCGACCTTCTCTTGTGCCTCAGGCTTGATCTTCACGTTAAACTGCGTGCGCCCGGTTCGATAGCGGTAGCCGCCTTTCTTGATCGCTGGCTGGGCAGCCTCACGGCTGCGGAACGCAGTGCCTTGCGTGGCTGCCCTGATCTCGTCTACCGAGGGGCGGACTGGCGGGGTGTCATCCTCGATATCGATGTCGAAGATACTGGCTGGCTTGGTCATGCCACCGCCCTCGCCGGACGGCACACAAGGCTCTGAACCTCCCTGGTAAAGGCACGGGCGTTCTCAATTGCTGCAGGGATGCCACTAACCTGCAATGGATCCAGACCAGACAGGGTGCCTCCGTAGGAGAAGATAGCTCGGAACGCTACTCGCTCCACCATGCCCGTCTTGAAGACCGAGACCCCTGCCCCGGTGATCTCCGCACGGATACGGCGCAGATCGCGGGTTTCGATGGCGGCGCTGACGCGCGTGAACAGCACAACAGCCGGGATTTTAAGCTTGAACAGCTTCTCCTGCTTGCGGACAAGCTGCACGGCCTTGACCGCTTCCTCGCCGTCCAGCTGCGATCCTTGGGTCGGGATAATGACGAGATCCGCCCGCGAGATGGCAATGGCGACCACCATGGACGCCGTACCCTCGAGATCGACAACCACATACTGGCTGGTCCGGGATGCACTCTCGATAACATCGATGATCGTGTCCTCGGTAACGCTATCGAGCGCTGTCAGGTTTTCAGGCTTGCCGGGACGCTTGGCCCATCGAGACACAGGCCTGTTCGGGTCTGCATCGATAACAGTCACACGGTGGCTCTTGGCCAGTTCCGATGCCAGCAAGACGGCGGAAGTCGATTTCCCGGCGCCCCCTTTCGGGCTGGCGAAAACGATAGTTGGCACGCATAGCCTCCGGATAACGCGATATAGTGGTTATCGCAAGGATAGCTGGTTATCAATAAGATATCCATGGATATCCACTGGATAGCTGGGTAACCAGTTAACCTATGGTTAACGAGATACCCGGTGGATAACTAGAAGCCATCAATTATCCCGATATCGCTTGGCATTCAAATATCAGTGAGTATCAGGATAACCTGCTACCTCAGACGGCTGGCATCGCCAACCAAGCTGCCGTCCCGGACGATCTCGTCCACGACGGTGCCTGCCTCGTCGACGATGGCGAGCGATTGAATGCGTGCACCACTGTCCAGGCTCGGGTCGAAGCTGAACTCGACCCCGCCAACCTGTGGGAACTGGCCGGGCGTGGCACCCTCGGCCGTGGCGGCGACGCCATGCTCCAGCAGCGCCTTCAGCCCTTCCGCGGTCGTCGTGACGATCGAGAGCGCGTTGTTGAACCGCAGCGAGTTGACGATGTCGAGCTGGGAGACCTCACCTTCGTCCTTGCCGGCTCTTGCAGCCGTGAATGGGTGCAGACTCAAAGCACCTTCATCAAGGTTCACAATATGATGACCACACAAGGTGTCATCCTGGTCGCCGCGTGCTAGCGCGTGCTGCTGCGCGCAAGGACGTGCGGGAGCAGCCAATGGATGAAGGCGGCCTGAGTCCTGTTCCGGCTGAATAGTAGTATCCGCCAAGTGGTATCGCTGTCTGTCGCAGTGGTACCACTTGGTTGTGCACCTGAGCCGCATTCCTGGGGCTGATCGACCGGAGACCGGCTTCCTCATGGTCCGATTGACCACCCCGACATCCGGGAGCAGTCTCGTTTCAGCCCGCCGGCACTACACGGGGCAGCGGCGCAGGGCGACACACAAAAGGAACAGACCTTGAAGGCGGCTGTTTGCAGGGGGTTCAGGCAGCCGGTGGCGATCGAGGAGGTGCACCTCGCTGCGCCGCGCCGAGGCGAGGTCCTTGTCAGGGTTGCCGCCTGTGCGGTCTGCCATAGCGACGTGCTCGCCCTCGACGGCGCTTGGAGCGGGAGCCTCCCCGCTGTGTTCGGACACGAGGCGGCCGGGATCGTCGAGGAGGTCGGTCCGGGTGTCGACCGGGTCCGGCCCGGCGACCACGTCGTGGTCACCCTGGTCCGCCACTGCGGCACCTGCCACGCCTGTGCCCGGGGCGAGCCACCCCTGTGCGAGGCGCGGTTCCCGCTCGACGAACAGTCGCCGCTCGCAGCCGCCGACGGTGAGCTCATCCGCCAGGGTATCCGCACTGGCGCCTTTGCAGAATGCGTGGTCGTCGACGCGTCTCAGGCCGTGCCGATCCCGCGTGCCGTGCCGTTGGACAGGGCGTCGCTGCTGGCCTGTGGCGTGATCACGGGTTTGGGCGCGGTCCTTAATGTCGCCGCGGTCCGCCCCGGTAGCCGTGTGGCCACGATCGGGACTGGAGGGGTGGGTCTGAACTGCGTGCAGGGCGCGGCGCTGTGCGGCGCCACGACGAACATCGCGATCGACCTCTCCGACGAGAAGCTAGCGGCTGCCCGGATCTTCGGGGCCGATCAGACGATCAACCCTGCGCGGGAGGACGCACGGGAGGCGGTCTTTTCCATAACCGGCGGGCGTGGTGCCGATTACGTGTTCATCGCCGCGGGGAGTGCCCGCGCCATGGAGCAGGGGGCAACCCTCCTGAGGCGCGGGGGCACGCTCGTTATTGTCGGGATGACGGCCGAGGGCGTGAAGGTCCACTTCGAGGCAGTGGACATCGCGGACAACGCCCTGCGCATTCTCGGCAGCAAGATGGGTTCCGTGCGCCCGCAGATCGACGTGCCGATGCTGGCCGAGTGGTACCTCGCGGGGCGGCTAAAACTCGACGAACTGATCTCAAGGCGCTACCCGCTGGGCGAGATCAACGCGGCGCTCGACGACATGCGAGCCGGTGCGGCACTACGCAACGTGATCACGTTCTGAGCGGGGGGCAGCGTTGCGGATCGCGAGCATCGAAACCTTTGCCACGCGAGACGTGGCCATGCTGCGGGTCCGCACTGAGGACGGGGCGGAAGGCTGGGGCCAAGTCTCACCCTACAACGCCGACATCACCGCACTCGTCGTGCATCGTCAGATCGCCCCGCATGCGCTCGGTCGCGATCCGCTCGACGTCGAGGGTCTGGCGGACCTGATTGCCGACCGCGAGCACAAGTTCCCAGGCTCCTACGTCTGGCGCGCCTTGTGCGGGCTCGACACCGCACTGTGGGACCTGCGCGGCAGGCTGGAGGGGAGGAGCGTATGCGAGCTCCTCGGTGGCAGGCCTCGGCCGCTACGGGTCTATGCGTCGAGCATGAAGCGCGACATCACCCCCGAAGCCGAGGCGGAGCGTCTCGCCCGCCTGCGCGACGCGCACGGCTATGACGCGTTCAAAATCCGTGTCGGCAGCGAGTGCGGCCACGACCACGACGAGTGGCCGGGCCGCACCGAGGCCATTGTGCCTGCGGTGCGCAAGGCCCTCGGGGAGGATGCGGCGCTGCTTGTGGATGCGAACAGCTGCTACACGCCGGTCCGTGCGATCGAGGTTGGGCGGATGCTCCAGGACCTTGGTGTCCGCCACTTCGAGGAGCCCTGTCCTTACTGGGAACTTGAGTGGACGAAGGAGGTCGCCGACGCACTCGATCTCGACGTGACTGGCGGCGAGCAGGACTGCGAGCTCGCGACGTGGCAGCGCATGATCGCGATGCGGGCCGTCGACGTCGTCCAGCCGGATGTCTGCTACCTGGGCGGCCTCACGCGGACCTTACGCGTAGCGGCGATGGCGCGGGCGGCGGGGCTGCCTGTCACCCCGCACTCTGCCAACCTGTCGATGGTCACGGTCTTCACCCTGCACCTCATGGGCGCCATCCAGGGAGCGGGTCCCTACGTCGAGTTCTCGATCGAGGGGCCAGACTACTATCCGTGGCAGGATAGACTGTTCGAGCCAGCCTTGGTCGCGCGTGACGGGAAGGTCGCGATCCCGGACGGCCCTGGCTGGGGGGTGGAGGTGAGCCCAGCCTGGCTTGCGCAGGCCGCATATCAGATCAGCGAGGTCGCCTGACCGTACGCTATCCAGCAACAAAGCTGTCACAATGGACCTATTCTCTGTGCTGCGCCAACGCGGCGTTCGATCGATAACCAGGGAGGACAACGACAATGCGTCGACTAGATCACAGCATCGCTCCACCAAAGGCCCGCGTGCTGCCCGCCGCTGCGGTGGCCCTTGTCCTGCTCGTCGCGGCCGGTGCCGCCGCCGAGGCGGCTGACGCCAAGATGGCTACAAGCGCCGCCGACTTCGGCGGGATGGACGGCCTCGTGGCCGCTGCCAAGCAGGAGGGCGAGCTGAATGTCATCGCCCTGCCGCCGGACTGGGCGAACTACGGCACGATGATCGAGACCTTCCAGTCGAAGTACGGGATCAAGGTCAACAGCGCCCAGCCCGACGCCAGCAGCCAGGACGAGATCAACGCGGCCAACCAGCTTCGCGGGCAGGCGCGTGCGCCGGACGTCTTCGACCTTGGAACTAACGTGGCGCTGCGCAATACCGATTTGTTCGCCCCTTACAAGGTCGCGACCTGGGGCGATATCCCGGAGCCGTTGAAGGATCCGAACGGTGTCTGGGTGAACGACTACGGCGGCTACATGTCGATTGGATATGACGCCGGGCGGGTGCCCGCCGTCACAAACGTAGCCGACCTGATGAAACCTGAGTTCAAGGGCAAGGTCGGGCTGAACGGCAACCCAACCCAGGCCTCCGCTGGCTTTCACGGGGTGATGATGGCCGCACTCGCCAACGGTGGCTCGGCCGACAACATCGAGCCCGGCCTCGAGTTCTTCAAGAAGCTGAAGGCAGCCGGCAACTTCCTCCCTGTCGACCCGACGCCGGCCACGATCGCCTCAGGCGAGACACCTGTCGTCATCGACTGGGAATACCTCAACGTTGCCCAGAGCAAGCAGCTTGAGGGGCAGATCGACTGGAAGCTCGTGGTGCCCGAGGGGGCAGCTGTGGGCGCCTATTATGTTCAGGCGATCAACAAGGACGCGCCGCATCCCGCCGCCGCACGGCTCTGGCAGGAGTTTCTCTACTCCGACGAGGGACAGAACATCTGGCTCAGGGGCTTTGCTCGGCCGGTCCGCCTCGATGCCATGGTGAAGGCAGGTACGGTGGACAAGGACGCGGTGGCGGCCCTGCCTGAGGCTAAAGGCACGCCCGTCTACCTCACCCAGGAGCAGATCAACACGCAGCAAAAGCTGCTGATGGAGCACTGGGACCAAGCCATCCAATGACGGTTGGGACCCCAAGAGTCGGTCCCGTCGCAGCGGCACCCTTGTCCGACGCCCGCAGCACCGGACCGGGGCACGGCGTCGGGCGGGGAACCCGCGCGGCTCTCGACCATCTCGGGATCCTGCCTTTCCTCCTGTTCATCGGCGTCTTTCTTCTCTGGCCAACCTGTGCGGTCATTGTCGGGGCCTTTCAGGACGCGGAGGGGCGCCCGACCCTCGACAACCTCGCGGCCGTCACCCAGGGCACGTACCTTGAGGCGTTCACCCTCTCATTCGCGCTGTCGGCGGTCACCGCCCTCCTTGGCGCAGGCCTCGGTGGGTTACTTGCCTGGGCGGTCGCAAGCGGGCGGCGCGATGGCGCGCTGCGCCGAGTGGTGACCGCCGCGTCGGGCACGCTCGCCCAGTTCGGCGGCGTGATGCTTGCGTTCGCCTTCCTCGCCACCTTCGGCTTCAATGGCCTTGTCACGCTCTTCCTGCGCGACCGGCTCGGAATAGACCTGTTCGCAGGGGGTGCCTGGATCTATGAGCTGCCGGGCCTAGCGCTCGTCTACACCTACTTCCAGATCCCGCTCATGGTCATCGTCTTCCTGCCTGCGGTCGAGGGGCTGCGGCCGCAGTGGCGCGAGGCCTGCCTGAGCCTTGGGGGGAACAGTTGGGCCTACTGGCGCCACGTGGGATTCCCGATCCTCTGGCCGTCGTTCCTAGGCGCCACCCTTTTGCTGTTCGCCAACGCCTTCTCGGCCTATGCCACGGCCAAGGCCCTGATCTCGCAGGCAAGCCCGCTCGTGCCGCTGCGTATTGGCACGTTTCTTACCAGCGAGATCGTCCTGGGGCAGGCGAACCTGGGCAAGGCCCTCGCGCTCGGCATGATTGTGGTCGTGGCCGTAACGACTGTGTTGTACGCGCTCCTCCAGGCGAGGAGCTCTCAATGGCTACGCTAGGTGTCAGCCCGGGTCGGGCCGGGCGTGGCGAGGCAGTCCTGCGCCACACCGTCCTCCTCGTGGTCGGTGCCTATCTTCTACTGCCGCTTCTCGCGATGCTGGAGTTCTCAACACGAGGGCTACGCGGCACCCGGAGCCTTGCGGCATGGGCCCGGATCGGGACCAACCCCGACCTCGTCGAGGCGATCACCGTCCAGCTCCAGCTCGCAGTGCTGACGGTCGTCCTGACGCTGGTCCTGCTCCTGCCGACGATGGTACTTGTGCAACTCCGGCTACCCTGGCTACGCCGGACACTTGAGTTCCTGTGCCTCCTGCCGCTCACGATCCCGGCTATCGTGCTGGTCGTCGGCCTCGCCCCAATCTACGCCGGCGTCACGCGACTATTCGGTGAATCAGCGCTGACGCTTACCTTCGTCTACGCAGTCTTGGTCCTCCCCTTTGCCTACCGCGCCATTGCATCGGGCCTCTCAGCCATCGACCTCGTCACTCTCGCTGAAGCCGCCCGCAGCCTCGGCTGCTCCTGGCCCGGCGTGGTCTGGCGGATCGTCGTGCCGAACATCCGCGGCGCCCTGATCGCAGCCGCGCTGGTCTCGGTGGCGCTGGTTTTAGGCGAGTTCACGATCTCCTCCCTGCTCGCCTTCGACACCCTCCAGGTTGTCATCAACCTCCAGGGCAAGCGGAACGCGGCCATGGCCGTAGCGGTCTCGCTGGCGGCGCTCGTCCTCGCCTTTGCGCTCCTCTACGTACTCTCCTTCGTCGGCCGGCCGGCGCGCGGCTCCACATTCAGCGAGGACGACACATGAGCCGGGATAAGCCGGCGTCTGGTGTTCGGGTCGAGCTAGCGGACCTGCGGCGGCGCTACGGCGAGGTGCACGCGCTCGACGGCCTCACGCTCGAGATCGGACCCGGCGAGCTGGTGGCCCTGCTGGGCCCCTCGGGCTGCGGCAAGACCACGGCCTTGCGCGCGCTCGCGGGCCTCGAGCGGCTGGACGGCGGCCGGATCCTCATCGACGGCCGGGACGTGACGGACGTCCCGGCCAACCGACGTGACATGGGGATGGTGTTCCAGGCCTACAGCCTGTTCCCGCACATGACCGCCCGCGAGAACGTCGCCTTCGGCCTGCGCCTGCGTGGGGTTGGAAGTGCGGAGCGGCTTCGCGTCGCCAACCGGTACCTCGACCTTGTAGGCCTCGCTGACCGCGCCGTCCGCTATCCCCACCAGCTCTCCGGTGGCCAGCAGCAGCGAGTCGCCCTTGCCAGGGCTCTCGCCATCGGGCCGCGGGTGCTCCTGCTCGACGAGCCGCTCTCGGCCCTCGACGCCAAGGTGCGTTCCCAGCTCCGCGATGAGATTCGCCGCATCCAGCTCGAACTTGGCACCACGACTCTGTTCGTGACCCACGACCAAGACGAGGCCCTGGCGATGGCCGATCGGGTGGCCGTCATGCACGCCGGCCGCCTGGAGCAGGTCGCCGCGCCGACCGAGCTCTACGAACGGCCATGCACGGCGCGGGTCGCGGAGTTCGTCGGCCTCACCAACCGCCTGCACGGCGAGGCGCGCGACGGCACGGCGATGGTGCTGGGGGTCAGCGTGCCCCTCCTCGAAGGATCTGCCCGCGATGGGCCAGTGACGGTCCTGGTCCGGCCCGAGGCGGTCGAGCTGGCGCCCGACCCGGATGGGGTCGCGCGGGTAGTTGTCGTAAGCTTCCTGGGCTCCATCGGCCGCGTACGGGTGCGCCTTCCCGACGACAGCTTCCTGCTTGCACAGGTTTCTAGCGCCGACGTGGCCCGCTTCGGCCGCGGCGACCCGGTCCGCGTCTCCCTCCGGCCAGTGCCGGCGCTGGCGACGGAGGCCTGAACCGTAGCGTTCCCGGCCACCCGTGTGGCGAGGCATCGATCAGTGTTCGCCAAATCAAGCAGGATAAGTACGCCACTTGCCATACAAGATCACCTCAATGCGCGGCGGCCGACTGTTGGTCGGATACAATAAACTTTTCTATAGGTGTATGCCCATGCCTTGCAGGCTATCGATCATGTCCGGTTCAGATAGATGCCTTAGAGCAAGCTCATAAAATAGTACGCCATAATACACAAATGAACTAAGCGCTGTCGGTGCCTCAGCAAGGTAGATCTAAAAGATTCACTCTGCTGGATTTGGCAGGTTGCCACATTCATCACCTTTACCCTTCAAGTTGTATTCGATCCTGTGCCGGCATCTCTAGCCGCCGCCACTTCCACTTCGTCCTGCAGTCCGAGGATCAGCTTGGCAGCCACCGTTGCATCCATCATGTCGATGGACCCCCGTCGTTCCCGCACGGTCAGACCGAACGTTTCGCACCAGCTGCCCAGGTAGCGATGCCGCCCCATCCCGAGCTTGAGCATGAGCGACCTCACCAGCTTGACCTGCTCCTTGCTGGCTCGACTGTTCATGGGCTTCTCCGTGCAGATGAACCATCGCCTGCCATCCGTTGCCAACGGCTCAGATACAGGCCGACGTACCCAGGATTGGCAGGCTCATCCAGAACGTGGCCGTACAGGCAACCATGCTGCCGACGATGGGCAAGCCGCCGGTGAAGCGGGACAGGGCCGGGATCTTTGCACCTTGCTGCAGTTCACTGCTCCTGATCGTCCGGCAAGGCGGCCAGCCACTCCTTGAAGGTGAGGTTGCTCTTGGCTGGCACAGCGCGCTCGATTGCCAGGCGCAGTCGCTCGGCCTGATCGTCACCGCTCTTCAAGGCGCGTGCCACCCGCCGGATCAGCTCGGCATCGGCGGCGGGGAGGGCCACTTCAACCCGCCTGAGGCCACGCTCGGCCAGCTGGCGCCGGTACTTCTGCAGAGCCTGGTTCATCTGTACTCTTCTTATAATCT
>JAESGR010000740.1_pt1 | contig 15995 bp, 15 predicted proteins | sample 9269771 | NCBI WGS metagenome assembly JAESGR01 (sample SAMN15739572, study PRJNA653492) | algae metagenome | isolation source: Chroococcus sp. CMT-3BRIN-NPC107 and co-occurring heterotrophs from well... | place: USA: Clark Mountains Wilderness, California | collected 2010-04-18
ACCTTGCCACGGGCAGGGCCAGCGGCGACGGCAACGACAGCGTGGCGAACTTCTCGGTGGTGGTCGGCAGCAGCTTCGCGGACAGCATCGCCGGCAGCAGCGCCGACGAGGTGTTCTTCGGCGCGCCCGGTGACACGGTCGACGGCGCCGGTGGGACCGACATCCTGAGCTACCGGCACGCTGCCGGGACTGTGAACGTGGACCTCGCCACGGGCACCACCTATTTCGGCCAGCAGCAAATCGACAGCTTCCGCAACATCGAAGTCGTGCACGGGTCCGCCTGGGACGACGTCATCGATGGCTCCGCCGGCAACGACAGCATCGATGGCGGGGCCGGCAACGACCACCTCTTCGCCAAGGCCGGCGACGACACGATGGCGGGCGGCGCGGGCGACGACCTCCTGGTCGGCGGAGCCGGCAACGACGTGTACGTCTACGGTACATCCGCGCAGGGCGTCGACCGCATCATGGACTTCAGCGGAGGCGACGCCATCCGCGTTGCCACGCTGCTCACGTCGTCGACCGTCACGGCGGGCACCGGTGACGGCATCACGGGCCGGACGGTGCAGGCCACGTCGAGCGGCGGCATCACCACCTTGTCGATCGGCACGAACGACGCCATCGGCGCCGACGTCACGATCCAGCTGACCGGCACGTTCGCCGCCAGCAGCTTCGTGGTGACCGCCGACGCGGCCAGCGGCACGTCCACCATCATGCGCGGGCCCAACGCGTCGGGATCGGTCTCGATCCAGGGCACGTTCCGGCAGGGACAGGTGCTCTCGACCAGCCACACGCTGGCCGATGCCGACGGGATGGGCAGCATCTCCTGGCAGTGGTACGCAAAAGGAGAGGCGATCGCGGGCGCCACCGGCACCACGCTGCTGCTGGCGCAAGCGCAAGTCGGCAAGCGGCTGACCGTCGTGGCGAGCTGGACGGACCTGAGCGGGATCGCGGAGGCGAAGGCGAGCGCGGTCACGGCCGCTGTCGCCAACGTCAACGATGCGCCGGCAGGCAGCGTGACGATCACCGGGAACGCCGCCCCTGGCCAGGTCGTCACGGCTTCCCACGACATCACCGACGCGGACGGCATGGGCGCGGTGGCCTGGCGGTGGCTGGTGGCGGGCGCCGTCGTCGGCACCGGCACGACTTACATGGTCACGGGGGCGGACGGGGGCAAGCCGCTGCAGCTGGAAGCGGTCTACACCGACGTCCACGGCACCATCGAGACCGTGCGCAGTGCAACCGCCAACGTACCGCGTGTCCCCGGGATCACGGTGACTGGCACCAGCGGCAGCGACACGCTGTACGGCGGGTGGGGAGACGACACGCTCGTCGGTGGCGGCGGGCTTGGCTTCGACATCTTCCTCGTAACGCCGGGACAGGGAACCGATCGCATCGTCGACTTCGACCATCAGGATTCGATCCGGGTCAACGCCCTGCTCGCGGCCGGCGTGGCGAGTGCAGGCACCGGCAGCAACGTGGCCGCGCTCGGCGTGCAGGTGTCCACGTCGGACGGCATCACGACGCTGGCGATCGACACGGATGGTTCGCCCGGGGCCGACCTTTTCATTGAGCTGGCCGGCACCTATTCGCCCAGCAGCGTCGGCGTGCGGCCCTCCACGACCAGCGGCACGTCCACCATCAGACTGGAAGCGAACGGTACCGGCGCGCCGACGATCCGGGGACAGGTCGCGATCGGCCAGACGCTGTCGGTGGCGAACGACTTCGCCGACCCCGAGGGCATGCGCCGCATCGAATACCACTGGTTCGTCCAGGACCAGCCCATTCCCGGCATCTCCGAAACGTTCACGATCACTGAATCGATGGTCGGCAAGACCATCAGGGTGCAGGCGCACTGGATGGATGGGTACGGGGTTCCGGAGGCAAGGATCAGCGCCGCGACGGTGCCCGTGCCTGCGGACGTGGCGCGCACCGGCACGGCGGCGGCCGACGTGCTGGTGGGTGGCGTGGGACACGACACGCTCAGCGGCCTGGCCGGCAATGACTACCTGTACGCGGGCGCGGGCAACGACTGGCTGTACGGCGGCGACGGCATCGACGTGCTGCTCGGCGAGGACGGCAGCGACGTCCTCAGCGGCGAGGGCGGGCAGGACTACCTGTTCGGTGGCGCCGGCAACGACACGATGTACGGCGGCGACGGCGTCGACGTGTTCCTGGGTGGCGCCGGCGACGACCTCATGTACGGCGGCGACGGCGCGGTCGACTACTTCTACGGCGAAGGCGGCAACAACGTCGCCTATGGCGGCGCCGGCGTCGACATCCTCGTGGGCGACAGCGGCAACGAGGTGTTCCACGGCGAGGCCGACAACGACTACGCGTATGCGGGTGGCGGCAACGACAGCCTCTACGGCGGCGCCGGCGTCGACGTGCTGCTCGGACAGGATGGCGACGACTTCTTCGACCCCGGAACCGGCGTCGACTACCTGTACCTTGGCGCCGGCGGCAACGACACCGTGCTGGTCGGCACCGCCTCCGGCATCGCTCTGGTCTACGACTTCGAAGTCGGCGGCGCCAACGACAGCATCCGCCTGCAGGGCTCGGGCTGGAGCAGCCTGGCCGACGTGGTGGCGCACACCTACGACTACGTCTCCTTCTCCATCGTGCAGGTGGATGCGGACACGGCGATCTGGATGATCGGCATGCGGCCCTCGGATTTCCAGGCAGCCGACTTCACGTTCGCCTGACGTCGGGGTTCGGATGTGCGCTCACCCCGACCTACGGGAGAGGCGCCTGCGTGATAGGCTGGATGCCATGACCCGCCACTTCTCGCTCCTCGTCCTGCTGGCGCTCTGCGGCTGCGCTGGCGCGCCGCGCACGCAGCTCGCCGCCTCGCCTTGCGCGGCCGGTGAAGCCACCTACGCCTGCCAGGTCGAGCGCTATCACAACATCTCCGAACCCTGAGCGGCTGGCCGACGCCGCCCTGGCGTTCTTCGACGGGCTCGCGCCGGTCGAGCCGGAATCCATGCTGGGCGCGTGGCGCGGTGCATCCTTCGCCAGCGGCCATCCGCTCGATGGCGTACTGGAAAACTTCGGCTGGCACGGCAAGCGTTTCGACAGCACCGAGCACGTGCATCCCCTGCTGTTTCGCAGCGCCGGCGGCCGCATCGTGCAGGTGCGCGCCGGCTGGATCTTTCCCTTCGTGCCGCTGTTGCTGCGCTTCCCAGCGTTGCGCTCGCGTGCGGCAGGACGCTTTGCGCAGGCCGTCGTGCCGCTGCTGTCCACCCGGCGCTCGGGCGCGCGGCTGCGCATGCTCGCTTTCCGCGGCAAGACCGGTGCCGCCATGGTCTACGACGACGCGCCGATCATCGATGTGTTCCGCCGCATGGACGACGGCACGGTGCTCGGGATGATGGACATGAAGGGGATGGAGCAGCCGTTTTTCTTCGTGCTGCGGCGGGAAGGCTAGGCGTCCACGTCCTCCAGCTGCTGCAACTGGTACAGCCGCTGGTACAGCCCGCCCGGGATCGCCATCAGCTCGCCATGCGTGCCCAGCTCGGCGATGCGGCCATGGTGCAGCACCACGATGCGGTCGGCGTCGCGCACGGTGGAGAGGCGGTGCGCGATCGCAACCACGGTGACCCGGCCGCGCAGTTCCGCCAGCGCGCGCTGCACCACCTGCTCGGTCTCCGAGTCGATGTGCGAGGTGGCTTCGTCCAGCAGCAGGATGCGCGGCTGCCCCGCCAGGGCGCGCGCGATCGCCAGCAGCTGCTTCTGGCCGACCGACAGGCGTGCGCCGCCTTCGCCCAGCGGCGTGTCGTAGCCGCGCTCCAGCCCGGTGATGAAGTCGTGGGCATGCGCGGCGCGCGCCGCGGCCTCCACCTGCGCGTCGCCGAGTGGCCGGCCCATCGCGATGTTCTCGCGCGCCGTGGCGGCCAGCAGGAAGGGCTCCTGCGGCACCAGGCCCACGCTGTCGCGAAAGGCCTCCTCGGCAATCGCGTCCAGCGGCACGCCGTCGATGCGGATGCTGCCCGCGCCCGGCGTGTAGAAGCGCAGCAGCAGCGACATCAGCGTGGTCTTGCCGCTGCCCGTGTGGCCCACGATGCCGTGGAAGCTGCCCGCCGGGATGTCCAAGGCGATGTCCTGCAGCACGGGCCGGCCGGGCTGGTAAGCGAAGCCCAGTTGCTCGATCGCTATCGCGCCGCGTCCCACCTGCCCGCGGTCGTGCGCCACCGGCGCTTCGGCTTCCGCCAGCAGGGCCTGCACGCGCGCGGCGCCCACCAGCGCCTGCTGCATCTGCGAGAACTGCATGGTGATCTGGATCAGCGGCTCCACCACGCGCGAGATGTAGCTGATGAAGGCGTACAGGATGCCGACTTCGCCGGCGCTCAGCGAACTGCCGTCGGCTCGCGCGCCGAACACCCACAGTACGGTGGCCAGCAGCAGCACGTTCAGGAAGTCCAGCACCGGTCGCAGCAGCCACGCGTTGGCGCGCAACTCGCGCAGCCGCGAGCGGTAATGGCCTTCGTTGCGCGCGCCGAAGCTCTCGCGGAACAGCCCCGCGGCATTGGTCGCCTGCAGCACGGGCATGCCCGAGATCGATTCGGCCATCTGCGCGTTCAGTTCGCTGCGCAGCTCGCGCGAGCGCGCGACCGCGGGGCCCGACAGGCGCTGGTAGAGGAAGACGATCAGGGCCACGGCCGGCACCAGTGCCGTCACGATCAGCATCAGCCGCCAGTCCAGCCACAGCATCGCCACCATGGCGCCGGCCAGGATGATCAGGCTGTCCAGCATTACGAAGAGCACCTGCACGTACAGCGTCTTGACCGCCTCCGTGTCGTTGGTGACGCGGCTGACCAGCTGCCCGGTGATCGCCCGGTCGAAGAAGGCCATCGGCAGGCGCAGCACGTGCCGCATCACCTCTTCGCGGATGCGCTGCACGGAGCGCATCGCCACGCCCGCCAGGCGCACCAGCTGCCCGTAGCGCAGCCAGCTGGCGACGATGCCCGCCACCAGCGCCCCGGCGAGCAAACCCACCATCTGCGGCACGTCGGCATGGCGTGGCAGGAGGTGGTTGTCGATGAAGTACTTGCCCGCCAGCGGCCCCAGCGCTTCCAGCCCCGCCGCCAGCAGCAGCCAGGCGATGCCATGCCCCACCTGGCGCCGCTCGGGCGCGGCGGCGCGCAGCAGCAGCGCTGCCGCCTCGCTGGCAAAGCGCTGGCGCGGCACCGCAGCCGCGGCTTCCTCGCGCGAGGGCAGGGAGGTATCAGTCGGCATCCAGGCTCGCCTGCAGTTGCTGGTAGCGCCACTGGCGCGCGTACCAGCCGGTCCCCGCGGCCAGCGCCGCGTGCGTGCCGCGTTCGACCAGCTGTCCGTCGCGCAGCACGACGATCTCGTCGGCGTCCGCCACCGCACTGAGCCGATGGCTCACGATGACGACGGTGCGGCCCACGCGCGCCTGCCGCAGGTGCGCGAGGATGCGCGACTCCGTATCGGTGTCCACCGCCGACAGCGCGTCGTCCAGCAGGAGCAGGGGCGCGTCGGCCAGCAGTGCACGCGCGATCGCCACGCGCTGGCGCTGCCCGCCCGACAGGGTGACGCCGCGCTCGCCCACCGGCGTGTCGTAGCCTCGCGGCAGGCGCAGGATGTCGCCGTGCACGGCGGCCAGCTTCGCGACGTGCTCGACCTCGGCGCGCGTCGCCTCGGGCCGCCCGAGCGCAATGTTCTCCGCCACGGTGGCCGAGAAGAGGAAGGCCTCCTGCGGCACCCAGGCAGTGCCGGCGCGCAGCGCCTGCAGGCTGTAGTCGGCCAACGCCACCCCGTTCCAGCGCACCGTGCCCGCGGCGGGTGCATGGTGCCGCAGCAGCAGGCGCAGCAGCGTGGACTTGCCGGCGCCCGTCGGCCCCACGAGTCCGAGCGTGCGGCCCGCCTCGATCCGCAACGACACGCCCTGCAGCGCGGCGCGCGCATCCGCGCCGTAGGAAAACCGCACGTCCTCCACCTCGATCGGGCCGGGGATCACCTTCGCCACGGTGCCGTGGTCGTCCACCACCAGCGGCGCGTCGAGCACCGGCTGCAGCCGCGCCCACCCCGCCTTGCCGCGCTCCAGCAGCGACAGCACCCAGCCGGCCGCGAACATGGGCCACACCAGCTGCCCCAGGTACAGGCTGAAGCTGGTGAGCTGCCCCACCGTCAGCTGGCCGTGCCACACCAGCCAGCCGCCGGCGCCGAGCACCATCGCGGTGGCCACGGCAAACGTGCAGCCCACCGCGGGTTCGTAGGCCGCTTCCCAGCGTTGCGCCGACAGGCTCGCCTGCGCCGCCGCACCCGCGAGTTGCCCGAACTGGGCTTCGCTGCGCGGCACGAGCCCGAGGGCGCGCACCGTGCGCACGCCGGCCAGCGTCTCCTGCACGTGGTCGTTGAGCGCGGCGAAGCGGTCCAGCGATTGCCGCGACGCCTCGTGCACGTGGCGCGAGATGCGCCAGAAGCCGATGGCCATCAGCGGGAAGGGCAGGATCGCCGCGATGGCGAGGCGCCAGTCGACGCCGAGCGACATCATCCCCACCACCAGCACGAGCGTCAGGGAGCCGTCGAACAGCGCCAGCAGCGCCTCGCCGGCGGCCAGCTCGATCGCGTCGATGTCGTTGGTGGCCAGCGCCATGAGGTTGCCCGTGCGGCGGTCCTGGTAGAACGACGCGCCCTGCAAGGTCAGGCGCCGGTACAGCCGTTCGCGCAATTCCACGCCGATGCGGTAGGAGGCGGCATAGAGCCGCAGGCGCCAGCCCACGCGCAGGAAGTAGACGGCAGCGCCGGCGGCGAGCAACCACGCGAGCTCGCGCAGCAGCGCCGGCGGCGGCAGGCGGTTCGCCACCAGCCCGTCGACCACGTGCCCGATCTGCCGCGGGATCCAGACGATCAGCACGGCGATAGCGACGAGCATCAGCGCCGACCAGGCATAGGCGGCGCGATGGCGCAGCACGAACGCGCCGACCAGGCGGTACAGGGACATGGGGAGGAGAAGGCGTTGGTCGCAAGGACGACCAACGCGAGATTAACCGAAGGCCGCGGGCGTCGCGCCCGCGGCCGCGCAAAGCCCGGCGCCGTTCAGGCCCGGCGCATGCGGTCCTGCTCCATCGGCCGGATGAAGCCGAAGTACAGCCCCCCTGCCGCGAGCAGGATGTGCAGCCACACGTCGTGGCCGTACAGCGGCACGAAGCCGAAGGCGGTGTGCAGGTTCATGGTCTGGACAAGGCCCATCACCGCCAGCAGGATGTACGAGACGGCGACCACCTTGGCGTACCCACGGGAAGCGCCGTCCGAGCGTGAAGCTGCAAGCCCCCAGACGCCGAACAGGAGGTGGGCCAGGTTGTGCAGGATGTTCACCGGGAACAGGCCCAGCGCCATCCCGAGGAAAGCCGTCACGCGGACGTCGGGATGGGAGTGCGGCTGCGAGAGTCCGGGAATGAATCCGGAGATCCCGATCAGCAGGAAGGCAATGCCGAAGATGAGGGCGAAGCGACGCAGTGCAGACATGGAGCCTCCTTGGACGATGATGAAAGTGGCCGTTTCATCATGGCCGTGCCCCGCGTACGCATTCGTCGGCGCGCTCCTACATCGAAGTCGGACGCGCTCCCCTGAGCGCCCGGCCCGCGCGGCCTAGCCTGTGCCCATGAACAAGCCCGCTTCCGCTCCCGACGTCATGCCCGAGCACAAGGTGCCACCGCCCGATCCGGGCGAGAACCCGGAGGGCAACAACGCGACGATCCATCATCCCGACGACCAGGCCGAGCAGCACCGCGTGCGGCCCGAGCACCGCAAGGAGATCGGGCCGTACACCACCGGCAACTGGTAGGCGGCGGCAGCCGCTTTCTTCAGCTGAAGGTGAAGTTCTCCGCGCTCAGCTGGTTCGGCTTCACGCCCACCAGCCAGATGGCGGTGTTCGCATCGATGGCGAGGACCACGAAGGAACCGTAGTCGTACGTGTTCGCCTTCGCCTGCGCGAAGCTCGTGATGGCGGTGCCCTGCAGCGCGATCGTGTCCTCGAGGTAGTCGAAGCCGTTGATCACGTCCACGCCGGAACTGGCGTTGTGCAGGACCAGGTCCGGGCTGTCGCCCAGGAACAGGTAGTCGGTGCCCGCGCCGCCATCGTACGTGTCCCTGCCCCGGCCGCCGATCAGTACGTCGACGCCGCTGCCGCCGGACATCGAATCGGAGAAATCTCCCATGTAGAAGTAGTCCTGGCCGTCGCCGCCCGAGGCCACGCCGGGGCCCGACTGCATCACGATGATGTCGTTGCCGCCCTCGCCGTATGCGAGCGTGCTGGTGCTGCCGTAGGCGTAGAGGTAATCGCCGCCCTCGCCGCCGTACAGCACGTCCTCGGTGCCTTGCGAGATCAGCACGTCGACGCCTCCGCCCCCGGCCAGGACGTTGGTGCCGCTGCCGCCGAACAGGTAGTCCTGGCCATCGTCGCCGTACAGCGAGTCGTTGCCGATGTCGCCGATGACCACGTCGTCACCGGCGCCGCCGGAGGCCACGTCGTCGTTGCCCTCCGCGTACAGGTAGTCGTTGCCGTCGTCGCCCGCCAGCGTGTCCGCCCCTTCGCCGCTCACCAGCACGTCGTTGCCGGCGCCGCCGGACACGGTGTCGTTGCCGCCGTAGCCGTACACGGTGTCGTTGCCGGCACCGGCCGCGCCGAGATCGCTGCTGGCGCCGCCGACCACGAGGTCGTCGCCATCGTCGCCGAACAACTGGTCCAGGTCGCCGCCGCCCACGAGCGTGTCGTTGCCGAGGCCGCCATAGACGCTGTCGTTGCCCGGGTTGCCTTCGAGGTAGTCGTCGCCGTCGCCGCCGGAGAGCACATCGGTGCCGGTGCTGCCGAACAGCCGGTCGTTGCCGGTCTCGCCATAGATGACATCGTTCCCGTCGTTGCCCAGCAGGGTGTCGTCGCCGTCGCCGCCGGTGAGCACGTCGTCGCCCGCGTCGCCCTGCAGGCGGTCGCGGTCGGCGCCGCCGAACATGTTGTCGTTGCCGTCATCGCCGAACAGGCGGTCGTTGCCCGCGTCGCCGCTCACCACGTCGGCGCCGGTGCCGCCGTACAGGGTGTCGCTGTTGTTGCCGCCGCCGAGCGTGTCGTTGCCGCCCCGGCCTTCCAGGTAGTCGTTGCCACCGGTGCCCTGCAGGTTCTCCGCCGCGTCCGCGGGGGGGGTGTAGATCAGCTGGGAGTGCAGGGGGCTGAACACCACCGAGCGGCTGAAGTGGGTGGCGTCGAAGTTGCCGACCAGCGTGATGCTGAGGTCGGAACCGGCCACGCCGTCGACGCCCACGAACACGCGGGTCGTGTTGTTGGTGGCGTTGTACGCGCCGAACTGCACTTGCCCGGCCAGCACGGTCGTGCCGTCGCCGGCCGTCACGCTGTCGATCTGGATGTTGCTGAACTGCAGCCGGTCCTGGTACTGCAGGTCGGTGATGCGGTCGGTGCCCAGGTTCGCCTGGGTCACGTCCCAGGCGAAGGTGTCGAAGCCGCCGCCACCGGTGAGCGTGTCGTCGCCGACGCCGCCGACGATGTGGTTGCGTTCGAGGTTGCCGACGAGGCGGTCGCCGGCACTGCCGCCGTACATCTCGACCTGCTCGACGCCGACCAGCGTGTCGGTGCCGCCGGTGCCGTCGTTCTGGATGCTGCTCGCCGCCGTCAGGTCCAGTGTCGAGCGGAAGTCGACGGAGGTCGTGTTCCCGGAGAAGTCGTAGACCGCCGCATCGTCCCAGGCGCCGCCGTCCAGGTAATCGTTGCCGGTGCCACCGTGCAGGAAATCATTGCCCAGCTCGCCGTAGAGACTGTCGTCGCCGCCCAACCCGCGCAGCGTGTCGTTGCCTTCGCCCCCGCGGATCTGGTCGTCGTCCTCGCTGCCGGGGAGGTTCTCCGCCGCGGTGGTCCCATTGATGATCATCTGTCGTGCTCCCTTGCCAAAGATGGCTGAGGCTAGAAGCGCAGGCTCCGAAGTCCTGTGGGAAAACATCCCGCCGCTGCGTCGGCGGCGGGTCGCTTCGTGTAAACCGACGCGCAGGCCGGCCAGCGGAAAACAGGTACGCTCCTGCCGCGGCATGCCGCCGCCTGGAAGGACCTCCGCATGGAAGCCACCCGCCGCAAGTTGCTGCACGCCGTCGGCGCCGCCGCCTGCCTGCCCGTCATGGCGCAAGCCCAGCAGACCTCCCCGCGCCAGAAGGGGCCGCCGGTCTGGCTGGACCTGGACCAGGCCGAGCTGGACGCGGCCTATGACCAGCGGGTCTATGCGCCGCATGCGGACCTGGTGGTGAAGCGCTATGGGGTCAACAGCGAGGCAGCGCGCGCCCGGCTCGGGGCGCCGCGGCGCCTGGCCTATGGACCGACGCCGATCGAAGTGCTCGACATCTACCGCACCAGCGCCGCGCGCGCGCCGGTGCACATCTCGCTGCACGGCGGCGCCTGGCGGGCCGGGCTCGCGAAGGACCATGCCTATCCCGCCGAAGTCTTCGTCAACGCGGGCGCCCACTACATCGCGCCCGACTTCATCAACGTGCTCGAAGCCGGCGGCAGCCTCATGCCCATGGCGCAGCAGGTGCGGCGCGCGGTGGCGTGGGTGTATCGCAATGCGGCCAGCTTCGGCGGCGACCCGGATCGCATCTACCTGTCCGGGCATTCCTCGGGCGCGCATCTCGCCGGCGTGGTTCTCACCACGGACTGGGCGCGCGAGTTCAACCTGCCGCCGGACATCGTCAAGGGCGGCGTGCTGGTCAGCGGCATGTACGACCTGAAGCCGGTGCGGATGTCGGCGCGCAGCAGCTACGTGAAGTTCACCGACGAGATGGAGGAGGCGCTCAGCAGCCAGCGGCACCTGCAGCACCTGCGCGCGCCGGTCGTCGTGGCTTACGGCACGCTGGAGACGCCGGAGTTCCAGCGGCAGTCGCGCGACTTCGCCGCCGCGGTGCGCGCCGCAGGGAAGCCGGTGCAGCTGCTGGTGGGCGAGAGCTACAACCACTTCGAGATGCCGGAGACGCTGGCCAATCCGTACGGGCTGGTCGGCCGGGCTGCCTTGCAGCAGATGAAGCTGGCGTCGTGAAGGGCTGAGGCCTATGCTGCCGCCATGCTGCGGCGCCTCGTTCTTCCGACGTTCCTGTTCCTCGCGTTCGCCGTGGGCGTGCCGCTGCTGGATCGCTGGCACGCGTGCCGGGTGCCGGCCTCCGAGGCCTGCGTCTGGGCCAAGGCCTACCTGCCGCTGTCGTTCGGGCTCTGGGCGATCGCGGGGCTGTTCGCGGCGGTGATCCTGTACTGGGTGCTGCGCATGCGGCGGGGTTCGCGCGGCTCACCCCGCCCTACGAGCGGGGAAGGTGGGGATCCGTAGGCCGGGGTGACGCAGGAACCCCGGTGATTCCACGCGCGATTGGGAGCAGGTCCCCCGGATGCACCATCGCCTCGCGAGCGCGGCGAGCGGTCTCGTACTGCTGCACGACCGTTTGCAGCCGCGGCTCGTGGAGAAGCTCCCAGACTCGCTCGAGCCGGTCGCGCAAGGGAATGCTCTCGGCCAGCAGCATCGCGCGCGCCGCACTGGACAACACGGCCGGCCGGCTTTCGACGGGCGCGGTGCTGCAATACACGACGTGCCCGGGCAGGCAGCCCTCCACCGGCGCCAGCGCCTGCAAGGACGCTCCACGCAAGATGACTTCGCCTCCCTCGCACGGGAAGGAATAGCGCTCCGACCCGGACGCCTGCGCTAGCCGCTGCAGCCCCCGCAGCAGCCGCGGCAGGTCGGTCGCCGCCGCGGCGGGTGAGGCCTTCACCTCCGCGAGCAGCACGAGGTCCTCGCCCCGCAGCACCGCCACATCGAATTCGTCCTTGGCGCCGGAGCGCCGCGCCGGGAAACCGGCGGGCGTGCGCAGCCCCCGCACGACGCGCTCGTCCGCTGCGGCGAGCTGCTGCAGGGCCTCCATCACCACCGCTTCCGCCGCGTCACCCGTGCTGGCGGCCGCGCGGCCCTGCGCGACGGCAGCGTCGCTCCCAGCCATCGGCCCGGCGCGCTCGCCGAGCGCCAGGTAGCGCTGCACGGACGCGAGCTGCCGCAGCGCGTCCAGGCGGGCCAGGCGGGCGAGCGCCGGCGCGGCCGTCGCAAGCCGCGGCTCGCCGGCCACCAGCGCCGCCAGCGTTGACCAGTCCTGCTGCGTGACGCGTGTGTGCAGGCGCTCCAGGGCTTCGCGCTGCGGCCCCGGAGGCTGGTCGCGCAACTTGCCCGGATGCGCCCATGCATCCACGGCCACGCGCACCGCGCGGCGATCCGCCGCGGCGCCCGCCTCGTGCTCCACGAACTCTGCCACCTCGGCATCCGAGGCGCGCAGCAGCTGCGCCTGGAACACCGGGTCCGCGTCGGACGCACGCTGAACCAGTTCGCGCAGTGCATCCGTGAAAGCAGCGCGCACGGCCGGGGTCGCCTGCCGCAGGCGCACCGATTCGAGGGCAAACGCGATCGTCACCTCGGCGCCGGCGGCGCGTGCCGCATCGAGCTGCGCCGGCAAGGCGGGCAGGGCGTAACGGCGCGGCGCTTCGCGCAGCACCTCGCGCCACTTGCCCGTGGCCCCGTCTTCCTGCGGCTGCATGGCTTCATTGTCTAATCACGGGTCTTCCAGAGGGAACCGATGACCCACCTGTTCGCCCCGCTGTCGCTGGGCACCCTGCACCTCCCGAACCGCATCGTCGTCGCGCCGATGTGCCAGTACTCTGCCGACGAAGGCAGCGCAACCGACTGGCACCTGATGCACCTGGGCCAACTGGCGATCTCCGGCGCCGGGCTGCTGGTGCTCGAAGCCACCGCAGTGTCCGACGTCGGCCGCATCTCGCCCGACGACCTGGGGCTGTATTCCGATCCGAACGAGGCCGCGCTGGCGCGCGTGCTGGCCGCCGTGCGCAAGCACGCGCCCATTCCCGTGGCCATCCAGCTCAGCCACGCCGGGCGCAAGGGATCGAGCCGTTCGCCCTGGGAAGGCGGCGCCCAGATCGCGCCCGACGCGCCGCGTGGCTGGCTGACCGAAGCGCCTTCCGCCGTGGCGCACGCACCCGGCGAGGTGCCGCCGCTGGCGCTGGATGCCGCCGGCCTGGCACGCGTGCGCGACGCCTTCGTGGCCACCGCACGGCGCGCGGCGCGCCTGGGCTTCAACGGCATCGAAGTGCACGCCGCGCACGGTTACCTGCTGCACCAGTTCCTGTCGCCGCTGGCGAACCACCGCAGCGATGCCTACGGCGGCAGCCTGGCCAACCGGATGCGCTTTCCGCTCGAAGTCTTCGATGCGGTGCGCGCCGTCTTTCCCGCCGACAAGCCGGTGTGGGTGCGCGTGTCCGCCACCGACTGGGTCGAAGGCGGCTGGGACACCGAAGAAACCATCGCGTTCGCGCGCGAGCTGCAAGCGCGCGGCTGCGCCGCCATCCACGTGTCCACCGGCGGCGTGTCGCCGTTGCAGAAGATTCCGCTCGGCCCGGGCTACCAGGTGCCGTTCGCGCAACGGGTGAAGGCGGCGGTGGACCTGCCCGTCATCGCCGTCGGCCTGATCACCGAAGCGAAGCAGGCCGACACCATCGTGCGCGAGGGCCAGGCCGATGCGGTCGCCCTGGCGCGCGCGATGCTGTACGACCCGCGCTGGCCCTGGCACGCAGCGGCGACGCTGGGTGCGCAGGTGAGCGCGCCCAGGCAGTACTGGCGCTCGCAGCCACGCGAGCACAAGGACCTGTTCTCCAGCGCCAGCTTCGGCCAGCGCTAGCGCTCGCCTCCCGGCTCCAGCTCCTCCAGGAAGCGCTCGGCCTCCTGTGCATTCATTTTCTGGGCGAGGGCGAAGGCGGTGAGGCCGCCGGCGTCTTCCGCATGCGGGTCGGCGCCGTGCTGCAGCAGCAGGCGCATCACCTCGACGCGATTGAACATGGCCGCGAACATGAGCGCCGTCTTGCCGTCCGGCAGGCGCTGGTTCGGCTGCGTCCCGTGTTCCAGCAGCAGGCGCACCATCGCGAGGTCGCCCTTGAAGCAGGCCCCCGCCAGCGGCGTCTGGCCACGGTCGTTGACGCGTCCGGGATCGGCGCCGTGCCGCAGCAGCGCGCGCGCCGTGTCGTGCCGGCCGTGGTACGCCGCAAGCATCAGCAGGCTGTCGCCTGCCTGGTTCACCAGGTTGGCCGGATAGCCGGCGTCCAGCACCATGGCCAGTTGCGGGTCGCCGCTGCGCGCCCATTGGAACAACTGGCGCACCTTCTCCAGTTCTTCGGGCGTGAGTTCGGGTGGCATGCGTGCAGCTTACGCGCGCCGCGCGCCCGCGGGTGGGCATACTGGCGCATCGCAAGGAGAACCGACCCATGTCCCGCCTGCAGCCGCTGCCGCCCGAAACCACGCCGGAACTCAAGGCCCATTTCGACTTCTTCCTGGGCACGCTCGGCTTCACGCCCAACAGCGTGCTGACCATGCAGCGCAAGCCGAAGCTGGTGCAGGCCTTCGCGCAGCTGAACGCGGCGGTGATGGATCCCGCCGGCGAGGTGGACCTGGGTTTTCGCCGCCTGGTGGGGCACGTGGCCAGCGTGGCGGCCGGCTGCCTCTATTGCCAGGCGCACACGCTGCTCGGGGCGCGCAATTTCGGCGTGAGCGACGCGAAGCTGGCCGACGTGTGGGACTACGCGCGCAGCCCGCACTACAGCGAACGCGAACGGGTCGCGCTGGAGTTCGCGCTGGCGGCGGCCGCCCAGCCCAATGCGGTGACCGACGAACTGTTCGCCCGCCTGCGCGCGCACTGGAGCGAGGGGGAGATCGTGGAGCTGCTGGGCGTGGTGGCGATGTTCGGCTTCCTCAACCGCTGGAACGACACCATGGCAACACCGCTCGAAGCGGTGCCGCTGGGGGTGGCCCGCGACGCCGCGGGCGAGCGCGGCTGGTCACCGGGCAAGCACGGGCGCGACTGAGGCACACTGCGCCCGTGGCCACCCAGTACTACACCGCTGCCAGCCTCGACGGCTTCATCGCCACCGAGGACGACTCGCTGGAGTGGCTGTTCCCGCTGGGCGACGTGAATGCCACCAGCTATCCGCGCTTCATCGCGCAGGTGGGTGCGCTGGCCATGGGCTCTTCGACCTATGAATGGATGCTGCACCACGTGGTCAAGCCGGCGACGGGGCAGCCGGGCCCCTGGCCCTATGCGCAGCCCACCTGGGTCTTCACCACGCGCGAGCTGCCTGCGGTGGCCGGCGCGGACATCCGCTTCGTGCGCGGTGACGTGCGGCCGGTGCACGTGCAGATGCGCATCGCCGCCGGCGCGCGCAACGTATGGATCGTCGGCGGCGGCGAACTGGTGGGCCGCTTTCACGATGCGGGCCTGCTGGACGAGATCATCGTGCAGGTCGGCTCGGTGACGCTCGGTTCGGGCAAGCCGCTGCTGCCGCGACGCATCACCAACCCGTCGCTGAGGCTGGTGTCGGTGGACCGCTTCGGCGAGGGGTTCGCCGAACTGCGCTACGAGGTGCGCAAGGCATGACGGACCCGCTGCAGCGGCTGGTGGACGTCGAGATGCCCTACGGCAAGTACCAGGGCCGCCTGATCGCGGACCTGCCCGGCAACTACCTGAACTGGTTCGCGCGCGAGGGCTTCCCGAAAGGCGAACTCGGGCGGCTGCTCGCCCTGATGCACGAGATCGACCACAACGGGCTGAAGCACCTGCTTGCGCCGCTGCGCCGGCGGTGAAGGCTCAGAGGCGCGGCCGCTCGGGCCGCAGGCCGATGCCGATCACCCGCGCCGGCAGCCGTCGCAGCATCGGCAGCCTTTGCAGCAGCTTCACGGGCAAGGGCGCACGCGCGGGCGCGTCGCTGCGCGCGAGCAGCGGCGAGAGCACCTCGTCCTGCACCGCCACCTGCACGCGCTGCGTCATGCGCGCCGGCCACTCGCGGCGCTTCTGCACCGCCTGCAGGTGTTCGGTGCGCGGCGTCGCCGATGCACAGCAGCCCCTCGCGGTACCACTGCGGCATGTGGCTGATCTGCACGTTGAGCAGCTTG
>JAESGR010000741.1_pt1 | contig 15960 bp, 12 predicted proteins | sample 9269771 | NCBI WGS metagenome assembly JAESGR01 (sample SAMN15739572, study PRJNA653492) | algae metagenome | isolation source: Chroococcus sp. CMT-3BRIN-NPC107 and co-occurring heterotrophs from well... | place: USA: Clark Mountains Wilderness, California | collected 2010-04-18
CAGCCGGTACCGCAGGCTCGCCATCCGCTACGAGCGGCGCCTGGACATCCTCACCGGCTTCCACCTGCTCGCCGCCAGCCTGATCTGCCTCAAGTTCGCCAAACGGTGGTTCTGTTAGGCACTCTTAACCAGGGGGGTGCACAATCTTATGGCTTGCACGCTTTAGACCGGATTTGACCGTTCACGATGCTAAGAATGTGAATCGGGCCATGAAGGAGTAGAGATCATGCCAAGACTTTCAACGGCCGCGATAGCAGCAGCAAACCTACATGTCGGCGGGAAGGCGCCGGCAGCACCAGCGTCACTAAATCAGGAAGCACGGGAACACTGGGAGCGGATCGTAGCTGCCCGGCCGGTCGACTACTTCGCGGAGGGCAACCTTCAGTTGCTCGCGCAGTACTGCCGAGTCCTCGTACCCCTGCGCCGGGCAAGCGACCTACTGGACACGATTAACACTGCCGACGTGGGGCATTTCGCCGAGCAGGTGGCGGTGGTCGGCAGGCTGACGACGATGGCTATCACCCTCGCTACCAAACTCAGGCTGACCATCCAGTCGAGCGTCCGCGGTGATGCTGGGATCCTGAACGAGAGGCCAGCGCCCCGCTCGCCACTGCTTGGCGGCAACATCACGTCGCTGCACAGAAGTTGACACATCTATGACAGCAACGGCCGCCGAGGCCTGTGGCATGCCAACGGCTGAGTAGCAGCCGGGGCCTTTTGCTTTCAAATCTTGTGAAAAGGAATCGTGTCATGATGAGTCCTGTTAAGAACGTGATTCGGCTGCGCAAGAACCAGCGAAATATTCGATTGGGCCAGATTGGGACTGACCTGTGGTCGGTCAGGATTAACTTTTTCGATTGTCTTGACCGTACCTCGCGCGAAGTGCTGCCGATCATCCGCCCGATGTTCAAGCAGCTTGAAACATATACCGAGCTATGCAGGTATGACCGCTATTCGTTCGACGCCTTCGGCCTCTACCGAGGCGACGTGACCCGGCTGTTTCCGAAGGAAGACAAGGACGGCTATCCTTGCCATGGCTTGGGCGCGCTGTTGCCGTGCGATGGATCGGTCGTGACGGACTATACCTTCGACGACCTTCCTTACGTTTCAATCTCGACCAATCCGGTGCAGCGGTTCGCGCTGACGAAGAGGCCGTTGCCGGGCAGCCCTATGGAACTGCGCGACATCACGCAGGCACTAGACTGGCTGGCAGCCATGATCCGCCCACGAGCGATGCTCTTGGACATGACCATCGAAGCCGCGAATGACGAGGCCATCGAGCAGTTCTATCAATGGGAGCGGGCCAAGGTGGCTGCCGTTGCTGAGCGACATGCTCGGAACCTTCCTCTCCGCTGACCCGACCTTGGCGGTCCAGCCAGTAGGCGGTCGCCAAGGTCGCTGCCGCAGGTGTGGGCAGCAGGTCCAAATGTGGTGGAGCACCTTGGCCAGCCGGCATTGGGCGATTGGCGGGATCGGTCTCGGCGGACGGCCCTGTCTTTCCCCCTCGCTGAGACGAAGGTTCTGAGACAAGCAGAGCGCGATCATGGTCATAAGCGTCTGGCACTGATGCCTTGTCCAGCAGTGGTCCTGGCCGAGATCCTCCTTTGGTTGCTGGCGCGCCTGCTCGCAGATGTTCATGGTGCTGCTGGCCTTTCTCGATAGCTGCATGTTCTGACGGGTTAGCCTTGTCACCTATTCGAACATGCCTTCGCAGTACGGAGCGGTAGGGTTACGTCTCCTGGCCGGGATCCTTGTCAGCCGACCCGGATGGAACAGATGGCCGGACCGTTACCTCGATGGTGACAGGCGAACCTGGATCAGCCTGGGCGACGACATGCAGCTCGTCAGCCACTACCTCGTGTGGATGAGAAGAAGCGGTCGTTGCTTCCTTGTCCCGTACGGCGACGGGCACCCCGGAACTTCCGTCCTCCCTCACTCGCAGCACCCCCCACATCCCCTGCGGTACGTCCCACCTCAGCACGCCGCTTCGGTAGGCGTGGTCTCCCTGGAACTCGGGCATGAACGTGAGTGTCCTCACCGTGCCGCAGGTGACGGCCGACTCGGACGAGACCATGGCCCGACCGTTTGCTGGAGGATCGAAACGATGCTCTTCCCATGCCACGCCATGGATCGTGAAGCTGTGGTGTCGCGGCTTGTCACAGGCACCCACGAGGTGGAGCTTCACGGACGCACCGCTCGCCACCTGCCATACCGGCGTCGCAGGATCGGGCCTCAGGCGGGTGTAAGGATGTCCTTGGGGATCGAAGACGGGCCCTATCGGCTCGCTGCGGTAGTTGAACCCCTTCTGCCCCTGATCCTCCTTTTCTCCCTCCCCGGGCTCTTCCTGAGGTGGGTCAGGCAGCGGATATCCGACGCCACCATCCGGTCCGCTTGTGAAGAGCCGCAAGCCGTCCTGCATCAGCAGCACCATGTGCTCTTCCCGATGGTCACCGCTCTCTCTTGAGGCGCCGCCATGCCCCTCTACAACCGTCACGCGGGCACCGTGCCAGACCGGTCTGTCGAGCGAACTCGCAGTCGTGCTTCCGGCCTCGACCGGAAACGGAGTCGCATCCTCCGGCAGAACGACCAGGGCTCCAATCAGCCCATGGTGACGATGGTTCCGGAAGTCTGCCATGTCCTGCAGGAGCACTGGCCCGAGTGGCTCGCTCTTTTCTTGACCCTCGTTCGTCCCGCAGATCCCGGGACGGGAGGTGTCCCAATAGTATGTCCGTGTACTCCCGGGCGGCACCGTCTGTGGAGGATTCGCTCCCGCATTCGTGCCGTCACTCGTCAGGATGTCGTACCGAAGCAGATCAGCATGCATGGATACGTGCATGGAGACCTGACGCTTGGGCCTCTCCACCGGCACCTCCGGTGCATGTGGCTCGGGCTTCAGCGTCTCCCCCGGATCGAGGCCATTATGCAGTTCCACCACGACCTGCTCGCCCTCCCTGCACCACAGGACGAGCGGCTCATGCACCTCGCCGGCAGGCGATCCCGCCGGCACCCACTCCCCATCCGGGTCCTTCACTTCCGTCAGGCGGTAGACGAGCCCGAACGGGTCGACGATGTCCGTGGGCCGGTATGACAGCGACTGCCGCTCGGCCGTGACCCTGAACTCCCGCCTCGTCTCCGGCATGGGCGGAACGGTAATCTCCGAACACGGGTCCTGGTCGCAGGTGGGCAGATCGAGGCACTCTTCCTCCTGTGGCCTCGGCAAGGCACGGATCAGTCCCCAGCAACCGAGCCAGAGGTCGTCGGCGCTCGACAGCTTGTACATGTAGTCGCCCGGGCCGAACGGAATCTCGTTGATGAAGGTGAACGCCTCCGAGATCCCGAGCGACTGCTGGTTGCGGATCGCGGAGTCCATCTGCGCCCTGAATCGCCGCCAGCGTAGCCCGTGGATCTGGAAGCTGTGCTGTTCCTCGTGAGAGCCCTGGAGGATGCGGATCCAGATCGGATCGTCCGCATAGGTTCTGAAGATCGTGGTGTCCGGATCACCGTGCACCCGCGAACTGAACCAGTACGCCGGGTCCCCCGGCCGCTCCCGGACAGGCGCGCTGCGGTAGTTGAGTCCCATGACGCCCTGGTCACCATGCCCACCTGGGACCGCCGGTGGGTTGAGGGGCTCACCCCTGCGATTCCACATCGGGATGAAGTCACCGATACCGATGCAGAACTCCCGGAACCACATCCGTCTCTGGGGATCCGTCTCGTCCCCCTTGTCGTCCTCGTGGCGCACGATCATCGCCTGGACACCGCTGACGATTTCCCGTCCCGGCTCGATCGGGTGAAGGAAATGCGAGCCGGCGGGCTCGACGAGCAGGGCACCGAACAGACCGTGCTTCTGACGGTGGTTGGCGAACAGGTGGTCGTGGAAGAAGATCGTGCCGAACTCCTGGTCGGCCCACCAGCGATACACCATCCTCCTGCCGTGGCGGGCACCACTGATGTAGTTCCAGCCGGTAGCTGCACCATCCGCGCAGATGGGGTCGAACTTGACCATGTGGACATGGGCGGCGCACTCCCCCTCCCATGGCAGGGCGCGGCAAGGTGGAAAGGCATGGTCGAACGCGGTCTCGCGAATCGTTGTTGGCGTAGCATTCCGCAGCGTCACGTTGACGATCTGTCCGTGCCTGGCGCGGAAGAATAGCGGCTCCACGGAGCCGGACCGTGTCGCCGGATCGCCGTCCGCCTCCAGGTAGTAGAGATGGCCGTGGATGTCGTGCCAGCCATGGCTGTTGTAGACGATGTCCTGCATGGCCACGACCATGTCGTGGGCGACCTCTCGGACGACGTTCCGCCTGAACTTCCTGTGATCCTCATCGCGGCCGGGATAGGGAGGATCATCCGTGGGGTCGTAGATAGCCGCCTGCTGCTTGTTCAGGGGATTGCGCGTGAAGAGTTCGCCGGGCACGGGCCGCTCGTTGAACGCCCTTCGCTCCAGGTCGGTCGGGATCGGGCGGTAGTCGAAGTCGGCCGGCATGTCCGCCGCGAGCAGCGAGGTCACGTTGGGCGGAGGTGCGTACTCGGCTTGATGGAGTTCCTCCTCCGTGAACTCCCGGTCCGGCCATGGCGGCCGCGGTGACTTCTGCGCCAGCTTGCCCGGGATATAGAGCGGATAGCCCGGACGCTCCGGAGTCGGCTCCGGCGGGAGCACGCGGCCCGGCAGGGGAAGAAGCTTCTCGATGAGCGTACCGTCCGGGTAGAGGCCGATCCGCCGCCCGGCATACACAGGATCGTCCGAATACAGATGCGCGCCGGGACGACCGTGCTGGCGTGTCTCGAAGGTGCGGAACATCCCCCACATGCCCTCATGGAAATGCGGGTACAGGTGGCAGTGCCAGATCACGTCTCCCGCCACCTGATGCCGATTGCCCGCACCCCAGACCGGCTCGATGGTGTGCCCCGTCTGTGGGCTGACGGAGATGGCGTCGATCCTGGGTGACTGTCGATTGCCAGCGACGGCATGCCATTCGTACAGGTGCAGATGGAAGACGTGCGTCTCCTTGACGGCAGCATGGACGAAGCGGATCCGTACAGGGTCGCCAATATAGGCCTTGAGGATCGGGGTCACCGGGTCGCCGAACATCCAGGAGCTGTGGTGCTGCTCCTCGTTCAGGACGGGACGCTCCAGCCCGTGGCCGGAGCGCAGCAGCCTCCAGAGTCGCCGCTCACGGTTGATCATCGGTTCGGCGCGGTACGAGATGGGCATGATCGGGAGGTCGTCGTGGCCACCATGCTGGCCGCCTCCATGATCGCCATGGCCGGGCCGTCCGTTATGCTGGCCGTGGTCACAGAGGCTGGCTTCCAGATGACCATGGGCGGGCAGGAACTCTGGTTCGTCGTGGAAGAAGATGACGAACTCGCGATGGGGGGTGTTCCCAAAGTCGAAGTATGGTTCCGGATCGGGCCACACGTGATTTTCCAGCGTCGTCTCCGAGCGTCCAGGCTCGTGTCGATCCGCATCCTTGGGCAGGACGTCGACATAGAGACCGTCCAGCTGGCGGGGTTGTCCGCCGCTGTGGGAGAGAAAGCCTGTCACCGGGTCACGCCAGATCGTGCCCTCGGGCTCCACGATCAGCGCGCCGAACAATCCATGGACGTTGGTGCCATCCTCGCCGCCCGAGTAGTTCCCAGCGTCGTGGAACGGAAAAACTCCTTCGTGTCGGCAGTGCCAGTCGTACGTGCGAGATTCCCCATAAGCAACGAGGCTGGAACCGTTGTTGCCCACCTGGGAGCCGTCATGTTCTTTGACGTCATAGCCGTCGGCGACAAGGTGAATGCCGATGTCGCGGTGCCTGATGTCGTTGTGCAGCTTGACCCTGACACGCTCGCCCTTGCGAGCACGCAGCACGAGTGGCCGGACGAGTGGATGCGGTTGCCGCGCCTGCGCTGGCGTGCGCGGCAGCTCGACGTGGATCTTCTTGGCTCGCTCTTCCGCCGCCTTTTGCCACTTCTCAGGCCGGTCGTCGTCGTTACGTGGCGGCTCGGAACGTGCCAAGGCCTTGATGTACTTGAGGATAGGGACGTTCGCCGTGAGCGCGAACATCATCCCGTCATGGTCGTGGTCACCGTCACGGTTGTAGTAGATCGTGAGGGATAGTGCCGTCACGTCGTAGTCGATGTGTAGCTCCGAATCATGAAGCGCCGAGGTATCTTGTGCGGGAGAACTTTCTATTCCTGTCATGCCGGCCTTCCCTGCATGATCGGTCTTGACCAGCAATACGTCTGCCGTACAGCACAGCGTCAGCACCGACCAATGGTGAAGATTATTAGATCAAGGCTAAACTGGTCGTCAGTGCAGATCTGCACAGATTTCAATGAAGACGATATATATCACGACGTCGTTGAACAGCAGAACTTCCGGCGAGGCATGTGGGCGCCTCTAAAACCTGCTCGTGCATGGCCGGCATCGGTGGTGGGCTGAGGCCAGCCAGGTAGGAGGCGGGCATGGCGGGTCAGGCTGGTTTCTTCGACGTCGAGGAGCGTTTGGCCGGCCTGTCGAGGAAGGGCGATGATCTCGAACGCCTGGCTGCCGTGGTGGACTTCGAGCTGTTCCGGTCAGAGCTGGAGGCGGCGGTGCCGCGAGCGGATCGGTCGAAGGGGGGCAGGCCACCGTTCGACCATGTCCTGATGTTCAAGGTGTTGGTCCTGCAGACCCAGAACAACCTGAGCGATGAGCGCACGGAGTTCTACCTGCGTGACCGGCTCACCTGGATCCGCTTTCTCGGCCTTGGCCACGGCGATCCGGTACCTGATGCGAACACGATCTGGACCTTCCGCCAACAGCTGACGAAGGCGGGTGCCACCCTGCGGCTGTTCGATCTGTTCGATCGGCAGCTGCGCGAAGCCGGCTATCTCGCCATGTCTGGTCAGCTTGTCGATGCCAGCATCATTCCTGCACCTAAACAGCGGAACACCAAGACGGAGAAGCAGGCGATCAAGGAGGAGCGCGTTCCCGAGGCGTGGCAGGCCGAGCCGGCGAAGCTACGGCAGAAGGACCGCGATGCCTCGCCCGCCAAGGTCTCCTGGCCTTGGCACCTTCGGTGTTGGATGATCCGTCTGCTGACGGATCATGGACGGTCAAGTACACCAAGGCCAAGCCGCAGGAGGATGGGCGGAAGCAGGTCGACCTGGCGATCCCCGCCTTCGGCTACCAGAACCATATCAGCACCGACCGGCGGCATCGCCTGATCCGGCGATGGCTCGTTACCGATGCTGCCGCGCATGAGGGAAGTCGCCTGGGTGACTTGCTCGATCCGAGCAACACATCAGCGGTCGTCTGGGCCGACAGCGGCTACCGGTCGAAGAAGAACGAGGCACTGCTATCTCAGCGCATGCTGGTGAGTCGCATCCATCGCAAGAAGGTGCCGCACCGGCCCATGCCGAAACACACCGCGAGGGCCAACGCCAAGAAGTCGGCCGCGCACATATCGAGCACGTGTTCGCCGAGCAGAAGGCCAGGATGGGCCTGTTCGTCCGCACCATCGGCATTGCCAGGGCGACAACCAAGATCGGGCTCGCCAACCTCCTCTACAATATGCGCCGACTGATCTGGCTCGAGCGGCAGACCGTGCTTGGCTGAATGGCGCCAGCAGAACCTGTAGGCATACGGCTGAGCAGCCCGAAGGCAGTATCCTGTCAACGCAGAGCCGCGGTCGTCGTCACCTCGCCGTACGAGGCGGCCCGGCCCCGCGCGTTGGCCGGTAAATGGAGGTGTCCAGCTGGTCGTGGACGGGCAGACCACGTCCCAGGTCGACCTGACCTTGCTCCGGCTGATCAGCAAGGCGCGGCGGCTGCACGATCGGCTGCTGCAGGGAGATGGTACCACCATCGCCACGCTGGCCAGGACGGAGGGCGTCACCGGCTCCTACCTGACCCGGCTCCTCCGCCTGACCTTCCTGTCACCGAAGATCGTCACCGCCATCGTGGAAGGGCGCCAGCCGGCCGGGCTCAGCGCCACCAGGCTCATGCAGTTGCGCTCGGTGCCACTCGACTGGCACGAACAGTACCAGCTCCTGGGCCTGGTCTGAGCGCAAGCATCCAGACCATCCGTTACACCAGCCAGTTCAGGAAGGCCGACGGCAGCTGTCAGGTATGCCAGGCACCGTGGCATATGATACTGCAACACCGGCCAACGGAGACGCCCACAGGTGGCGACCACAGCGCGAACCTGGAGCGTCTCTGCTGACCACTGTCCACGACCGCAAACCTGCTAACTCAGCGGAAAGTGGGACAGTTTCAGGGGTACTAGCAGAAGAATAAGATTTAATGAAAACATAGTTTAGTGCTGGCGGTGCAGGCAGTCATGAGTGAACTCGGCTTCGCTCTGATGATGCCGGCTTTTCCCTGTTTGACGTGAAAATACGGGGAAGATCGACGATTCTCACCACCTAGGCTTCCTTCGGGCCCACAATTACCTCAGCCGATCAACCCATAGTCGTGGCAGTTCCCTGTATGATCAAACAGGGAATCCTGCAGAAGGGACAGGGAGCTTCAAGCGCAGATCAGGGATCTGCGGCGCTTTTCTGGATGCAGTTCACACTGAACCTGCCGATCCGGCCGAACACCAAGCCGCTAAGCAAAAGTTGAGCATGTTGCTGTACGCGCGCAACATTAGCTTGGATTACACGACATAAGGAGAAGATTAGCCCTGCCACGACTTGCACTCTCTGCTTGCGAATAGCAGTATTTCAGTAGCTAACTTAACAATCAGAACTGGATCAGCCAATTGCCGAATCGGCAAGCCCTCATCAGCAGCTAAGAATCTTCCTTGGAAGTATAGCTGTAGAACTTGGCAAGATTACATTTTCTGCACTGCAATGAATTTGATGATTGCCATCAGAACCATTGCCATTGATCTGGATGATTCAGCACCACATCATTGCTCAAGTCGAAATTTTTGATGTTTAAAAGGTCAGCAATGATCTTCCAGCCGCCCTCGGTGGCACCGTTAGTGTCGACCACCAAACGTGTGGTGGTGCCAACGGCTCCAGACTGCACCAGTGCGGGGCGCCCTGAAGCACTCATCAGGTCGAACAACGGACCCAGATCGATCCGATCCTCACCTGGCATGAAGTCCAGGATCAGGTCGATCGGACCATCGAGCGCACCTTCTCCCAGCCGGAACACATCGGCGCCAGAACCGCCCCGCAGTCGATCTTCACCGGCACCACCATCGAGTAGATCCGCCTGAGCAGCCCCGACCAGCGTGTCGTTGCCGGCACCCCCGAACAGCCGGTTGTTCCCAAGGCCTCCTTCCAGGCGATCATTACCAGCCTCGCCGCGCAGATCATCGTTGCCGGCTTGGCCAATGAGCCGGTCGGCGCCAAACGAGCCCAGCAAGAGGTCGCCGCCGTCACCGCCGTGCAGAGTATCATGGCCTCGACCGCCCCAAAGGCGGTTGGCCAGCTGGTTGCCGGTGATCAGGTCGTCTGCTTCGGAGCCGGCGGCATGCTCGAACAGGCCGTCCAGCTGCACCCGGACGCCGTCGATGGTGGAGACGGCTTTGGGCCGAAGATCGATCACCGCATTGGTCCAGGTGGCCGCTGCGTTGAGCGTGTCGGCCTGATCGGTTGCCACCAACGTGGTAGTCCCGGTGAGCCGGGATAACTCGTCGGTCAGAAAATGCGTCTTGCCACCCAGATCATGATGGCCAGCCACCTGGATCGAGCCGGCGAAGTCGCTAAGGTGGAGCCCGTCGTTCCAGCTATCCTCGATCTCGATCCGCCAAGTGCCAAAGCTGTCTTCACCCATGAACCGGTTGATCGAGAACGTGCCGGAGAACCGGCCGCTGGGTACTGGTGCCGTGATTTGCTCGCTCGACCAAGCGATTGTGCTCCCATCGAACAAGGTGGCGACCGTGCCTGAGGGTGAGACCAGCAATACTCGAACGGTCGTCCAGTCCGGATGCTGAAAGCTGATTCGGACCGTGACGTCCTCGAGCGTCAGTTGGGCTTGGCTCATGACGATCTTGGCGTGCACCCCGGAGTCCGGTCCGCCGCCTGGACCGGAAAAGGTGCTGATGGTCTGGATCTGATCGGCAAAGCCCCGGCCCGGCTCGTGCCAGGCTTCGGCCAGCCGCATCGCAGCTCTCGCGTCCAGGATGCCAAAACCAACATCACGGTCGAAGCCCAGCCCGCCGCCATTCCAGATATCCGCGCCGTTGCGCTCGAACCAGAGCCCCTGACCGTCGTTGACGCCACTATCCGTGGTGCGCATGCCGTGTTGCGCCGAGACCGCCAGGATCTCGCGGATGTCGCGGATCCCGAGCAGTGGGTTGGCCTGCAACATCAAGGCGATGACGCCGCTGACCTGTGGTGCGGAGAAGCTGGTCCCGTCGTGCTGGGCAAAGCCTGCTAGACCTTGGCTGGTGTCGGCTCCTGGCACGTTTGAGGCAATGCCGCTTATCAGCAGGCTCTCACCGGAGGTGGCGAAGTACAGCTCATCACCCGTACGCTCGACCCCGCCCACGACGATCGCATAGCGCTGGTTGGTAAGCTCCGACAGGTTGGTGTCCATGCCAACATGCCCCTCGTTGCCCGAGGAGAGGACAATCGCGCCGCCCAGGCCGCCACGCGCCTCGGTGGCAAACTCCTGGAGGATCGGCACGCTGCTGCTCGTGACAAAGGTACTGCCAAAGCTGCCGTTGACCACCGCTACCTTGGATCGAAGTGCATGATCCAAGGCGGCTTCGACTTGTGGTGCGCCACGCTCAAGCGCAACACGGTAGCCGATCAGATCGACGCCGCGCGCCACGCCGGATCCACCGAGCCCGTTGGCACCACCAGCAAGAACACTTGCGACAGTGGTTCCATGACTATTTGTAGGATCAAGATCGGTAGCGTCGGCATCGCCATCGGCGACATCAACATCGAGCTCGGCACGATAAGCTCTCGCCAGATCCACATGCTGACGAATGAACCCACTGTCGATCACCCCGACACGTACGCCACGGCCGTTATACTCATCGACCACCTCGTCAACCTGCAGGCCACGCCAGGGAGAAAAGGGCGAACCATGATCCAGAGGATCAAGAACCCCGCGGCTGGTCGCCATAGCGGTAGGAGCAAGCTGTGAGTCGTCGTCCGCAGAAGTCATGCGATCAGCCCCCTGGAATGGCTCGGATTGCTCAACTAAGCAGCCTTGCAAACTCGGCGAGGCTTCAGAGCGACTCATTAGCTATCTAGTAGATGGCAATCTTCCAACGTAGCATTGGCTTGTCAACACAAACGAAGATTAAGAAGTTACTTTCGTTTAGGACTGCATTGTGTGAGATGTAATGCGCCTTGCAGCCGAAAGAGTAGACCCCTGCCGTGAGATGACCTCGGCTAAGGTTCCGAACCCGATCAGCACAAGAATGCGATAACGGCGGCAAGGGCGAAGGCTGAGGCGAAGTCATGAGCGGGGGCTGGCCTTGGAGCAGTAGAGCGCCGACCACGTGATCGAGCTGTCACCGGAGCAGGTCGCCTTCCTGGAGAAGCTCAATCCCTGCTTCAAGGAGCGCCACGTCGAGAGCGAGCGGCCGGGCCAGTTGCTCTCGGCCGACACCTTCCCTTGGCGATCTTGAGGATCGCCATCCGCTCACGGAATGGATCGACAGCTCTGCTGTCGATGGTCGGCGTCCTGAAGGGCATCGGTTGTGTCTACCTGCACGCGGTAGTCGATACCTACGGCTCCTACGCTTTCGGCTTCCTGCACGTCTCCAAGCAGCCCGAGGCGGCGGTGGCGGTGCTGCACAATGACGTCCTGCCGTTCTACGCCAAGCTGGGCCTGCCGGTGTCAGCCGTGCTGACGGACAACGGGCGGGAGTTCTGCGGGACCGAGCGGCATCCTTATGAACTGTACCTGGCGCTGGGCGACATCGAGCATCGCAAGACCAAGGTCCGCACGCCGCGCACCCCTGTCAGCTCTGCTGACATCCCTCCGGGGGATCGGGCTCCGCCCGATGGCTTTGTCGAGCGCTTCAACGGCACCGTGCTGGAGGAGTTCTTCCGGCCGGCGATGCACCAAAAGCTGTTCGAGAGTGTCGAGGCGCTACAGATCGATCTCGATGCCCGGCTGTACCATTACAACCACGAGCGGCCGCACCTGGGCTACCGCAACCAGGGCAGACGACCGTGGGAGACCGTCGAGACGTTCGTCAGAAGGAGGTTAAGAGGACACTTCATGGCATCCATCCGTCTCAGGGTTCAGATCGCTCGAAAGTTCGCCTATTGGCCGGACCAGTTGCCAGAGTTAGGACCATCTACCACTCGTGAAACTGCCCGAGGTGGTGTTCCTTGATAAGATATGGCGCTAGAGGAACCTATTGTTTGTAATGCATAGGTCGGGTGTTTGGGTCACCGAGGCATCACCAGCTTCTTCAAGTACTTGTGGCACATCTTGGTTCATGTCGCCACCGTACCTGTCACACCTTGCTGAAGAGGGGATGGGCAACCTTTCTGAACTTCAGGCCCTAGCATCTTCCTGTCGAGGAACGCCGCAGCGCCAGCGCCGAACCTGCCACTCCGGATGCTGCCGCTGCCATCGCGCCGCCTCCATCTGGCCAAAAAGGCTGCAGGTCAGCAACGAAACGTCCTGAGCGTCATAGGTAAGTCTGACTTCCTTGCACTCGCCCGTCAATAAGCAGGCCACGATCAGTAATTCGATCATGCTTACTCTCCGAGAATAAATACCTCGACAGATCGAAAGGCATCGCATCTCGCTGGTCCGGATGGACCGGCGCATCTCACGCTGACATACGTCGCTGCAGAAAAGCAGCATCGTGCCGACCATCTGCCAAGACATGCGAAGGGCGTAGCCGGCGGCAGTGCTGGCTCGTTGTTCTACTCACCGCGTTTGCAGCACTTCCCTGTGGTGAAGTAAAAGGCAGGACACCGGCTTGTCCTCGAGAATACCAGGCTGCTCCATAGGCTAGTCGAACACGTACCGACCTTACCTTATTGCCACTGGAGCAGCCCAGACCCGGAATGCAATCGTGGTTCAAGCATATGTTGAAAAAGGAGGGCGCCGGTTCAGTAGAAAGTAACACTTCCCCAGTGCCCTGAGCCCCATGTTCCAGAATACCAAATACTGTCCAGTATAAGACAGTCTAAATTCTGTATAGCAACAGGACTGTCAGGCCCTGCATCTAGGAGCAATGAGATCGACCAGTGAGAGGTTAGGGCTACATCCATCGACAAAGCGACAGGGTGGCGCTCGCGTCTCCTCGGCCCGGTTCCCGCAGTCTTGCCAGGCTTCTGGCCTTCACATTCACCGCGTGTTCAGGACTAGCAAGGCGGTCGGAAATGAGCGTTCGCTCAGCATGAAATGCGTAGAACAGCAATTCACGCTGCATTCACGCAGGTCGGTTCATAAACATGCCATGCCTAAAGTGTCAGCGGGGTGACCGATGACAGATCATTTGGATGGACAGACTGCAAAGCCGGCGAGCAATGTCTTTGGACATGTGAGCCAGGATCAGCTCAAGAAGATCGCTTTAGAGCGAACATCCTCTGCCGATCCCAGGGGTCCGCTTCAGGTCCCGTCGGTACCGGCAGGATACACCTACTTCGGGCAATTGCTCGCCCATGACCTCTCCGTTCGACTAGCGGGGGTGCGTAGCCAACACGGCCGCGAAGGCTTCTTCACGTTGCGTGGAAGCTCAGCCGCGCTGGAACTGGAGACGCTCTATGGTCAAGGCGTCCCTCAGGAAGGCTTGTTCATCAGGCATCCTCAGACGCAGACATTGTGCAAGTTCGACGTGGATGCAGACGACATCGCCAGGACGCCTGTTCAGGACGGCCCATTGGTGCCCGTATTGGCCGACCCGCGCAACGACGACAATTGGGTGTTGGCCCAACTTACCTTCCTGTTCATGACCATGCACAACAAGATCGTTGACGCCTTTGTTCGCGTCGGCGGGATGAGTGACGACCTCCTTTTGCCGAACGCCCGGCATGTGATGGTGGCCATCTTCCGTCAGGTGATTTTTGTCGACTACCTCAAGCGGCTCCTGGATCCACCGATCTACACCATGTTGATGGATACGCAGTCGGTTCCCCTGAGCCAGTCGCTTCCTCCACCTCTCAAGCCGCACGTTGCCAACATCACCCAGTCGAACTGGTGGATCGAACTGCCCCTAGTCTGCGGTCGTATCGGCCATGCCATGGTACGCGGCGCTTATACACTCAACGAGAAGCTCGACGAGCCGGCTCTGTTGTTGACGCTCATGCGCGACCAGACCGACGATGCCTCCATGCCCTGGCCGCCCGACCTTCAACCCAGAAAGGTCAACTGGCGGTTCTTCTTCGAGGTCGACCCAAAGAACCCGCCGCAAGCCGCGCGCCCGATCACGCCGTTCATCTACCATACACTCGCCAAGCGAAAGGTCGGACGTGGCGGCGACAGCCTGAGCGATGCTGATCTCACCTTGAGCTGTACCTATCCCTCAGGCCAGGACTGCGCACGACACCTCAACCAACTCCTGACTGAGTGGGGATTTGCCGATCTCGCCTTCGAAGTTCTGGAGGGTCAGCGCATGCGACCAGCAGCCTATCAGCCCGAACGGTTTCGTCAGATCATCAGGTGGCTGGACAGGGTCGTTGAAGAAGATGCACAGTTCTGCCGGATTACACCGCTCGGCTATTATCTTCTCCAGGAGGCTGCCGTTCATGGGGATGGCGCAAAGTTGGGCCGCTTAGGCTCCTTCATCCTAGCGCATGGCTTGCATGACCTTCGAATTGACCCCAAGGTCATGCGAGATCTGGCCTTTATGGAGCGCCAGTCACTTGTCACCCTGGCGGATTTCATCAGGCTGTTCGATCAAGAGCAGCCAGATCATGACATTCTGCGGCTGGCCTCTAGTCTGAAGCACATCACGTGGCACTAGCTGCGCTGCATTTTGATGGCCACAAGAACAGGAGCGTTGAACATGGCCAAGTTGGAGATCACCCAACTCGCGGAATTGGGCAGGCTCATCAAGGAGCATGCACTGGAGGAAAACGGTTGCACGCGGCAGGAGTTAGAGCGCGACGCAAAGACTATTCTGGCCGATACGCTAGAGTTTCCTGACAGGGCGCACCGAATCAAGGTCGTTCCAGATGACGATGCCGGCGAAACGTGCATGGTCTTGCCGAGAAAGGAAGACCTCGCGAGAACGCTGGCTCACATCAGGTCCCAACCTGTTTCCATACCCCCCTATTATGAGGAGATCGTGCGGCTGCTCAAAAGTGATGATCCCGAAGAGCGGGTCAGGGGCTACTGCATGCGGCTGGCCGACTATCTCCTGTCGCGTTGCCGCTAGGGTCCGTTAGCTCCTGAGCCAGTCGAGTGCGGCGGCGAGGCAGAGGACGCCCATGAAGGAGCAGGCGGTCTTCTCGTGGCGAGTAGCAATGGCGCGCCACTCCTTGAGCCTGGCCCACAAGCGCTCCACCCGGTTGCGATTGTTGTAGATCCAGGACGGGCAGGCGACCGGTGCCTCATGCCGCTGCGGTGGTATCGCCGGTCGTGCGCCCAGGTTCCAGATGTGCTCGCGGAAGGCATGGCTGGTATAGCCGCGATCTGCCACGACCCAGCGTGGCATGCCCGGCAGACGGGCAAGCAGGCCGATTGCCTGCGGCAGTTCGTAGGCCTGTCCGGGTGCCAAGCTGAAGGCGATGGCGCGGCCAGAGCCATCCGCGATCACGCAGGCTTTCGTTCCATAGCCACCACGAGATCGGCCAAGAGCCTCACCCTCAGCGCATCGGGTTCCGCTGCCCCTTTTTGAGGGGCATCGGCCGCCTTCTGGTGCGCCCGGATGTTCGTGCCGTCCAGGAAGGTCATTCCCAGCTGCACGCCACGCTCCTGCGCCATCGTCAGCAGCCGTTCCCAGTCTCCCGGCCTACAGTTCTTTGAGACACCGCATTGCAGGTAGAGGACTGCAAGGAGGTGGAGGATGGACGAGGACGTTGGGGCGGACGTGGGTCCGGTGGAGCG
>JAESGR010000742.1_pt1 | contig 15909 bp, 15 predicted proteins | sample 9269771 | NCBI WGS metagenome assembly JAESGR01 (sample SAMN15739572, study PRJNA653492) | algae metagenome | isolation source: Chroococcus sp. CMT-3BRIN-NPC107 and co-occurring heterotrophs from well... | place: USA: Clark Mountains Wilderness, California | collected 2010-04-18
TAGTGAGAGTGTAGTTGATCTGGCTGACCAACAAATACTGACAGTAATCGAGGCGAGTTACAGAGTCTTTCATATACCTTGACTCTAGCGTTTTCTCAAAGCGGGGAGCAGTCCGCGTAAGTCCTATACTGTTAATCGCAAACTCAAGTTGTAGGTCTGATAGACACCATATTTGCCGTACAAAGTCCGTAAAACTATCGGCAATTTTTTCACATTGTTCCGCATCAATTGTATCGCCAACAACATCAATCACCAGGGTAATCCGTTGCGTCTTCTGTTGCCTTCTGAGGGTTGTTGTCTCAAAGTTTGTTATCATTTTTTTCCTGTTTCTAGTAAGTCTGGGATAGGCCCTTAGACTGTTAGTTTTTAATGCCAGAATGAAGCAAGGCTTTGAATAAAGCAATTTGCGCCAACGGAATCAAAAAAGCAATCACACTCATTAGTAAGGCTGAAAGTATGGTACTTTCCATCTGTGAACCTCCAATAATCATTAAAACTTCAACATCAACTGCCTTGCTGGGTTATTTCTAGCCGCTTCTTTGGCACGGCGGTAACACTCCTGACCCCGACGCAAGCAACCGAATCGCCAACTGATCAGACTTGCCGCCATCGCATACTTGGTCGCTCCTGCATAGCATCCGACAGTTCGACACATTTCCTTGAGTTCTCGTCCTTTGTAAGTATTAGCAAATGCTTGTATCTGTTCTACTGTCGGCTGTTCGCCCTGCTTCAGCCCGTATCCGCGCAAGCGGCGTTGGACATCGGTTTGTGTTAAGAGTCGGCTAATTTTCTCCGGCTTTGTTCCAGAGTAAGGAATGCCCACCAAACAACACAAATCGGTCAATTCGTTTCCAGAAACTTGATGTAAGTGATCGCTCGTCCAGTGTTCCGTAGGCAAGCTCAAGAGTTGCCGAAATGTCCACATCGGTGTCATTCTGTTGCTCTATTATCATTTGATGCGATGGTCGCGTTGCGCGTTCCGCTGAAGGCATCGCTTCTTTCACATTTGCTCACATGGTGAACTAGCTGGCAGGTTAATTCACCAGCTAGTCATCGTCAGTTACTTCGCCGTCGCAATCTCTCGCCAACATGAAGCAGGCAAGGACAACACTCGGCTACCATCGCGCTCTAACGCCGTCGCTCGTTCATAATCCTCCAGGTCTTGGCTAGTACGGGTGATTGCATTTAGCATTCCATAGGCGGACAAATCACCGCCCTGGATGAGGTGTTGCAGTATCCCTGAACTCTCTTCGCTGTTGTAGCCAAAGCTTTTCGTTAGCAGTTCCACAGGCTTGACGGGGTTGCCTTCAATTCGTTGCTCCGTTGATTCCCGCATCCGCTCTACGATTGTCGAAAACTTAGTTATATCCACTGCCGCTCGTACTGTGTCTTGTACCTTCAAGAAGAAGGCGTGGTCATCGGCTTTGATTGTCTCGTCCCGGAACAACTCGTAAGATTCGCCTTCTTCGGCGTTGCGCCCTACGTGATATCGGTTTTGGCTATGGTCTTGGGCGATCATCCCATTCGTGCAGATAAGGCGGTAGATAAGCGGTTCTACTTTCAGCGAACCCATGCCCACCTCAGAGTTAGAAATCACCATTCCCGCCTGTACTACGTCGCCCTGCTTTACCTCTAGCTCCAGGCGCTCGTTGATGACCTTGATATACATTTTTGACTCTGTTAACTCGGTACTGACGATTTTCAACCCTTCTCCCATATCTTTAAGGACGGGTAAAACGGCTGCGGCTAAATCGTAGTTGTCTAAGCGACGGTATCTTTCACTTAGAAACGCCCTCATGCTCCCATCTAGCGTCCGCAGCATCCGCCGCTCTGGTTTTTGGTGAAACCACTCGTTAACGTTCGCCGCTAGTAGTTCTGGGGCTTGATCACGCATCCGATTGTAATACTTACTTGGGATATCTAACCTTGCAGCTATCTGGGTGTGGGCATGGTCTGCGATCGCAAACTCTTGGTGGGTGTCGCCGTCTAAAGCCATTTCCCCGGTGTTCGTCATTTCCAGAGATTCGGTACTAGCAATGTAGTCTTTCTTCGTCTCAGATTGTCTTTCGAGTTCTAGTGCTAGTTCGCTGAGTGTTTTGCCGCTTTTCATGATTTGTCAATCCTTTGATAAGTATGTACAAAGGCGCTCTCTGTAGAGTTGAAAGCGCCTTAATAATCAAGCAATGCGAAGTCTTTTAGTCAGCGTAGGAAGCTAAAACCCGCTCCCGATGCTCTTGCCAAAACTTTTCCCCTGCAATGTACTTCTGCCCTATGCGTTCGGCTTCTTCAGAATCAAAGGCTCGACCAATAGCGCGATCACCCACCCAAACTACATACCATTGCCAATTGTTGTTATAGGTGACTGACCAGGTGCGGGGTTTAGGGGGAGTTGGTACAGGAGTCTTGGCTAATGCGTTGTAGCCTTGTACATATCCTCTGGTATATTCACACTCTGCTTTGGTATACAGTGGGATTGACTTATCTATCGCGTCTAATCGTCCGTGATTAAATCCCTGCTCAAACTCATTAGGCGGCGGTTTATCGCTTCGCTGTTATCAGGTTCCGGGCGGTGTTGTGGCAGTTCCGCTCTCTGCTGCTTTGTTGTTGGTAAAATTTCGGTTCTGAATGCAACTCTGGATTTTTATTTCTCGGTGAGGCGGTTTGCTTTCCTCATCCATGTATCCATATTACCAACAAATCGTTGGTATGTCAATCATTTTGTTGTACAACAAATCGTTGGTAAGCAGTGTTACACTAAAACTGTTAATCTGAGGAGATGGCGGTGAAAGTACGACTGAAACAAATTAGGCTATCGCGTGGGCTATCTCAAAATAAGTTAGCCCAACTGGTTGATATGACCCTGCAAAATGTCCAAAAGATTGAGTATGGGAAAACAAAAGGGCTACAATACGATGCTTTAAATAAGCTTTGTAGAGTTCTTGATTGCCAACCTGGAGACTTATTGGTTTATGAACCTGACGACGAAAATCTAGAGCAAATTACAAACCAAGAGGCGCTTGAAAAGATAAAGCAGGTTAAGAAGTCGGATGATGTTAGCTCTGTGATTACACATCATCGCCCTCATTCAATCATTCCTGTTGTTCTCAAACTACTGGAGTCAGCATAAGCTGCTTTCATTACCGTGCTACTTCTTTTTCCAAGTAGTTTCGGAATTCGCTACAAACGCGATAGCGATGCAATTTGAAAGTCAAGTCGATTCTGTGGCTACTACCAGAGTTTTCGCTAACTATCATTCACAAAGTAGTAGCAAACGAAACCGTATTCTTCGCCAAGCTTAAACTACACCTGAAGAATTATTTAGAAAATCGAAGAAGCGATCACGTCTGTCTAGACAACTCCGTGATCGCCCCGTACTGAACCTTAGTCGTTTACCCACAGGTACAGCCTTATGGAATTTTCGCATGAACTAGCACTATCCATAGTCCAATCCACCGATCAGTTTCCCGTAGATTTCGACGCTGCTTGGAAATGGATTGGATATTCAACTAAGCAAAAAGCCAAAAACAAACTAACCAACAATTTTGAGATTAGTATTGACTACCACATTAACCAAATGGTTAAGCGTGTAGAAGGTAATAGAGGCGGCGGTTCTGTCCGTTTTGAATTTATTAGCCTAACTCTCGATTGCTTCAAGTCGCTAGGGATGATGGCAGGGACAATTAAAGGGAAAGAAGTGCGCCGTTACTTTTTAGAATGTGAACGGATTGCCAAAAAAGCAGCAGAAGTTATCCCCGCCCAATCACAAGAAATCGAACGACTAAAGCTCGAACTTGAACTAGCCCGCGCTCAGGAATCCACCGCCCGTACTCAAGAGCGACTAATGCAAGCAACTAATGCGATCGCTAACCTTCACGGTACGGGTATGGTAGCGCTAATCTTGGGTAAGCCTGACGCAATACTTACCCACACTGAAGTAATAGAAAAAACTATTGCTGTCGATCCTAAAACTGGACGAGTCCTTGCCCAAAGCGACGGTCTAACCATAGGCTATCTAACAAAGCGCTTGGGCTTCAAGAACAACGAGCAGACCTGGCAGTGGCTTAACTCGGTGCAACTGGGTAAGGATTCTGGCGTTTGGTCAAAAGAGTTGACGGCTCACCCTACTCTAAAGTTACCTCGACAGCTTCTACCACAAGTCCAGCGCTTATTTGCTTACCAGGTGGGCAACCGTCAACTTTTGCTTGGGGAAGGAGGTAGAAGATAGATAACGTAATTATTTTTTTTCCAAGTAGCCTCTGCTTTAGACAGATTAACTAAGGAAATCAAAAGACAAGCCCATTGGATAGGTGACAGACAAACTTACAAATCTTTAAAAAAGTAACATTACTTTTTGAGCCTGGTTTAATCTGAAGTTTCAGTTGTTAAAAGCGTTACCCAATAAGGTTTTCACATTTCTTACAATTCTCTAGAGAGCCAAAAACTATGAATTCATATCAAAGACGGAGTAACTTTTCTGAAGAATTATCTACTGCTAAGGGATCAACAGAGTTCAGTTATGGTATTCTTAACTTGGCGACTCGCAAAGTCGTTCAACAGCACACTATCGAGATTAAAGGTTTGCTTCGTCGTACTGCCCAAGATATCGTTGATATTGGGGAGAAGTTAAGTGAAGTTAAGCAGGAGTTAGGACATGGACAGTTCTTGGCTTGGTTACGGACAGAATTCGATTGGAGCGAGTCCGCCGCCAGAAAATTTATGCAAGTCCATAAGAAATTCAAAACAGTAAACTTTACACATTTGAATATTGCGACTTCAGCAATGTATCTGCTGGCGGCGGATTGTACCTCGCAAGCAGCCCGCGATGAAGTGGTGCAACGTGCTGAGGCGGGAGAAGTAATTACTCGTGCTAAAGCAAAGGAAATCGTTCTTCATCACGAACAATCCATTAATAATCTAACCCTTGACATTGAGACTGAAAATAGCCTAGCGTCAAGGCTTAATCTTAATCAAGAATCTGTGGGAGAAATAGCTGCTCCCCCAAGCGATGATCATAGATATCAAGAGTTAAGTGCCCAACTTAACCTCCTGAACGAAAGTCAAATCGCTGCTCTGTGGGCAGCATTGTCTAAACGTCTAAGCCCGAACCTGCTAAAGCGTTTAGTTATCGAGACTCAACAAAAACTTTTGGAGCGATAGACGCCGCATACAAATGTCTAAACTTTAGCGATTTGGTCGACAAAACGTAAAATCAAATGTCTCAATTTGGGTTATTTGAGTAAACTACCCAATAGCAAATGTCTCAATTTGGGTTATTTGGTTCTCACTATCCAACGGCAAATGTCCCAATTTAGGTTATTTGGTTCTCACTATCCAACGGCAAATGTCCCAATTTAGGTTATTTGAGTAAACTACCCAATAGCAAATGTCCCAATTTGGGTTATTTGAGTAAACTACCCAACGGCAAATGTCCCAATTTGGGTTATTTGGCAGCAAGGATAGAAAATCAAATGTTTCAACTTTAACAATTCAACGGAGAGGTAAATTAGGCAAATGTCTCAATTTGAGCAATTTAGTCATCACTTCCCAAAGGCAAATGTTTCAATTTGGGCAATTTGGGTGAGAGATAAATTAGGTAGTTTTTTCAACCAGAGCGACGGCAAAGTCATTAAAATTGAAAATGCTGTTGTTACCTGTGTCATCTTCATGACTGCTAGTCCTAAAGCCTGGAAAAAGTTTGATTACACTGCGCTTGATGTCTCCACCTCCCAATTTGTACAGCAGCAGACTGGGGAAATAAGGGGATTGATGAAGCGCACGGTCGAAAGCATCTTTGAGATTGGGCAGCGCTTAATTATTGTCAAAGAACGCTTAGGTTATGGGCGTTTTGGCTCTTGGCTAGAGACTGAGTTCGAGTGGAGTCAAGATACAGCTAGTAACTTTATTAATGTCGCGAAGAAGTTCGGAAACTTGCCGAATTTTTCGGAATTTGACATGGCTGCTTCCGCTCTTTATATGCTGGCTGCGCCTTCAACGCCAGACGCAGCAAGGGATGAAGCCCTTGCTCGTGCTAAAGCAGGGGAATCTATTACTTACAAAGCTGCTAAAAGCATAAAACAAAAATACACTCCTTCTGCTACCAAGTTAAAATCTGCACTAAAACAGGAAATACAACCAGTCTCGCCATTGCCATCTCCAGTACCTGATAACACACTGCCACGCATTAAGCAAGAAATTGTTGCTATTCGTAATATTACGCCCGTTGAATTGCCTTCTGCCCCCAGTCAAGGGGTGACTTCAGCACCGGAAAAGGTCATATTATTGCCACAAGGCTCTACTTCAGCACCCTTAGATAATGAGCGTGGTGTTTGGTGGCAGCTAGGAGCAAAGCATCTGTTGTACTCTGGCGACCCTAACTCCCTTAAATTTTTAGCGCGAGTTCCTAATAATCTTGGTCTATTATTTGCTTTTCCACCAACATCTAACTGGCAGCCACTTATTATGCAGTCTAGCGCTCGTTTTGTCCGTCCAGATTTACAGCAGGGCAAAGATGTGAGATTATTTGAAGATACTGTAGAGTCAATTCTTTTACTATGCTCTAACGTAGGAGAGACAGTAGTTAGCTGTTTTGTGCCTTCAGTAGACATTCTCTCAATCATTAACCGCCAAGACCGCCGTGCTTTAATAGCCGAACCCGACTCAAAACGGGTTAATGCTATTGTTTCTGATTGGAAACTAGCAGGACTAAGAGTAGAGCGAATTAGCTAGAAAAAGATGAATCAAACCTGTGCTTTCACCTTATTAAAAATCAAACCTTTGGTGCTTGACAAATGAACAATTATCTATACTTCTACAAATATGTAAAATTCTTGTACTGGATTCAGCTTTGGCTACTAAATCCCGTATAATATTCACAATCGAATAAGCTTCGTGGGTGAGGAAAGTCTGAGGCAAACAGACTATTATCTTCCGCCACCGAAGGCTCCGACCAAACCCCGTTCACTTGGAGGTCGAAACATCAATGCTATTAATAGTATTGTGCAACTTTAGTGTGCCTTTTGGCAAGTTATTTCCCAAAATAATTTCAAATTCTTTTGGGTCAAAGACATTAGATAACGGCAGTATAGGACTTACAGCCCCTACGGCTACCCTCAAAGAAGAGGAGGTAGCTTTATGACTGCTGCCGTCAAGGAAAAAAGTGAGTTTAGCTTGTTTGTCAGACGTGAAATAGACGACTACGGGCTAGATCCTTACGAGTTTCGTATTTACGCGCGTATAACTCGCCGCTCTGGTAATAACGAAACTTGGGAAAGTATGACTAATAGGACTTGTGCTTGTGGCATGAGCTTAAGTCGAGCGCGCCTAGCATTACAAATTTTGAATTTAGTTGAAATTACCCAATAAAAAAGCCGGGACACCCATATCTAGAAATAAACCTAGACTAGACTGCCACGACCCAATAACCATCGTAAGTCTAACAAAATCTAGCCAAATAAGCATAATTTATTTTTAGGGGTTGTCTTGGTTCAACATAAATAACGAGAACCAAAATGAATTACCAATTTCCTCAAACAGACCGCGAATTAGCTCAAAAGCAACTAGGCTACTTAGGTTACACCTCAAATCAAGTCTTTTTACGCTTTTTCTACCACTCCGATAATCCCAAAAAAGGCGATGACAAAGGGCGAAAATTAAATAATCTGGACTGGAGAGCGATCGCATCCTACCAACAAGACGAGCGTGGAACTTATGTGGTGATTAACGGCGCTGGCGGCGGACACGAGGATAAAGACATTAAGCAGTGCGCGGCGATATTTTGCGAGTGGGACGACAGACCTATTGAAGACCAATTATTACATTGGGAAACATTAGGCTTTTTTGAGCCAACTTTCACGGTATATAGCGGCGACAAGTCTGCTCAACCCTACTGGGTCTTTGACACACCAATAAATGTTGAACAGTGGCGGGAATTGCAACGCTTGTTAATTGAGGTTATGGGGGCAGATCCCAGTAACAAAAACCCCTCAAGAGTATTTAGGCTTGCTGGCGGCTGGCACGTTAAACCCGGACGAGAACCGAGAAGAACAGAGATTGTCCAGGAATCTGAAATTAAATATTCTTACGAGCAATTGAGAGAACGCCTTCAAGTTTTAGCAAAACCCGCTACCTTCAATACAACACGCCCAGAACTTCCCGCTTTCAACCACCAGCGATACGAAGATATTTCGTTGCCTGTACCTCAAGCTGTACCAATTGAAGTTTGTTTAGCTAAAGAATCCCGCAGTTTACTCCAGTCGGGTTGCGCTCAAGGAGGGCGAAACTTTGGCGGTGCTAAACTAGCCCGTGACCTAATCGGCACAGCTTCCTACTTACAAACCATCGGACAAAGTTTTGATGGCAATCCTCAATTGTTACTAGAAAATTACGGCACTCGTTGCTCTCCCCCTTTGCCAGCAAAAGAGATTGAATCAATTTGGGCATCGGCGGCGAAGAGCAATCCCGCGCCTAGCTGTACCCCTGATGGTGTAGAAAACTGTCTCCGCGCCTGGTATTGGAAGAATTACGTTCAGAACAATACACCTCACGATAGTAAGCAGGGCAAAGGTTTTAGTCCTAATAGTAATCAGCCAAGCACAAGCTCTAAAACAAACTTGTGCGATCGCATAAAACGTATTCTTACAAGCTACGAAGCTGAATCAACCCAAACGGCGGCATTAATGGACCTAGCTGCCGACGTTAGAAAATCATTTAATGAAATTAAGAATTTAGCGCGAATCATTCAGAATGAGGGAGAACAAGCAACCGAAGTAGTTGCTGCCATTGAATCTTTTACGCCGATAATTAAGAACTGCCGTAAGCGCTTAGATATCCAGCGATACCTTAATCCTATCCTTGCCGAACCACTAATAGCTAAGGCCGCCGCGATGCCTACAGCACCGGAGTATCTATTTAATACGCTTTTGCCTGCTTGCGCCTCAAGAATTGGTACGAGCGCCAGGATTGTTATAGATCCCGTGTCCGGCTATACCCAGGACTGCATATTTTGGACGGCAAACGTCGCCCATTCTGGGCAAGCAAAAACACCACCTCAAAAAGAAGTAATTTACCCCCTGGAAAAGATGGAAGGAGAAGCCAAAGATATTTACGACACAAATCTTACTGATTACGAACGAGACAAAAAATCAGAGGAAAAACCGCCCGTAAGAATGCGGCGACTTTTGAGCAATGTAACAAGCTCGACCAAAATCCGCATTCACCAAGAAAACCCGCGTGGACTGCTCGAATATATAGACGAACTTGTTGCCGATTACCAACGCCTCAACCAATACAAAGGGGGTGGCAAAGGAGATGATTTGCAATTAGAGTTAAGTTTTTTTAATGGCGCTGCCTGCAACTACGATCGCCACGATGCCAGATTGTTTCTCAACCGCACCGCCTTTAGTAAAACAGGTACTTATCAGTGGGATACGTTGGCGAGATTGATGAGCGATGACGTAAATTTTATTTCTAGCGGCTACAGCGCCAGGTTTTTGTATTGCTCAATTCTCGATGCGCCGCCCCGGTATCTTGACTTGCTTACTCCAAAGGTAAATAGCAATTTCACCGAAACAATTGAGTGGCTGTACGAACAATTAGAGGGATTGCCACAGCAAGACTATTTACTATCGCGGGAAGCTAAAGTCCTATTCCAAGCCTGGAACCATACTTTAGCCGACGACGAGAGAGAAGAAAACTATTTTGGCTTCTCGATTGTGTATGCGAAAATCGAAGCGTATGCGGCAAGAATTGCCCTATGGCTGCACATAGTTAACGCCGTTTGTACTGGCAAGTTACCGGAACCAACAATTTCTGGTGAGACAATGCGTCACGCGATAGAAATCTCCTCTTTCTACCTGTGGCAGCAAAAATTAATTCACGGCAACAACGCCCCTTCAAGAAAGCTGGAAGGCATATTTTTTAAGGTTCAAATCCAAGCCGAGAAATACTTTGCCAAATCCCAGCAGGGGCTAAATGCTTCGTTTCTCAAAACTCGGATTAATGCGCTCAAAAGCTGGGCAACAGAGAAAATCCGCACAGTAGTATTCAAAGCATTAGCTAAGGCAGGGCATGGACGAATTGAGGGGGAGGGCAGTGAGATGAAATACATTCCCCTGACTCAACAGTTGGTGGATGTTGGTGCAGAGTTGGTGGCTCCACCAATCGCTGAAACCTGCCCTATAGATGGAATGCAGGCAGCAATTGGTGAAGTTGGTGATTTAGCAACACCTGTTTGTTTTTCTCCAGTTATAACTCTAGAGAACCATAGCCAAGAAGCTCCACCGCCACGCCAACTCTTACCAGAGCAATCAATTCACCAATTCACCAATAACAACGCTGAGACTACTTCTGTAACTGGGATAGAGGCGGTTGGTGATACCACCAATAGTCCACCAATAGCACCAACTCCTAATCTAGCCTTACTACTGCTGCAATCAACTACCTGGATGGAAATAGCTAACTCGTTGCAAAAAGATAGCCAAAAACTGATTGACGTAATGAATTCTTTTGATAAAGCTCAAAGGAAAAAAATTGCTTCAGTATTAATCGAATTTCTCTGCTCTGAACCACAAAACATTAGCGAGTTAACTTGGATACCAATCAAAATGCTCAATTGGGTATTTAAGCGTTTAAAATTTACTGTTTCGCGGATTGGTGGTGATTTTATTGATGATGCGCGCCTAGAGCAAGTTGAAAATTTGTCTTTCGTGTCGGTGGAAGGCTTGGGTAGCAGCAAAGAGCTTTGGGTGTTCGAAGATGCATCAAGCGGTAAGAATATCCCCGTTTATGGTGCAAGCGCCATTTGTAGGATTGCGGTGAAAAAATAGCCTAAACAGAAAACCAAAATGGTTACTGAATCAACAGAAGAATCAGACGGCAAAACGCCTACTCTTACAGTTACCGTTGATACAACTGCTATTACGGTTCAAGAGAGCAAGGAGTTAACAACTGATGAAGAATGGGAACGCCATCGATTAGAGTTAAAGGTAGAACAGGGCTTCCAAGAAGCCGTTAAAGCACTAAAGGAGTTACGAGATAAAAAGCTATATCGTTCTACGCATCAAACTTTTGAAGACTATGTTATAGGTAGATTTGGAATGCAACGCGCCCATGCTTATCGGTTGATTAACGCTGCGGTTGTCATTGAAAATTTGTCTCCAATTGGAGACATTTTACCGATGAGTGAATCGCAGTGCCGTGAAATCGCTAAGTTACCTAGCTTTGAGCAACAACGAAAAGCTTGGAGACAAACCCTTGCGGGAACTGGTGGCAAGATGCCTACTATCAAACAAGTTAAAAGCATCGTTGAACGCCTCAAAGAAAAACCTCTGACTTTAGCCATCGACTTCTGCCAAATTGGTGATGCGTTTATCTTGACTAAATTAGAAGGAACGGAACGAAAATATAATGGTTGCTGGGCGATCGCACGAGAGCTAAGGGACTTTACAATAGCCGTTGACGTTCACGATACTACTTTGGCTGTGAAGCCAGACAACCTTACCCCCATCGACTTACCTAATGCGCGTCGCCAATTACCAGAAACGCTCAGACGGATTAGGCGGTTGCGATCAACTGGCTTGTTGTCTCGTTGCGTTTATGCAATGTTGGAATCATTAGGACGACAAACATATTTAGACGATTTTGAAGCCCAGTTGCTGACTTTCATGGAGGAACGTTATGGAATTGAAGATTGAGACAAACCAAACTCAGCCTAGAAACAAAGCAATTACCTATCAAGCGATCGGCTGGGTCACTGGCAATTATCAGCCGAGCGCGGACAATCCAGATTGTGGAGTGCTGGTGACTTCTGACGGTGTTGCTGTCCCTGCACAACTAAAGGGGCGCTTGCATCATCAACTCAAAAAGAAGTTTCCCAACTACAGTACAAAGCTAGATTTGCTCCCAAAGGATGCTTTATGGACAGTCTACCCAAGTACAAAGCCACTAAATTTTTTACTGGTCAACATTAACACGCTAGAATCAACTGGTTCGTCTTCTCCTAAGCTAAAGAAAGACAATCAAAGAAAAGTTAATGGGTTTAGGCTAGTAGGACAAATCGAGGCAGTGGCAGACGGAAGGATTACTATTGTAATTCGGCGGAACGACCAGCGACGTAAAAGTAAGAAGCATAGTTTGAAATATCAACCCTTTGCCCTAGAAATTGTGGGTAGTTTGCCCGGCGAAGCTGTAGGGCAAATTTGGGAACTAGAAGTGCAAAGGCGAAAAGCGAAACTGGTTTTGGCTCAGGGATGTTGTGTACGTAATTCCCTAGGAAAGCCGAAGTTAGTAGAGCGGAAGCAAGAGGACGCTAGTAGAAATACAGAGGCTGCAACCGATACGTTGCCACCAAAGAGCAAGCTTGCTATTGAACAATCATTAGTGCAGGTGGAGGAGGAAGGACGAACTAATGGGCAAGCAGGGGACTGTAAGGCAAAGAGCGAACTACAACAAACGGATGCAACTAAACCAATAGTAGTGTTAGCTAATGCTGGCAGTAACAAAACTGTGGGGAAGATTACGACGGTTTTTGAACGCAAAGCTAAAGATAGCTTTCAAAACGAAAAAGAAGAGGAGAAACACAAAGGAGAGTCATTGCCATCTGCTTGTTCCCAATCGCCCTCAACAATACTAGCGGTGGTAAAGCCGCACCAAATAAAGCCGCGGGCAGCATCTGTTGCCCAACCCTTGCCAAATGCTAATCACTCACAGTTGAGGAAAACGCAGCTTCCATCAACGGCTCAAACAGCCCAAGCCCTCAAACAACCGACCTTTAATGTCAAACTTAATGAACGAGTGTTTGTTGGACGCGACAGCGTTACTCTCAATAAAAGGGTGCTGTGCGTTGATGGGAAACCTGTGGCTCAAGGAAAATTGGCTGTAGTCGTAGGAAATCCTTGTACGATGAGTGCGGATGGAGCGGTAACGCACGGAAAGAACCAAACAGTTCTCATGAGCAAATAATACATCGGAGAAGAAGTCATGCCTACACTAGGAAAACTAGAGTTAACGCTCAATGTTTAAAAAGCTTTAACAAGCCCAGGAAAACTATCTGAGGTGGATAGCCGCTTGTTAGGGGAGCATCTCACTTTTGTAATAAGTACAAATACTCAAACGCAAAATCAAGCTTTTTTAGGTATTAGTCAAAAACAAATCTGGCTTGGGAATCTCAATTTGAAAACCCTGTTTTTGCTAAAAGCCCTGATATGTAAGATTTATTGCAACAAGTATAAACACTTGTTGCAAAGGTGAGATGCTCCCAATCATTCCTAGACTCCTTCTTCATTTTTTGATTCTGATAACCTAACTATGATTAAAAAACCCCAAGCTGGACTTTAGCAGCGTTGATATGCTCGTCTATTTTTGTTTTGACAGCAAAAATAGCGTAATTTAAGGGTGAAGCTGAGTGACGCTCTATAGAATGCTCAAGAATACCGCTCCACACCTTTCCTCCGGATTTTTCATACCAATATATTAAATCTCTTAAACTTTGCTCTCCAAAAACAGCCATGTGTCCTGAAAAATCAATAGATGGATCGCCTACCTGCCCCTCAGACCAATCGATAATACCGCTGATTTCCCCGTTTTTATCAGCCAAAACATGACCTGCATACAAATCACCGTGAATAAAAGTAGAAAAATTAGGCCAAAAGTTATCGGTATCTACCCATATCCGCCATCGGGTTTCCAGTTCCGCACCTATTCCCATTTCTCGCTTTACAGTCTCGATATCATGCAAAACTTTTTCTCGAGCCATTTGGGGTGTTAGTAATTTTAAACCCATTAGGACAGCCTTCTGGACTGGGATTTGATGGAGTTCGACAAGGACTTTAGCTAACGATAGAACAGTACGGGGAGCTTTCTGATCGATATTCCATATAATCTCGTATGTTTCAGAGTTAAAAGTTATAACAGGCTTATCCTTCAATAAGGGATATGCCACTAGCTCTGGACTTGCAATTTTCCAGCCGGGGACTGAAATAGATAAGTGTTTTTTTACTAGATTTAATATTTTTTTCTCTTGTTCAATCTGGTCAGCTAAATTTTCACGACGAGGTATTCGCAGTACCCACTTTTGACCGTTGACATCAGTGACAAATGCCACTTTGAAGTCAATCCCCATTTCATTAAAGAATATATCACCGCAAAGTTGGATCCCATGGCTAGCGGCTAAATGTATAATGTCATCTCTTTTCATAATTTTCTGCCTAATAATTATTAGACTGAACGATTCTGGTTATCCACCCAGTTAGGTAGATAGGCGGAATCATTTTGGGAACATCTCACCTTTATAATAAATATTTATACTCATAACAATAAATTTTACATATCAGGTCTTTTGGCAACAATAGGGTTTTCAAATTGAGATTTCCAAGCCAGATTTGTTTCCGATTGACACCTAAAAAAGCTTAATCTTGTGTTTAAGTATTTGTACTCATTGGAAAAGTGAAATGCTTCCTTTGTTAGTGCAGTTAGTTGAGCTAGAAACCTTAGGGCGTATCTGCAAACTCTGAAGGGACACTAGATATAGCGGAAAAAAAGTGAGAATATGAGGATGCTAAGATCGGAAAACTAACTGGAGTAACTTTCCATGCCGTTACATCGTGGCGACCTAAATGATGCTCAATGGCAAAAACTTTACCCCTTGCTGCCAAAAAAGCGCGGACTGGGCGACCTGCTGGGGACCATCGAGCAATTATCAATGGCATTTTATGGATTCACCGCACGGGTGCGCCGTGGGACGATTTGCCCGAATGTTATGGGTCACGTGGTACGGTATCGAGTCGCTTTTATCGTTGGCGCGCTCAAGGTATCTGGCAGGAGATATTAAATCGTTTACAGCAAACCGCCGATGCCGCGAATCAAATCGACTGGGAAGTACATTTTATCGACAGCACCATCGTCCGCGCTCACCAACACGCCGCAGGAGCAAAAAGGGGGAACTAAATGTAGGAGAACAATCCTTTAGTGTCGAGCAGTTCCAGCAGCAAGAAGCCCTCCGACGCTCAAGAGGCGGCTTTAGTACCAAAATTCACATCCAAGCCGAAGGCATGGGTAAACCGATGCATTTTGTGTTGACGGAAGGGCAACGCAGTGATGTTAAAGGATTTAGTACCCGGGTCGCTACTCGTTATGAAAAAAGAGCCGAAAATTACCTAGCAATGCTAACGATTGCGGCGATTCTTATCTGGTTAAAATAGCTCATTACGCTACATCCAGACTTTGCAGATACGCCCTAGCATCGACCTCAATTTCCTCAACCCCGAATAAGTCTTCCATCAAAGCTGACAAGTCAAGCGACATTAGTTGACGCGTCAGACTCAAAAGAAAATCTTTATCATGGGCGTAAACGAGAGTACTTTCGCATAAGAATACTTGGGAGCGTAGCTATCAAATAAACAAATAGACAGACCAATGTCAGCCCTACAAACGAAACCAACCATTCTTGCACATTTGTTGCACTGGAACCACCTGCCGCTAAGAAAGCCCCAACCGCACAGGATACACCCACTAACCAAAGCCAATAGCCTCGAACGTCCCTTGAGTGCAGCGCAGCTAGCGGAAACAGAACAGGTAAATAAAGCAATAGACCTATAAATGTGACGGAGACGAGTATCTCTAAATCAGCAAGACCACTGATACCATTGACATCGGGGTCCATACTATGCAGCAACGCCGACAAGAGCCAAACAGGGGGGAAGCCCAAAAGTGCAGAATAGGTTGCCTTCATACAACTCCTCCTATACGATTACGAGCAATATTTAACTTATACAACTCCCTTTGACTTTCTAGGGTGTATCTGCAAAGTCTGGATATAGCGTACTAAGCTATTTTAACCAGATGAGAATCGCCGCAATCGTCAGCATTGCTGAATAGTTCTCGGCTCGTTTTTCGCGTGCGAGTAGCCACCCGGCG
>JAESGR010000744.1_pt1 | contig 15833 bp, 16 predicted proteins | sample 9269771 | NCBI WGS metagenome assembly JAESGR01 (sample SAMN15739572, study PRJNA653492) | algae metagenome | isolation source: Chroococcus sp. CMT-3BRIN-NPC107 and co-occurring heterotrophs from well... | place: USA: Clark Mountains Wilderness, California | collected 2010-04-18
CACGGACGTAATGACTTCGATCCGTCGAAACGGCTCGTCGGAACTCTTGGACATAGTCGTACTCATAGGCGAATGCCTATGCCTTATCAGCTATGCCAACTGTCCAGTCGAAATAGGGTGCGCTCCAATGGGTTCCATTGTGATGGATCTCCGTGATGTGTTCTGATCACGCTGCGCAGCGGAGCCGGACCATAACTGGCGCCTATCGCAAGTAAATTACGAACCTTTTTGTTACCATGAGCGCACAATGAAGGACTTGGTGTCACACTGCCCTATCGAAGAAGTCATGCAGGTCCTGAGCGGCCGATGGCCCACCTTGCTGATCTATTATCTGCAGGACGGAACCAAGCGGTTCAGCGATCTGCAGCGGGACAATCCGACAATATCGCACAAGATGCTGACGCTCGAGCTGCGCAAACTGGGGGATGCCGGCATTGTTCGACGCACAGAATTCGGCGGCTACCCCTTACGCGTCGAGTACGATCTGACACCAGCGGGCGAGCGACTGATGCCGCTGATTGATGCGCTGGGAGACTGGTGGGAAGGTGATGACACCAGCACGGCTGGCGTTCCGCAGACGCTCCATGCTGCCGTTCCGTGACAGGATGCCAATGGTAGCTTCATCGGCTCGAAGATGGGGTTCGGCGGTCCCCACGGGTCATGTGTTTACAGGAACGAGCGCGGACGCAAATGTCTCCACTCACGTCCGCTTTCTAGTGCTAAGGTCGAAAAGAAGACAGACCAGTATCCACCCCGGAGTAGCCGGTCAGCATTAGAAACATCATGTCTGCTCCGGGCGCCGCAGCGGCTCGGTTGCTTCCAGCATCCATTCGCGAAAGGCCCGGATCTTTGCCGCATTGCGCCGGCTTTCAGGATAAACCAGGTAATAGCCCCGACCATCGGAGGCCAGCATGGGAAACGGCTGGAGCAAGCGCCCTGAGGCGATTTCCTCGCGAAACAGCGCTGGCGTCAGCATGGCAACCCCCCGCCCTGCAACCGCCGCTGAGCCCAACAGGCCTTGCAGGTGTAACATACTTGGGGGCCGCCCCTCGGCCGAATAGCCCTGAACCCCCGCCTCGGCAAACCAAATATCCATCCAAGGGTCCTGCGAATCCAAAATTGGCAATTTGAGCAGATCTGCCGGCGTGTTGATGCCACCAATGCTCCCGGCCAAGGCTGGACTGAGCAGCGGGCTGAAATCGGCCTTGACCAACAAATGCGAGACAAGGCCTTCCGTCTGCGGCGACAGCAGCATGCGTATACCGATATCGAATTCCTCATATAGCAGATCAACAAGCCTGCTTGAGCTGTCGAGTCGCACAGCAATAGCGGGATGGGCCATCTGGAACAGGCCGAGATTTTGAGCCAGCCAGTTGCTTGCAAAAGTCGACACGGTCGTGATCGACAGTAGGTTATCGATTTGGTTGCCGGTTTCGGCAAACGCCTCACGCATTAGCGCGAAAGCTTGATGTATGCGGGGTGCAAGTCTTGCACCGGTCTCGCTTAACTCAATTTTTCGCGGCCGTCTTAGGAATAGCGGAGATCCTAAACGCTCTTCGATGATCCTGATTTGGTAGCTTACTGCCGCCTGGGTCATTCCCATTTCGTCGGCCGCCTTGGTGAAGCTCAGATGCCGAGCCACCGCCTCGAAGGCGCGCACGGAAGTTAGGGGCGGGAGAGCGGCCATGGATAAAGTGTCCTTATGCATCGCCACCAAGTTTTAGTTGGAAAATGTACTCAGCGCCAGCCAGTCTGCACCCATGGACTACAATCGGGAGCCTTCCCCATAAGGACGGTGAGCGCCATGACAAACGCTATCAGGCTACTTGCCTTTGCTATTCAGCTACCCAAGCTGAGGTTGCTACGCCTCGTCGGCCAGAGCGCTCGCCGCCGAAGAGCCACGCTGGCCCTGCTCCACTCATCCCCACACCTGCTGCGCGACATCGGGGTGCTGGAAGAGCATTTCGTGCGTCGCAGAGAATGAGTTGCGTGCAGCAGGGCCCAATGTCTCGCCGTTCACCAAAGGGAGCACCCGACCCCATTCTCGCCGTTGAGCATGCTCCACTCAAAGCTCAATACCGGACGTTCCTGGACGAGCTCGTATCGCGGGGTTGAGCTCTCGCTCAATCAAGGCAGCCGCGAACTCGCCATCGCGGCTGCCTTCCAAAGAGGCCGGTGGAATAAGCACCGACCCTACCTCGATCCGGCACAGGCCGAATAAGCCGCGATGAAGCTATAGACCCTGCTTGAGAGCTCGGTGGACGCTCTCAGCAAGCGGTGTTGTTCCCCTGCCGATCAGAGCCGAGAGCTGGCGACTGTCATCAAAGAGGGCACCATTTGCAGCTGCCACATCGCATCCCGCCAGCATCGAGGCAAATGCTTCAGGGATGCCGAAGCTAACAAGCGCTGCCGCGTAGTCGGACTCTGGCATATCCTTGTATGGGATCTCGCGACCAGTCTGCCGGGAGATCTTGGCTGCGAGGTCCGCCAGGGTCCAGCCTTCATCTCCGGCCAATTCGTAACGCTTTCCGTTGTGCCCCGAGCTGGTCACCACTACGGCAGCAGCTTCTGCATAGTCCTCACGGGTCGCTCCAGAGATCTTACCGTCACGGGCACTGCCAATGACTGCTCCGGCTGCTACTGCACCCGGAATGGAAGCCGCATAGTTCTCGCTATACCAGCCGTTGCGAAGGATGGTGTTCGGAATCCCGGACGCAGCCAGCATGGCTTCTGTGGCCCTGTGTTCTTCACCTATGCCGAGCGGTGTCGTGTCAGCATGCAGCAGACTTGTATAGGCGATATGCTTCACGCCCGCAGCTTTGGCCGCCTCTACGACATTCTTGTGCTGGAGGGCGCGCTGACCAACCTCGCTCGAGGAAATAAACAGCAGCGTGTCCACTCCGGCCAAGGCTTGAACCAGAGTCTCCGGCTTGGTGTAATCGGCTAGGCGGACGGCAACACCGAGGTCCGCTGCCTTATCAGGGGTACGCGCCAAGGCGATGATGTCGTCTGCCCCAACGCGCTCCTTAAGCTTCTCTATCGCAAGCCGACCGAGTTGGCCTGTGGCTCCTGTAACGGCGATCTTCATTTTGTTTCCTTGTTGTTGAGGTGGGAGGAGCCACTCCCCTGGGATAGAGCAGGGGAATGGAAGCAGAGTGTCACTGCAGTTGAGGCAGGTATGCCGGACGACAGGACGCAAGCTGCGAAAGCCCTAGCCGACGGTCGGCGCGTTCCCAAAACGGAAGCTGGAGGCGGTAATGCCGCCGAACAGATCCTTCTGGTGGTAGACGGCTGCCCCAGGCTCGCTTTCCGCAGCCCCTACCACCACCATGAGCGGAATGAGGTGATCTTCTTCTGGATGAGCGGCCCGTGCCATGGGCGCCTTTTCCCAGTCGACGAGCTTTGCGGTCCGCTCCTCAGGCTTCGCGGAGATCAGCGTCTCATGAAGCCAGCCATCGAAAATGCGCGAGGGCTCAACCGCCGAAGTGCCCCGCATTTCGCGCATATTGTGGTAGGTGAGGCCGCTGCCGATAATGAGCACGCCCTCGTCACGCAGCGGCGCGAGCAAACGGCCGAGCTTGAGATGGAGTTCGGGATCATAGCTGCGGTCAATGGAAAGCTGAACCAGCGGTATATCCTCTTCTGGATAAAGAGGCTTCATCATGCTGAAAGTGCCGTGGTCGTAGCCCCGCTCTGGGTCAAGCCGCGCCGGTATGCCGCCCTCCTGCAAGAGCTTCTGGACGCGCTCGGCAAGCTCGGGCGAGCCAGGAGCCTTGTAGCGGATCTCGTAAGTGTGCGGTGGAAAACCGGAGTAGTCATACACCATTCCGGGCTGCTCGCCGGAGGAGATGGCGAAGCCGTTCTCCTCCCAGTGCCCGGAAATGACAAGCACGGCGCGAGGCAACTCACCAAGCTCCCGGCGTATGTCCTTGAGCGACTGCTCGAGTTGGTCGAATGCTTGCCGGAACGGGCCATCGAGATAGGGCCAAGGACCGCCACCGTGGCTAAGGAAGTATGTGGGAAGACGTGTGGTCATCTGATTGTCCAATTCTGTTAGGCCGGGCTCTTACCCAGGGCGGCAATTAGGTGCGCCGTCATTTTCTTCACGACGTCGGGAAGCACCTTCGGCGCCACTTCCTTGTTCACTTCGAAGTCGTGGTCAGCACCGGGCACGCAGACGTAGTCGACCTGATTGCCCAAACCTCTGATCTTGGCCACGAAGCGTTCAATGTGAGGGCGCAGCGAGTCATGTTCTGCTCCGAAGATGAGGAGCGGCGGCAATGAAGCCAGTTCCTCGCCGGCCAGACCGGGCGAGGCCAACGTTTCCGTGCGCCGTGAAGCGTCAGGAAAGTAGGACTTCAGCAGCCGAGCCATATCCGGGCCCACGAACGGTTTCGGGATATCCGAAACGTAGCTCTCCGGTGCCGGCGTGACGTCTACTGCGGGAACAAAAAGTACACCCGTATGCACATGCGGGCCGCCATTTGCGCGAGCCTGCTCAAGCACGCCCAAAGCAAGGTTGCCACCAGCACTGGTCCCGCTGATCGTGATGCGCCCGCTGTCCCAGCCTTGCTCCGCGCCTGAAGCTGCCACCCACTGCAGAACGTCGAAGCATTCTTCATGGGCGTGCGGGTAGCGTACGTTGGGAGCGCGTGAGTAATCGACGTTCACCACCATAGCACCGACTTCCCCGGCTATGGCTTTGACCAAGTGGTCATCCTGATGCGGAGCGCCGATCAGGAAAGCACCGCCGTGAATGTTGATGTGGACCGGAGACTTGCGCCCTGCCGCGAGTGGCGCACCTTCCGCTGGACGCCAAACAAAGCACTTGATGCGGCCATGTCGTGTGGGCACGTCCACGATTTCAGGCTCACCAACCCTCCGGCTGGTAAAGGAGAGCTCCGGCGCTTTGATGAGGGCGGTGGCAAATTTGGAAAATAGCCAAGCCTTGATACCGATTCCGACGTTTCCCAACATGGCATGCGTCTCCGATTGCCAAAGAAGCCGCACCCCTCGCGGGGGTGCGGAGCGGAACGAATTCGATCAGCTGCGTGGAGAGATCGGGGCCTTCTTGGTGCGGCCCCAGATCACGAAGATTGAGAGGGCAAGCAGCAGCAGGTTGACCGGCAGGGTCATGGCCGTTTCGCCACGCGAGGCATGCAGGACGATGGCTGCCACCTGAACGATGGAGAGACCAATCGCAGCGGCGGGGGTCAAACGCGGAAGGATGCGGGTGACGGAAGGAAGGATCAGGCCGACTGCACCAAGGATTTCTGCCAGGCCGACGAAGCGGATGAAGAGCTCAGGCATGGTGGGCACATAAGCCATCATTGTCCCGAGGGCATCGATGGGCGTGAACAGCTTGGTGGCGCCAGCGGCGAGGTAAGCCAGAGCGAGCAAAATCTGGGCAGCCCACAGGCCGATATTGATCCAGTTGCGCTTAGGCGCGGACAAGATTTCGGTGGTCATTTTGTAGTCTCCGTGCGCCTCAGCGCTTGAATGGTGAAGGACAGGGCGGCGCTATGTCGCCCTGAGGAGGATTGTTAGCGAACCAGCTTGAAGCCGATGTTCGGGCCATGGCCTAACACGAAGCCGAGCTGGATCTGGAGGAATGCCATCGGCTCAAGCAGGCGAGCGTTGGCGAGCGGGCCGGCATCGACTGCGTCGAGACCATTGCCCTTCGCAAGTTCGATCACGGTGTTCTTGGCTTCGGTGTCGTCGCCAGCGATAAACGCGGTGAGCTGCGTGCCAGTGTTCTGCCCGGTCTCCATGGCGCTCGAGAACACGGTGTTGAAGGCCTTCACGACCTTGGCGTTCGGAAGCTTCTTCTGTAGTTCTTCGGCGCCGCTGGTGGTGTGGCCAAGAGCCAGCTTAAAGTCAGGGGTAAGGGCGTTGGTGACGTCGACCACGACCTTGCCGTCTGCAGCATTCCCGATGGTCGCGGCAACCTGATCAAGGGCACCGAAAGGAACGGCAAGAACAATCACTTCGCCGGAAGCGGCCAGTTCCTGAATGCGGGCCTGGTCATTGCCGACGGTTGAAACCGTGTGACCGGCCTTTTCGAAGCCACGGGCCAGGGCGCTGCCAACATTGCCGTCGCCGATTACTGAAATGCGCATTTTGAAGTCTCCGTATGAAGGGTTGAGAATTAGGCTGGTTCGAATTCGTACTTCGCGATGAGGGCGTCGATGTCCAATCGAATCTGAAGTCTCATGAGATCCTCCACTGACTTGGTCGGATCGAAGATGGGTCCCCAGAAAGTGGTGTCACGGTCCCAAGCCAGCTCGATACCGATGCCGTCCGGGTCGTCGAGGTAGACCGCCTCGTGGGTGTAGTGATCGGAAGCGCCGGTGATAGGCCATCCAGCGTCGACAACACGCTTGATTGTCTTGGCGAGGCCTTCCTCGGTCGGGAAGTTCAGGGCGAAGTGATAAAGGCCGGGGCGGCGGACACCGTCGTTCTTCATCCCCTTGGTGCCCCAGGTGTTGAGGCCGATGTGGTGGTGATACCCATCAACACTGAGGAAGGCGCCTTCGTCGCCCATGTAGCGAACCAGGTTGAACCCCAGAATGTCTCGGTAGAAGGCGACAGAGCGGCGTAGGTCTGAAACATGCAAGTGGACATGGCCCAGGCGGGTGCCTTGGGGGGCGATCTGGTTAGTCATCTCGACCTCCTTACTTCTGCTCGTTGATGCCGTAGACCAGCCCGTCCGGTGCCCGGAAATGACGGAAGGCGTACTTCAGCTCAGGAAAGCGATTGATCTCGCCGAGCAGCTCGTTGCCGGCGGCTACAAGCTCTTTAGACGCCGCTTCGACGTCGTCGACACGCCAGCCATAAGCGAGGTTCCCGTTGTAGCCATAGGTAGGAACGGTCGCCGGCGTGTAGATCTCGTACATGCTGCCATTCGGCATGCTGAGCGCGATCATCTGGTCCATCTCCATGAAGACGGTGAGACCAAGTGTGTTGATGGCGAAGTCGCGCTGAGCGGCGAACTTTTCCGGTGGGACGACGACAGCGTGCCAGGTAATACCTTCGACCTTCATGATGCTTTTCCTTGTTGCGGGTGCGGCAACCGATCCCTGTTGACGAGGAAGATATGCGGCGGCTCGGTTGCAACACAGGGATAAAGAGTAGAAGTTCTTAATCGGATTTTCAGATGGAGTTCTGGATTGGACCACATCGGTGACGCAGTCACGCTCGACCAGCTCGACATCTTCGTGGCGGTGGTAGACCAAGGCAGCTTCTCAGCCGCCGCCCGGGCAATGAAGCGGGCACAATCGGCCATCACGTACGGCGTCCAGGGACTTGAGCTTCAGATCGGCACCGAGCTTTTTGACCGATCGACGTATCGCCCGACCTTGACCGCTGCTGGTGTCGCGCTACTGCCTCGGGCGCGAAGAGTTCTGGAAGCAGCGGCAACGTTCCGTGAACAGGCCGCCAACTTCCTTGTGGGTGTGGAAACACGTTTGCCCATCGTCGTGGACGTCTATGTTCCCTATGCGCTGATCGTTGATGCCTTGAGGGCCTTCCGGGAGATGTTTCCTCTGGTCGACGTTTCAGTCATGCGCCAGACGATGGAGGCAACCCTCCGTTCACTTCGGGAAGGACAGGCCGTGTTGGGGATCATTGTCGATCCACCAGGCCTCTCTACACTTGACGACCTCGAACGCCAGGTGTGCGGCGAAGTGCACGGCGTGCCTGTGGCCGCCCCCGAGCATCCTCTGGCCCAACTGACCGGACCTCTGACCGACGAGCAGCTAAGAGATCACATGCAGGTTTTGCTCTCATCAGACCCGGGTGCAACGGGCACCAACGATCTTGGTGCTCATAGTATCAATCGGTGGAGGGTGAATGATCTCGAGCTGCGCTACCGCATGATCCGCGAGGGCCTTGGCTGGGGCTCGATGCCTGCGCACATGGTGGAAACTGACATAAAGAAGGGAACTCTTGTTACACTGCCGCTGGACCAGAGCGATCCTGCCAACCTTGCACGCAGAGTTTCCCTGAGTGCCGCCCATCTGAAGACCAAGCCGCTCGGACCAGCCGGTCGCTGGTTGGTCTCGCGCATTTCGGAGGCCGAAAGCCTCGAACCACCTTCCAAGGACAGGTGAGAGTGGCTATTCCGCGAAACGGCTGCTTCTCAGGAGTTGGCACCGTTAGCAGACAGTCCGGTACCCACCCCAGCCACGCCGGTCAGGAAGCGGCCCTCGCGGTCATTTAGCGGCGCTCGGCCAGAGCATGGAAGCTAACATCAGCGTCCGACCTCCGTATTTCTTCACGTACTACGTTTGTGAGATAAAGACCTCGCCATCGGACAATGCGCTATAGGGGCATGTCGATCTGGTTCCCAACTGGCCCAGCAGTAACCCTGGTCTGACTGCACTTCTATGAACAACGTCTGTCCCAGGCCATCCGACACTGGGCGTCCTCCCAGGAGGCGGGCTGTTGGCGAGCCGAAGCCCCGCTGCGCGGGTCTTCGCCCTTCTGGCTTTCATCCCCGACCTGAAAGGGGTCGCCGCTGATGGCGTTTGGTTTGCCGCTTGCGCGCTGCGCCGGGCAAGGGAAGCTGCGCCGCGGCCTTTTGTTGCTCAACCCGGCACAAACGCCGGCTTGCGGGCCGCGCCCTTGCCCGCCTTGCTCTTCGCGGCATCCGGTTCCTGCACCGAAAAATCTGGGCGGAGTCGAATAAGGGAGCGCGACGAGGGCGCGAGCAAGAATGAAAACAGAAGAGCTCGAAGAGCTGAAAGACAAGGTGCCCTGCGCGGCCGTCCTCGAACGCGCGGGATTTGCGCTCGACCTCAAGGAGAGCACGCGCAGGGCAATGAAGTTTCGGCGCGATGCGGCAATCATTATCGTCATCCATGACGGCAGGGGCTGGTTCGATCCGCTCTCGGACGGCAAGGGGGACGTCTTCCGTCTTGTCGAACATCTGGACGGCGTGCCTTTCATCAAGGCCATGAAAGAAGTCGCCGGGCTGGTCGGGTTCGTCTCCGCGGCGCCTTCATGGGATCGACCGTCGCGCGAGCGAGAGCCTGATCTGTCGATCCTAGAACGCTGGCAGGCCCGTCGCAGTCCCTGGCGCGGATCAGCCACCTGGCGCTATCTCACCGAAGCTCGCCGCATCGCTGAGCCGGTTCTTCGAGCCGTGATCGCGGCAGGCTCGTTGCGCGAGGGCCCGCGTGGCAGCATGTGGGCGGCGCACAGAGAAGCTGACGGTATCGTCACCGGATGGGAGGAGCGCGGACCGGACTGGCGTGGCTTTGCCACAGGGGGCGCGAAGGTGCTGTTCCTGCTTGGCCGCCCCGACGGGCCTCGCCTTTGCCTCACCGAGGCGGCGATCGACGCCATGAGCCTTGCGGCAATCGAGGGTCTTCGCTCCGACACGCTCTATCTTAGCACTGGCGGCGGTTGGTCACCGGCCACGGACACGGCGATCCGTGCGCTCACCATCCGGCCGGGGATCCAGCTCATCGCAGCGACCGACAACAACAAGCAGGGCGACGTCTATGCCCAGAGGCTTCTCGCCCTCGCCGGAGAGATCGGGTGCAGCGCTGACCGGTTGCGTCCCCTGGCGGACGACTGGAACGCTGATCTGAAAGGGATGGAGGAGGCAGGAGGAATGGAGGGGACAGGCCGAGTGCCGCATGCCCGCCGACCGCGTCAAGGGTGAAGCTCACGCCCGGCCGCGCCGGCCCTTGACCCGCCCGGTCGGAGAGGCGGCCGCGGGGGAGGGGTCCGGAAGGGCTGAAGCTGATGGTAATCCGCAAGGGATGAACCGCGCTCCGGCCCGCAAGTTGCCAGGAGTTCCCTATGACCTTTCAAACGTCCTCCCGCAAAATCTACTTCAGCGTCGCTGATCGCCGACAGATGTTCCGCCTGTTCGACCGGCATAGGCAGCGGCCCAACCGCTGGGAGAATGACGATAGCGCGCTGTTTGCCGGCGAGTGGTTCGAGATCGCGCGCCGAACACGACTATATGCTCGACATCCTGCCGCCGCTCTGGATGCGTGGGGAGATGTTCGCCATGCGCGAATTCCTCACCGGCTCGGTGACCAGCGTCTTCTACACGCTGCGGATCGACGGCAAGATGCGCTTCTTCCATGCCTATTGCGATCTGGCGCAGGCTCGTTCCCCGGTCGAGATGCGCGACGCGATCGTCGAACGAGAATGCTGGCCGGTGAAGGCCATGACCCGTGATGAGCGTCTGGAGCATGTCTGGAGCGAAACCCACGATGAGTATCGTGGCTATGCCGGGGACAGGTTCCTCCCCCAGCATCGCGGCAAGCGCACCATCCTCGTCTATGGTTTGGGCGCGACCGAGCTCAAGCTGCTCGACGATCTCCCCGATGAAGAGATCGCTGCCAAGCTGCCCGACCATTTGCGGCACCTCCCCAACAGCGTCGCGGCGTGAGGTGTGAGCGATGTTCACATTTCCCATTCTGGCCGTGCGAAAGACCGTTGAGCGCGGCATCGCCGATGCCGCCGCCAATAACGGCTTCCGCAATCCCTCCAATGGCACCCGCCCAGGCGAGGGCCGGAAACCCGGCATCTGGCTGGTCGGCGACCAAGGCGTCTACATTATGTCCAACGGCAAGCTGGCCGGGGGGCAAAAGGCTCTCGTCACCTATGCCGAGCAGTGCCATCCCAAAGGCGATATCGACTGGTGGGATTACAAGCGCCGCCACTTCGGCGCCGATGACGGTATCGAGTTCATCCAAGCTGAGCGGCTGATTCCGCTCTTTGACCGCAACATGCGGGCGACCCACCTCAATGTGCAGCTCATCGAGAGCGAAATTGCGCTCTCGCTGCTGACCCGCTGACCTCTTCCAAACCCGCTCCGCCGACCCTCGACCGACTTCCTCCGGCCGAGGGATCGCGCGCGCCTTTGCTCAAGGAGACATCCCATGTCCAACGATCCCTTCACCCTCGACCTGTTCGGCAACACGTCACTTTCGTCCGGCCTCGGCCTCGGTGTTAATGCCTTCGGCAGCCTCTTTGACGACGACCGCGTCACCGAGGATGCGCCGAACAGAGAAGGTGTAGCCGCGCCGGCGCCAACGTCACCAAATGGGGATTCGTCCCCTTCAACATTGCGCCCGACACCAGACGCCATGCCTTGCGGCCAGAACTTCTTTCTCGAAGGCAATCGCGGCCTGGCCAAAGGCTGGAAGCAGCGCGCGCGCCACAATCTCGACGCCCTCCAGCTCGCCGCAAAGATAGAGACCGAAAACCGCCCGGCCACGCCCGAAGAACAGGCCCGGCTCATCCGCTTTACCGGTTTCGGGGCCTCGGACCTCGCCAATGCCGTGTTTCGGCGCCCGGGCGAGACAGCATTCCGGGACGGCTGGGACGAGATCGGCGCGGACCTTGAGGATGCAGTGTCCAGCCAGGATTATGCCTCGATGGCGCGTTGCACCCAGTACGCCCATTTCACGCCCGAGTTCATCGTCCGGGCCATGTGGTCAGGCCTCATGCGGCTCGGTTGGCGTGGGGGCAGGGTGCTCGAACCCGGCATTGGCACGGGCCTGTTCCCCGCGCTTCTGCCGGCGGAGCTGCGTGATCACGTGCATGTCACCGGCATCGAAATCGATCCGGTCACCGCGACGTCGACATGGCCGCGTTCGTTCAACACCACGGCGCCCCCATCGAGGACCGCGGAGACGCGAGCCCGGCCACCCGCGAGGGCAGCTACTTCATCGCCTCAAACTCGGCGCTGATGCAGATGGTGGACGGGGTTCCCGTGACCATCACCGTGCGCAAGGGGCGCAGCGCCGACGGCGTCTCCGACAAACATGCCCGCATCATCCGCAAGCTGATCCCGATCCGTGACGCGGTGCGCGAGGTGCTTAAGGCTCAGGAGCTCGACCGGCCGTGGAAAGCGGCACAAGTCAAGCTGCGCATCGCCTGGTCCAATTTCGTGCGCGCCTTCGGGCCGATCAACACCACCTGGGTCTCGACGAGCGAAGATCCCGAGACTGGCGAGGTTCGCGAGATGCATCGCCGGCCGAACCTGCAACCGTTCCTCGACGATCCCGATTGCTGGCTGGTCGCCTCCATCGAGGATTACGACATCGAAGCCGATACTGCGCGGCCCGGCCCGATTTTCAGCGAACGGGTGATCGCGCCACCCTCGGCGCCGATTATCAACTCGGCCGCCGATGGCTTGGCCGTGGTGTTGAACGAACGCGGCCATGTCGACGTCGATCACATCGCCGAGCTGCTGCATATGGATGCCGGTGCTGTCATCGCCGAACTGGGCGAGGCCATCTATCGCGACCCCGAAACCGGGGCGTGGCAGACGGCCGATGCCTACCTCTCCGGGCAGGTCCGCGACAAGCTCAAAGCTGCCGAGGCCGCCGCCACCCTCGATCCCGTCTTCGAACGCAACGTCCGCGCGCTTGTCGATGTTCAGCCCGCCGATCTTGGTCCGTCCGATATCACCGCGCGTCTCGGCGCACCTTGGATTGCGGCGGTCGACGTCGTCGCCTTCGTTAAGCAGACCATGGGCGCAGAGATAAAGATCCATCACATGCCCGAACTCGCTTCTTGGACGGTCGAGGCCCGCCAGCTTGGTTATATGGCGGCTGGCACATCGGAATGGGGCACCGGGCGCCGCCACGCCGGCGAGCTGATCGCCGACGCGCTCAACAGCCGGGTGCCGCAGATCTTCGACACCATCAAAGACGGCAACATCGAGAAGCGCGTGCTCAATGTCGTCGATACCGAGGCGGCCAAGGAGAAGCTGACCAAGATCAAAACGGCGTTCCAGACCTGGATTTGGTCCGACCCTGATCGAACGGATCGCTTGGCGCGGGTCTATAATGACCGCTTCAACAATATAGCGCCCCGAAGTTTCAATGGGGACCACCTCGTTCTTCCGGGCGCCTCAGGCGCCTTTTCTCTTTATCGGCACCAGAAGCGCGGCATCTGGCGCATCATCTCAGCTGGGGCAACTTACCTCGCCCACGCCGTGGGTGCCGGCAAGACCATGACCATGGCCGCCGCGGTCATGGAACAGAAGCGTCTGGGCCTGATCGCCAAGGCCATGCTGGTCGTGCCCGGACACTGCCTGGCGCAGGCGGCGCGCGAGTTCCTGGCGCTCTATCCGACTGCACGCATCCTGGTCGCCGACGAGACCAATTTCACCAAGGACAAGCGTCGTCGCTTCCTGTCGCGGGCGGCGACCGCGACCTGGGACGCGATCATCATAACGCACTCGGCCTTTCGCTTTATCAGCGTCCCCTCGGCTTTCGAGCAACAGATGATCCAGGATGAACTCGAGCTCTACGAGACGCTGCTCACCAAGGTCGAGAGTGACGATCGCGTCTCGCGCAAGCGCCTTGAGCGCCTGAAGGAGGGGCTCAAGGAACGCCTGGAGGCGCTCGCCACCCGTAAAGACAATCTGCTCACCATTGGGGAGATCGGCATCGACCAGATCATCGTCGACGAGGCGCAGGAATTCCGGAAGCTCTCCTTTGCCACCAACATGTCGACGCTCAAGGGCATCGACCCTAACGGCTCGCAACGAGCCTGGGACCTCTTTGTGAAATCCCGCTTCGTCGAGACGAAGAACCCAGGGCGCGCGCTCGTGCTCGCATCGGGCACGCCGATCACCAACACGCTGGGCGAGATGTTCTCGGTGCAGCGCTATCTCGGCTACGCTGCACTACTCGACCGGGGTCTGCACGAGTTCGATGCCTGGGCCTCGACCTTCGGCGACGTCACCACCGAACTCGAGCTGCAACCCAACGGCAAGTACAAGCCGGTCACGCGCTTTGCCACCTTCGTCAACGTTCCCGAGCTCATCGCCATGTTCCGCACCTTCGCGGATGTGGTGATGCCCGAGGATCTGCGCGCATACGTGAAGGTGCCGGACCTCGCGACCGGCACGCGGCAGATCAGGACGTCCCGTCCTTCAGCCGTCTTCAAGCGCTATCAAGTCCTGCTCGATGCGAGGATCAAGGCAATCGAGCAGCGTGACCGTCCGCCCGAGCCAGGCGATGATATCCTGCTGTCGGTCATAACCGATGGCCGCCATGCGGCGATCGACCTGCGTCTGGTCGACGCCGACAATGAAAACGAGGCCGACAACAAGCTCAACGACCTCGTCGGCAATGCTCTGCGCATCTGGCGGGAGACGACCGATAACGCCTATGTCCGTCCCGACGGCAAGCCGTTCGAGCTGACCGGCGCCGCGCAAATGATCTTTTCCGATCTGGGCACCATCAACGTCGAGAAGACGCGCGGCTTCTCGGCCTACCGCTGGATTCGCGACGAGCTGGTGCGCCTCGGCGTGCCAGCGTCCGAGATCGCCTTTATGCAGGATTTTAGGAAGTCCGAGGCCAAGCAGCGTCTGTTCGGCGATGTCCGCGCCGGCAAAGTTCGCTTCCTCATTGGCTCGTCCGAGACCATGGGGACGGGCGTTAATGCGCAGCTGAGGCTGAAGGCCTTGCACCATCTCGACGTGCCATGGCTGCCCTCCCAGATCGAGCAGCGCGAAGGTCGCATTCTGCGCCAAGGTAATCAGCACGACGTCGTCGACATCTTCGCCTATGCCACCGAAGGGTCGATGGACGCCCAGATGTGGCAGAACAATGAGCGCAAGGCCCGCTTCATCGCCGCCGCGCTCTCCGGCGACACCTCCATCCGCCGCTTGGAAGACATCGGCGAAAGTCAGGCCAACCAATTCGCCATGGCCAAGGCCATTGCCTCGGGCGATCCACGTCTGATGCAGAAGGCCGGTCTTGAGGCCGATATCAGCCGACTCGAACGCCTGCGCTTCGCCCATCAGGACGATCAGTTCGCAATCCGCCGCCAGATCCGCGATGCCGAGCGGGATATTGAATACTCCATCCGTCGCATTGGTGAGATTGGCAAGGACCTCGACCGTCTGCTGCAAACTGCCGGAAACGCCTTCGGCATGACGGTCGCCCAAGAACGCCTCACCGAGCGCAAGCTTGCCGGCCGCGCGCTGATGAAGGAAATTCTGACCCTCGTGCAGCTTCAGCACGAAAGCGATCTCGTCATTGCTTCGGTCGGGGGCTTCGAGCTCGCATATTCCGGCCAGCGCTTCGGCCAGAACGGCTATCGCTACACCACCATGCTCTTGCGCAATGGAGCCGAGACTAACATCGAACTCCCGGTCACCACCACACCCCTCGGTGCAATTGCGCGGCTCGAGCATGTCCTTGCCGGCTTTGAGGAGGAGCAGGCGCAATATCGGCATCGCCTCTCAGACGCCGAGCAGCGCCTCGCCTCCTACCGAGCGCGCGAGGGCGGAGAATTTAGCTTCTCTGCCGAGCTGACTGAGAAGCGCCAGCAACTTGGCGCGATAGAAAAATCGCTTGCCGAGGACGTCGTGGCGGCCGGCGAACGCTCAGCGGCCTAGTTGGCCACGGCTCTGGGAGAAGGGAAAATTGGAATGAAGAGGTGATGAACTGCTCGCAGATCGGGCGAGCCGCCGACGCTGGCGCCCAATCGCTCCCGTCGCGACCCCCAGCCCGTCATCCTGCGCAGGGCTGAAGGCGCCCCGCTCGGCTCGCCGGGCAGGAATGCTCGGGCGCAATTGCACCGGCTCGCCCGCTCCGCGGGCCTGGGGGTGTCTTCGGGAAGAAGACGGAAAAGGACCGGCAATGGGCCGTGTCCGCAATCCCAAGGAGCATCTCCATGGAACTGAAATTTATCGATCCGCGCTCGCTCAAGGAAAACAAAGTCCAGGCTCCAGCGCTGGTTGGGCCAATCTGGCACCAGCATTGGTCGCCGCGTGCCCAGAGCCCGTTTGCGACCGCCGCGCTTGCGAACCTGAAGCTTCTCCTCGCCATAGAGCCGCCTGA
>JAESGR010000745.1_pt1 | contig 15785 bp, 13 predicted proteins | sample 9269771 | NCBI WGS metagenome assembly JAESGR01 (sample SAMN15739572, study PRJNA653492) | algae metagenome | isolation source: Chroococcus sp. CMT-3BRIN-NPC107 and co-occurring heterotrophs from well... | place: USA: Clark Mountains Wilderness, California | collected 2010-04-18
CGGCAGCAGCGCTTCCACCAGGCTCACCTGACCCACCGCCTTGCGCACCATCGGACGCCCCCATCCTGCTTCACCAGGATCGAATCACAGCAGCACGGCCAAGGCCAGGGTTTCGCGGCAGTCTCCTAAGGGGCTGTACGCGGCAATGATCAACCGTGCTGAACGCGCAACCTTTGCCGATGCACACGAGGTCATGCCTGCGCTCCGGGCACTGGTGGAGTTCAAGTCATGATCGAGTGCCTGATTCTGCAGCCCATCTGAAAGCGTGGATCAAGTAGCTCGCCCTCAGACGGGGTGGCCGCCCATTGCTGAGGGGAATGAGGATCAGCTCGGTCCTGTGCCAATCTGCGCTCGGTCTTTTTGTCATCCGGAACAACAAAAACCCCGCACCTCGATGAGGTGCGGGGCCATTGTTCGATGCCGGGCTTAGCGTCGGTCGGCGCTACCGGTGCATTCCCGTCGGCCGGTCAACCGCTTTGGAAGCGGCTGCCTTGGGCGATCGGCGCTAGCCGGCAAGGCCGGCCGGGACAGGCCCGGCGAAAGACATGCGGTCAGGCAGGAAAGCTGAGATTGACGGCCGAGACCTTGCCGGTCCGGCGGTCCTTCACGAGTTCGTACTCGATCTTCTGGCCTTCATGCAGGTCGCCAATGTTCGAACTCTGCACGGCGCTGATATGAACGAAGGCGTCGTTGCCGCCCTCATCCGGCGTGATGAAGCCGAAGCCCTTTTGAGAGTTGAACCACTTGACGGTTCCAGTAGTCATAAAAGATCCTGTCTTGGTAGGCATGACGAACTCACGAGAACTGTGAGCCGTCACCGTCAAACGGCGCCATGGACTCCTGGCCTGCCGACCTCGATCGGCGGACGAGACAATCGATGAACGTCGCCTTGACCTTCATCGAAATGATAGTCATACGCCCCATGATCAAGTGTGATATATTTGTTTTCGTCGTTGCGGAGTCTTTTCGCTGTTTGCACATTGCTGCACAGAGCGTTCTTCATTATCATGCACAACTCACTTGAGCGTCCGGCCGCTCGTTCTGCGAGGGCATCGGCAGCTTGTCCTGGCGGACATGCGGCCTGCAGGGACCGCCATCTGAGCCGATGGAGCGGCAGTTCGTCATCCTCGCGATTCGCCATCGGACCACATACCACTACAGCCAGAAGGTCTGGCTGGGCCCGCACAGGCTGATGCTGCGGCCGCGGGAAACACGGGACCTGCGTTTGAAGTCGGTGGAGGTGACCGTGACCCCACCGGCTCCGGTGACCTGGGCGCAAGACGTGTTCGGCAACAGCGTGGCGACAGCGAACTTCCAGGGCTCGAGCGACCTGCTGGTCATCGAGAGCCGGGTTGAACTGGAGCTGCGGGCAGCCGCCTGGCCGGTCTTCGACGTCGCCGCGTCGGCGCACTTCTATCCGTTCACCTACGAGGAAGCCGAGTGGACGGATCTCGGGGCGATGACGGTGCAGCAATACCCGGATCCGGACGGGCGGCTGCGTGCATGGGCGGCGGGCTTCATCCGAAGCGTCCCCACCGACACGCTGTCGCTTCTGAAGGACCTGAGTGCCGGCGTTTCCACCCAGATCTCCTACCAGAGCCGGGATGACGAGGGGACGCAGGCGCCGGTACAGACGCTGGATCGAGGATGGGGCTCGTGTCGGGACTTCGCGGTCCTGTTTGCCGAGGCGGTCCGCAGCCTGGGCTTCGGCGCCCGGATCGTCTCCGGCTATCTGTACAGCCCCGACGCGCAGTCGATCGGTTCATCGGGGGGCGGATCCACCCATGCGTGGGCGGAAGTCTACCTGCCCGGCGCCGGCTGGATCACGTTCGATCCGACCAACCGGGTCGTCGGCGGCTGGAACCTGGTTCCGGTCGCCGTCGGCCGGGACATCAGGCAGATCATGCCGGTCTCGGGCAGCTTCGTCGGCACGTCGGACGCGCTCGAGGCGATGACGGTCGAGGTCACGGTGGTGCCAACCTCGTCCTGACGGGCGATGGAGCATCCCCCCATTCGCCCGCCATGCCAAGCAGGCGGGATCCATCCGTCGCCACGGCGTGTTGCCGCGGCGACCAATTTGAAGGACACTTGGTCTTGATGATTCACACGTTGGAACAGCTCTACCTCCAGCAATTGGAGGATCTGTATGGTGCCGAGACGGAGCTCTCCCAGGCTCTCCCGCGTCTGCTGCTCGCGACGGCGCACAAGGACCTCAAGAGCGCCCTGGAGAAGTACCAGGAGCAGTGCCTGCAGCGGCGGCACATGCTGGACCAGATCCTGACCGAGATCGGGCACGAGCCGGACCACGCCTCGTCCGCGGCCATGCAGGTCATCATCGGCCTTGGCGACGACATGATCACGCAGACATCGGACCCGGACGTGCGCGACGCGGGGCTGACCGCGGTCGCCCAGCGCAGCCTGCACTACCAGGCGGCTGCCTATGGCAGTGCGGTGCCGATTGCCGACATCCTCAAGCGCAAGAACGACCGGCACTTGCTGGGTCTGGCCCTGCGCGACAGCAGGGAAGCCAGCGAGCTGCTGTCCAAGATTGCGATCCGCACCATGCATCGCGCCGCGGCCGCCTCGTACGAAGGCGTGGGCTGAAACCCATGGCGACGAACCGTTGAAGCGACGCGGCCTCACGGCGGCGCCGGTCCGCGACGTCAGGACTTGCCGATCCGTGCCAGCCGCCGGATCAGATCGGGGCTCGAGATCGGCTTGAGGATCCAGTCCAGGGGCCGGGCTGCATCGGCACGCTGCCGGGTTTCCGGCTCGCCATGCGCCGTTAGGAAGACCGTCGGGATGTCGAAGCGCCGGCGGACCTCGACGGCCGCGTCCACGCCGTCGCGCTCGCCCCGCAGCCTGATGTCCATGAGCACGAGGTCCGGGTGCTCGTCGCTGCAGAGCTGCACGGCCTGGTCCGCGCTCGTGGCGAGGCCCACGACCTCGTAGCCCGCATCCATCAGTGCCGCTTCGAGCTCCGTGGCGATCAGCCAGTTGTCCTCGACGACCAGGATCCTCGTGAAGCCCGGTCCGCAACCAGGGTGGCCGTCCGTGTCCTCGGTCCCATCCCCCGGATCGGTCGGGTCGCGTCCGCCGGACGTCCAACCCATTGCCGGGGCCAAGGCGTCAGGTCTGGCCAGAGAACCGTACAATCGCAAGTCCTCCTTCTGCGCGAGGGATGTCGAGCTCGGCGCCCAGCTGCCGGCAGAGCCCCCGGACCAGCCCCAGCCCGGACGAGCGCCGTCTGCCTGCCGGCGCGACGAAGCCGGGTCCGTCATCCTGCACCATCAGCTGGTAGCCCCCTTCGATCCGTTGCAGCGACAGCTCGACATGGCCGCTGCCGGCTGGTGCTCCATGGGTGATGGCGTTCGAGACGAGCTCGCAGATGACGAGGGCCAGCGGGAACACGGCGTCGTTCGGAATGTCCAGCGGATCGGCCCGGGTGACGATCCGAGTGGTCTCGCCGGCCGGGAGCTGGAAGATGCGAGCCATTGCCTGGAGCAGGTCAGTCGCATCGACGCCGGTTGGCGCGTCGGTCCTGTACATGAGCTGCTGCGCCTCGAAGATGGTCAGCAGCTTCAGCTCAAGCTTCTCGATCAGCCCCTTTGTCGACAGATCCGCGGTTTCGCGACGGGCGGTCGCGAACAGGCCCAGCATCATCTGCAGGTGGTTCTTCACCCGGTGCTGCAATTCCTGGTACAGGACGGTGTTATGGGCGAGCGTCTCCTCGAGCCGTGCCTGGGCGGCACGGCGGGCCACGATCTCGCTGTTCAGCTCCTCGATCCGACGCGAGAGGATCGAGAACTTGTCTTGCGCAGTGTCCAGCAGCTGCACGGCGAAGGTGAGTTGACCTTCCAGGCGGCTGTTGACCACGGCGCGGGCGCGGAACCGGTTGCTCTCGCCCTCCCTGGTCGGCACCTGCAGGCCGCCGATCACAGGCTCGGCCGTCCCGGAAGCCAGACGCAGGAGATCGCGCAAGCCCTGAATGGACTGGAACAGGTCACCGGGCGGGCTGGGCACCAGCCAGCCGACCATCGCCGCTGCCGGCTGGTTCATGTCCAGCAGGCCACCATGCCGATCGACGAGGATGACCGGGTCCCGGATGAGCCGTGCCAGTCCCTCCATGTCAGGACCGTAGCAGCTCGTCCTGGCGGAAATACTCTCGCGCTCCGTCCGGCCGCTCGGCAGGCGTGAGGAACACGGTGACCCGGCAACCACCATCGCCGCGGGCAATCGCCTCGTCGATCTGCACCCTCGCATAGCCCAGGTTCTCGGCGGCGATATACCCGAACACATTCGAGGTCATCATGCACAAGGACGGCCTGCCCCGGACATACTCGCCGAACGGGCAGGTCCGGCTCGCCAGGACAAGGCGATCCTCCTGTTCTTCCACGATCCGGAAGTCGCCCTGAATGCGCTGCTTCAGGTCGACGAGCACCTCGCCGACCTGCTGGCGCGAGAGGTGGTCGACCTTCAGGGCCGTCCGGTAGGTCTGGTCCAGCTTCTTCCCGACCGCCGAACCGACAACGCTGATATAACCCGAGGCTTCGTCGAGCCCGACGACATCCTGGAGCGTGCCGGCCAGCTCCCGCAACAACGTCCGCATGAACACGTCGCGCTCGAAGGGGATGTCCGCCGTTGCGGCTGTCGCCGGTTCCTCGCCCACGTCCAAATCCTCCCCGCATGCACTGCAGGATATGTATATCTACACGTTCAGTACGCCATGCGCATCCGCTAGGCCAGCCATACCGCGGCCGTCACGAGGCCGGTGCGTCGTCGGACGGACCGCCCGTGACCTGCTGCCCGGTCGTCAGGTCGAGGGCCGCCATGACGACGGCTTCCAGCTCATGCAGCCCGAACGGCTTGCGGAGCATCAGCTGCGAAGCGCCGGCGACCGCGTCAATGGCGGCAGTCTCGGCATAGCCGGTCGCGAACACGATCGGAAGATCGGGACGCAGCGACCTCGCAGCCCTGGCCACGTCGGCCCCGTTCATGCCGGGCATGGCGAAGTCGAGAATGAGCAGGTCGGGCCCGACCGACTTCAACAGGTCGAGCGCATCGGCGCCATCCTTGGCCTCGTCGACCCGATAGCCCAGGGCGGTCAGCGTTTCCGCCAGGATGCGGCGGACATCCTCGTCGTCGTCCACGATCATGATCCGGGCCCGTCGGCCGGGAGGTGGCGCCACCTCCTTCGCGACCTCGCCGCCTGAGGCAACCGTCGCGTCGTCCGCCCGGCGCAGGAAGATGGTGACGGTGGTGCCGTGGCCGGGCACCGATGCCAGCCTCACCGTGCCGCCAGCCTGCAGGGCGAAGGCGTAGACCTGGCTCAGGCCGAGGCCGGTGCCCTTGCCGACTCCCTTGGTGGTGAAGAACGGGTCGAAGGCGCGGCTGGCGACGTCCGCCGACATTCCTGTGCCGTTGTCCGCGACGGTGATCTCCAGGTAGTCGCCCGCCGCCAGTGCCGGATCCTGCTCGATGTGCCGCAGCCGGGTCCCGATCCGAAGGCGGCCGCCGCCCTGCATGGCGTCCCTGGCATTGATCGCCAGGTTGAGCACGGCCATCTCGAGCTGGGTCGGATCCGCCAGCACCACCACGTCGAGCGCGTCGAGATCGAGGTCGACCTGGATCATCCGGCCGAGCGTGTGCGGAAGCAGATCACCCAGGCCTGCGATCAGCTCTCCGGCCGCCACCGGTTTCAGCTGCAGGCGCTGGGAGCGGGAGAAGGTCAGCAGCCGCCCGGTCAGCTTGGCGCCGCGCTCGGAGACCTTCAGGGCGTTCTCGGCCCATCGGGCCACCCGCTCGGTGTCGTCCGGCTTGCGGCGGATCAGTTCCAGGCTGCCCTGGATGGCGTGGAGAAGGTTGTTGAAGTCATGGGCGATGCCGCCCGTCAGCTGGCCCACCGCCTCCATCTTCTGGGCCTGCCGCAACTGTTCCTGCGCGTTCTTGAGGTCTGTGATATCGCGCCCTTCCGCCACGAGCCCGACTGGTCGGCCATGCTCGTCGGGCACGGGCTTCAAGGAGAAGTCCACGGTCGCCACCACATCGCCGGCACCGCGCATCTCGTGCTGCTCGCGCACCACCTCGCCAGCGGCCGCGCGCTGGATCGACCGGCGGATCGCCATCTGCAGTTGGAGATTGTCGCGCATCGGGGGCGCCAGCCAGAACGGCCTGTCCACGATGTCACCTGGCTCGATCCGGCTCCACTGCATGGCGGTCCGGTTGACCTCCAGCACCGTGCCATCCAGATCCAGCAGCGCCATGAACTGCAGGGCGGTGTCGAAGATCGCGCGAAAGCGCCGCTCGCTCTCGGCCAGGGCAAAGGCCCGCATCTTCTCCTCGGTGACATCCCGCCCGACACAGTAGATGCGGCCGTCCAGCTGCTCGCAGGACCAGGAGATCCAGCGGGAACTGCCGTCGCGATGGAGGTAGCGGGCCTCGCAGGTCGTCTCGTCGCCGCCTGAGGTCAGCCTTGCAAGGTCCTCCATGAGGCGCCCGGCGTCGTCCGGATGACGGAACGCCGCAGCGTGGCGGCCGATCAACTCGTCTTCGTGCCAGCCCAGCATCCGGCTCCAGGCAGGATTCACGTTCTGCAGGATGCCATCCGGCCGGGCCACGCACATCAGGTCGCGCGAGGCCTGCCAGACCCGGTCGCGCTCGCGGGTGCGCAGCTCGACCTGCGCCTCCAGCGTCGCGTTCAGTTCCTGCAGGGCCAATTCGGCTTCCTTGCGGGCCGTGATGTCGACGCAGACACCATAGATCCGGCAGGGCCGCCCCAGATCGTCACGAACCACGCTGCCCTGGACCTGCAGCCACATCCAGCGGCCGGACGGATGGCGGTACCTGAACTCGCTTTCGTAATGGGCGGATTCACTGGCAAGGGCAGCATCGAGCCGCGCCCGGTCCGCCTCCCGATCCCCGGCGGGCATCCGGCTCCGGAAGTCGCCCACGGTCGTGCCGTGGCCCAGCAACTCCACAGCGTTCGGCGAGCGGGCGACCGTCCCACTTGCCAGGTCGTATTCCCACGTCGCCATCTGCCCCGCCGCCAGGCCCAGGCGAAGCCGTTCCTCGCTCTCGCGCAGCGCCGCCTGCGCCTGATGGCGTTGGGTGATGTCGTGGCCGACGCCGACGATCCGCTTCGGCCGGCCGTCCGCCAGCCTTCCTTCGCTCTGTGCCGTGCAGACCAGCCAGCGCTGCTGGCCATCGGGGTGCACGACCCGGAACTCGGTCTCAAGACGCTGCGCTTCCCCCGCCAGCAGTGGTGCCAGTTCGGCTGCAACCCGCGCCTGGTCAGCAGGAACGATCAGGGCCATGAACGCGGCCAGGGTCCGTGGCAGATGCTGGGCCTGCAGCCCCAGCATCCTGGGAAACTGGTCGGACAGGGTCAGGCCATTGGTCGCGATGTCCCAGCTCCAGTCGCCGATCCCCCCGGCTTCGTGGGCTCGCCGCAGGCGGCCCTCGCTTTCACGCAAGCGCCGCTCGGCCGCTCTGCGCTCGGTCACGTCGGTGGCCAGCCCCGCTGCGCGACGCCCGCCGCTCGCATCGTGGACGGGGAAGCTGCGGTCGTGGATCCAGCGCACCTCCCCATCGGGCCGGATGATCCGGTAGTCCAGTGAGGTGGGCTCCCCGGCCACCTGCTGCGGCTTGCAGCGGACCAGGAGGTCGCGGTCGTCCGGATGGACGGTCTCCAAGAACCGTCCGAGGTCGGCCTCGACCGCGGCTGCGGGCCTGCCCCAGATCCGCTCATAGGCCGGGCTCAGATAGAGCAGCTGGTTGCGGTCGAGATCGGTGACGTAGAAAACGTCGTCAATCGAATCCACGAGCATCCGGAAGCGCTCTTCGCTCGCCTGGATCGCCTGCTCGGCCTCCTTGCGCTCGGTCACGTCCTGGACCACGCCCACCATGCGGATCGCACGTCCCGCGTCGTCCAGGATGGCCCGGCCGAGCGGGGCGATCCAGCGGATCGAGCCGTCGGGCTGGCGGACGCGCGCCTCGTACTGGATCACGCCGGTTCGCAGGCCGGTCTCGAGCCCGGCCTCGACGACCGGCAAGTCCGCCTCGACCACGTGGCGGCGAAGCATGTCCGGCGACCATTTGGCCTGCCGTTCGGTGTAGCCGAACATCTGGTCGTGGCGCAGCGACCGCGCGGACGCGCCCGAGACAAGGTCGACCTCCCAAGTGCCGAGATCGGCCGCGTTGATGGCCGCCTGCAGTTGCTGCTCCTGGCTGCGCAACGCTTCTTCAGCCTGGGCGTGCGCATAGGCGCTCCAGGTCCGCAGTGCCACGTCCTCGACGAGGGTGACCTCCACGTCGGTCCAGCGCCGAGGCGCCTCGGCATGAACGTAGAGGATCGCGCCGAGGTGCCGGTCACGGAGCAGGGGCACCACGATCAGCGAGCGGGTGCCAATACTGTCCCAGGTCGGCAGGTAGCGTGGGTCGGCCGTGCGCGGATCGGTGCGGCAGTCCTCGATCACGAGCGTATGGCCGCTGCGCAGCTCGGCGATGATGGCCGGGCCGAACGCATCCAGGATCCGTGCCTGGCCCGCCAGCGAGGCCATGGCACCGGCGGTCCAGTCATGGGTGACCGAGACGATCTCGCCGCTGGGATCGATCTCGCCATATCCGGCGCGGCCGGCCCTGAGGTACTGGCCGATGGCCCCGGCGGCCACCAGCGCGATGCCTTGGGCTGATGTGGCCGAACGCAGCGCATCCGCCAGGGAGACCAGGAACCGCAGGCGCTCCTGCGCCACCACCGTGGCGGTCGTCTCGTGCACGTTGCACAGAACACCGCCCACCGCACCGTTCTCGTCGCGTACCGGCGAGTAGGAGAAGGTCCACCAGCTGGGCTCGGGACCCTTGCCCCGGTCCATGACGAGCGAAAGGTTCTCGTGGAAGCTCGCCTGGCCGCTCATGGAGGCGTGGGCGATCGGCCCCACCGCCGGCCAGATCTCCGGCCACACCTCCGGGAAGGGGCGGCCCAGGGCCTCAGGCTTGCCCGCCAGGAACGGGCAGTAGGCGTCGTTGTAGAAGCTGAGCAGGCCCGGCCCCCAGGCGAGGAAGCTCGGAAACCCGGAGTTCAGCACGACGCCCAGCACGATCCGCAGGGAAGCCGGCCAGATGTCGATCGGCCCCAGCGCGGTGGCGGACCAGTCGAGAGCGGCGATACGTCTGGCGGCCTCGCCGCCGCCGGCCAAGAACGCATGCTCGCTCGACGATGCCTTGGGCTCGGCCAACGCGGATCCCCTCGGCGATCACAACGGGCTGCAGGGTAGGGGCAATTCTTCCGGGTAATCAACCCGATGGCGTGACGCGCGGAGGTGAACCGGCCTACCAGAGACGCTCGGCAACCGCCTGCCGCTCGTCAAGCTCCCACTGCATCCCGAGCAGGGTGCCGAAAGGCAGGTTGCGCATGCTGAGGACGCCGATGACCCGGCCGCCCTCGGTGACCGGCAGGTAGCGATAGCTCAGCTCGTCCATCCTGCGGACGGCGTCCTGGACCGGCCGGTCGGCTTCGATCGTGTCCGGCTCGGGCGTCATGACCTCCACCAGCCGTGTGCCGGGCAGGTCCTTGCCGGCGCCGGCCACTCGCAGGACGAGGTCGCGTTCGGTGAAGATGCCGACCAGACGGTCACCCTCGAGTACCAGGATGCACCCGCACTTGTTCTCGGCCATGCGCCGGACGGCGGCCTCGACCGTGTCGTCGGGTCCCGCGCTGACCAGCCGGTCTCGCTCGATCAAGTCCCGAACAGGGCGGTCCGTCATCTGCATCTCCCCGTGCGTCGCCCAACACCCTCGGGTGGTGTCATGGCTCATCATGCTGCCAGAACCAGGGGGCCGTGCAACGGTGCCGTGCCGGGCAGGGGCCGTGCGCGCAAACGCTCCGCGGCAGGCGGCGGATGATGATCATCGAAGGTGGATGAAATAGGACTGTCGTCAGGAAGATCGAGGCCAGAGAAGAGGCCAGGATGGCATGCCCGTAAGGTCTGTTGGGTGGAACCGGAGGCCCGATCGCCCCTTGGCTGTCGCAAGAAATGAGAATGCCGCGCCTTGCGGCGGGGCACTTTTCAGCGGCGGACCGGAAAGATCAGGCGTTGCAGCCGCTGAACTCGGCCTTCGCGTTAGACCGGTTGAAGGACTTGGTGACCTCCCACCATGGCATGCCGCTCCGCCAGGTGTCCCAGCCGCGACTGCCCTTCACTGTGGTCATCGAGCCCCAGATGATGACGGCATCGCTCAGATCGAACGTCACCTCGAGCTGGGTCTTCCAGAAGGAGGCCGACATGTACTTCTGGCCGTCCTCCTTGTTCCAGTTATGGATCTGCGGCCAGATGAAGGGCATCACCGGCTTGCCGTAGCGGCGCGCCTCGGCAATGTTGGCCTTGGCGTATTTGATCCAGTCGCCCTGGTTGTCGTAGAGCGTGTAGAGCGAGGGGAAGATGATATCCACCTCGTCGGCCAGACGCTTCAACTTGTCGTTATTGGCCCGCCACTTCGAGGTCTTGGTGGCGCTGTTCTGCACGGGGGCCAGCCAGTTCTTCTCCGGCAGCATCATGTAGTAGCCGAGCTTGGAAGTGCCGCCGCCGGCGCGGACGCCGTCCCGGATGGTCTTCATCGCGAGGATGAGCTTGTCCATCTCGGTGATCTCGTCCCACACCTCGATGTCGATGACGACATAGTCCCACTTCTTCTTGAGGATCTGCGGAACGATGACGTTCTTGAGCTGGCTGATGTTGGGCTGGCTCTTGGACTTGCCGCCGAACAACTCGCCCTCATAGAAGATCTTGAGCGAACTCAGACCGCAGCCGGCAAAGTTCGGCATCTTGTTGTAGCGGAAGCCCTGGTAGACATGCTTGCGGGCGCCGGTATTGCCACCGTTGTCAGGCGGATCGGTCGGTTCGGTCGGCGGAGTTTCGCCAGTGCCGCCATTGGAAGGTGGGGTGACTGGCGGTTCGGTCGGGGGTGTCCCGCCGAACTTGGCCGCCAGCGCCGCCGCATACGCGACCACATAGGCATCGTCGACGTCGAGCTTCGTCAGGTAGCCGGCGTATTGCGCGGCCTTGGCTGAACTGGTCTTCGCCTGTTCGCGCATGACGGTGAGGTTGTAGCGCCAGCCGCTCTGGGCCACCGGCCAGGTAGCCTGGTCGTTGCGGACCGCCCAGGAATCAGACGGAACAGCGGTCGTCGCCACGCAGAAGGCGAGCATCGCGGCCGCACCAAGTGCGGTCACCTTGGCAAACCTCATAATGTCCCCCCCAGGACTGGAACAAGACATGCCGTGCTAGATCAGGCCGGGCCAGTATTTCTGGTCAACGAACCAGCGACCTCGCATGCAAAATGATTGAGGCGCTTCTTCTTCCACACAACCTGCCATGAAGTTTCGCGGCGAGTAAACTGCCTGAGGCGACCGATCTTCAGACGTGACTGAGTTTTAATCTTGGTTAAAGATCCCGTAGGATGCTGAGCATTTCATTGCATCCGGTTCATGGAATGAATATCGTCCTCAGCAAGCCGGTTTGAACCTATGGTTGTACGTTCATGCGCGGCCAACCGGAGTGTTCATTCCTGGACGGATCGGACTGCCCTATCGGGCTCGCCCTGCTCATGCACAGGTGCCAGGCGCGGGCCGACACAACCGGCCCGCGGGGATCCAGCCTGGGGTAATGCAAGGTAGGGCCGCCGAGCTGAAAGCGGGCGTCAATGTCGACAGGACGACAGCCGCACGGGGCTTCCGCTGCCGGTCACGATCGGGAGGTGGTGTCTCGTCTGGTGGATCCCCCGGGATTCGAACCCGGAACCGGCCGATTAAAAGTCGGACGCTCTACCGTTGAGCTAGGGATCCGGCCCGGCGGCGCAACGGAGTTAGCCGATCTGTCAGCGCGCCGCAAACGATGAGGACAGGCCGGCCCCTGGTCCCGTGGCGTCATCACCGCTGGCATCGACGTCCAGCGGGACGGAGGGTGGCCCAGGCATGACCGTGACACCTCCACATGATGGATGGACCAGCGGAGCATGCCTGTGGCGCACAAGGAGGCGACGACCATCGCCATATGAGTATTCGTCAGCCGCAGCAGCTGTTGCTTTCCGTTCACTCGTTGTTGAACCTGCCAAGCAGGCTGTCGTGACTACCATTTTACTGGCCTCACGTTGTGGAGAAACGTTCAGCTAGTGATCATCTATATCGCCAGAGAGTTGCGCGCATTTGGCCACGTGACTTGGTCCGCTGCTTGCGGTAGCGTCGCGGGTGAACAAAAGGGCGGTTGGGGGTCCGATGAGCAGACTGCTGCTCGATGACGAAATCACGGTATTGCCCGTCTGCCAGACCGCAGGTCAGGCGCCGGTCGAAGCCGGATCCACCTGGACCGGCCGTGTCCGCGAGATCGAGGGCCCGCGCGTGCTGATGTGCGTGCGCACGAAGGGCGGCGCCGAGGTGACGGTCGAAGCCATGCTCAGCGGCTTTCACCGGAACCGGTCCGGACGCTGGCAGGTGGAACTCCCCATGTTTCATCGCGTGATGGAACGTCCCGACGCATCGCTCGATTGAGCAGCGAGCGCGGGTCGCTGCGCGGACAAGAGGCGGTTCTCATTCCACCGACCGGCAGGCAGTCCGGCAGCAGCTCGATCTCGATATCCGGCCCCGGATGGAATGGATGACCAAGCAACTCTTGCACCTGGTATTCGGCGGCGAACTCACCGACCCGTCCAAGGTGGAATTCGCCGACCTCTCGAAGCTCGACATCGTCGGCGTCTACCCGAACTACGCCGAGGCCGAGAAGGCGTGGCGAGCAAAGGCGCAGGCCACGATCGACAATGCGCAGGTCCGCTACTTCGTGGTGCACCTGCATCGTCTGCTGGAGCCCGATCCGAGCCTGGTGACGCCGGCCGGCTGATCCGTTCCGCCACGGCCGTCCGCGCGAGGGCGTCAGGAACGCTCGGTGAACCAGTCCGGGTGCAGCGCACGGATCGCGGCGAGATCGACCACCAGGGCACCGACATGCTCGCGCATCAGCCGTGCCGCCCGTTCCGGGTCATGGGCGCGGATCGAATCCACGATCCCGAGATGCTGCTCCATGACCTTGGGCAGGCGGCCGATCTGGGGCAGGGTGGCCCGCCGGTAGCGGTCGAGCTGGACCTTCGCCTGGCGGACCAGCCGCCAGATCCCCGGGTGGCCGCACGCCTCCGCGATGCGCAGGTGCAGTTCCTCGTCGGCGGCATGGAACTGCTCGATGTCCGAGGCGGCGGACGCGGCCTGCTGGCGGTCGATCGCCTGGCTCATCGCCTGCAGGTGGGCCGGCAGGGCCCGCTCGGCCGCCAGCCTTGCCGTCGTCTCCTCGAGTGCCTGACGCACGAGGATCGCCTCGGGCAACTGGTCCAGCGCGATGCGCGCCACGAACGTGCCGATCTGCGGCACGAGGTCGATCAGCCCTTCGCTCGCCAGCCGCAGCAGCGCTTCCCGCACCGGCGTGCGGCTCACGCCGAACTGCTCAGCGATCGCCCGCTCGCTGACGGGGCTGCCCGGAATACGGGCCAGCGACACGATCTCGTCCCACAGCGCCGCATGGATGGCCACGGCAGCACTGGGCCGTCTCGTGCCGCGGGCAACGGGATACTCCTGGCGATCCGCGGCCGGATCGCCCGTGCTGGAAGGTCCGGCCGATTTAGGGGTCAACGCAGCCTCTCTTTCATCTGATATATAAGGGCTGCACCGCCGCTTGGAAGCAGGTGCCGATCTGATGCGCGGCGTGTCGTCACCGGTCGGGAAACCACGCCGGGCTGCCCTCCAGTGCGACGAACATGCGCTGCTTGCCGATTGTGTCCGTGCCGTGCCTCGTCGTGCCGCCGGCTACGCGGTAAATGACCCGCGGAACGAGCGCCGCCCGGGAGCGGCCAGGGAAAGCCCGAGGAATGTCAGTGGTCGAGCCGGTCTTCGCCGATGTTGCGCCCATCTTCGTCGTGGGCGCGCCCAGATCCGGAACGACCTTGTTCCAGCGGATCCTGGACGCGCATCCGCGCATCGGGGTCGCGGACGAGATCATCTATTTCGACATCATCGTGAAGGTCCGGGACGAAGTGCCCGACCTGAAGGCGCCGGGTGCCATCGACGCCTTCTTCGACCGCCTGCCGAACATGGATCACTTCCACAACTGGAACGGTCTGGACGAGGTGCTGGCCGCGGTCTGCGCGGAGATAAAGGAGGCGGCGGAGCCCACTTATCCGCTGTTCTTCCTCAAGCTGATGCAGACCTATGCCCGGCTGCGGGGCAAGGAGCGCTTCGGCGACAAGACGCCCTGGAACGTGCGCCATCTCGACGCGATCCTCGCGATGTTCCCCGATGCGCGGATCATCCATCTGGTGCGCGATCCGCGAGCGAACGTAGCCTCCCGGGTCGAGCTGCCGCGCACGTCCAAGGACGTCATCACGGCGGCGATCAAGTGGCGGATCGACGTGGAGGCCGCGCATCGCTTCGCCACGGGCGGCAAGGCCCATCCAGGCAACTATCTGGAACTGCGCTACGAGGATCTGGTGCAGGACCCGGAGACCTGGGTGCGCAAGGTCTGCACGGTGGTGGGCGAGCCGTACGACCCGGCGATGCTGGACTTCCACCGTTCGCGCGACGTGATGTTCAAGGACCAGGCCTACAAGGAGGGCGTCTTCCGGCCGGTGAACACGGCGTCCATCGACGCTTACCGGAAGAAGCTGAAGATCAGCCAGATCCGGCTCATCGAGCTGGTCGCCCGGCCGGCGATGAAGCGGCTGGGCTACGCTCCATTGCCGGCAGGCGAAGGAGGCTACGCGACGCTCCCGGCCCAGCTCGCAAAGGAAGTCGCCGCCTGGCGCGCCTTCAAGGCCGAGGAACGCCAGCGGCTGGCCGCGGAGGGTGACATCCGCTTCCGCAGCGGCAACACCAGCCTGTACGGGCAAATGCTTCGCCAGGTGCTGGGCAGGAAGTCCGGCCGCTGATCAGACCGGCCGCGGCTTCTTTCGCTTGAGCAGCGCGTTCACGTAGGCGGGCGGTGCCGCGCCGGTCGCAACGACCAGGCCGAAGAACAGGATGCCGCCCACCACCATCGCCAGCGGCCAGGCGATCCCGAACCTGGCGAGCGCCAGCATGACGAAGGTCGTGGCGATGCAGATCCCGACGAGCTTGATGACCGATGCGAGCAGAGGCGGGCGGAAGCCCAGGCGACGCACCGCCAGGAGCAGCCCGACGCACAAGGTGGTCTCGGTCACGGCCGTGCCGATGGCGGCGCCGAGATAGGAGTAGAGCGGGATGAGCGTGAAGTAGCTGGTCAGCGCCACCGCGAAGCCGACACTGTCCACCACCAGCGCATCGCGCTGCCGGTTCATCGCGGTCAGCATGTGCCGCGCAACCTGCGCCACCGCGTTCGCGGCGATCGCCACGGCGATCAGGGTGAGCGCATGCGCAGCCGCCGCGAAGGCCGGGCCGGCCACGATCGTCAGGACCTCGGCGGGAAAGGCCGCGAAGACGGCGATGACGCCGGCACCGAACACCAGCATGGCGGTGAACGCGTGGCCGGCCGTACTGTCGGTTGTGATTTTGTCGTCGCGCTCGAGTGCCGTGACCAGCATCGGCATGAGCATGCCGTTGAACAGGACCGCCAGGGTGGACAGGATCTCGAACATCTTGCTCGGCACGCCGTAGAGGCCCACCGCGACGTCGGTCGCGAGCAAGGAGAGCAGCAGGACGTCGCCGCGCAGAATGACGGTGAGGATTACCCGCGAGCCGGCGAGCGGCAGGCCGGTCACCAGGAGCTCGCGCCAGATCG
>JAESGR010000746.1_pt1 | contig 15769 bp, 19 predicted proteins | sample 9269771 | NCBI WGS metagenome assembly JAESGR01 (sample SAMN15739572, study PRJNA653492) | algae metagenome | isolation source: Chroococcus sp. CMT-3BRIN-NPC107 and co-occurring heterotrophs from well... | place: USA: Clark Mountains Wilderness, California | collected 2010-04-18
GTCTACGGCTTCGACGAGAACAAGAAGCCGGTCGAGGCCTTCTTCGACCCCCGCACGCTCGAACGCGTCCGCGCCTCCTGACTTCGCCCTGAATGGCCCATCCGCGCGAGAGGCCGGCCGCGGCCGTCCGGCCCGGCCCACGGGCCCGGCTGCTGATCTACGGGACCGGCCTGGGGCTCTGGATCTCCGGCGGACTGTGGCTGGTCTTCCACTATTTCCTGAGGCGGGAGGGAGCCTGGGGGCCCGAGCCCCATGAGCTGGAGCCCTGGTGGCTGCGCCTGCACGGCGCGTTCGCCTTCCTCGCCCTCTGGACGGCCGGGCTGCTCTGGGGCGTTCACGTCGCCCGCGCCTGGTCCGGCGGCCGCCGGCGCCTGACCGGCGCCCTGATGCTGGGCGGCGTAATCCTGATGGCGGTCACCGGCTTCCTGCTGCTTCACGCCGGCGACGACGGGCTGCAGGGCCTGATCTCCCCGACCCACTGGGTCGTCGGACTGGCGCTGCCGCTGCTGTTCCTGGCGCACCGCCGATCCCAGTGACGGCGACGCCGTAGCGTCAGCTGCGTTGACGCGGCGCCGCGGCGATCCCATGCTGGCGGCATAAGGCGCCCGCGCGAGGCGCCGCTCATGACATTTGGAGGATCCCCATGGCGGATTTCGGCGGCGCCGATCTGGAAGCCTTCCGTGCGCAAGCGCGCAGCTGGCTTGAGGAGAACTTCCCCGCCTCGCTGAAGGGCAAGGGCGAGGCGCTGATGGGCGAAGGGCCGGACCCCAACGATCCCGACTACAAGCTGTGGAAGCAGCGGGTGGCCGACCAGGGCTGGGGCGTGCCGACCTGGCCGCGGCAGTACGGCGGCGGCGGGCTCAGCCAGGCCGAGGCGCGGGTGCTGCGCCAGGAGATGGCCAACGCCGGCGCGTTCAACCCGATCGGCGGCATGGGCGTGATGATGTTCGGCCCGACGCTGCTGGAGTACGGCACCGAAGAGCAGAAGATCCGTCACCTGATCCCGATCTCGCGCGGCGAGCTGCGCTGGTGCCAGGGCTATTCGGAGCCGGGCTCAGGCTCGGACCTGGCGTCTCTGCAGACCAAGGCCGAGGACAAGGGCGACCACTTCCTGGTCAACGGCCAGAAGATCTGGACCTCCGGCGCCCAGTACGCCGACTGGTGCTTCTGCCTGACCCGGACCGACCCCACGAAGAAGCACGAGGGGATCAGCTTCCTGCTGATCGACATGAAGACGCCTGGCGTCGAGGTGCGGCCGATCAAGCTGATCAGCGGCGCCAGCCCCTTCTGCGAGACCTTCTTCACCGACGTGAAGGTGCCGAAGGAGAACCTGGTGGGCCCGCTGAACGGCGGCTGGACGGTGGGCAAGCGCCTGCTGCAGCACGAGCGCAACGGCATCGCCGGCGCGGACGGCGGGCGCCCCCGGACCAACCCGGCGCTGCTGCGCGAGACGGCCAAGAAGTACATCGGGCTGGATGAGACGGGGCGGCTGGCGGACGTCGATTTCCGCCGGCGGCTGATCGAGCAGGAGATGGACGCGAAGGCCTACCAGCTGACCGTGACGCGCATGGCCGACGAGGGGAAGAACCGCAACGGCCCCTCGGCCGTGACCTCGATCATGAAGAACGCCTCGTCGCGCATCAACGTGAACAACAACGAGATGATGGTCGAGGCGATGGGCTACCGGGGCCTGGGCTGGGAAGGCGACGACTTCACCCCCGAGGAACTGGCGGCCACCCGGGCGTTCCTGCGGATCAAGTCGAATACGATCGCCGGCGGCTCGTTCGAGATCCAGAACAACATCATCGCCAAGCGCATCCTCGGCCTGCCCGAGACGACGCATAAGGTCTGAGGTCTAAGACCCCTCCCTCCGCCTGCGGAGGGAGAGGGTTGGGAGAGGGAGGCCCGGCGCCTCCGCGTACGGTGAGTCAGCGGCCCCTCACCTCCCCTCTCCCCGCCTTGCGGAGAGAGGTCTCGCTGTACCAAGCCTGCGGCCCAACCCCCTACGCCGCCATCGCCCGGATCGCCTGCAGCGCGAAGTCGATCTCGTGAGGGAAGTTGCGGATCGAGGGGGTCAGGCGCACGTGCTGGCGGGCGTAGGGGGCGACGGAGGCGATGATCTTCCACTCGCGCAGGCGGGAGACCACCTGGTGGGCGCTCAGGCCGGCGACGTCGAAGGAGACGATGCCGGCGGAGAGCTGGGGCGACATGGGCGTGACCAGGGTCACGTGCGGCATGGCGGCCAGGCCGGCCTTCAGCTGGCCCGCGAGCTCGGCGGTGCGGCGGGCGACCTCGGCGCGGCCGACGTTCTGGTGCAGCCAGAAGGCTTCCGACAGGGCCCACAGGTGCTCGAAGGCCTTGAAGCCCCCCGGCGTCATGCGGACGGCGTTGGCCAGGCCCGGGTCCGAGCCGGAGATCCAGTGGCTGTAGGCGCTGCTGTCGAGGAAGGTCGGGATGGTAGGCAGGGCCGCGCGCCAGCCGGCCTCGGAGCCGTAGATCACCCCGGTGCCACGCGGGCCGAAGATCCACTTGTGGCAGCCGGCTATCAGGAAGTCGCAGCCGAGGCTCGCGAAGCTGACGTCCTGGTTCCCGAAACCGTGGACGCCGTCGACGCAGAGCAGCACCCGGTCGTGCTCGGCCCGTGAGGCGTTGATCGGCGCGAGCGCGGCGGCGATGGCCGGGATCGGCAGCTTCAGGCCGGTGGAGGAGTGCACCCAGGTCAGCGCCAGCACTCGCGTCTGGGGCGTGATCTGGCTGGTCAGGCGCGCGACGAGGCCGGCCTCGGAGACCGTACGGATATCCTCGTAGAGGGGAATTTTGCGCACCTTCGCCCCCGTACGCAGCGCCGCGAGCCTAAGGGACTCGTGGGTGACGTAGTAGTCCTGGTCGGTGGTCAGGATCTCCTGGCCGTAGCGCAGGCGAAGGCCGTTGTAGACCAGCCCCACGCCCATGGTGGTGGAGTCGGTCAGGGCCACCGCCTCGGCGGGGGCGCCCAGGTACTGGCCGGCGGCGGCGCGAGCGCGGTTCTGGAGGCTGCGGTTATTGGCCTCCAGGTAGATCACCGGGTTGGCGTCGAGCTGGCGGCGGTGGCGGTCGATGGCGTCGCGCACGGCGGTCGGGTGCGAGGCGATCAGCATCGCCGACATGTCGATCCAGTCCGGCGTCAGGGCGAACTGGGCGCGGACGCGGCGCCAGTCGACCGGCTGGGGCGCGGGCGCCGGCGCCGGTGGCGCGGGCGCGGGCTGAACGGGCGGCGGCGGCGCAGCGGTTGGGGGCGTCTGAGCCGCTGCGGAGGCGGCCGCAGCCAGGGTCAGGCCGGATCCGGCCAGGAAACTCCGCCGCGCGATCTCCATGAGAACCCACCCGAACGCCGCGGCGCCCACGCGGCCCCGCTTGCGACTCAACAGAGGCGCGCGGCCAAGGTTCCGCTTGGCCTCCAGGGAACAGCCGGGCTCGCGGCCTGTTGATGTCAGCGAAGGAGATCAAGCCCATGGCCAAGGTTGACGGGACCCGAACCGACGAGACCGCCCAGCCCTCAAGCCAGAGGACCGGGCCCGAGAAATGGATGCTGGTGGTGGTGGCGATCGTCGCCCTGGCGGTGCTGGGGGCGCTGCTAGCCCTCGCCAGCGGGTGATAGAACGCCGGACGACAGGTTGATCTCCAGCTCGCAGACCAGGCCCTCGGGGCGCCAGTCGAAGCGCGCGGCGCCCTGCAGCCCGCCGCCGACAGCGCGCTCCACCACGGTCATGCCCAGGCCCCGGCCGGCCGGCTGAGCCACAGGCGGGCCGCCCCGCTCGATCCACATCAGCTTCAGCGGCTCGCGCTCGCCGCCGCCGCGCCAGGCGACCTCCACCTGGCCCTCGGGCTTGGATAGCGCGCCGTATTTGGCCGCGTTGGTGGCCAGCTCGTGCATGGCCATGGCCACCGACTGGGCGGCTTGCGGGCGCAGGGCGATGGTCGGGCCGCTCACCTTGACTCGCTTGCCCTGGCCTAGCTGGAACGGCCGCAGCTCCTCCTCCACCAGCTTGCGCAGGTCCGCCCCCTCCCAGCGCGCCTGAGCCAGAAGCTGGTGGGCGTGGGCGAGCGCCGAGATGCGGCCGGTGAGGATCTCCTTCAGCGCCTTGGCGCTGGAGGCCCGGGTTAGCGCGACGGTCGCCTGGACCACCGTCAGCAGATTGTTGGCCCGGTGGTCGACCTCGCGGGCCAGCAGCTTCAGCCGATCCTCGGCCTCCTTGCGCTCGGTGATGTCGATGAGCACGCCGGTCGCCCCGGCCGGATCGCCGCTCGGAGTGAGGACGAACTCGGCGCGCAGAAGCAGCCAGCGCAGCGCGCCGTTCGGCCAGACATAACGGAACTCGGTCTCGACGAAGCGCTCGCCGGACTGAAGGGCCGCCTGGACCTCCGTGCGCATACGGTCGAGCTCGCCAGGCGCGTATCGGCTGCGTATATCGTCCAGGGTGGGCTTGGCGTCCTCGGGAAACCCGAGGATCCGGTTGAGTTCAGGGGTCTGGATGAAGTGCTCGGTCCCGGCCTCGATGCTCCAGACCGCCATGCGGCCGGCCTCGATCGCCAGCGCGAGCCGGGCGCGGGACTGGCGCAGCTCCTCCTCCACGAGCCGCTGATCGGTGATGTCCTCCAGGGTGCCGACGTATCGCACGGCCTTCGGCCCCTCCGGCCCCTCCGCGAACACCGCGACTCCGTGGGCCTTCGCCCAGCGCACCTCGCCGTCGGGCCGGACGATCCGATACTCATACGGGGTGTCGTCGCGTAGCGCCGGGTCCAGCGCCCTCCGCATCTGTTCGCTGGTTCGCGGAAAGTCCTGGCGATGGGTGACGGCGACGGCCATCTCGTAGGTCACCGGCTGGCCGGCCGGCAGGCCGCAGATCGCCTTTGCGCGGTCCGAATAGACCATCTCCCCGGTGACCAGATCCCAATCCCACACGCCGATGCGGGCGGCGGCGGCGGCCAGGACGAGGCGACCTTCGGACTCCTTTAGGTCGGCGTCCTCGGAGCGGCGGTCGGTGATGTCCTCCTGCACGCACAGCCAGTGCACAGCGCCGTTCACCTTCACCGCCGAAATGCGGGCGCGGGTGTAGAACTCACCGCCGGCCTTTCGCCGGTTGCGCCGCTCGCCCCGCCACTCGCCGCAGGAGGCCAGGGTGGCCATGACCTCGCCCAACAGGCGAGCATTCTCCTCCGGCGGCAAGGCGTGCTGGATCGACACGTGCTGGCCGATCAGCTCGCCCGGCGCGTAGCCGTACATCCGCTCTTCGGCCGGGTTGGTGTAGACGATGACGCCGTCGGTCGTGGCGAGGCTGACGCCCTCGCTCATGTTCTCGAGGAGCCGGCGGCAAAGCTCGTCGTCGAAACTCAGAGGCGCGACCGCGTTCATCGGCCCTGCGGCGTCATGGTGTCCCCTCATCCCCCCGCAAGTTTGATAGCGAAGGCTCGTCGGGGGCGCCAGCACACACATCCGTGCACGCCGCAATCTACGCGTGAATCCAATTCGCCCCGGCTGCGTTCAGGTCACGAACCAGGAGTCGCCCTTTATGCCGACGAGCGAGCTTACCCGCTACTGCGCCTACGCCGCCCACGACGGGCGCGCCCACGGACACGCCGTGGAAGCGGAGGGCTTCGCCGAGGCCGCTCTGAGCTTCGTCGAGGTGTGGCATCCGTCCCCCGACGAGGGACACGAAGTAACGGTCATCGTGCTGGATCAGGCGAGCGGCGAACAGCAGTGCTTCGTGGTGGACCTGGGGGTCGGCGAACTGGAGCCGTGCACGTAGCGCCGAGCTCCACCTCGAAGCTAAGCTACCGAAATCTCAATAATATATTTCGTCCGCGTTCCGAAACTCCCGGAACGTAGAGGACGCCCGCGCCCTAACCTTTGATGGCGAGTGCGAAAGAGTTACGCGAGAAGGCTGAGGCGGCGGAGGCGATCGCCAGAATGGTGAGCTACGCCCCCGACAAGCAATTGTTGAAGGAGCGCGCGAAGGCCCTTCGCCGAGAAGCCGACCACCAGGAGCAGGCCTCGCGCAGGCCGCCGGAAGAGAGCCACTGAGGCTGAGGCGCGCCTCGTCGACGTGCACCAAAACTCCACGTCCTCCTCATCAGCCCCTGACGCCGCTCGGGTAGGCGTACGATGTTGCAGGCGAGGAGCGAAGTGATGGATCGGCGCCCGGGCGACAGTTCGAACGCGCGGCTGTGGAGGGCTTCGGCGTGGGCTGCGGCGGCCGGCGTGCTGCTGACGCCGCTAATGCTGAGGGCGCCATGGACGGTGGCGGACTACGTCACTGCCGCGGCGCTGCTCGGCTGCGTTGGCGTGATGGTCGAGCTAGCGGTGCGGGCGTCCGGGGATCTCGCCTATCGGGCGGGGGCGGCGGTGGCGGTCGCGGCCGGCGCCCTGCTGACGGTGGTGAACGGCGCCGTCGGGTTCCTGGGAAGCGAGGACAATCCGGCGAACCTGATCTTCCTGGCGGTTCTCGGGATCGCGGCGGCGGGGTCGGTGTTGGCGGGTTTCCGGCCCGGCGGGATGGCCGGGGCGATGTTCGCGACCGCGGCCGCGCAGGTGCTGGCGGGCGCAGGCGCGCTGGCGGCGGGCCTCGGCTCGCCCGGGTTGGATGGCGTCGGCGAGGTGGTGTTGGGAACCTGCCTGTTCTCGGCGATGTGGTTGGCCTCCGCGGGACTGTTCCGCAGGGCGGCCGACCGGATATCCGCCACGCCGGAATGAGGCGCCATCGCGCCCAAATTCGCCATGAACTTGCCCGGGACTCAGCGGACGCCTAGGTGGCCTAGCAGTGGGAGAGCCGCCGTGTCGGATGCGACTTACGTATCATTCGTGCCCAGGTCCAAGCGCAGCCACCTGCGCCAGATCCTGACCAGTGAAGACACCGGTCCGATCCGCTGGGCCGAGAAGCGTGGGCTGTTCGTCAGCGAGTTCAGCTTCTCGGGGCCCTCGGCGATCGTGCGCACGGTCCACGCGCACGTGACGTCCTGGATCGCGCGCGACTAACCGGGACCGCAGAAGGCGCGACCGAAAGGGCGCAACGCCTCACGAGGGGCTCGGGCGGCGGCAGCTCAGCCCGGTCCCACGACCACAGAGCCGACGACGACGCCGACCCGGTCATGGACCAGCACACGCGCCTGTTCGCCTTGTCTGGCATGGACTTGCGCGAGCTCCTTCGCCTTCCGCTCCGCCGCCCCTCCGGAGATGAATACGAGCGCGCCGCCGGTCAGCTCGTTGTCCACGATCCATCCTCCAGGCAGCGGTCTGACGTGTATCGTCTTCATGTCTCACGGCCCTCCTGAACGGCTCGAGTTCCAGCCGCAGCTCGGCTGGATCACCTGAGGCCATCCCCTCACCTTCTGGGGACTCCTAAGAGCGAGCCTGAAATCGGCGGGCGCTGCACTTCCATGGGTTAAGCCGGCCTCGAACATCAGCCGTCAGGCAGCTGATTGGCCCCCGATGTTCACGCACTGGCCCCGCTGTTCGTCCGCGTGGACAGCGTGGGGTCGCCTGGCGGGGGCGAGCAACGCGGTGTAGGCGCGCCGGCTCAGCGCTGGAGCTTGGATGGTGGCGGACAGGTCGAGGACAAACGAGATCAAGCCACTGTCGCCGGCGCCGGCTCCTGGCGGGTAAGCACTCCGCCTGCTTCTTGCTCCGCAATGGTTTGCAGTGCGTCGGGCGCGGCGGCCGGCGGCCGGATCTCTCGAATGAAGGTCTCGATCCCCGCGGCCACCTCCGCCGGCGCGGTGTGGTGGATCATGTGGCCGCCGCCTTGGATGACCTGGATCTGGCCGGTCAGCAGCTCGCGCGCCAGCCGCCGCGACTGGTGCTTGAAACTCACGATCTTGTCGCCGTCACCCGAGATGACCAGGACGGGCGCCCGCACCTCATCGTAGCGGCCGGCGATCTTGGCCGCCTCCAAGGGCATTCTTGCGGTGTCGGCGGCGGTCGCGCGCAGTTGCGATGGGCGTAGCGCCATGGACGTTTCGAACCCCGCCTTGAAGTGCGGGGCGACGGCTGCGGGCGAGAAGATCTGCTTCATCACCAGCGGCGTCATCGCAAGGCCCAGCGGAGGGGACACGGTGTAGCGCATCACCTCCCCCAGCCCGGGGATAGCCGGGCCGCTCAGCAGTGGAACGTCGAGCCGCGGGGTGGGCCAATAGTAGCCCGACATCAGCACCAGTCCGCGCACCCGGGCGGGCTCGACCAGCGCCGCTTGCAGCGCGACAAGCGTGCCCCAGGAGTGGGCGACGAGCACGGCGTCATCCACCCCCAGCCGCGACATCGCCTCCAGGATCACCTGCGCCTGATCCTTGGCGGCCCAGGGCCGGCCCTGCGGCCGCTGGCTGTAACCGAAGCCTGGCCGGTCGAAGGCGATGACCCGGCAGCTTTGCGACAGCCGGTCCAGCAATCCGCTCAACGCGTAGTCCTGCGAGGTGACCCCGTTGCCGTGGATCAACACGACAGCCGGACCCGTCCCCTTTTCCAGGTAATGAAGCCGCACGCCGCCGGCCTCGACGAAGCGGCCCCTGGGCGGGTTTCGGCGCTCGCTGCGCCTGGCCACGAGGTGGTTGGTCACGGCCGCGGCGGCGAGCAGCGCGCCGGCGATCGCCAGCTTCTGCGTGCCCGAACCACGGGTAGGACGACGAGTGGCGCGCGCGGTCGAGAGACCGTGGCGATCTGGGAGCTTGTTCATTTGCAGCCGTTCGCGGGAGGGAAGAGGCGCGCCCTTGGCCGGCGCGAGGCCCTCATCAACATTGTGCGCTGCAGCATTGTTCCGCGGGCGAGCGCCTTTCCCCGCCGCATGAACGCTTCTTGCCGGGTAGCGTGGCGTCGGGCATGTGCGGACGCTTCGACAATCGCTACTGGCGCGACATCCGCGGGCAGCTCTCGACCCAGACGCCGGTCAGGACGGAGCCCCCTGAACCTCGAGCCGAACGACCACGTGCGGCCGACGACGGCGCAGCTCACGGCGCGGCTGCGCTTGGAGGACGCGGTGGGGCAACCATATGGGGACGCAATGAAGCCCAAGCCCATCGTCACGAACACCTATATCGTCGCCGCGTTCGATGGCGCCGCCCCACGCTATCTGTGCCGCGACAGCCGGCACGGCCACTGGGTCGTCACCGGCGATGAGCGCAAGGCCACCACCTTCGCTGCGCAGGCGGAAGCCATAGGCGCCGCCACGGATTACCTTCGGTTGGGCTTCGGCATTACTCACACGCGCCCCGGCGACTGGCGGGCGTACGCGGTAACGAAGCGGCTGACGTTCGCGGAAGTCCTCAGCGAGGCGGCCTAGCCGGCGCGCCGCGGTTCACGCTTCGTCGTGGCTGCGCGGCTCTTGGATGCGAAGCAGCCGCTCCCGCTCCTCGGCGAGCTGATCCCAGGTGGCGGCCATTTCAAGCAACTGGTCCCTCGCCGTCCATCAGACTGGCGAGCTGACGACAGTCGGCGGCGTGGCGGCGATAGTCGGACACCTTCTTCATGAGATGGCCAAACAGCACGAGGGTGGTGAGGTTTCAAGCGACCTCTCTCACGTCGGTCGGGCGGCGGCCCCTCCCAGCTTGCGCCATCGGCGGCGCTAGGGTGGGCTGGGAGCCGACGCTCGAGCAGAATGGTCTTTGAGCGCCCCTTCCGCTCCTCCCGGTGGTGCGGGCGGCGAAACTACAATGTACGCCCAGGAGTTCGCATGCCGGAGTCCGACCCTTCTATCTTCAAGCGGATCGGGGGGCCGCCTGCTGCGGCGCCCGCAGATGCAGTCGAGTTCGAGCTCACTGGAGGCGGCCCATGATCGAACGGCACCTGATGAAGCTTAGGGCCCGCGACGAGATCAACGACGAAGAGGAAGCCGCCATCCGCGGTTCGGTCGCGGAGATCCGGCGTATCGCCGCCGACCAGGTGGTGGTTCGCGCGCTGCAGCCGATGGACTTCTCCACCATCCTCCTCTCCGGGATAGCCGGTCGGGCGAAGGATCTGGCGGACGGAAAGCGGCAGATCACCGAGCTGCATACGCCAGGCGACTACACGGACCTGCACAGCTTCACGCTGAAGTACCTCGACCACGATGTGCTGGCGCTGAGCGACTGCGAGTTCGCGGTCGTGCCTCACGAAAAGCTTCGGGAGATCACCCAACGCCTTCCCCACCTGACCCGCGTCTACTGGTTCGCGACCAACCTCGATGCGGCGGTTCACCGGGAATGGGAGGTGTGCCTGGGTCGGCGCAGTGCGGTCGAGCGGATGGCGCACCTGTTCTGCGAGCTGCACGTTCGGATGGGCCTGGTGGGGCTGGTGGAAGACGACGGCTACGAACTCAGCCTCACCCAGAGCCAACTCGCCGAGTGCCTCGGCCTGACCCAGGTGCACGTCAACCGCACCTTGATGGAGCTGCGCAATGGCTTACTCGAGTTCAGCCGCGGCCGCGTGAGAATCCGCAATTTAGCAGCGCTCCGAGCGCTCGCCGGCTTCGACCCAGCCTACCTCTACCTCGACCGCCGGCCCCGCTGACCAGGCTTGGGCCGCGACGATGGGTGCGGTAGGACCACGGCCGACCGCGCTGCGCTTGACGGTGAACTCGCGCCCGTTGTTTGATGGGACCGTCACAAGGGGCGGTGTCACTCTACCTCTACAGTAACCACCTGCTGATGTCCGACCTCGCACCACAGCAAAGCCTGCGATCCAGCGTCCTCGTCGTCGAAGACGAGGAGCCGATCTGCGATCTGCTTAGCGACATACTTCATGCGGACGGCTTCGAGCCTCACTGCGCCCGCTCCGATAAGGACGCGTTCGCCGCCCTGAGGCGGGAAAGCGCCTTCGCGTGCATGATCGTCGACGTCAACCTGGGGACCGGCACGACGGGCTACGACGTCGCCAGGTTCGCGCGAAGCATCGATCCGCAACTGCCGATCATCTACGTGAGCGGCCAGACCTCGAAGACGGAGTTCGACAGGCACGGCGTCACCGGAAGCCTGTTCGTGGCCAAGCCCTTCACGGCGGATGAGCTGCTCCACCAGCTTCGCAAGCTGGTCGGCGACAACGACGACGAGTCTTAGGCAAGGGGCGACGTGGCGCTGGCCTCCTGCGCCCGCTGTACCTGAGCCTCCGTCGCCTCAGCCAGCCTCAGCCAGCGCTCGGCGGCGGCCCGATATTTCTCGCGCAGCTCAGGAAGGTTGGTCGCCTGCATATCCGCAAGGGCGATGCGGGCGTTGGTGCGATACTCGACGGCTCGAGCGACAAGGGTGGCGGTTGCGGTCGTCATGCTGTGACAACGCCCCAGGCGGGGACCCCGTTCTACGGCATGCCACTAGCCGCCGCGGCAGGCCTAGGCCGCCAGCCCCTCCTCCAGGTGAAGGTAGCAGGGGTCGAAGTCGCCGGCCCTCACCAGCCCCTGCCAGTCCAGCACTTCCAGGACGCCGTGGCCGAAGCGGATCAGGCCGGCGCCCCGCAGGTCCTGCAGCACCCTGTTCACGTGGACGGGCGAGAGCCCCAGGGCGTCGCTGAGCTCGACCTGCGTCAGCGGCAGTGGGGCCTTGTCGTTGTTCGCCAGGTGGACGGCGCGGAACTTGACCATGAGTTCGCAGAACAGGTGGGCCAGCCGGCAGGCGGCGTCACGCCGGCCCAGGCCGATCATCCACTCGCGGAAGATGGCGGCGTCCACCAGCGTGTCGCGCCAGAAGATCTCCGCCAAGCCCGGGTGCTCGCGCGTCAGCGTGCGAAGGCTGGCGTGCGGGATGTAGGCGACCTGCGAGCGACCCAGGGCGCTCATGCTGTAGTCCATCCGGGTCAGGTGCAGGCTCTGCATATCCGGGATGTCGCCCGGGATGTGGAACGACAGGATCTGTCGCCCGCCGCCCTCTAGCAGCTTGTAGCGGCACGCGAGCCCCTCCAGGAGCAGGCACGACTCAGTCGGGATGTCGCCGTCCTGGACGAAGTCCTCGCCGGCGGAGAGGTCCCGCACGCGGATCGGCAGCCTGCGGAGCGCCGCCCGCTCCTCGGAGGAGAGGTCAGCGATGCTCTCGAGTTTCAGAAGAAGCCGGTCGTAGCCAGATGCCGATTGAAGAAGGTCTTGCATAAGCGCTCCATGCCGTAGGGGCGGGAGCACGCAGCGTCTCTCGGCCGGCAGCGCCGGGACGTCTGCTGCCGGTGGCATAATCTACGTGAAACCGGCTGCCCACGCGATTCAAATATGTAAACAATGGCAGAGAGTTACGGCCAAGCTGCACCTCAGCCGATCGCCCTCGCCTGCGGCTTCGCGACCTCCAACGTGGACACTCTGAGCAGGAAGACGACGCCGTCTTCGTCGGCGACCTCGACGGTCCACTTCGAGGATGTCAGCAACACCTGCGGGTTGTCGAACAGCATCTGTCCGGCGAGCCTCACGGCCTCCAGCTCGGCGCTCGCCAGGTCCGGCAGTTCGGACCCCTCGTCGTCGGCGAAGGCCGACGGCCCTCGCACGTTGAAATAATACCGCGGCATCGAACGGCCAACCGCCGGGGAGTCTTGGAGTTCCAGGGAGTAGCGGATGGTAGGCTGCGGGGCCGGTCCGGCCCGCGGGCCCCCGGCGAGCGCCGTGCTCAAGCTACCTTCCGCCGCATCGTCGGGTGATCAATGGTCACTTAGACGATGAACTGAGATTACGCTGGAGGGAACGGTGACCAGCTTTCGCGTCTATTGGCTCGATCCGGCCGGCAAGATCAAGACCGGCGAGTGGATCGAGGCGGCGGACGACGCCGAAGCTCGAGCCAAAGCCCACGAGCTCTGCGATCACGCCACGCCCACGGTCGAGCTCTGGCACGGCCGGCGGTTCGTCGCGCGCTTGCCCTGCGCCGACGAAGCGGCCGCCTGACGCCTTTTTCGACGCGCCTGAGGCGTCCCTCTCCCGCCAAGGGCGGAAGAGGGATCGGCTGATCAGCCCGCCGCGGCGGCGGCTCCGCGGGCGGTGACGGCGCCGACGCGGCCCTCGCGTTCAGCGATGCGGCGGTAGGTGGCCAGCGCCTGCCCCACGACCTGGTCCATGTTGTAGTAGCGGTAGGTCGCCAGGCGACCGACGAAGGTCACCTCGGGCGTGTCCAGCGCCAGGGCCTCGTAGCGCTTGTAGAGCGCCTGGTTCTCGGGGCGCGGCACCGGATAGTAGGGGTCGCCTTCGGCCGCCGGATACTCGTAGGTGATGGTCGTGCGCGGGCAGACCTGGCCGGTCATGTGCTTGTATTCGCTGATCCGGGTGTAGGGGACGGCCTCGTCCGGATAGTTCACCGTCCCGACCTGCTGGAACTGCTCCTGATCCAGGGTTTCATGGCGGAACTTCAGGCTCCGGTAGGGCAGCGGGCCGTAGCGGTGGCCGAAGTACTCGTCCACCGGCCCGGTGTAGATCAGCCGGTCGTAGGCAGCCTCCGAGCTCACGTCGTCGAAATCGACGCCGGTCTGGATGGTGATCAGCGGGTTGTCGAGCATGTTCTCGAACATCCGCGTGTAGCCGTCGGCCGGCATGGCCTGGAACTTGTCGGTGAAGTAGCGGTCGTCGGTGTTGGTGCGGGTCGGCACGCGGGCCGTCACCGACTTGTCGAGCTCGGAGGGGTCCATCGCCCACTGCTTGCGGGTGTAGCCGCGGAAGAAGGTCTCGTAGAGCTCGCGGCCGACCTTGGAGATCACCACGTCCTCGCTGGTGCGGATCTTCTCCACAGGCTCGGCGCGGCTTTCCAGGAAGGCCTCCGCGTCCTCGTCGGTCCTCAGGTCCAGGCCGTAGAGGGCGTTCAGCGTCGTGCGGTTGATCGGCATCGGCACCAGCAGGCCGTCCCGGACCGAGGCCAGGACCCGGTGCTCGTAGGGCCGCCAGCGGGTGAACTGCGACAGGTAGTTCGCCACATCATCCGAGTTGGTGTGGAAGATGTGCGGACCGTAGCGGTGCATCAGCACCCCGGCCGCGTCCTTCTCGTCATAGGCGTTGCCGCCGATATGGCTGCGGCGGTCGATCAGCAGCACGCGCTTGCCGAGCCCGGTGGCCAGCCGCTCGGCCAGCACCGAGCCGGCGTAGCCCGCGCCGACGATCAGGTAGTCGTAGGGCCGCCGGCGCGAGGCCGGGCGCACCACCGGCGCAGGGATGGTCTTGGCCAGCGCCGCCGAGGCCTCGGCCTCGGACTTGGCCATCGCCTGGCCGATCAGGCCGTTCATGCGCTGGAAGGTCTCGTCCCAGGAGAGCTCGGCCAGCGTCCTGTCGACCTCCTCCAGCCAGGCGCCGCCGGAGCGGGCGAGCTCCAGGGCCGCGTCGCAAGCGGAGACGAAGTCCTCGGGCGTGGCAGCGATCTTCACGCCTTCCAGGTCGCCGTAGTGGCGGCAGACGTCGACGATCGGGGTGGAGACCACGGGGCGGCCGCCGGCCAGGTATTCGGGCGTCTTGGTCGGGCTGATGAAGCGGGTGGACTCGTTGATGGCGAAGGGCATCAGGGCGACGTCCCAGCCGCCCAGGTAGCGGGGCAGGTCCTCGTAGCCCTTGCCGCCCAGGTAATGGATGTTGTCGCGGCGCGGCAGGTCGGCGGGGTCGATCTTCACCACCGGGCCGACGATCGCCAGGCTCCACTCGGGCCGGGCGTCGGCGATGGCGGCGATCAAGTCGAGGTCCATCCGCTCGTCGACGACGCCGTAGAAGCCGAAGCGGGGCTGGGGCAGACTTGCCTGGTCCTGCGGCTCCTCTTGGGCCTCGCGCGCCTGCGCGAAGTGGGCGCGGTCGACGCTCGAGGGGAAGGGATGGATGTTCGGGTGGCGGTCGCGCTTGGCCTCGAAGAGGCTGTAGCCGCCGGTGAACACCACGTCGGCGATGCGGAACAGTTCGCGCTCGCGGCTGGTCAGCTCCGGCGGAGCGAACTTGAAGTTGGCCAGTTCGTCCATGCAGTCATAGACGGTGCAGGCCGCGTTCAGATGCCGGGAGAAGCCCAGCATCATCGGGGTGTAGTACCAACGGATCAGGTCGCCCGGGTGGGCCGCCAGCAGGTTGTCGAGCAGCCGCTGCTGGGCCGCCTCCCGCTCGGCCGTGGTCAAGCCTTCCGGCAGCACCGGGGTGGCGACGACGACGCCGCTCTGAGGGCAGGTGTTCACGTCCAGGCTGGGGACAGGCTCCGTCCCGGAGACCGGCTCCTCCCAGAAGATCACCCGGCGACCGTCTTGCGCGAAGCGGGTCATCAGGTGTTGGGGACGCTGGAAGACGAAGTTCCAACGCAGGTGGGAAAAGCAGATCAGCGTCTGACGACCTCGGGCACGCACAGAGGCTTGCGTTTTCCATGACGCAGCGCCAGTGGCGCCTGGACCCCATTGCGTGTTCAAGGCCGGATTCCTCTTGGACTAAGTTGGACGACGACGCACCGCACAAACGTCTCGGCGCGAGTTCAGGTTCCCGGTCTTCTTCGCGTTTCCGGAAGAAAATCGCAGACTTAACTCAGGTGAATGACATACACTCAAACAGCACTCTGTGCGCTTAAGCGGCCACCTCCTTCTACTTCAGCAGCTTGCGGCTGTTGTTTCGGCGCCGCTCTGGCTTCAGCATGCGCGGCGCGGCCATAGCGCTGGTTGGCGTGCCAGCGGGCGGCGTCGCCGACAATCTGATCAAGCGATGAGCGGGCCGGGCTCCAGCCCAACAAGCTGCGGGCGCGGGCGGGATCGGCGACCAGGCCGGGCGGATCGCCGGCCCGCCGTCCGCCGACGCTGCGCGGGACCGGCCGACCCAGCGCCCGCTCGACCGCCTCGATCACCTCCATGACGGAGTAGCCGTGGCCCGTG
>JAESGR010000747.1_pt1 | contig 15755 bp, 11 predicted proteins | sample 9269771 | NCBI WGS metagenome assembly JAESGR01 (sample SAMN15739572, study PRJNA653492) | algae metagenome | isolation source: Chroococcus sp. CMT-3BRIN-NPC107 and co-occurring heterotrophs from well... | place: USA: Clark Mountains Wilderness, California | collected 2010-04-18
ATGCCAGCTCTGTCGGCGGCAATGGTGCGCAGTCATCCTACAACTACAACAGCGGCGGCAGTGGCGGCAGCGGCGGGACCGTCACCATCGACCTGAACACTGGCGGCAACATCAATGTTTCTTCGGCCAAGACGCTGTCCGACGGCGGCGCCGGTGTGCACGGGCTCAGCAGTGGCGGCACGGGCGGCATCGGCAACAAGCAGGACAGCAGCGGCGGCCAAGGCGGCAATGGTGGGAGCGGCGGCAGCGTCAATGTCAACGTGACCTCCGCTACGATCACCACGTCGGGTGATAACTTCGTCGGCGTCCTCGCGACGACGATCGGTGGCAACGGCGGCGGTGGTGACGACGAGAACGACAGCAGCGGCGGCCAGGGTGGTGCAGGCGGGCCCATCCAGATCAACCTGGAGGGCAGCGGGACGATCAGTACGGCCGGCGACTACGGCTACGGCATTCTCGGCCAGAGCATCGGCGGCTTCGGCGGCGATGGTGGCGACGACACGGCTCTTTTCGGTACGTCCGGCAGCGCCGGGCCCGGTGGCAATAGCGGTGGTGCCGGTGCCTACACGACGTCGGGGACCCGTATCACTACCACTGGCGACTATGCGGCCGGCATCGCCTTCCAGTCGATCGGCGGCGGCGGCGGCACAGGCGGGGATTTCACGGACGTCCTGGCGGGTGCGGGCGGCAATGGCGGCAATGGCGGCAACGGCACGCGGGCCGCGGTCAACTCGAGTTCGACCATCGAGACCAGCGGCGACCATGCCTATGGCATCCTTGCCCAGGCCATTGCCGGCAGTGGCGGTGCTGGCGGTGTCGCTGATGGGGCTGGTCTGGAGCTTGGCGGCGGTGGGGGCAGCGGTGGCACCGGCGGCACCGGCGGCATCCTGAACTACGGGACGATCACCACCGGCGGCTACGCCTCCCACGGCATCGTGGTGCAGTCTATCGGCGGCGGCGGCGGGGCGGCAGGCAGTGCCGGTGGCCTGATCGGCATCGGCGGCAACTCGACCTACTCCTATATCGCCAACGCCGGTGCCATCGACCTGGCCAGCACCGGCCAGATCACCACGAGCGGGGAGGCCGCCATCGGCATCGTCATGCAGTCGATCGGCGGCGGCGGCGGGACCGGCGGCGGCAGCACCGGGATCGAGACGATCGGCGGCAAGGGCAGCGCCGGCGGTGCCGGCGGCACCGTGATCGTCAACGGCATCGGCCCAATTACGACTCACGGCAAGTTCGCCCACGGCCTGGTGGCCCAGTCGATCGGCGGCGGTGGCGGCAACGGCGGCAGCACGCTGGACTTTTCCGTGGGCGTTCCGGCGATCGGCATCGGCGGTTCGGCCGGCAAGGGCGGTGCCGGCGGTACAGTCTGCCTGCTGAGCTACGCAGCCGACACCGACAACTGCAAGCAGCAGGGCAACGACGCACCGGATGGGCGGCCCGCCACCGTGATCACGAACGGCGACGCGGCGATCGGCGTGCTGGCGCAGTCGATCGGCGGCGGCGGCGGCAATGGCGGCGATGCCACCGGCTATAGCGGCGAGAGCATCTTCAACCTGCAGATCGGCGGCAATTCCGGCACCGGCTCCAGCGGCGGAATCGTCGACGTTTATCTCGACCAACTGACCATCCGGACCGCCGGTGCGCGCAGCATGGGCTTGGTCGCGCATTCGGTGGGCGGCGGCGGCGGCAATGGTGGCGCAGCCAGCGGCTATGATGGCGGCGTCGGCTACGCGGCAGGCCTGAGCCTGGGGGGCGCCGGCGGGGCCGGCGGCAATGGCGGGGAGGTCACCGTGAACCTCTCCAGCAGCTCGATCACGACTGGCAGCGCCCTGGCCTCGGGCAGCGAGGACAATCAGACCACCGACGCTTACGGGATCGTGGCTCAGTCAATCGGCGGCGGCGGCGGCAATGGCGGGGCAGCCACGGCCGATGACATCGACGTTGCCGTGCCGACCGGCGAGGGCGTGTCCCTGGCGGCAACCGTGGCGATGGCGGTCGGCGGCAAGAGCGGCAGCGGCGGCTATGGCAGCACCGTCAACGTCGAACTTTCCGACAACACCACCCTCAGCACGTTCGGCCAGGGCTCCCATGGTGTGGTTGCGCAGTCGATCGGCGGCGGCGGCGGCAATGGCGGCAACGTGACCGTCGACATCGGCGGCCAGGACGGCGGCGACATGACCAGCATCCAGACCGCCGACGACTATGCCAATGGCGTGCTCGCGCAGTCGATCGGTGGCGGTGGCGGCAATGCCGGCGTTGGCAGCAGCAATACCTACAAGCTCGGCGGCGCCCTCAACATGGACCTAGACATCGGCCTGGGCGGGACCGGCGGCAGCGGCAGCACCGGCGGTGCCGTCAAGATCGACCTGCAACCCTACGCCTTCATCATCACCCAGGGCTCCGGCTCGCGCGGCATTGTCGCCCAGTCGATCGGCGGCGGCGGCGGTGTCTCGCAAGGCGGCACGGTCATGCTGGGCGGCACGGCCAACGGCTATTCCGGCGATGTCGAGGTGGGCGTCGGCCGCAAGGGCAGCGGCGGTGCTGTCGGCGGCAGCGTGACGATCGACAGCTACGGGGCGATCACCACCAGCGGCGGCGATGCCGACGGCATCCTGGCGCAGTCGATCGGCGGCGGTGGCGGCCTCGGCGGCTCAATGGGCAACGATGCCTCAGCCGACCACCAGCTGGCCGGCGCCATCTCGCTGATCAAGGACGGCGAGAGCACCTATACGTTCCAGACCTATGTCGGTGGCCAGGGCGGCTCCGGGGCCAATGGTGGAACGGTCACGCTCGACGTCACCAGCACCATCCAGACCGCCGGCGACTGGGCGGACGGCATCGTCGCGCAGTCGATCGGCGGCGGTGGCGGTACCGGCGGCACGGCCACCTCGTCTGGCAGCCTCGCCAAGGCCACGACGGAGATCGGCGTGGGCGGCCAGGGCGGCATGTCCGGCAACGGCGGCGCCATCTCCGGCACCGTTTCCAGCACGATCAAGACGGTGGGCTATGGCGCCTTTGGCCTGCTCGCCCAGTCGATCGGCGGCGGCGGCGGCGGCGGCCAGGGCGGCGACGGCTCGGACAACTCCAATGCCACCGTCAGGGTCGGCGCTGGCTCCGGCGTGGGCGGCTCCGGCGGCGGCTCCGGCAATGGCGGGACCGTTGACCTGGCTGTGAATGGCGCGATCACGACCGCAGGCGATGACGCCTATGGCGTCGTGCTGCAGTCGATCGGCGGCGGCGGCGGCACCGGCGGTGCTGGCAGCAGCGGCAGCACCTCCATCGTCGACCTGACTGTGACCGTGGGCGGCAAGGGTGGCGGCAGCGGGGCCGGCGACGCGGTCACTCTGACCGGTGCGCCAAAGGTCACGACCACAGGCGAGCGCGCGTTCGGCGTGGTGCTGCAGTCGATCGGCGGCGGCGGCGGCATCGGCGGCACCGGCTCATCGGAAAACATCGTATCGCTGACCCTGGGTGGCTCTGGCGGCAGCAGCGTGAACGGCGGCGCGGTCGCGCTGGACACGACCGGCGGCACCATCAATACCTCCGGCACCGGCGCGCATGGCGTGGTGCTGCAATCGATCGGCGGCGGCGGCGGCATCGGCGGCGACAGCTCCGGCAGCGTCCTCACGCTGGGCGGCACCGGAAGCCAGACCGTCGGCAACGGCGGCAATGTCAGCTACAGCTCGGCTGGCTCGATCTTCACCACCGGCGAAAGCGCGTTCGGCATCGTCGCCCAGTCGGTCGCTGGCGGCGGCGGTCTTGGCGGGAGCCGTTCGGGCGCCTTTGCCGGGTCGAACCGCTCCGGCTCGGCCGGTGGCCTCACCTCCGGCACGGTCACCGTCGACGCCCGCGGCGGGATCAGCGCCACCGGCGAGAACTCGATCGGCATCTTCGCCCAGAGCGACGCGACCACGCCCGGCATGGTCGCCGTCACCGTCCAGTCTCAGGTCACCGGCGGGACCGGCAGCCAGGGCGTGGGCGTGCAGGTCGACGAAGGGAGCGGCAACACGCTGACCCTCGACGAGGGTGCCAGCATCAGTGCCGGCTCCGGTGTCGCGATCCGCTACACGGCGACCCGCAGTGCGTCGGAGGGTGCCACGCTGACCGTCACCAACGATGGTGGCGCGATCAACGGCTCCATCGACAACGCCACGCTGGTGTCGGGCGCAGCGCTAGCTGCCCCCATGACGACCGCGGCGCTGTTCGAGCAGGATTCCCTGTCGGCCATCCGCCTCGACAATCGCGGCACGGTCCGCGGTGCGAAAATAGTCGATGCAGACATGACCAATAGCGGCTCCCTGTTCGTGGGCCAGCCACGCGTCGTCGACGCCACCACCATCACCGGGAGCTTCGTGCAGGACGAGACAGGACAGGTTGTTGCCGATCTCGATCTGGCCCAGGACACGGGTGACCTTCTGACGATCAATGGCGACGCGATCCTTGATAGTGGCCTCAAGGTCTCGGCGATCAGCCTGCTGCCCGGCCGGAGCGCCAGGGTCGTGTCGGCCGACCATCCGGTGGGCGGGCAGTTGCAGGCGATCGCATCCCCGATCTTCACCTACGAGATGACCAGGAGCGGGGGTGACCATGCTGTCTCGGTCAAGCGTGCCGACTTCGATGGCCCGCTGGATGGCCGGTCGATGAACGAGCGCCGGCTGGCGCGCCATCTTCAAGAGATCTGGGACCTGGGAGGCACGCCTGACCTGGGTGAGCTGTTTGGCAGCCTCGACACGGCCAGCAACGGCAGCATCGACCAATATGGTGAGACGCTCTACGACCTGACCTTGGGCGTGGCCGCGGCGCCGGCGGCGCGTGCCCAATCCGTCATGCAGGGTTTTGCTGATAGCCTGTTCAGCTGCCCGACGTTCGAAGATGCCAGGGCGATCGTAAGGGAGCAGTCCTGCCTGTGGGCCCAGATCGAAGGCAGCACCACCGAACAGGATCCGAGCGACGGCACTGATGGTTTCGAGCGGCAGGGATTTACCTACCAGCTAGGCGTGCAGAACGAATTGGCGCCAGGGTGGTTTCTTGGCCTGTCCGCCGCCTACCGCCAGGATAGCTACGACAGCGATTAGGGCGGCTCTCAGAGCGACGGCGACAGCGCGCTCGCAGGCGTCACCGTCAAGCACGAGCGCGGGCCATGGCAGTTCGGGCTGGGTCTATCCGGTGGCTATGGCTGGTACGACACGTCACGCAAAGTCACCTTGGTCGGCACCGACACCAGGGCCAACAGCGATCCGGAGGTGCAGAACCTGGGCCTGCGTGCACGCGCCGCTTACGAGTTTGGCGGTCAAGACTTCTACCTCCGCCCCTCCTTGGACCTGGACGCCATCTATACGCGCCAGCCCGGCTATACCGAATCCGGCGCTGACGAACTGGACCTGGACGTCGACGACAGCGACCAGTGGGGACTGGTCGCCACACCGTCGCTGGAACTGGGCGGCCGGGTCGTTCTCGCCGAAGGCTGGATGTTCCGCCCCTTCCTGAGAGGTGGCGTCAGCTTTGGCGACCAGTCTTCCTGGACATCGAGCACCCGGCTGACCAGCGCGCCCGACCAGGCGGACAGCTTCGAGACGACGATCCCGATCGACGACATCGTCGCTCGCGCCAATGCCGGCCTCCAGGTCCTCAACGACGGGGAGGTCAGCGTGCGCGTCCAGTACGACGGCGAGTTCTCCGACAACATCACGAGCCATGGCGGTTCGGTGCGCGTGAACCTGAGCTTCTGACCGACGACAGCTATGGCCACGGGCTCACCACCCCGGGGTACAGGGGCGGATGTGCCAGCGCGAGCTTCGGCCAGGAGGAGGCTTGCTGCCCCCCTCGTGACTGCGAGACCAGCACTGCCTTCTCCGCCGATACGCTCTGGCCTGGATGCGGGATGGTGGAGCGGTCCGGTCGGAGTGGTCGCGGGACCGGCCGAGCCGCCGGGCGGACCTCGCACAGGTAGGTCGTGACAGACGCCGGCTCCCCGGGCGCTCGTTACGATTTTACTTTCGGCATCGCCGTCCGACGATGCCCTTTGTCCGGCTGGAGCTGCGGCAGACCCGGAGGGAGTACAGGGCCGACATTGAAGCGAACAGGGGCAGAGAATCGTCCATTCCACAATCTTGTCGCTCGATCGAGGATGGGGCCGACACAACACGCTCGCTTGCCGGGTCGCTCTCGCGGAACACCCAGCAACAGGCCGACGCCATGTCACTTGCACCCATCGAGATGATCTTACGGCCCGGAATGGCCCGTCAGCAGACCGTCCAGGTGAAGGCTGCTGATGACTGCTGTGGATTTACGAGGGGTGGGCATCCTGCTATCGATCTGGTCACTCGTGACCGAGGTGCTGCCATGGCCGGTTCGGAAACGGTCGTTCCGGACAGTCGTGTGCTGATGCGTCGCTCGCTCCAGGCGTCCCTGGCCGAGTTGCCCAGCTTGGTCGAGCAGGTGGAAGAGAGCATCGTGAGAGCGGGTTTGCCGCTCGATCTCGGGCTGCAGTTCACCTTGGCGTTCGACGAGGTTCTGACCAACATCGCGAGCCACGCGACGGCCGCCGCAGGCCGTGCGGTATCGGTCGACATCGTCCTTCAACTGTTCGCTGATCGTCTCCAGGCCACCGTCAGCGACGATGGCCCTGCCTTCGACATGACCTTGGTGGCGGACCCTGATCTGGACGCAGACCTGGACGAACGTTCCATCGGCGGTCTGGGGTTGTTCATCGTCAGGAACGTGATGGACGAGGTGATCCACGACCGGCTGGGCAGCCAGAACCGCTTGGTTCTGATCAAGCGCCTGGACCGATCAGGACCGACGGAAGACGGAGCGGACTGAGCAACCCTGAGAGACATGGCTTTGGCGGGAGTCAGCTGACGCTATCGGCTGGGGCCTCGGCCAGGACACGCGCGAGGTTGCAGACCGCTTCCTGATAGCGGCGGTTGCCGATCCCGATGAAGTTACGGGCCAATTCGAGCAACATGCGCTGTTGCGGAGTCGGGGCCAATGCATCCTCCGCCTCCATTCCTTCAAAGAAGAACCCGACCTCGACGCCCAAGGCCTGGGCAATCTGATAGAGCCGGCCTGCGGCGATGCGGTTGACACCCTTCTCGTATTTGTGGGCCTGCTGATAGGTGACGCCGATGATGTCCGCCATCTGTTGCTGGGTCAGGCCAAGCATCGTACGGCGGGCACGCATCCGGCCACCGACGAAGACGTCGATGTCCTGGGCGCGGGCCCGCCCGGTTCCGCTAGTGGACATTTTGCTGATGGTGGTGGCCATCTCCGTCTCCGGCTGAGAAGCAGAGCGCCCGAAGACCAGAACGGTGCGCCTGATTTCTACTCTAGCGCGCATGTCTTAACAGAGTATTACGCCGTCAATACCGGGTAGCCACAGGCGCAACTTGAGCTTGTCGTCTCGATGCGCGAGGGATGCGAACGGAAACGAGGCCGAAGGACGAACGCATGCGGATGAAGGAACGGATCGAGGCGGCCTTGGCGCCGCTGGCGCCGCTGGCATTGCAGGTGCGGGACCGCTCCGACGAACATCGGGGCCATGGTGGCTGGCGCGAGGGTGGAGAGACTCATTTCGACGTGATCGTCATATCGGCCGCATTTGCGGGCCAGAGCCGGGTCGCGCGTCATCGCAAGGTCAACGCGTTGCTTGCCCCGCTGATGGCGGAGCGTATTCATGCGCTGTCCCTCAGCACCCTCACGCCCGACGAAGCGCTGCGGCGGGAGGTGTGAGAGGCGCCAAAGCCACATCCCTGTGATCCAAAAACCCGATTGCCGGGCAGCCGTGAAGACCCTACGGCAAGTTCTACCTGCAAGCTCTTGATTTGGATCGAGGACCCGCTGCTGATCGTGGCGCGGCTCCCAGGGAAGAACAATTTGGTCGATTCCGCGCCGCAACCTGGCCTGACGCGCCGTTTCTTCTTGGCCGCCACCACAATGCCTGTGGTTGCCGGTCTCGTCCCGGCACCAGCCATTGCAAAAGCGCGCGCTCAGGGACTGGAGCAGGTGCTAGCCTTTCGCCACCAGCACACAGGCGAGCAGCTGAAGATCGTCTACAAGGCCGACGGCCGCTACGTTCGCGAGAATCTACGTCGAATCGACCGGCTCCTGCGTGATTGGCGCACCGGGCAGATCAAGCCAATCGATCCGAAACTGCTCGATGTGCTTTGGGATCTGCAGGCGAAGCTGGAAACACGTGGGGTGATCGAGGTTCTATCCGGCTTTCGGGCACCGCGGACCAATGCGATGCTGCGGCGCAAGAGCGAAGGTGTCGCCAAGAACAGTTTCCACCTGAAGGGCAAGGCGATCGACCTTCGGATCGAAGGCTGCACCTGCCGCCAAGTCCGCAAGGCCGCCGTGGCCATGGCTCGGGGCGGTGTCGGGTATTACCCCACTTCGAACTTCGTGCATCTGGACACAGGCGCACCGCGGAGTTGGGCCTGGAGCTGAAGCGCACTCTTTCGACTCAATCAGGGACGCCACGAAACCACAGGCCTTCAAGAACCTCCCCTGCCCCGCCGACGAAGGTCGCAAGCATTGCGCGCGTGAGGCAAGCTGCGTTGAGGGCCGGTCTACCGGCACAGGAAGCGTGACACCGGAAGGATCAGGATGGGCCCCTACGCTGCTGTCGTCGCGGTCGTCATCGGCGCGACCTTGCTGCAGTTCGCCAATGCCCTGTTCGCCATCCTCCTGCCTGTTCGCCTGACGCTGGCCGAGGCTTCGCCGGTCGTGGTCGGGCTGATCGGCACGTCCTACGGCGCGGGCTTCCTGTTCGGATGCTGGATCGGGCCCAGGCTGGTCCGACGGGTCGGACATATCCGCTCCTTCGCCGCCCTGGCGGCCGCCTGTGCCATGGTCGCACTGTCGTTCGAGGCCGCGCCCTCACCCTGGCACTGGATCTTGCTGCGCTTCCTGATGGGTATCGTGCTCGCGGCCCTGTTCGTCGTCGTTGAGGCCTGGCTGGCCGCGGCAACACCCAAGGATGCGCGCGGCGGCGTGATCGCCTTCTATCTGGTCGCCATCAAGGGCGGGGTCATCCTGGCCCAGATGCTGTTCGCGCAGGGCGACCCGGCGTCCGCATTCTGGATCGGCTTGGCCGTGGCCGGGTTCATCGCCGCCCTCATTCCCATTACGCTGACGCGCACGGCCGAACCGGCACTGCCGACGGAAGCCGGCTTCCGTCTGATCGAGCTCTGGCAAACGGCACCCGCCGCACAGTCGTGGGCGTCATGGGTGCCGGCCTGATCAACGGCGCGGTCCCTGCCCTGCTACCGGTCTGGGGTGATCGTACCGGGACTGGCGTCAGCACCTCGGTGCTTTTGCTGTCCGCCATGCAACTGGGCTCGCTCTTGGTACAGTGGCCGCTCGGACGCCTATCGGACAGGACCGACCGTCGCTGGGTGATCGTCGGGTGCCTGGCTGGCGTCGCCGCCTTTTCCGCCGTTTTGGCTGCAGGTCCACCGAAGGGTGACATCCCCCTGTTCGGCATCTTCATGCTGCTGGGCGGCGTTGCGTTGAGCTTCTACGGCATCTGCGCCGCGCATGCAGCCGATCATGTGCCGCCGAGTGGGATGACACGCCTAGCGTCCGGCATGCTGTTCATCTGGGCAGTCGGCGCAGCGACCGGGCCATTTCTTGCCGCCCAGTCCATCGAGATCGCCGGCCCCGCTGGGCTGTTCCTGTTCTGTGCCGTGGTCACAGGGGGTGTCGCGGCGTTCGTCCTGTGGCGCATGACCCGCCGCGCACCGGTTCCGCGCGAGCATCGGCCGGGTTTCGTGAACCTGCCGGCTACCAGTCCCTCCATCGGCCAGATCGACCCGCGGTCCCGCTGACGACGCTGGTTGCCACGTGTACGGTCCGGCCGGTGACAATGGAGGTTCGGCATGATCGGCAGGCGCAACATCCTCTCGGCACTTCCCGGCGGTGCGGCCGGCATAGGCCTCATGCCTATTTCTGCGGCCTCCGCGCAGGAACTGCCCGAGATCCGCTGGCGCCTGGTGTCGAACTTCCCAAAGTCGCTCGACACGATCTTCGGTACGGCGGTGGAGTTCGCCCGCGCAGTGGGCGAACTCACGGAAGGCAGGTATCGCATCGACGTTTTTGCGGCTGGCGAGATCGTGCCGGGGCTGCAGGTCCTGGACGCGGTCCAGAACGGCACGGTCGAGATGGGCCATGGCCCGACCTACTTCTACTCCGGGAAGGACCCAACCTTCACCCTGTTCACCGGCCTGCCGTTCGGCCTGAACACGCGCATGCAGAACGCCTGGTTCTACCAGGGCGGCGGCGAGGCGCTGCTCAACGACTTCCTGGCGAAGTACCAGGTCTGCGCGCTGCCGGCGGGGAACTCCGGATGCCAGATGGGTGGATGGTTCCGCAAGGAGATCAAGTCGCTCGCCGACCTGAAGGGGCTGAAGTTCCGGATCCCCGGCATGGCCGGCCAGATCTGGCAGCGGCTTGGGGCGGTGCCGCAGCAGATCTCGCCGGGCGACATCTACCCTGCCCTGGAGCGCGGGACGATCGATGCGGCCGAGTTCGTCGGCCCCTATGATGACGAAAAGCTCAGCCTCTACAAGGTCGCGAAGTACTACTACTACCCGGGCTGGTGGGAAGGTGGGGCTGCTGCCTTCACGCTGGTCAACCTGGAGATGTGGCAAGACCTGCCCGAGCACTACCGCTCCGTCCTGACCTACGCTTCGGCCTACGCTAACGGCTGGATGACGGCGAAGTACGATGCGGCAAACCCGAAGGCGCTGCAGCGGTTGGTGGCGGCTGGCGCTGTCCTGCGCCCGTTCCCGGCCGAGGTCATGGAAGCTTCCTGGAAGGCCGCCAACGAGCTCTATGCGGAGCTCTCTGCCGGGAATGCAGATTTCAAGCGCGTGTACGAGCACCTGATCGCATTCCGGGACGATCAGTATCTCTGGTGGCAGGTCGCCGAGTCCGGATTCGATGCTTTCATGATACGTCACCGGCGAGGCTGATCGTCTTGCCGGCAACAGCCGTCGAACCGGCCCACCCTGGAAGAGTGTTCGGCCTCGGCCAAGGCAGGCTTGTCGTCTGCTTCTTCGTGCTCGCGGTCGTGTCGGCGCTGAAGGGGTTGCACCGGGCAATCGCGCCTGAGGTCGTCTATTTCTACTACACCAACTACGAGTTCGGATTCATCCTGCGCGGCCTGGTCGGTCAGGTCTTCGCGCCGCTGCTCAAGACCACGCCGGTGAGCATGCATGGCCAGATCATGCTTGTGTGGCACATCCTGAGCCTCGGGGTCCTCATGGCCGTGCTGTCCTTTCGGGCAGCACGGCTGGTGGCTGCCACGGGACGTGCGGACGTGATGGCAATGGCGTTGCTTCTGTTCTGCTCGCCGTTGATCCCTTCCCTCGCCTTCTTCGTCGCTTCGCCGGACATCCTGCTCTGCCTGGTGACGCTGGGGATTCTTGCGGCCATGCGGGGTGGCCACCCGGTCCTGGCTTGGCTGCTCTTCCTCCTGGGCACCATCATTCACCAACTCATGGTCTTCATCGCACTGCCGGTGATGATTCTGGCCAGCGTGATGCAGGCGAATCGGCAATGGTTGGTGGTGGTGGGGTCGGTGGTGGTGAGCCTGCTCGCCTGCCTGGTCGTCCTGATGGCACCGCCGGCGGACGAGCGGTTCGTTCAACGCTTTGTCGAGGCCGGCATCACACCGGAGGGTGCTCGCGACCTCTACGACTTCCAGCTCCGCCAATCGCTCACGGACATGCTGGATAAGATGGCCTTGATCTGGCGCGCGCATCTTCTGAACGGCCTGATCAGTCTGACCTATGGAACGGTGGCTGCAGTCGCCATCCTCCTGGGCTGTCTTTCCCGGATGAATGTCATCCAGGATGCGCTGCGCAGTCTGATCCCTGTGCCGCCGGGTCGATGGCAGAGGGTCGTGGCCGTGCTTCTAGCCGTTGGTGCGGGACTTGGCCCGCTGGTGGTGCTGGCGCTAGCCTGGGACTTCTCCCGGCTAGCGCTGCTCAGTACCTTCACCTCGTTCCTGGTAGCCGAACTCCTGTTCCGGCATCAGGGCGCGAAGCTGCAGCGCTCTGTCGGCACCGTCACGGCAGGCAGCACTGCGCTCGCCGCAGTGCTGCTCTGCCTGCCGCTGTTGGCGCTCTGGCCGGCGGGAATGAAGCTCAACAACGAGCTGCCGATCGTCCGGAATCCCGTCATGGACATCCCTGTCGTGAGGATGGCTGTCGAGCACTTCCAGGCGTTCTACGACCGCGACAAGCTTCAACCCGTCCGGGTCGACGATTAGGAGCCTATTCGGGCCAGCAGGCCCGCCCTGGACGCATCGTGGGTGCCGGTCTTGCCGCCGGTGAGGGCGTCGAGGATCGGCAGTGCCAGCTGCTTGCCGAGTTCCACGCCCCACTGGTCGAAGCTGTTCACGTTCCAGCAGGTCCCCTGCACGAAGATCGCGTGCTCATAGAGCGCAGTGATTGAACCGAGCGTCCGGGCGTCGAGCTGCTCGTAGAGGAAGGTGATGGATGGGCGGTTGCCGGTGAACAGCTTGTGCGGGACGAGATTCTCGAGTGCCTCGCCGGAGAGGCCCTGCTTGGTCAGTTCGGCCCGAACCTCCGCCTCGTTCTTGCCGCGCATCAGCGCCTCGGACTGGGCCAAGCAGTTGGCGATCAGCTTTTGGTGTCCATCGCCGATCGGGGTGCGGCTGTGCCTGGCCAGCAGGAACTCGCAGGGAATGACCCGGTTGCCCTGGTGGATCAGCTGGTGGAATGCGTGCTGGCCATTGGTGCCCGGGGAGCCCCAGACGACCGGACCGGAGCCGTAGACGACGGGAGCGCCATCCAGCATCACGCCCTTGCCATTGCTCTCCATGTCGACCTGCTGCAGGTGCGGCGTGAACAGCTCTAGTCGCTGGTCGTAGGGCAGCAGCGCTACGGTGGTGCTGCCCATCACGTCGATCTCCCAGACCCGCAGCAGACCCAGCAGCATCGGCAGGTTCTGCAGGATCGGCGCCGACTTGAAATGCAGGTCCATCTGGTGAGCGCCGTCCAGAAGCTCGGCGAACTTCGCGAAGCCTACGGAAAGCGCGATCGGCAGGCCGATGGCCGACCACAAGGAGTAGCGACCGCCGACCCAGTCCCAGAAGCCGAACATCTCTTCGGTCGAGATGCCGAACGCGCTGACTTCCTTAGCATTGGTCGACACGGCTACGAAGTGGGCACCCACGGCATCCTCGCCCAGTGCATCCGCTACCCAGGCACGGGCCGCCCGCCCATTGGTCATGGTCTCCATGGTGGTGAAGGTCTTGGATGCGATTACGAACAGGGTTGTGGAGGGATCCAGTGTCGCCAGCACGTCATGCATGTCGGACGGGTCGACATTGGCCACGAAATGTACCCGCAGGTCCCGCCTTGCATCGGGCGACAGGGCACGGACGACCATGCGAGGACCGAGGTCCGAGCCACCGATGCCGATGTTCACGACGTCGGTGAAGGGCTTGCCGGTCGAGCCGGTCCGGGTGCCGTTGCGTACGGCATCCGTGAACTTCTCGATCGCGGCCAGGACGCCGTTCACGTCCGGCATGACGTCCTTGCCGTCGAGCAGCACGGGCGTATTCGATCGGTTGCGCAAGGCCGTGTGGAGCACCGCCCGGTTCTCGGTCGTGTTGATCCGCTCGCCGGCATACATCGCGTCACGCCGTGCCTCGATGCCGGCCGCCTTGGCCAGCTTCTCCAGCAGCGGAAGGGTGTCGGCAGTGATCCGCGACTTGGAGTAGTCCATCAGGATCCAGCAAGCTTCGGCAGAGAAGCGTTGGAAGCGCTGTGGATCCTGCTCGAACAGGATACGCAGGTGCTGCTTCTTGACCTGGCTCCCGTGCGCCCGCAGTGCCTCGAACGCTTCATTCACCTGCTGGTTCATCACCCTCTCCTGCTCGTTCCGCTTGAACCGCCGCGCCACGCGGATGCCGCTTGGCAGGAGGCCCGTCCAGCCCCAAACCCGGCAGCGCCCCATTCCTAGCAAGGATCGCCCCGTCTTGCGCCGTCTCGTTCTCGATACTGCCTGGGTCCTGGCCAGCCGTCTCGTCATGCGCGGCGCGAACATGGTTGCACTGTTCATGCTCGCACGGGCGCTGCCGGTCGCCGATTTCGGCTTCTACGGGTTCCTGGTAGCGACGACGCTCATCCTGACGGTGGGGCTCGACCTGGGAGTCCGCCAAGCCGGGGCCTATGCGATCGGCCAGCGAGGTGTTCCGGCTGGCGCCGTGGCGGCGACAAGCGTTGGCCTGCTGGCGATCCTGACGCCGCTCGGTGCCGCCGCGACCTGGTATGCCTGCACGTTCGGCGGCTACCGCTTGGACAATCATCTGCTGCTCGCCGCGGCCATGGTGACTCCGCCCCAGCTCGTGATGCGGACGCTGCAGGGACCATTCCTCGGCCTGAAGCGGGTGGCGGAACTGAATGTCGGCGAACTCGCCGTGCGTGCGGTCCTCCTGCTGCTGACCGTGCCCACGTTCTTCCAGGGCCTGCTCGACCTGGAGACAGCGCTGCTGATCCTGGTGGCTGCCCAGTGGACTGGTGCCGTAATGCTGCTGGGCCAGCTGCTGGTCCGAGTGCGTCCCCTCGCCCTCCCTTCGCCGAAACTGGCCCTCAACCTCGTCAGCGATGGCCTGCCGTTCCTGGCCGGCATCATCGGCGTCATCCTGTTCAGCAGGGTCGGCATCTGGGCCGTGGCAGGGCTCGACCAGCCCGAGCTGGTCGGTCGCTACGTCGGCGCCCTGCGGATGACCGAACTGCTCGCCGAGATCGCCACCGCCGTGGGCGTGGCCGTGTTCGCGCATGGTGTGCAGCAGGACAAGGACGGACGGGGTGCGTCCGACACCATTCGCCTCGTCCGCCTGCTCACGCTCGGGATGGTCGTATACGCGGTGATCGTCGCGTTATTTGCACCCCAGATCCTTCGCATTGGCTTTGGTGAGGCCTATGTCGGCGAGGCTGGTGCCTTGCGGCTGATGCTGCCTGGTGCCGTCCTGGGCTGCCAAGCGAGCATGCTCTATCCAGGTCTTTCCGCCCGCGGCCAAGCCAAGCTCGGACTCCTGATCTTCGGACCTGGCACCATGGTCCATGGGGTTCTGGTCTGGTGGCTTGCACCACTTCTAGGTGTAGCCGGCGCCGCCATCGGCTACACCGTGGGCCAAACGGTCGTGGCCATGGCCGTCCTCCTCGCCTGGAATCGCATCTTCGGGACGCCGTTCATCGAGTTGCTGCTGCCGTCCGCCGCGGATGGCCGGGCGATGATGCGGTTGCTGCGGCGCCGAGGCGACAGCACAGGACCGGATTGACGATGCCGGGGCCGAAGCCAGTTCCCGGCGTTTCATGGTGTGGATCGCCTCGCTAACCTCGCTCCATGACGATCTCCCGAGAACACCGCTCGCTCCTGACCGGCATCGGCATCGCCGTCACCATCCTCTTGCTGGTGGCAGGTGCCATCGGAGTGCACCGGCCCATCCTGGTGCTCCTGATGATCGCCGGTGTTGCCGGGACTGTCCTGTCGGTGGCGCGGCTGCTGCCAGGCGCCATCGCGCTCAGCACGACGCTCGCCACCTGCATCGCAATCTACACGGTAGCGTTCACCGGTGGTGCCATCGCGGTCTTCCATCACGCGCACTGGCTCGGCACGACATCGGGCTTCCTCCTCCCCCTGCTCAGCTTCGTAGCTGGTGTCGCGTGGAGAAGGCAGGCGATCCGCCACCAGCTCGCGCGCCGGCGTCG
>JAESGR010000748.1_pt1 | contig 15731 bp, 11 predicted proteins | sample 9269771 | NCBI WGS metagenome assembly JAESGR01 (sample SAMN15739572, study PRJNA653492) | algae metagenome | isolation source: Chroococcus sp. CMT-3BRIN-NPC107 and co-occurring heterotrophs from well... | place: USA: Clark Mountains Wilderness, California | collected 2010-04-18
CTCGTCCTGGCGAGTGCGGAAGCCGCACGCTACGGGCCCATCCTCCTCGGCCAGATCCGCGAACGGACCTCGCTCCTGGCACAGGACTTCCTCGCCACGCTCGTTCTGCTGGGTGCTCTGGCCGCGCTGACGCTCGCGCGCCGCGCTGCCGCGTTGGGCACGGCTTTCGACGGAGTGCCGATCCCATGAGCGATCATCGTCGCGAGCGCGTGCCGGGGGGCGGACCGGTGGTAGGCATCGTCGTGATCGGCCGCAACGAGGGGGACAGGTTGCGGGCCTGCCTGGCTTCTGCAAAGCGCGAGGGCTGCCGGATCGTCTACGTGGATTCCGGGTCACGGGACGACAGCGTCGCTTGCGCGCGCAGGCTCGACGTCGCAGTGGTGGAACTCGACGGCCGGCAACCCTTCACCGCGGCGCGGGCACGCAACGCGGGTTTCGCCCTTCTGTGCGATCTTGTGCCCGGATTGGCCTACGTCCAATTCGTCGATGGCGATTGTACGCTGGTTCCGGATTGGATGGAGGCTGCCGCGACCTTTCTTGAAGGCCGGCCCGACGTGGCGGCCGTCTGCGGCCGGCGGCGGGAGCGTTATCCGGAGCGCTCGCCTTTCAATCTCCTCTGCGACATGGAATGGGACACGCCGATAGGCGAGACGCGGGAATGCGGCGGCGACGTGCTCGTGCGAACCCGCGTCTTCCGCGACGCCGGCGGCTACAGGGCGACCCTGATCGCCGGCGAGGAACCGGAACTCTGCCTGCGTCTTCGACAGGGCGGCTGGGTGATCTGGCGCCTCTGCAAGGAGATGACCGTTCACGACGCCGCCATGACGCGGTTCAGCCAGTGGTGGCGCCGAGCCGCCCGCGCCGGCTATGCCTTTGCGGAGGTCTCGCGGCTTCACCGCGGGAGGCCGGTCGCGATCTGGCAGAACGCCGTGCCGCGCGCGGTGTTCTGGGGTGGTCTGATGCCGCTTTTCCTGGTTGTCGGCACTGCCATTCAGCCGGTCTGGCTCGGGCTGGGGCTGCTCTACCCGCTCCAGATCTGTCGAGTTGCCCGCAACCGCGGATTTCGCACTCCCGGCGCCTGGACCTATGGCTGCTTCGTGCTGCTCGGCAAGCTGCCGGAGCTCCAGGGCGTCCTCAGCTTCCACGTGAATCGCTGGCGCGGCCGGATAGGTGGGCTGATCGAGTACAAGCAGGCCTGAGCATCGCTCCTCTTGGTCGCGTCAGGGTATCGATCGGGGGCCGAGTAATGCCCAAGCGCATCCGCAAGCTCTGGCCATCAGCCACGGTTGGAGGACGCCCCATCCGAGAGACGAGGCTTTTCTACCCACTTTGATCAAGTTGTCTCGGGGACGACACTACGCGACGATCCGTTAACCAGTTGTTAACGTTTCGATAGTTTCGCCGGAGTCCGTCGTGAACGAGCATGCGATCGGGATTGCGCCGCGCCTCCCCAAACGACCGCCGGCCTGGCCGATCGCCTATGAGCATCTTGGCGCGGCCCTGATCGCCCTCGATCTCGTCGTTCTCCTCAGCGCTGCGCTTCTCGGTCACGAGCTCCATTCCCGCATCCGCCACGGCCTCGCGGGCGACCCGATGCGGTTCACATCCGTGGCCGCGATCCCGACGGCGCTCCTGCTTCCGCTCCTCTCGGCCAAAGGCGCGTACCATCCGGACAGGATCGTCGACCCGCACGGGTCGGCGCGTCTCGTCCTACCGGTATGCCTCGCGGCCTTCGGGTTCCTTTGGGTGATTCTATGCGGACTTGGCATCGAGGCGGAAGTCGACGCGGTCGGCCTGATGATCTTCGGTGCCGCTGCCCCGGCCGTGCTGCTGCTCCAGCGCCGCCTCGTCGCGAACCTCGCGCGGAGCGCGATGGATACTGGCCATCTGCGACTCCGGCGCACCTACACGATCGTCGAGGCGCCAACCCGCGAGGGCATAGGCTTCGACCGACCCGACGCCGTGACTGTCACATCCTTGACCGAGCTCGACCCAGGTTCCCTCGAGCGTCTCCTCGCCAGCATCCGTGCCTTCGACGCCGAGGAGATCCACTTGGTTTGCCCGAGGCGATCGCTATCGGAGTGCCAGGCGTTCCTATCCCAGCTGCGACGGGTGCCGCTCACCGTCAAGCTCATAGCCGATGCAGGTCAGGCGGAGCTGATGGGCTGCCGCCTCGTGCGTGCGCGCGGCGCCTTCGCCTTCGAGGTCCAGCGCGCCCCGCTGAGCGCAGTCGACCGCGCGTTGAAGCGCAGCGTCGACATCAGCGTGTCCCTGGCCCTTTGCGTCCTCCTTGCGCCGCTATTCGCCGCCGTGGCGGTGCTGATCCGTCTGACTTCGGAAGGTCCGGTGCTGTTCCGTCAAACCCGGAATGGCCTCCACGGGCGGCCGTTCAACATCTATAAGTTCCGCACCATGGTCGTGCAGGAGGACGGTCCGCGCGTCGTCCAGGCCCGGCCGAACGATCCGCGGGTGACCGCGCTCGGCGCCCTCATGCGCCGGACCAGCATCGACGAGCTGCCCCAATTGATCAACGTCTTGAAGGGCGAGATGTCACTGATCGGTCCTCGTCCCCACGCCATGGCCCACGACGACGATTTCGCGGGGCGCGTCGCCGACTACGCGCTGCGCTATCACGTCAAGCCCGGGATGACCGGTCTCGCCCAGGTGGAAGGTCTGCGAGGCGGCACGACGACGTCGGAGGCGATCCGGCGCAGGGTCGAATTCGACCTGCGCTACATCGAGCGCTGGAGCTTCTGGCTCGACCTTTGGATCATGATCCGGACGATGCCGGCCCTCGCTTTCCCGAGGAACGCCTACTGAAAGGGCTCGACCGCGAGCCCGGTCCGCAGCCTGAGCAAAGAGCCCGGACAACATGCGGGCGAGGACCCGGCGGTCGTGACGACGGAGAACTCGCTCACGGCCGACGGCGCCCTTCGCGGCAAGCGTAGCAGACGAGCAGGTGAGCGCCTCGCGGATGGCTTGGGCGAGGGCCACGGTGTCGCCGGGAGCCACGAGCCAGCCGCAGTTCTCGTCGACGAGCTCCGGGATCGCCGCGACGCGCGTCGAGATGACCGGGCATCCGAGGGCCAGCGCCTCCATGATGACGATGGGCAGCCCTTCGGCGAAGCTCGGCAGCAGCAGGGCTCGGCTTTCCCGCAAGATTTGCCGGACCTCCGTGTTGGGTGCCCACCCCCGCAAGATCACCCGATCCTCCACGCCGTGCGCGCGAATGGCCGCCTCGACGGCGGGCCGGCTCTCGCCGTCACCCACCAGCATGACGCGCAGGCGGGGGAATTGCGGCGCCAGGGCGGCGACCACCTCTGGGATGAGGATCTGCCCCTTCGCCGGACAGAGCCGGCCGACGCAGACGAGGGTCTGGCTGTCGCCCGCGCAGCCCGGTTCGACGGTGTCGAACTCCTCGAGTGCGACGCCGCAGCGGGCCAGATGAATCTTGGCGGCGTCCTCCGGTCGTCCGAGTTCGGTGAGCCGCTCGCGGCAATGGTCTGAGATGGCGACGACGAATTGCGAATGCGCGATCTTGGGCTCGAAGCTCATGGCTTCGGGATCTTCGAACTCGTCGGGCCCGTGCGCGGTGAAGCTGTAGCTTGCGCCCCCCATGAGCCGCGCCAGCATGACGACGGCGGTCGCATTGGTCGCGAAATGCGCATGGATATGGTCGATGCCCTCCGCCCTCGCGCGCTGGCGCAGGAGGCTCGCCTGCATCAGGTAGGCGACCGGCCGAACGAAGCCGCCGGTGTCGCGGCGAAGCCGCAGCCAGGCGGGAAGGCTTTTTCCCAGACCGATCGGATTCCCGGCGATCTCCCTGAGAAGTGCCGTCACCAGGCCGGTGACGTTTCCGCTGAGCAGGTACTCGGTCGCACATCGCTCGGCCTCGTCGCATGGATCCACCAGCGCGACGGGCCAAGTGCGGATCGCGAAGCGTCGGATCTCAAGCCCTAGCGCTTCGAGCGCCTCGATTTCCCGCCGGATGAAGGTGGTGCTCGTCATCGGGTATGAGTTCATCAGATAGGCGATTCTCACAGATCTTGCCCTCGCGAAACAAGCGCCAGCGGTAGTCCATCCGAGCCCCGTCGATGACCCGCGCGATATCTAGGGAGAAGCGGAGGGGCACCACGTCGCTTTCCCGAGCCCCGCTGCGCAGCAGGCCGAGGAAGTGCTGGATTTCGGGCAGGTACGGATCCGCGCCGTAGGGAAGGTGCTCGGTGACCGCTGTAGGCAGCGCCCGGCGCAGCCGGCGGACGAAAGGAATTCTGCGCAGGCGCCCCATGATCTTCCGGCGAAGGTCGGGCGGCTCCAGAGAAGGGCGCGGTCGGGGAGGTCTGACACGACGGACCGCGACGAGCTCGGCCGCCAGCACGGGGTCGCTGAGCTCGATGGTGCCGGTGGGGCCCGAGAGGCGGGCATTGTTCGACAAGGGCGTGGTGAAGGACAATGCCAGTTGCGAACGGCCCCCGGCACTGTGACTGATCTGAAGGCAGGCGTGGCGGTCGACCCCGCTCGCGCTCATCTCGAGCTGTGCGTCAATCCACTCGACCGGCCCGAGAACCCTGAGGGCGAGGGCAATGAGATAGCCGCCTCTGTCGAGGAGAACGCCGCCGGCAGCCGGTGCCAGGAGCCGATCCGTGGCGGGTTCCGGGGACCCGAAAGTGGCGCAGAGGTGGCCGGGTATCCCGCAGGCCTCGGAATTCGCGAGTGCGATGAACCTCTGGTAGGCCGGCAGGAATAGTGTCCAGAGGCCCTCCATGCAGAGGCGATCCGCCTCTCGCGCAGCGGCGGCGACACGCGCCGCGCCCTGGGCGTCTAGGGCCAGCGGCTTCTCGCAGAGGACGGCCTTACCGGCTTGCAGAGCGACGATCGCCGTGGCTGCGTGGTCGACCGTGGCATTGGCAACGTAGACGGCGTCGATGTCGCCTCGGCACAGCAGCTGACCTGGATCGCCGTAGGCGTCCGGAATGTCGTAGACGTCGGCGAAACGCCGCGCCCGCGCGCTCTCGCGAGAGGCTACCGCCACGACGTGGACACCGGCGCGGGCGAACGCCGGCATCATGGCGGCGGCCATCGCGCCAGTGCCGAGGACTCCAAAACGGGGAGCGCCCGTGCGCGTGGTCATGGCTGGGCCCAGGGCATAGGCTCGATCGGGGGACAGGCGGTTCGCATCACCTGACGACCCCCGCCGTTCTGGATCGCTAGTGAGACCTCGGTGAGATGAAGGGCGAAGGCGGTCGAGAGGCGACAGGGCCGTCCCTCCCGGAGGGCCGATAACATTTCGATGGGACCGAGGGCGAAGTTCATCGCGGTCGCGCCCCAGCGCGCCACCTTGGGATGGGTTTTGCCGCGGATCCGGACGACGCGCGCGAAGGGACTGTCGATCAGGCGCCTGCGCAGGGTATGGCGGCGGCGTACCCGCACAGGGGCATGGTTGTCCCAGCATCGGTCGATCTCGAGGATGCCGTCGTCGCCGATGAACCGGATCGTGTGATCGTGGGGGGCAACGATGCTGCAGGTGAGCCGGGCGACGACGCCCGTCTCGAAGAACAGCGTGGCGCAGGCGAAATCCGGCGCCGATCCCTCCCCGGGCAACCTGTCCGCGACGAGGCGGCCGGATGCCGAGACCACGGTCTCCACCGATCCGAACATCGCCATGAGCCAGGTCAGGTAGTAGCCGGCATGCTCCAGGGTGCACCCGACGCGGAACTCGTCGGCGTAGGGCCAGGGCGCGCCGGAAGGGCTGCGCCAGGAGCGAAAGGGGGCCTCGGCCAGAAAACCGTCGTCCAGCTCCGCATAGACGAGGCGGACCGTCCCGATCTCCCGCCGGCGCAGGGCGAGCCAAGCCGTCTGAGCCGCCTCGCCGAGCACGCTGCAGGGCGCGGAAGCCAACATGAGCCCGCGCGCGAGGGCCAGGACCTGGAGGTCCTGCGCATCGTCCATCGTGGTGGCGAGCGGCTTCTCCGAATAGACGTGGCGCCCTGCCTCGAGGCAGGCGCGGCTGACCGCATGATGCGCATCGGGGTTCGTGAGATTGAGGACGATGTCCGGCGCCCCGGGCCCATCGCGAAGGAGGTCGGCGAGGTTGGCGCAGACCGGCACCTTCCAATGCGCACAGAAGGCTGCGAGGCGCTCCGCATCGATGTCGAAGGCGCCGACCACGGAGAGGCCGGGGAAGGTCGCCAGCGACCGCATGTAGAAATCGGCCACGAAGCCGGTTCCGACAATCGCGATCCGCCCCTGCGGGATCTCGGCCGAAGCGACGGTCGGCGCCTGGCGCCCTTGCGTGAGGGGACGGATCGGGGCGGGCCACCGCGGCGCCGGGCCGACCTCAGCACCTTCCGCGAACCGGAACACGCTCCTTGCCGGGATGCCGAACCGCATGGTTAGCCTCCGGCGATACGGGCGAGCAGGCCGCGACGTGCCACCGTCCGCCCGGCGAGCTCGACCAGCACGAGGCGGCCAAAGGGCACGACACGCAGCACGTATCGGCGCCACAGCCGGCGCGGCTCGGACGCCAGGCGGTGCGCCCATTCGAGCCCGGCCCGCTGCATCCAGAGCGGCGCGCGATGCTTGCGGCCGACCAGGAACTCCAGGGCCGCGCCCACGCAGAGCCCGATGCCGGTCGCGCCGGGGTCGAGCGAGGCCCGGAAGGCGATCTGCTCCGATTGCGGCGAGCCGATCCCGATGAACACGAAGCGTGCCTGGCTCTGGATGACGAAATCGATGCAGACCTGGAGGCGGGTCGGATCGCCGCAGACATCGGCCGGCGCCACGAGTGTAACGAAGTCAATGGCCGGAAAGGCTTGCCGCATCTGAGCAGCGAGGTCCTCATCGGCCACGACGAGGGCGATACGGTCGCCAGGACGGATGACGTCGCGGAACAGGATCTCGGTGAGCGTCGCGCCTGGCATGTGGGGGATGGCGTCGCCGAGCAGGCGGGCCAGCGCCGCGATCGGCTTGCTGTCGCAGAGCGAAAGCCATGCGGCCTCGTAGGGCGTGATCAGCGGGACGATCTGGCGGAGGCGGACCACGTGGTCGATGTTCGGCGTGACAACGTAGCGGAAGCGCGTGCTCGGCGCATTCTGATCGAGCATCACGACGAGGTCGTTCGGCTCCACGGTATCGAAGGGGGCTCGGAGGAAACGCCTCCGCACGCCACGATGCTGTATTAACGCCGTCTGCATGGCCCGCTCCCCGATCGCCGTCTACGCCCTGGCGGACAAGATCATCAATCGAATTCGCGTCGATCAAGCGACGCGGTCAATCGATCCGGTAGATTATCGCCATGGCCGTATTTGGTGGAAAGCTACCGCTACCGTTAGTTCACGAGCCGGATCGGCGTCCGGATCTGAAGCAATCCCACAAATGTGCTTCATCGGTCATCCGAAATAGGTAGCATGCTCATAGGCTCGCTCGACTCTTCACGATTGCCTATGGCCATTCATTGCGGAACACTTGCCCGATGACGGGAGAGACGCGGGTGGGCTCCCAGTGGGACGGCGCATATGCAGAACCTGTCGGTGCTCCTCATCGTCGCGGGCTGCCTCCTCGGCCTTCCCGTGGCGATCCTCTGCTGCGAGGTCGCCGCGGGGCTCCTGACGCCGCGATGGCGTCCCGCGCAGCTTGCGTCGTCGAGGACCCGCCCGCGGCTGGCCGTAATTGTCCCGGCGCATGACGAGGAGCGGCACCTGGCGGCGACGCTGCGCAGCGTCCGGTGCCAGTTACGCATCGGTGACCGGCTGATCGTCGTCGCGGACAACTGCACGGATCGGACGGCGGCGGTCGCCGTCGCGGGGGGCGCCGAGGTCGTCGTCCGCGACGATCCGGCCGCGCCGGGCAAGGGTCATGCCTTGGATGCCGGAATCCGCTACCTCGAGGATACACCTCCCGAAGTGGTGGTGTTCGTCGATGCGGATTGCCGACTCGGCCATGGCTCGCTCGACGCGCTGGCGGGAACGACGCAGGTCACAGGCCGGCCCGCCCAGGGCTGCTACCTCATCCTCGCGGCTCCGGGCGCAGTGCGGGATCTGCCGGTGGCCGAGTTCGCGCAGGTCGTCAAGAACCGCGTCCGCCCCCGCGGGCTGCACGCGCTCGGGCTGCCCTGTCAGCTCGCGGGAAGCGGGATGGCCTTTCCCTGGCAGCTCATTTCCTCGGCCGAACTCGCCAGCAGCGAACTGGTGGAAGATCTCAAGCTCGGGCTTGCCTGCGCCATGGCGGGACATGCGCCCGTCTATTGTCCCGACGCCACGATCGTGAGCACGTTTCCCGCCTCTCGCCAGGGCGCGGCGGTCCAGCGAGGGCGCTGGCAGCAGGGGCATCTGCGCCTCATCGGCACCGCGGTTATCCCGCTTCTCACCGGATTGATCCGGCGCGACCTGCGCCTCGTGGCGCTCGTGCTCGACCTCATGGTGCCGCCGCTGACGCTGCTTCTGCTCGCGAACCTGATGCTCGCCGCCTGCGCCGTAGTGCAGCTCTCCTCGGACGGTTCCGCTCTGCCGCTCGCGATCGGGATCCTGAACCTCATCGGCCTTTCGGGAGCGATCCTGACGGCCTGGATGACGGAGAACGGAACGCTTTCGCCTGGGAGGCCCTCCGCGATCCTGTCCTATCTCGCGGCCAATCTCGCGCTCTATCCGCGCCTTCTCTCGCGCAAGCCGCGGCGATGGGTCCGGACCGAGCGGAGCGAGGTGTCGTGAGGTTGGCGCGCAGGCGGCCCGGCGCGACGGCGCTGGCGGCGCTGGCCTGGGCCGCAGGGACCGATCCTGCCGTCACGCAATCAGCTCCGGCGGCGCGGGCGATCTACCTTTCAGGTCACAGCCTGCTCAACCGCTCGGTCGCCGACGACCTCGCCGCGCTCATCACGGCGTCGGGGGTCGCCTTGGTCCTGGGACTGCAGCACCGGGCAGGCTCCAGCCTTCGCGAAAGGGCGAGCGTGGCGGAGACGAGTCCCGATCCCCTCGCCGGACGCGCCTACGACTCCCTGATCGTGACCGAGCAGAACGTGCTGCCCGCGGCCCTCCTGTGGAACGACACCGCGCGGGAGCTGCGCCGGCTCCACGACGGCCTCGTCGCCCGCAATCCGCAGGCGCGCACCTATTTCTACGAACCCTGGATGTCGATCGACGACAAGGACGACCCGAGCCGCTGGATCGCCTACGAACGGATCGCCGCCCCCATCTGGCGCTGCGTCGCGGCGGCGGCCGACAGCGACCTCGCGGCGTCCCGTCCTCGAGGCAGGGTCAAGGCGCTGCCGGCGGCCCTCGCCCTGGCGGAGCTGATCGCCGAGGCGATCGAGGCCCCGGGCATTCCAGGCATTACGCAGCCGACCGTTCGACGGACGGTGGACCTGCTCGTCGCCGACGACGTGCACCCGACCCGGCTGGGGAGCTACTACCTCGCGCTCGTCATCTACGTTGCGGTCACCGGCCACTCGCCCGTGGGCTTGTGGGCTCCGGACGGCGTTCGACCTGTCCAGGCGCGCGCCCTCCAGGATTTCGCGGCCCGCCCCCTGCCCGAGACCGTCTCGCCCGACCTCGATGCCTGCGCTGCCTCGCTGCGGGCGGGAGCTGTCGCGGCGCTCTGGGACTACGTGGAGCGGGCGCACTGGCGCAGGGAGCACGGGTTCCTCGCGGCACGCTGGGCGCGGCTGCGGCAGGGCGCCCATTGGCGTCTTCTCCTCTGGCGGCAACCGGATTGGAACCCGTTTCGGCCGGGCTGATCCGCGTTACCTCAGGGCGATCAGCGACTTCGTCAGCCCCGCCACGCGTTCCCGCACGATCCTGGCGTCGGGAAAGAGTTCTGCCATCTCGCGGGCGTCGAGCAGGCCCGAATCGTTGAGCATCCAGTCGGCCTGATCGAAGCTTGTCGCCTGGTGGAAGCAGCCCCGGCGGCCGCTCAGCACCAGGTCGCGCCGCCAGGGCCGGGGCAGCCAATGGAAGAACGGCGTCCGGAAATGCGGCTCGACCGGGAACCAATAGTTCGGCGTCTGCACGAAGTAGCGCGGCGCGAGACGGCGGATCTCCGCTGCCATCCGGCGCTTGTTGGTCCAGGATCCGACATGCTCCAGCACAGAGTTGGAATGCACCACGTCGAAGGCATGATCCTCGAACTCGGGCAAGGCGCAGGCGTCGCCGACGCAGCTCACGAAGCGCTCGTCGGGCGCGGCCTGCGGCATCCGGTTGAGGAGGGTGAAGCTCATGGGGCGGTCGGCCCAGAGATCGGCGAGGCTCGTCCAGTAGCCGGCCTCGCCGCCGAGATCGAGTACGCGGCAGCGCTGCCGACCTTGAGCCAGAAACTCGTCGACGAGGGCGAGGAAGGCGGCGAGCCGCTTCTGCCGAAAACGGCTGCGGTAGATGGATTCGGGTCTTGGGACGAGGCCACCGATGACTTGGCTCGCATGCATGGGCAGACCCTCCGGTCGTGATGGTCAGCCCGCGTCCCGGGCCTCGTGAAGCGGGGCGGCGTGCCGGCGCATCGCGTGGCGACGTTGCGCGGCCCGGTCGGCGACGAGCCTCAAGGCGGCGTCGGTCTCGTGTCGATCGGCAAGATGGTGGGCCAGGGCCGCCACCGTCGGGAACCGGAAGAGGTCGGTGACGGCGAGGTCCGGCGCGACGCTCAGCTTCAGTTCGCGATGTGCCTGCACCGCCAGCAGCGAGTGGCCACCGAGGCTGAAGAAGTTGTCGGCCCGCCCGATCCGCTCGAGGCCGAGCACCTGCCGGAAGATGTTTGCGATGCCCTGCTCCAGCGTGCCTGACGGCGGCGCCGTGTCCTCCGCCGGCGTCGATGGAGCCGGAGAGGGCGGCGGCAGGGCCTTGCGGTCGATCTTGGCGTTGGAGGTTAGCGGGAAGCGCTCCAGCGTGACGATGTGGGCGGGGATCATCACTTCCGGCAAGCTGCGGGCGAGATGCACCCGCATTGCGTCGATCGCGACCGGTCCTTCGGCGACGCGGAGATAGGCGACAATCCGGGCGTCGCCTGGCTGATCCTCGCGGATCGTGACCACCGCCTCGCGAACGCCGGGGACGTCGCGCAGCGCCGTTTCGATCTCGCCGAGCTCGATGCGGTGGCCGCGCAGCTTCACCTGATGGTCGGCGCGACCGAGAAAGTGCAAGGTGCCGTCCTCATCGGACCGGACCCGATCGCCGGTCCGGTAGACGCGTTCGCCCGGCAGGAACGGGTCGGGCAGGAAGCGTTCGGCGTCGAGCTCCGGACGGCCGAGGTAGCCGCGCGCGACTCCCGCTCCCCCGATGCAGAGCTCGCCCGGCAGGCCCGGCGGCACGATCCGGCGATGCGCGTCGAGGACGTAGAAGCGGGTATTCGCGATCGGCCGGCCCAGGGGGACCACGCCGTGGCAGGGCAAGGCCGGTTGCGTCGACGACCAGATCGTCGTCTCGGTTGGGCCGTACATGTTCTCGACAGTGTCGATGCCGGCCACTGCCATCTCCTTTAGAAGAGTTCCCGGCAGCGCCTCGCCGCCGAGGTAGAGCTGGCGCAACGCGACCAGCGCCGACCTGTCCTCCGGGTTCGCGAGAAGCATCCGCATCATCGAGGGCGTGCACTGCAGGTGCGTAACTCCGTGCCGGCGGATGAGCTCGCCGATTCCGGCCTCCGCCTCGGCCGGGACGCGCGCCCGGTCGACCCGCGCGACGACGGCGGCGAGGGGATGCAGGCGCTCCAGCGCGATCGCGTTCGGCACGCCGAAATCGATGAGGCAGGCGATCTCGTCGACGCCCACCGCCCTGAGGGCGGCGACCCGGGCCAGGGCATCGTCGACCGTGCCGAAGAGACCGCTGTCCTCGAAGTAGCGCTGGAAGGCGAAGTCGAGGATCGCCTCCATCTCGTCCGGGTTCAGGGCGGTGAGATCGAGGGCCATGGGCTGGGTGACCCCGGCCGGCTTCTTGAAGGCGGGGAAGGCCCAGGCGTATTGCTTGATGAGACCCGCGGCACTGCGCAGGTATTCGCGCATCGGCCCGCGCGCCCGGGCCCGCACCTCCTCGCGGTCCTCGCCCAGAAGGGTGTGCAGCATCAGGGTCACGGTATGCGCGGCCGGGTCGCGACCGGACCCAGCGAGCGCGGCGCGATAGGCCGCGATCTTCTGGGCGAGCTCCTCGATCGTCTGGCCGAGGAGATGCGTCAGCAGGTTGGCACCAAGGCTGCCGGCCTCCCGGAAGGTGTCGGGATTGCCCGCGGTGGTGATCCAGACCGGCAGCTCCGCCTGTACCGGGCGGGGCAGGGTCACGACGTCGACCGTCGCGCCGCCGGGACCCGCGAATGGGACGGCCTCGCCCCGCCACAGGCGCCGCACGATGTCGATGTCGCGCAGGAGGGCGGCCTTGTTGTGCGGCGGCGCGTTCTCGGGCCTTAGCAGGAAGTCCTCCGGCATCCAGCCCGAGGCGAAGGCGATGGCGGCACGCCCGCCGCTCAGGTTGTCGACCACCGCCCATTCCTCGGCGACGCGGGCGGGGTGGTGCAGCGGCAGCACGCAGCTTCCGGCGCGGATCGCGAGGTTGCGCGTCACCGCGGCGACGGCCGCACCGGTCACCGCCGGGTTCGGGTATGGGCCGCCGAAGGCGTGGAAGTGCCGCTCGGGCGTCCAGATCGCGCAGAAGCCGTTGGCATCGGCGAACTTGGCGCCCTCGATGAGGAGCCGATACTTGTCCCGCCCGAGGCCGTCGTCGTTGCCCCAGTGGAACAGGCTGAACGCCATGCCGCCGGATGATCGACCCGCCAGCTCGAGCTGCGCCGGACCAGGCGACGCGATCACGACCTTGAAGCCGCGGGCTAGGGTCCAGAACAACTCCAGCACGGCGATATCGAAGGAAAGGCTCGTCACGGCGAGCCAGACGGGATTGCGGTCGGACGGCCGGACGACGCGCTCGTCCATGCCGGCGAAGAAGTTCACGACGTTGCGATGCTCGATCACCACGCCCTTGGGGCGTCCGGTCGAGCCAGAGGTATAGATGACGTAGGCCGCGTTCCCCGGCGCGACGCCCGCTTCGATCCGCTCGGGAGAAGCGCCGGCCGCGTCCTCGATGCACAGGATGGCCCGGCCGGCGGCCGGTACGGAGGCGGCGAGCGCACGCTGCGTCAGCACGATCCCGACGCCGCTGTCCTCGATCATGAGGCCGATCCGGTCGGCGGGATAGGCGGGATCGAGGGGCAGGTAGGCGCCCCCGGCCTTCTGGATGGCGAGCGCGCCGACGACGATGTCGATCGAGCGGCGGACGTAGAGGCCGACGATCTGATCCGGTCCGACGCCCCGCCTCCGCAGGACTTCGGCGACCCGGTTCGCGCGCCGGTCGAGCTCGCGGAAGGTGACCGCCTCGTCGGCGAAGACCAGCGCCGTCGCCTCGGGCGTCAAGTCGGCCTGCGCCTCGATCAACGTGTGGACACAGGTGTCCTGATCGAAGAAGGGCACAGGTCCGGCCCAGGCCGCCAACATCCTCTCGTGCTCGGCAGCCGACATCAGCGGCAATTCCAGGAGCGGCAGGTCCGGCGCCTCCGCGATGGCCTGGAGCGCGATCCCGACGCGACGCGCCAGTGCTTCGGCGTCGTCGGATGAGAGCCGGGTCTTGTCGTGGACGATAAGGAGTTCCGGTCGACCGGTGCCCGCGACGAAGGTCACGGCGCAGCCCGGGATCGCATGCGCCGCCGACGGCTCGTCCGCCTGGACGAGGCCCACGGTGCAGCGTCGGTCCTGCAGCGCCGGCCATCTCGCCCGGAGGTCGCTGAGGTGCGAGCGCCAGCCGCGCAGGAGGGCGATGTCCGCCGCCACGGACCGCGCGAGGTCGGCCGCACTCGTGGCGTCGTCCACGCTGATCCGCAGTGGCAGGGCCGAGGCGAACAGGCCCGGGAAGGCGTGGGCCGGTGCGCCGACCACGGCGTCCGCATAGGACACGTCGAAGGCGGAATCCGGCGAGATCCGTGCGAGGTAGGCGGCGACCCCGGCGATCAGACGCCCGCCCGCCAGTGCCGGCGGTGCGAGGGCCATGACGGTGAGCTGAGCCGCCGAGTCGGACGCCGGCGGGTCCGCTGTCTCGGGGAGGACAAGGGGCATCGAAGAGGCGAGCCGCGCGCGGATCGCATCCTCGTGGCGCACGATCGTCGCGACGATCTCGGCGAGCCGGTCCGCCTCCGCATCCTCGACGATCGGCAGGTCCTGGCCGGCTCGCAGGATGCTCGATGGTGCGACGGCCGTCCCGTCGCCGTCGAACAGACCCTCGATCCGGATGGCGCGGTCGGACGCGGCGAGCGTCACGCTGCTCGAATCGGCCGATAGCACGGTGCCCGGCGGGGAGACCGCCAGCACGTCCGACAAGGTCAGCGATCCCACCCGGTAGAGGCGATTTCCCACCCGCAGCTTCGGCGTGACGAGGGGATTCGGGTAGCCCGGCCCGAAATCGAGGGCCCGTACCAGCCGTTCGAGTTCGAGCGCCGGCCGGTCGAGGCGCAGGAGCCCTGCCGCCTCGGGCCGCCGATGCTTGCCGAAGGTGCTGCCGCCGGGCGCCTGCGGACGACTTGCGAGCCGGCCGGCCTCGATGGCGTCCAGAAGGTCGCGAAAGCTCGCGGTGGCCACCTCGAAGCAGCGGGAGTTCAGGGTGAAGGCGGTCTCGTCGGGGTTCAGGTCGAAATGGCGCTGGACGTAAATCGCTCCCTCATCGACGGCATCGGTCATGGCGTGCCAGGTCACCCCGTAGCGGGTCTCCCCCGCCAGGATGGCCCAGGCCGGCGCGTTGAGGCCCGCGTAGTGCGGCAGCGGCCCGTCGTGGAAGTTTGCGGCCCCTTGTCGTGCCCGGCCCCACACGGCGCGAGGGACGACGCGCAGGTTCGCGATGCTGAAGAACCAATCGTAGGCGAGGTCCGAGATTCCGGCCTCGACGTCGCCGGAGGATGCGATCGCAGGGATGCCGCGCGCCTCTGCCCAGCCAGCGATTGCACCGCTGTCGGTGACGACCGCTTCCACCCCGTAACCGCGCTCGATCAGAAGCTCGCCGCACTGCGTCAGGAGCGACTGGTCGCCCATCATCACGCATCGAAGCTTGGGTGTGGGGGGCATCGCACACGACCTCGTGAAGCCGTCGCCGGATCGATTCGGACGGCGTCCCGCCGGCGCCGGCGGCCATGCTGGGTCTAGCTCGGCGCGGGATTTCGGCGCCACGTGTCCAATCGATCGATTGCTACGCCTTATGGTCAAGGCGGACCGTTCGGATTGGACGAATGCCGTACATCCAATGTCCCGTCGCCCCGCGAGGATGGGCCGGTATTGTCTCGTTGCCCGGCCCGAAGCGCTCTTCGCCGAGGCGGTTTCCCCGGCCGTAGGCGAAATTCCGGCCCATCGGCCATGAACCGGCCTGGTGGGGAGCGCCCGCGAAGGAAGCGAGGTTCTCATGGCGGGACTTTACTCGGCAGGATCCCAGCCGGACGTGTCCGACACCGATATCGCGATCGTCGGCATGGCGCTGCGTGTCCCGGGCGCCAGAAATATCGGCGAGTTCTGGCACAACCTGCGCGGAGGCGTGGCCTCGTTTCGAACGCTCGCCACGGACGAGCTCGACGCGGCGGGCGAATCGCCGGAACGCTACAGCCTGCCCAATTACGTGCCCTGCACGGCCGACCTGCCCGACATGGAGATGTTCGACGCCGACTTCTTCGGGATGAGCCCGAAGGACGCGGCGATCATGGATCCGCAGCACCGCCACTTCCTGGAATGCGCTTGGGAGGCG
>JAESGR010000750.1_pt1 | contig 15715 bp, 15 predicted proteins | sample 9269771 | NCBI WGS metagenome assembly JAESGR01 (sample SAMN15739572, study PRJNA653492) | algae metagenome | isolation source: Chroococcus sp. CMT-3BRIN-NPC107 and co-occurring heterotrophs from well... | place: USA: Clark Mountains Wilderness, California | collected 2010-04-18
CAAAGTTTGGTCCCTTGAATTCATTTTGCACTGGTCTTATTGGCGAAGAGTGCATCAAGCCGTAGCTCGATATCATCATTACCGCAAAAGGCTTCCCTCCTAAATCTACAACTGTAATACTATAGAGACTTTCAATATAATAAATAGTTCAGACTCCTGCACGCAGCATTTTTGCGTGTGATTCTATTTTGAAATAGAGCATGATAATAAGAACACTCACGCCCGCAGACTTAGAAGGATATCGATTACTCCGTTTGGCTGCACTACAGGAGCAACCACCTGCCTTCGGCACTCCGGTCGAGAAGGAAAGAAAACTTGCACTAGAAGCAGTGGCTTTGCGCCTCCAAGAATCTGAAGATACTTATCTTCTTGGAGCTTTTCTAGACTACCTTCTTGTCGGCCTAATTCGCTTTTCACTGTTTGAAGAAGCTAACGAGAAGCATCGTGGCTTTATCGCTAGTCTTTATGTTCAACCTGACTTTCGGCGGCGCGGTATCGCACGGGCGCTTGTAACCGAAGTCCTTTTACGCGCTCGGAGAGATTCTAGCTTGCGTAGAATACATCTTACCGTCGTCACGGGCCAAGAGGCTGCCATCCAACTTTACAAATTACTTGGGTTCTGCATCTATGGGACAGAGCGCGAAGCGTTCTCTAAAGCAGGTCAATTCTATGATGAGTATCTGATGGAATTGACTCTATAAGCAGAAACCATTTTACCAAAAATTATTTATCTAAGGCTTTCGGCGGGTAAAATTAATTGTTACTCTACACAATTTTTGGGACAAAGTGCGATCGCATTAATGTCATACATACAAAGAGAAAAGAAGTGCGATCGCACTTGTACTCAATATAAAACTATTTATTCAAGGCTTTCGGCGGGTAAAATTAATTGTTACTCTACGTACTCTTTGAGACGAAGTGCGATTGTAGATTTTAGCAATGCTCAATTAGTTAGTCGGCACTTTAAATTGTGCAGGAGTTGATAACATTGATTCAGAAGTTCGCTGTCGTGAAATTACTTTAGGTTTATTTCGGTCGTAATGGTTGGTAATGTATTTATTAAAAGTTTTATCGGCGGTAGTAAGGGTTTTACGAACAATTTTTTTCCATAAAGAGTTATTTTTTCCTAAGGAAAGACGGTTTATTAAAGGGTCAATCAGCGTCATGTGTCTTCGCCATCCCAAACGCTTGTACTTATTTTTGAAGTACTCGTCTTCAGTGAGATCCCACTTTGCACGCAGGTTCTGTAAACTCGCAAGTTCCCAAGCGTCGCTCCAACGCAACATATAAAACGTCATATCAGACAACTCTAGGGGAGGGCCTGGTACGTAGGTAACTAGAGAGTCTGGTTCTAAGTAAACTTTTTCACCTGTTTGTATCACTGTCATGCAGAAATCTACGTGTTCTTTGGTATTAAGCATACCTTCATCCAACTGACCGATTTTATCAAAAATACTTGTACGAACTAACATACAATGAAACTCTGCAAGCCCTGTTTCCTCTCGTTTTAGTCCGTCGCGCACCTCTGCGACTCGCCGACCTTGTTTGTAAATTTTTTCTAAAATCCGCCGTTTAACATTTCCTTCTTTATTTTCTAATCGTACGCCAGATTCTCCACCAGCACAGTGAATTATTTCATGAACGGGTGTGCCTTGGCAAATTAACGGGCTAATTACTGTAGCGTTGGTTTCTTCTGCACAATCTACAAGTTTTCTCAACCAACCGGGTGTAACTTCTAGGTCGTTGTCTACAAAGACGACATACTTGCTCTTGACTTGAGCTAGACCAATATTACGAGCTTGATTGGGTGAAAGATAGTAGTCTGTTCTAATTAATTCAAAGCCTTTGTCCTGCGCTGCTTGTTGCAAATAGCGTTTGATATTTTCTGGCGAACCACCATCTACATAGATAAGTTTAAAAGGAAACTCTGTATAACTATAGATGCTTTCAAGAGATTGAGAAGTATGGTTAAAACGTTCTCTAGGTGAGACAACAATTGTGACTTCGGGGTCTGATACGATCGAATTATTCATTATTTGCTCCTGATGAGTTTACTTAGTTTTTTCTGTAGTAGGTAGCAATTATTACAACAAATTTGGCTCTTTATCCTCTATCTAATAAACTTAATATAGTCAATTAATTTTAAAATCTGCAATTTGCTTAGGGTTGATTAGTCGATTTCTATCAAGACTTTAGGTTAATACTTGATGATAAATTTCTACTAAGCGATGGTTAAGCTGATTGGTTTCATAATGTTTTTCTACATAAGCACGACCAGCTTTACCCATTCTTATCCAATCTGAAGGATTTTCTATCAACCAAATCAATTTTTCTGCTAGAGCATCTACATCTTTTTCCGGAACTAGAAAGCCAGAAATGCCATCTTCAATTAGTTCGGGAATGCCACCATGTAAAGTTCCAATAACAGGCATCCCCATTGCCATTGCTTCTTTCAATGTATTTACAGGCGCATCTTGATTGCCGTTAGAAGCTGTCAAACTCGTAGCCATAAAAATAGAAGATTGATGAAGAATTTTTATAATTTCTTGCTGCGGTTGCCAGCCTAAGATTTTTACCTTGTTGCTTATTCCCAGTTCTTCTATTAATTGCTGCAATTGCGCTTTTAAAATACCATCACCAATGATGTTATATTCAATCTTTTTGTTGGCTTCAATCACCTTTGCTACGGCACGAATGCAATACTCTATACCTTTTTTTTCTACTAAACGACCAGTAGTAGCAATTCTTACTATGTTATCAGCCGGTAAGGTGCGAGGGGTGTAGGCAAACTTACTGCAATCTATACCAGATCCTAGGACAAGAAGCTTATCTGCCGGACAACCGAGTTTAAGCAGCCGATTTTTGAAATAGTTACAGTTGGTCAGAAAAAAATCTCCAGTTTTAAATAGTTCTTTGTAAACATTTTCTCCTTTTTGCTGAACAATTTCGCTGATGTCATAACCACGAAAGGATGTAACTAATTTACCCCTAATTGCACCAAGCTGGCGTTGTACCATTATTGGGAGAGCAAGAGTACCAAACTGGCAATGAATAATATCATAAGGTTCTTTATTTATTAAATGTGTTGCTCGATATAGCAATCTTAAGGAGGCAGCTTGAGTGCCGTACTTAAAAATATTAAGGCTCTGCAACCATACCAAAGGAGATTTATAAAAACTCGCTGACAAAACTATGGCTTTAAGTAAACGAAGAAAGGGATTTTTTGGTATTTTCGGTGAATAATAAGTGCGATTGAGTAGGTTGTATTTTTCTACATCTGGATGCATCTTTGCTGTATCTGTATCTGCCTCTTCTTGAGTTAAATTAATTGAATAGATATCAACAGTATGCCCACGTTCAATCAAGCCTACTATTTGATTTAATATAAATGTCTGTGATATGACCGGAAAACCATCAACAATAAAAGCAACTCTCATATTAGTTTATAGTCTTTATATACTTAATTAAATTAGAAGATATGCTTTTTGATTTTTCAGCCCATTTTTTAATTATATTCTGCTACTTTAGAGTCCTTCTCTGCAATTATTTTTCAATATAAACTATTTAATTTTCTAGCCCATTTTTTAATTATATTCTGCTACTTTAGAGTCCTTCTCTGCAATTATTTTTCAATATAAACTATATTTATTTAAGTTTAGCTGAAGTTTCTGTAAAGATTATATAAAGCTCGACCTAATATGTACATTAGTTCAGGACACATTATATAGTGAATAAATTATTATATTCATTAAATATAAAGTAAAACTTTATAAAAAATATTTTATCTATGTATGTATGTACTTAATTGAAATTAATGAAGATTAATTAAAAATTATTGTTTTAAGGAGACAGGAAACCTATGCCGACTGTAACAGTAGTTATCCCTACTTACAATGCCATAGCTTATTTGCCAAAGACTCTAGAAAGCCTTTTTAGTCAAACTTTTACTGATTTTGAAGTCATAGTGGTTGACGATGGAAGTTCCGATACAACTTCAGAGTGGATTTGTAATCTAAAAGACGAGCGGCTCGCGACTGTATTGCAAACTAACCAAGGTGTGTCGGTAGCTCGAAACAAAGGTATTGCTGTTTCCTCAGGAAAGTATGTCGCCTTTTTGGACAGTGACGATTTGTGGGAGCCAACAAAACTAGAAAAACAAGTGCAATGCTTAGAGAAAAATCCCGATGTAGGTTTTGTGAATACCTGGATTAAAACTATAGACGAACAAGACAATATTTTAGGTATTGTAAAAGCTCCGGAAGCTGAGGGCAATGTCTGGATGCAGATAATGGAGGAAAATGTAGTTTTGTGTGGTAGCGTCCCGATGATCCGTCGCAGTTGTTTTGAAGATGTTGGGGTATTCGATACCAATTTGCTATCTGCGGAAGATTGGGATCTATGGATCCGTCTGTCGGCAAAATATTCTTTAGCTTTAATTAGAGAGCCTCTAGTTTCCTACCGCCAGAATCTACAAAGCAAATCTAACAACCTGGAAAAGCATTTATTTTATAGATTGAAAACCATTGATAAAACCTTCCAATCGGTTCCACCAGAATTACAGTACATAAAAAATCGAGCCTATGGACACGCTTATTTGGCAATGGGGTGGAAGTTTCTGCTTCAAAAAAATTATAAAAGTGCTAGTGATTTCCGCCAGCAGTCATTACAATACTTTCCAGAGTTGCGAAACACCTATAGTTACAAACGCTTAGGTTTGTTAATTTGGGCAAAACAATGGTTAGGAGACAAAACTTATACTTGGTTACGTTCGCTTGTTTCTAAGTTAAGAAAGCCGCTAGTAGCTAATTAACTGGAATGGCAGCAACCGCGCAATCCAAAATACAATTACTAAAGCGATCGCAATGCCATCAATAATTTTTAATCGTAACTGCTGCCATTGGACGCGATGAGTATTTGGGCTTGTAAAACCCCGCACTGTCATCGCATTTGCCATTTGATCGGCTCTTAGCAACAAATTTTCTAATAAGCGCTCGGCGACTAGCATCCAGACTCTAATTGCTCCTTTCACACCGAGCTTTTTCCAGTTGATGGCGCGGGTATTAACGGAGCGAATTAGGTTTTGCACTTCTTCTAAAACTAGAGGAATAAACCGCAAAGACAAAGTTAGTGTTAAAGCAATTTCTGTAACCGGGACTTTAAAACGGCGCAAAGGACGCATCAAGCTTTCAATTCCGGCGGTTATTTCTTCGGGAGCAGTGGTTAGTAAGTAAAGATTGCTGCTATAAATTACTGTAAATATCAGCGTACTGACGCGAATTGCAAGTTCTAAACTTCGCCGAGTAATTGCAAAGCGCTCTATTTGCAATAGTACGTATTGGTAATCTGTTACAGCAATACTTGGCTCTAAAGATGGTAAACGAGGTTGATACTTGACATTAAACGAGTCTGGGACAAAAGCGCCTAAAAGAAACACAAAGCCAGCTAACATCAACAGCCAACCCATTTGTTGCTTCCATGCTCTAAGGGGAATTTTTGCACTCAGAGTGATAGTAATTAGCATCAAAACTAAAGCAATGCGCCAAGGCGAAGTAGCTAAAATAGGTGCAGCTAGAAAGCTAAAGAGCCAAAGCAGCTTTACTCTAGGATCGAGTTTGTGCAGCCAAGTAATTGGTTGTTCTAGGTATAGCCCCAGGGGAAGGTTTCGCAGTAAATCCATTAGTGCAATTTGTAGCGCTGTAATCCAAGATAATTGACTTTCGGGGAGAACTTATCAAAATTTCCCCAAAGCCTTATTTTTAGTAGCTTTTGACGCGAGTAGCACGGTTAGCGGTGCTGCCAGTATTTTCGACATCGCGGACTTTTTTGCTGCGCCAAAATAACCTAATGGGTGTACCAACAAACCCTAGTTGCTGACGAAATTGCTTTTCAATGTAGCGTTTGTAGTTTTCGTGAAAGCGGGAAGCTTCATTGACAAACAAGGCGATCGCAGGTGGCTGTGTACTTACTTGAGTACCGTAATAAATTTTACCTTGACGACCTTGGCGGCTAGTGGGTGGTGAATGCCAACGCATGGCTTCTTCTAGCACTTCATTAATGACGGAGGTAGTGACGCGGCGTTTGTGGGCGGTGGCGGCGGTATCCGCTAGTTCAAGGATTTTTTCGACTCTTTGTCCAGTTTTGGCGCTGACAAAAATCATTTCAGCCCATTCAATAAAATATAGTCGCTCTTTAAGGTATTTCTCGTGGTCGTAGATTGTGTAAGAATCTTTTTCGACGGCATCCCATTTATTGACTACTACGACACAAGCGCGTCCTTCTTCTTCAATCCTTGCCACTAATTTTTGATCTTGCTCTGTTACGCCATCTACCGCATCTAGTACCAATAAAACTACATCAGCGCGGCGGATAGCTTTAAAAGCGCGGTTAATACCAAAAAATTCCGCACCGTATTCAACGTTTTTCTTTCTGCGAATTCCGGCGGTGTCGATTAAACGGTAAGTTTTATCATCGCGTTCAATTATAGTATCGATCGCATCGCGGGTCGTACCAGAAATGGGACTAACGATCGCTCTATTTTCACCTACAAAGGCGTTTAATAAGCTAGATTTGCCCACATTTGGTCGTCCGACGATCGCAATTTTTACTTCGTCTACGTCTGGGAGTTCTTCGCTAGGCGGTAAGTGGGCAACTACAGCATCTAATAATTCTCCCGTACCATTGCCATGAATTCCAGACATGGGGAAAGGTTCGCCTAAGCCTAGTTCCCAAAACTGCGCTGCTTGGGTTAAACCTAGTTCGGCAGATTCGCATTTATTGACGGCTAGAACCACCGGAACTTTTTGTTGGCGCAACCATTGGGCAATCTCTTCATCGGCGGCGCAAATCCCCGCTTGACCGTCTACGATAAACAGGGCGGCACTAGCTTCTTTGAGGGCAAGGGTAGCTTGTTCGCGGATTAGGGGTAGAAATTCGGTATCGTCGTCAAATACTAACCCGCCAGTATCGACAACGACAAAATCGCGATCGCCCCAGAAGGCATTAAGATAAGTGCGATCGCGCGTTATTCCTGGTTCATCGTACACAATAGCCGCATTCGTCCCTGCCAGACGATTTACTATTGTAGATTTGCCCACATTGGGACGACCGATAATTGCGACTATTGGTAGAGACATAGAAATAAATAAAGCTGCCAAAAAAATCCTTTGTATTTATATTTTAGCTGTCTCTTTGGGGCGGTAGTTAAATTTGATATGCTGATCTAGAGCAACTAACTACAAAAACCATGCCTGTACTCTCAATTCCTACTTTTCCCTTAACGGCGGTAGTGGGTCAAGAAGCCATAAAATTAGCTTTATTGCTAGTCGCTGTCGATCCAGGATTAGGAGGAATTGCAATTGCTGGTAGGCGCGGTACGGCTAAATCAGTGATGGCGCGCGCGCTTCACGCTTTATTACCTCCTATTGAAGTAGTTAAAGGCAGCATATTTAATGAAGAAGCAGAAATTGATAGCGTTGATACACAGATAATTCCGGCTCCTTTTGTGCAAATCCCCCTCGGTATTACTGAAGATCGCTTGCTTGGTTCGGTAGATGTAGAACAGTCTGTAAAAACTGGAGAATCGGTTTTTCAGCCTGGTTTATTAGCACAAGCAAACCGGGGAGTTTTGTATGTAGATGAAATTAATTTATTAGATGACCAAGTTAGCAATCAATTATTGACGGTTTTAAGTGAAGGGCGCAACTTTATCGAGCGAGAAGGGATTAGTTTCGAGCATCCTTGCAAACCTTTATTTGTAGCTACCTACAACCCCGAAGAAGGTAATTTAAGAGAGCATTTACTCGATCGCATTGCCATTACTTTGAGCGCCGATGCAGTCTTAGGGTTAGATCAAAGAGTTCAAGCTGTAGACCAAGTTATTCAATACTCCGCCTCTCCCCAAGAGTTTTTGCAACAGTACGACGAAGACTTAGACAATCTTAAAACTCAAATTATTTTGGCGCGGGAATGGCTAAAAGATGTCACTATCAGCCACGAACAAATTATTTATTTGGTTGATGAAGCCATCCGCGCAGGCGTACAAGGACACAGAGCCGAATTATTTGCGGCTAAAGTAGCTAAAGCGGCGGCGGCGATTGATGGACGCAATAAAGTAAACGCCGAAGATTTGCGCCGAGGGGTGGAGTTAGCGATCGTTCCTAGAGCTACCACTATTCAAACGCCCCCAGAGGACGCGCCACCGCCACCGCCACCACCTCCCCAGAATCAGGAAGAATCTCAGCAAGAACAAGAGGAGCAAGAAGAACCCGAAGAACCACAAAAAGAGGAAGAAGAAACTAGCATTCCTGAAGAATTTGTTTTTGATGCGGAAGGGGTAATTCTCGACCCCAGCGTGTTGTATTTTGCTCAAATGGCGCAAAGACGCGGAAAGTCTGGCGCTCGGAGTGTAATTTTTTCTGACGATCGCGGACGATATATTAAACCAATGTTGCCTAAAGGTACGGTGCGCCGAATTGCTGTAGATGCCACACTACGAGCGGCTGCACCCTATCAAAAAGCCCGCCGCGAACGTCAACCTAATAAGCGCGTAATCGTCGAACAGGGAGATGTGCGCGTCAAACGCCTAGTCCGCAAAGCTGGAGCGTTAATTGTCTTTGTGGTCGATGCGTCAGGTTCAATGGCGTTAAATCGGATGCAGTCAGCCAAAGGTGCGGTGTTGCGCCTACTAACAGAAGCCTATGAAAACCGCGATCAAATATCTTTGATTCCGTTTCGCGGCGAACAGGCAGAAGTATTATTACCCCCTACTCGTTCTATTTCCGCCGCCAAAAAGCGGCTAGAACGAATGCCTTGCGGTGGTGGCTCCCCCCTCGCCCATGGTTTGACTCAGGCGGTGAGAGTAGGCACTAATGCCCAAATGAGCGGTGATATTGGGCAGGTGGTAATTGTCGCAATTACCGATGGACGCGGGAATATTTCTTTATCGCGCAGTTTGGGCGAACCTCTCGCTGAAGGAGAAAAGCCCGATATCAAAGCTGAATTGCTCAATATTGCAGCAAGAATTCGGGCTTTGGGGATGCAGTTATTGGTAATTGATACGGAAAATAAGTTTATTTCTACAGGTTTTGCCAAGGAATTGGCAGCAACTTCGGGCGGGAAGTATTACCATTTACCAAAAGCCACCGATAGCGCGATCGCATCGGTGACTAAAGGAGCTATGAATGATTTGCGATCGCGTTAGGAATCTTACTTAATTTGCTGCCACATATCAAAGGGCACTAATATGTTTTCAGTTATTTGTTCGCGGATTGGGCGGCTAACATAGCGTGCATGACTGAGACAGTCTACCAATAACTTATTGGTGTAGTAATACTGCTTCAATACTTGCTTTTGATGCTTGCTAAATTGACAGTTTTTTAATTCTTGAGTGTAGGCGTGTAAATGAGCCGTGTTTAAACCCATATCGTAAGCAAAATCGTTGTCTAGCGCCAAGGCAAAGTCAAAGTCAAGGTTAAGTATAAATTCTAAAGATAAAGCGCGAAAAGCTGAAGATTTGTAGGGTGCTTTGATTCCTACAGATTTTTGCGTGTTCCAGTTGAGAAAATGTAATAAAATTTCGTCTTTAGCAACTAACGCATTAGCTCGCTGCTTGATTAAATTGAGTAAATAGTCAGAGCTTCTTAACATCCCAGCTAACAATAAAAAGACTTCTCGCCAACGATTTTCGGTTGAACGCTCGACTAAATCTTGCAAAGATTGTTCTAATAGTTGGGGGGTAGGACTATTAGCAATTTCTCTAGCTGCAAAATACTCGTGCAGCGCCAAATCGGAGAATGAGTAAATACCTTTTGATTGCCTGACAATTACTCCATGCTGTGCCTCAATTGATTTTAATACTGCTTTACTATTAAGTTCAATTTGTTGACTGTTAGTTGGAGAATTAGGTAAATTGGCAATGTAATCGCTAATGTATCCTTCTACAACTTGCTGGGTAAAAAAGTAGTCACCATTATCAAAGGTTTTTAAAGCAATATAACTTAGCAAATCTTGCTTATTCTGCAAAGATATTTTTTTATATACTTCGCTTTTTTCCGTATCATATTTACTATCCCACTGCTTCAGTAGTATTTCTATCCCATCGCTATAAAACTGTGAGTTATTTAAGGGAAATTCCAAAGCTTCTTCAAATACTAAGTCGAGCATTGTTAGCAACAGAGAATCTGCGTTACTTTTTTTGAGAATTTTACCTTTGCTACTTTTTTCTGCTTCAGCTATTTTTTTATGCTCTACCCATCTATGAGTAAAGTTAGTAATATATATTTTGTCTAAAGTCATCAAATTTGAAGTATTTAATCCTAAAGTATTAGCTGAGTTTTTCATAAAAATATTCTTAAATTAGTTGTTTTTTAGTAAGAGTTTTTAAGCTCTTGTTTGCATCATCTGAGGTTGCAGCAAAGATACTAACTGCTCTTTTCCTCTTTGCAAGTATCTAGTTACTGTCATTGGACTAATCCCAATTCTTTTGGCGGCTTCTTTGCGCGACAGTTCTTTGAGAAATACAAATTCAACGGCGGTACGGGTGCTTTCTTCTAATTGATTCATAGCGCCTTGCAGTTGTTCCCGGTCTTCGGCTTGTTGCTGCATATTGGTAGCTTTAGAGTCTGGCAAAATATCCCCTAAAGTTAATGCACAGTCAACATTTTGAACGACCGTACTATCTAAGCTGATTGCCATGCGATTTTGAGCCGCTAAGTTGCTGTCGTACCATTCTTGAACAGATACATTTAGTTGACGAGCAAGTTCTGTATCTGTAGGACAACGACCCAAAGTTATTGTTAGTTCTTTACGAACTTTTTGCCCTTGAGTGTAAACTTCTTGCCAACGGCGGGGGATTTTTACAAGCCCTGCGCGATCGCGTAAAAAGTGCATAATTTCGCCGCGAATATAAGGTACGGCAAAAGAACTAAAAGCGTAGCCTTGTTTGGGATTAAATCTCTCAATGGCACGAATCAAACCAAGGTAACCAATTTGTTCCAAATCTTCGTAAGGTTCGGTGCATTGATGGCTAAATTGATGAGCGATTTTGCGTACTAATCCTGTGTGCAGGTTTACTAACTTATTGCGAAGTTGAACAGAGGGATTTTGATAATATGCAACTAATAATTCTATGCCATCGGATTTGATACAAGATTGAGTTACCGCCATATAAATCCTACTTTAAATAATAATCTCTTTTACCTGGTAATAATTGAGAAATCGTTGTTTAAACTTTTCTCAAATCGCTGAGATTATTGTCCGTAGAATAGACAGAACAAACCATCGTTGTTTTACTGAAATTCTTAAAAGAATTGCTGGCTAAACTCGCATTTCTACGTATATTCTCTGAGTAAGTGAATAAAGGATTAAGCTAAATGGAGGAAATTTGCACTCTCCAGCGCCGCAAAGGCAAACTCCATAAGAGGCTAAAATTTTCGGCTACGCCCTAAGACGCAAAGTATTGGTAGTGATAGAGAAACTGTTCGAGTTTTACGTAGATGTAACGTCCGTACAAGTTTGTTGAGTGCCAACCTAAAGCTAAAATAGACAATGCACTTAAATATGCGTAAAAGCGCGATCGCTATGGACATTTTAGAAATTAAGCGCGAAATTGCCACGTTATCTAGCCGCCTGGGTAAAACTCAGGACTATCTTTGACATCCCCGCCCTAAAAGCTAAAATTCAAGACTTAGAACAAGTCGCCTCACAGCCAGAATTTTGGGAAGATCGAGAAGCCGCCCAAAAGACCTTGCAAGAGCTTGGCAGCCTCAAAGACCATTACAGCCAGTACAACCAATGGCAGGCTAGTTTAGAGGATACCAAGGCAGTGGTAGAGCTATTAGAGCTAGAAAACGATGACTCTTTACTCACCGAAGCCCAAACCAACGTCCAGCAACTACACAAAGAACTCGACGGGTGGGAATTGCAACAACTGCTATCGGGGACCTATGACGAAAAAGGCGCAGTTTTAGCTATTAATGCTGGCGCTGGAGGTACGGATGCTCAAGATTGGGCGGAAATGTTGCTCAGAATGTATACCCGTTGGGCAGAAGAACATGGCTACAGAGTCACCTTAGAGGAAATTTCCCAGGGAGATGAAGCGGGGCTAAAATCTGCCACCATAGAAATTGCTGGGCGCTATGCTTACGGTTATTTGCGATCGGAAAAAGGCACTCATCGGTTAGTAAGAATTTCGCCTTTTAATGCCAACGATAAACGGCAAACGAGCTTTGCTGGGGTCGAAATCATGCCTTTGATTGACAACAGCGTTCAATTAGATATTCCTGACAAAGATTTAGAAATTACAACTACCCGCGCTGGTGGTAAAGGCGGGCAAAATGTCAACAAAGTAGAAACCGCTGTGAGGATTGTCCACATTCCTACAGGGGTGGCGGTACGCTGTACCCAAGAACGAAGTCAATTGCAAAACAAAGAAAAAGCCCTAGCTATTTTGAAAGCAAAGCTACTAATCATTGCCGAGGAACAACGCGCTCAAGAAATTGCTGAAATTCGCGGTGATATAGTTGAAGCCGCTTGGGGAAACCAAATTCGCAATTACGTATTTCATCCGTACCAAATGGTCAAAGACTTACGTACTAATGTAGAGACAACGGCGGTTACAGATGTAATGAATGGAGAAATAGATTTATTTATCCAAGCTTATTTGCGTCAAGAAAACCAATTAGTCGATAGCTAAACTCAGCATTCTTAGGGAATGTCTCTGTTAAATTGATGAAGTAATCACTAATAGATTTATAGGCACTTATGAGTACATCAACAACCCAAAAACCAGAACCCACAGAAGCAAAACCAAGTTATGTTAAGCTTGCCATGCGGAATATGGTACAGAAGGGAGGAACTTCTTTACGGCATTTTGCCTTGACAGCGATCGCTTTGTTAACCGTTTTAGTAGGGCTTGCCTACTTGACGCGCTAAATGGAGAAAATGTGGCAGTAGAAATAAGTATAGAAGACACTCGCGTTGATAAGTCTAACGACCTACCAATTGTGGCTTCAACTCCCTGGGAAAGTTGGTTTGAAAGTTGGATTGCAAATTCATCATCTCAATTACCTGTGGCAAATAATTACGAGCTTAGTTTGCGCTTGACTGACGATGCCCAAATTCGAGTTCTCAACAACCAATACCGCCACCAAGATAAACCAACGGATGTATTAGCTTTTGCAGCTTTAGAAGTGGATTTTCCCACCAGTGAAGAAATGCGATTTCAGCAGCCGCTATATCTTGGTGATATTGTTATTTCAGTAGATACTGCCAGTCGCCAAGCTCAAGAGCAGGGACACCCACTGCAAACAGAATTGGCATGGCTGGCAACTCACGGTCTACTTCATCTTTTAGGTTGGGATCATCCCGATGAAACTAGCCTAATACAAATGCTAGAGCGGCAAGCTGTTTTATTAAAAGCGATCGGGCTGACCATTAGTGACGAATACAATTATTTCAATCCCTAACTGGGATAAGAGCAATAATTTGCCCCGTAACTATAAAAAAACTGCTATGGCTATCCAACTAACAATTACTTTTTCTGTTGTCGTCTTCTGTCTATGTCTCAAAACCTTCCGACATCAACGTCCAGCCGAGCGGAAAAAGTTGATTCTAAGCGCGAGTTATCATGGCTTGTTGCTACAAATTTATTTGTTAGCTTCAAATATGCTTGGTGTGGAATAACTTATGCTTTTCAAACTCAGCGTAATTTTCGCATTCATGTAGGGATGGGTATTGTAGCGATGGGTTTGGCAATTTTTTTACACTTGCAACTTTTAGAAATGGCAGTAATTGGGTTAACCAGTGGTTTAGTGTTAGTGATGGAGTTATTAAATACAGCTATAGAATCTGTTGTGGATTTAGCCGTTAAGCAGTCATACCACGACTTAGCAAAAATAGCTAAAGACTGTGCGGCGGCGGCGGTTTTAGTTTCAGCGATGGTAGCTGTTTTAGTTGCAGGGGTTTTAATTATGCCGCCTTTAATCGTTCTAATGCGGAGTCAATGGGGATAAATATTAAGCCGATTGTTGCTCGTGGAACCTCTACTAACCAAAACCAGGAGAAAATTGAGTTTTGATTATAGTTATTGATAATTACGATAGCTTTACCTATAACTTGGTGCAGTATTTAGGAGAACTTGGGGCTGAGTTTCCGGTTGCTCGTGATATTCAAGTTTACCGCAACGACCAAATTTCTCTTGAGGAAATCCGCCAATTGCAGCCGGATGGAATAGTTATTTCTCCAGGGCCGGGTCGCCCGGAAGATGCGGGGATTTCTAGTGCGATAATCCGCGAGCTAGGGCAAACTCTACCTATTTTGGGGGTCTGTTTGGGCCACCAAAGCATCGGGCAAGTTTTTGGGGGTCAAATAGTTTTAGCGCCTGAATTAATGCACGGCAAAACATCGCAAATAAGTCATACAGGGGTAGGAGTTTTTCGCGGTTTAGATAATCCCATGACCGCAACTCGGTATCATAGTTTAGTAATTGAGCCGCAAACTTGCCCAGAAGTGCTAGAAATTACAGCTTGGGTGGAAGATGGCACGATTATGGGGGTCAGACATCGCAATTATCCCCATATTGAAGGCGTACAGTTTCATCCTGAAAGCGTACTAACTACTTTAGGCAAGCAATTATTACGAAACTTTTTGGCACAACTACAGTCGTCCATAGGGTGAGGAGAAATTAATGAAAAGACGACAAATATTAGGCTATGCAGGGGCGGGGTTAGCAACATCTTTGTTTGCAAGCTGGCAATCTCAAGGGGTGGCGCAAACTGGAGAATCTTTATCAGTTCAATGGTTGGGTCATACTTGTTTTTTGTTTAGTAGTGGCAAAACGCGAATTTTGGTTAATCCCTTTCGGACTATCGGTTGTACGGCAAAATACCGCGCTCCCAAGGTGGAAGCGGGTTTAGTGCTAATTAGCAGTCAGTTGTTGGATGAGGGATCTATAGAAGGACTACCAGGTAAGCCGCAGCTAATATACGAGCCTGGAGTTTATCGATATAATGGCATTCAAGTTCAAGGAATTAATACCCTGCACGATCGCGTTAATGGTCGAAGATTCGGCAACAATGTAGCTTGGCGCTGGAAGCAAGGGGGAATTAATATCTTGCATTTGGGTGGTGCGGCAGCTCCCATTACTATAGAACAAAAAATTCTCATGGGTCGTCCTGACGTGCTTTTGGTTCCCGTTGGCGGTGGTGTCAAAGCTTATAACCCTACCGAAGCCCAAGCAGCAATTCAACAGCTTAATCCTAAGTTAGTTATTCCGACTCATTACAGTACCCAAGCGGCGGATAGTAGTAGCTGTGACCTTGTGGCGGTAGACCAGTTTTTGGAATTGATGAAGGGTGTTGCTGTGCGCCGAGCCGATAGCGATACGGTGACGCTTAATGCTGGTAGTTTGCCTCAAAAAGATATGGCAATTCAGTTGCTAAGTTACAAATTCTAAGTAATGCGATTGCATTTTTATAGAGACGTTCTAAGTACAGGACAAAAGCTTGCAAATGATTGATGGGAAGAGGTTTCATAAGAATTACCACATTCCTAAAGCAAGAAACCCCTATGAACCAGGTTACTTTACTTCGGGAGAGATTGCGACCTCATTTCCCTTGGCATGGTGCAAGATTAAGCTTTATTGCCGCTTTTCTAATTGCGCTGTTTCGGGTCAAGACCGTCAACTTCAGCTTCCTTGCGACTGCCTTCAGTGGTAAGG
>JAESGR010000751.1_pt1 | contig 15703 bp, 14 predicted proteins | sample 9269771 | NCBI WGS metagenome assembly JAESGR01 (sample SAMN15739572, study PRJNA653492) | algae metagenome | isolation source: Chroococcus sp. CMT-3BRIN-NPC107 and co-occurring heterotrophs from well... | place: USA: Clark Mountains Wilderness, California | collected 2010-04-18
GCAGTCGATCCGATCGCCCTGGAGGTCATCGACGACCTGCCGGCCGCGCTCGCCGCGCTGGACGTCGAGCTGCGGATCATGCCGACGCTCGCGCCGCTGAAGGACGTCTGGTCGACCACCCTGCACGCCAGCGGCATCCGGCTGCGCAACGCCACCGGATGGGCCGAGGCGGGGGCGCCGACCCCCAGGCTGCTTGCGAGCCCGGAGCCGAGCGGCTAGACCGCCCGCCGACCGATACCGCCCTTCCGCTACGGAGCTAGTTAATGCCTACCAAGACCCCGGTCCGCGTGGCCGTCACCGGCGCGGCCGGCAACATCGGCTACGCCCTGCTGTTCCGCATCGCGTCTGGCGAGATGCTGGGCAAGGACCAGCCGGTCATTCTGCAGCTCATCGAAATCCCCGCCGAGGGCCCGCAGAAGGCGCTCAAGGGCGTGGCGATGGAGCTGGACGACTGCGCATTCCCGCTGCTGCAGGACATCCAGTTGCACGACGACGCGGCGAAGGGCTTCAAGGACGCCAACTGGTGCCTGCTGGTCGGCTCCAAGCCGCGCGGCCCGGGCATGGAGCGCGCCGACCTCCTGAAGGACAACGGCAAGATCTTCATCGCCCAGGGTAAGGCGATCGACGAGAACGCCGCCGACGACGCCCGCATCGCGGTGGTCGGCAACCCCTGCAACACCAACTGCATGATCGCCGCCAGCCAGGCGCGGCGACTGCCCAAGGAGCGGTTCACCGCCATGGTGCGGCTCGATCAGAACCGCGCGGCGGCGCAGCTCGCCAAGAAGGCCGGCGTGCCGGTGACCGACGTCTCCGACATCTTCATCTACGGCAATCACAGCCCGACCATGTTCGCCGACTTCACCCACGCCAAGATCGGCGGCAAGCCGGCCGCGCAGGTGATCGGGGACGAGGCCTGGCTGAAGAACGACTTCCTGCCCACCGTCGGCAAGCGCGGCGCGGCGATCATCGAGGCCCGTGGCCAGAGCTCGGCCGCCTCGGCCGCCAACGCCCTCATCGACCACGTCCGCGACCTGGCGACCCCCGGCGTCGTCCACGCGGTGGCCGTGCCCTCCACGGGCCAGTACGGCTTCGCCGATGGGGTCTGGGCCGGCATGCCGGTGCGCTCCACGGCGAACGGCTACGAAATCGTCACCAGCTATCAGATGGACGAATTCGCGAAGTCGAAGATCGCCATCACCAACGACGAACTGGTCGGCGAGCGCGACACCGTCAAGGAAATGCTGGGCTAAGGGGCTCGGTCGCGTCTTATCCTCCGCTCACCCCGGCGAAAGCCGGGGCCCAGCCTGAGGCGACGCGGACGGCGAGTCCGTCTGAATCCCGGCTTTCGCCTGGATGAGCGGTTTCGAGGGAGCCTATTCGTCCGCGAACTCGGGCGGAGGGATGACGATCTCGTCCGGCTCGTCGAACGCCCGGTCGTCGGCGAATCCGGGGTCCGGGATGGACTCGGGTTCGAAGCGGAGCTCGGCGCCTTCCTCGGCCTGTTCGGCCCGCGGCGGCGGGGCCTCGTCTCGGCGCGCGGTCTCGGGGCGCGGTTCAGGCCCACGGGCCACGACGACGGTGGGCGCGCTGGCCCCCGGCGGCAGGGTCTGCAGAGGCGCGGCCTGGACCGGCCCGCCGGGAACCACCGGCGCGCGGCCGGGCCCGACCTCGATCTGGACCACCTCGTCCGCCTTCAGCCCCAGACCGTCCTCGTCCGGCACGTCGGGCTTGGCGAACAGTCCGAACACCACGCCCAGGACCCCGGCGGCGGCCACGCCCGCCATCAGGATCTTGCCGGCCGGGCTTCCGGCCCCGCGGCGCAGCGTCCGCGCGGGAGATGAGAAGCCGTTATAGACTCCGGCGGGGATGGAGCCTCGCTGGCCTTCGATCGACATTCGTATGTCCTTTGACAAGTCCCGCGGTCGGAATGGGCGAGCCGACTCTGCGGTTGCAAAGGCGCAGGACAGAATTGATCGGCCGGGTGCTAGAAACCCTCCTGGGCCTCCAGCGCCATGTCGTTCAGCTCGGCGGTCCGCTGCTCGTAGATGTTGGCCACGGCGTCGGGCGAGCGGCGCGCCGCCTGCTCGCGGATCGACAGCCAATCGTCCTGCTCGGCGCGCAGGTAGCGGCGCGGAACGCCCGCGGAGACCGCCCGCTCGTAGGCCTGGGCCAGGCGCCGGTCGGCGGCGGCCAGCTGCGGATCGGAACAGACCATCTCCTCCGACCGGCTGCTGGCGTAGCGGCAGTCGAAGCTCGGGCGCGCGCGCGGCCGCGCCGGCTCGGGCTCGGTGCGGGCGGCGAGCTGCGGCGCCTCGCGCGCCGGCTCGGGCCGGGTCGGCGGGGCGGCCGGGCGGGTCGGGGCGATCGCCACCTGCGCCGGCGGACCGAGCCTGGGCGGCGCTTGGGCGGCGGCGCGCGGCGTGACGGGCGCGGGCTGCGGCGAGGCCGCGGCGACCTGCGGCTCGGAGGGCCGCGTCGGCGGCAAGGCCGGTGGAGCCTGGCGCTCGCCCTGCGGTTCGTCGCGCACCATGACCTGCACCTGAGGCAGGGTCGGGGCGTCGGCGATCTGCGGGGCCGGCTGCATCTTGACCGGCTCGCCGATCAGGTCGGGGCGGGCGACGACACCGAGCACGGCGCCCAGCGCGACGGCGCCGGCGACGCCCAGCAGCAGCGTCTTCTTCGATCCTTTGCGTCGCGGCTCGCGGGCCAGCGGCGGGGGCTCTGCCGCTGCGCGCGGCGGCGGCGGCGGCGGCGGGGACGCGGCGGCCTGGCCCGGAGGGGCCAGCTCGAACACCAGCATCCGGTCGCCTTCGGGGTTCTCTTTCGGGATGAATTCGCGAGGTTGGTCGGCCATGGTCGAAGCTGCCTTGATCACCTGGGCCCGGCGGGGGAGGCTCGGGGGTCCATCCCGACGTTGCCGCGGAGCGCCTGAATTGGACCTGAACGCATGAGCCTGGGCCCGACGCTCCACACCGAGCGGCTAATTCTTCGCCCGCCCGAGCCTGTTGACCTCGAGCCCTGGGCCGAATTCGCCGGCGACGCGGAGGCGGCGAAGTTCCTGGGCGGCGCCCAGCCGCCGGAGGCCGCCTGGCGGGTGATGTGCACCATGACCGGCGCCTGGACCGTGGCGGGCTTTTCAATGTTCTCGGTGATCGAGAAGGCCACCGGCCGCTGGGTCGGGCGGCTCGGGCCATGGCGTCCGCTCGGCTGGCCGGGAACGGAGGTCGGCTGGGGCATCGCCCGCGATTTCTGGGGCCGCGGCTACGCCACCGAGGGCGCGGCGGCGGCCATCGACTGGGCGTTTGACGCGCTCGGCTGGAGCGAGGTGATCCATTGCATCGACGCGGCGAACTTCAACTCCCAGGCGGTGGCCAGGAGGCTCGGCTCGACGGTGCTCCGGCAGGCGATGCTGCCGCCGCCGCTCTCGGCGCCGGTGGAGGTCTGGGGGCAGAGCCGCGAGGCCTGGCGGGCGCGCCGCGGGGGGTGACCGGTCGGTCCGCTCAGATCCAGCCCTTCTCCCGGAGCTCGCGCGCGTAGGTCCGGCTGACCGGCGCCTCTGAACCGTCCTTCAGCTTGAGGGTCGCCCGGCCGTCGCCCCGTGTGGCGTCGGCGATGGCGTCGCGCGCCACCCACCAGGAGCGGTGCACCCGGGCGCCCTCGATTCCGGCCAGCTCGTTGATGGCGTCCGACAGCCGCATCAGGATCAGGTCCTGGCCTTTAGAGGTGTGCAGGCGCAGGTAGTGGTCTTCAGCCTCCACGGCCCACACCTCCGCGCCGCGAAGCTTCAGCGGCAGCCGCTCGAGGAATTTGGGCGGCGCCGGCGCGGGCGACGACCCGGCCGCCGCCGGCGGGCTGCGCGGCGCCGAGATCAGCACGTTGAGGGCCGTCATCGCTCCCGAGATCACCAGCACCGCGCAGAACAGCCACGGTAGGCGCGTGAGCGGCATCTGCTCGCCGAGCATGAGGGCCGTGGCGAGGGCCACGAACCCCGTCAGGGTGGCGGCCAGCACTAGCGCGACCGCGAGCACGCGCAGCCACACCTGGGTCCGCGGCTGCCCGGGCCGGAAGAACAGCCGCGAGACGAACGGGCCCCAGAGCGCCCCGGTCAGCAGCAGCAAGAGCCAGTAGGGATAACGGCGCGCGGCCGGGGCTTCGCCCGTTCCGAACGCGCCTGAGAAGGCCAGGAACAGGCCGACGGCGGCGGCCAGCGCCAGGCCCCGCGCCCAGCCGGCGGGGCTGTCGTATGGACTCCACCGCCTGCCTGCATCCTCATCCGCCACGCCGATTCCCCTGTTGCGAGCCTCAGATTGGCCGCCGTTGGCGAAGCGTCAACGGCGCCCCGCTCCGCCTCACGCAGCCGCCGCGGCGGTTCGTGAAGACGCAGCGGCGGGACGAAAACGCCGGGGGCATATCCGGACCGCTTCCTCCCGGAGACGATCCATGACTTCGATCCAAGCCACGCCGGCCCCGCAGCGGCCCTGGGCCATCCGGCTTTCGATCCTCGGCGCCGCGGTTCTTTCGCTCACGGCGGCGGCCGGCGCGGCGACGGGCCGGCCACCCCGTTTCGAGCTGATCGGGCAAGCGGGCCTGGCCATCCAGATCCACCTGGCCGCCGTGGTCCTGGCGCTGGGCGTCGGCGCCTGGCAGCTGCTCGGTCCCAAGGGCACGACCGCGCACCGCGCGCTGGGCTGGACATGGTCCCTGGCGATGATGGCGGCGGCGCTCAGCTCGTTCTTCATCCGCACCGTCATCGACGGCTGGTTCAGCCCCATCCACCTGCTGTCGGTGATCACCCTCGTGGGCCTTCCGACCGCGATCTGGGCCGCGCACCGCCACGACGTGCGCCGCCACTCCCGGATCATGACGAGCGTCTATCTCGGCGGCATGATCGTCGCCGGCGGCTTCGCCTTCCTGCCCGGACGGCTGCTCTGGAACGTGTTCTTCAGCTAGGGGCGCAGGTTATGGCCAAGCGCGGTTGCCACCCTGCGGCGGGGCGCCTATAACGCGCCCCGCCTGCCAACGAGGGCGGGCCATCCCCTCATTCGCAACCCCGCGGCCTCATGAACATTCACGAGCACCAAGCCAAAGCCGTCCTCGCGGAGTTCGGCGTGGCGGTCCCGCGCGGCTATCCGGCCTTCACCCCAGAGGAAGCCGCCCAGGCGGCGGAGAAGCTCGGCGGGCCGGTTTACGTCGTCAAAAGCCAAATTCACGCAGGCGGCCGCGGCAAGGGCCGCTTCGAGGGACTCGGCCCCGACGCCAAGGGCGGGGTGCGGGTGGTCAAGTCGGTGGACGAGGTCCGCGCCAACGCCCAGGAGATGCTGGGCCGGGTGCTGGTGACCCTCCAGACGGGGCCGAAGGGCAAGCAGGTGCAGCGCCTCTACATCGAGGAAGGCGCCGACATCGCCAAGGAATTCTACCTCTCGCTGCTGGTCGATCGCGAGACCAGCCGGGTCTCGGTGGTCGCTTCCACCGAGGGCGGCATGAACATCGAGGAAGTGGCCCACGACACGCCCGAGAAGATCGTCACCTTCTCCATCGACCCGGCCACCGGCGTTTTCCCGCACCATGCCCGCACGCTCTCCAAGGCGCTGGGTCTGACCGGCGGCCTCGCCAAGGAAGCGGCGACCCTGCTGAGCCAGCTCTACGCGGCCTTCACGGCCAAGGACATGAGCATGCTGGAGATCAACCCGCTGATCGTCACCGGCGACGATCACCTGCGGGTGTTGGACGCCAAGGTCAGCTTCGACTCCAACGCCCTGTTCCGCCACCCGGACATCGTCGCCCTGCGCGACACCAGCGAAGAGGACGACAAGGAGATCGAGGCGTCGAAGTACGACCTCTCCTACATCGCCCTCGACGGCGAGATCGGCTGCATGGTCAACGGCGCGGGCCTGGCCATGGCGACCATGGACATCATCAAGCTGTACGGCGCCGAGCCGGCCAACTTCCTCGACGTGGGCGGCGGCGCCTCGAAGGAGAAGGTGACGGCGGCCTTCAAGATCATCACCGCCGACCCGAACGTGAAGGGCATCCTGGTCAACATCTTCGGCGGCATCATGCGTTGCGACATCATCGCCGAGGGCGTGGTCGAGGCGGTGAAGGAAGTGGGCCTGCAGGTGCCGCTGGTCGTTCGGCTGGAAGGCACCAACGTCGAGCTCGGCAAGAAGATCATCGCTGAAAGCGGGCTCAACGTCGTCTCCGCCAACGACCTGGGAGACGGGGCTGAGAAGATCGTCGCCGCGGTGCGAGGCGCCGCGTGAACCTGAAGGCCGCCGCAATCGCCCTCGCGGCGGCGCTGGCGGCCGCGACGCCCGCTGCGGCCGAGCCGCTGTTCGCGACATTCGAGCGGCTTTGCGTCGCCACGGCCGCCGACGGCAAGGCCTCGCTGGCCGCGGCTGATGCGGAAGGCTGGATGCCGCTGCCCAAGACCCTGATGGACAGCCTGAACACCAGCGAGGACTTCAAGCTCGAGGACGGTCGCCTCAAGACCGGGGCCGACGGCATGTTCTTCATGATGTACGGCGGCGGCGAACGGCGGATCGGCTGGGACAAGCTGAACATCCGCATGTGCGCCATCGGCGCGATGCCGGGCGATGCGGCCGCGCTGCGCAAGGCGGCCGCGGACTGGACCGGAATTGCGCCGAACGACCGGCTCTCCGAAGGCGACGACATCGCCTACGTCTTCGAGGAGACAGGCGCCGGCCGCCGCGCCGTCCACGACCCGGACGACGCGCAGACCAAGCGCCTGCTCAAGGCCGGTAAAATCAAGCTGATCTTCCTTAGGGCCGACCCGCAGATGGTGCTGGTCGCCTACGGCGTGCCCTCACTTTAGAGACAGAGCGAATGTCCATCCTCATCGGAAAACAAACCCGCGTCATCTGTCAGGGCATCACCGGCAGCCAGGGCACCTTCCACACCGAACAGGCCATCGAGTACGGCACGCGCATGGTCGGCGGGGTGACCCCCGGCAAGGGCGGCACGACGCACCTGGGCCTGCCGGTGTTCGACACCGTGCATGAGGCGGTGAAACAGACCGGCGCCGATGCGACCGTGATCTACGTCCCGCCGCCCTTCGCCGCCGACTCGATCCTGGAAGCGATCGACGCCGAGATCCCGCTGATCGTCACCATCACCGAGGGAATCCCGGTGACCGACATGATCAAGGTCAAGAAGGCGCTGGCCGGCTCCAAGTCGCGGCTGATCGGGCCCAACTGCCCGGGCGTGCTGACGCCGGACGAGTGCAAGATCGGCATCATGCCGGGAAACATCTTCAAGCGCGGTTCGGTGGGTGTTGTCTCCCGCTCCGGGACGCTTACCTACGAGGCCGTGTTCCAGACCTCCCAGGTAGGCCTCGGCCAGACGACGGCCGTCGGCATCGGCGGCGACCCGGTGAAGGGCACCGAGTTCATCGACGTGCTGCAGATGTTCCTGGAGGACCCGGAGACCGAGTCGATCATCATGATCGGCGAGATCGGGGGCTCGGCCGAGGAAGACGCGGCCGAATTCATCCGGAATTCACCAATCAAGAAGCCTATGGTCGGCTTCATCGCGGGACGCACCGCGCCGCCTGGCCGGCGCATGGGTCACGCGGGCGCAATCATCTCCGGCGGCAAAGGCGGGGCCGAGGACAAGATCGCTGCGATGGAGGCCGCGGGCATCCGCGTGTCCCCCTCCCCGGCGAAGCTTGGGGAGACCCTGCTCGAGGTGCTGAAGGGCGCCTGAAGGCATAAAGTTTTGTGAGCGGTCCGCGCTCGGCTCCTTCTCCAAGAAGCTCGCGGGCGTAGGCCGCGGGAAGCGGATGACATGGCGGACGACGCAGGTCTGATCAACGAGGTGCTCGCCGAGACCTCATTCCTCTACGGCGGCAACGCCGCCTTCGTGGAGGACCTCTACCATCGCTGGGCCGCCGCGCCCGATACGGTGGAGCCGTCCTGGCGCGCCTTCTTCGCCTCGCTGCAGGACAAGGTCGACGAGCTCAAGGCCAAGCCCCAGTGGGTGAAGCCGCCGGTCAGCGGCCCGCGGCCCGAGTGGCTGTCGGCCATCGACGGCCTGTGGCCGGCGGTCGAGGCCAAGGTGGAGAAGGGCGTCCAGGCCCGCGCCCCCGCCGCCGCCAGCCCCGACGCGATCCGCGCGGCCACGCTGGATTCGCTGCGCGCCATCATGATGATCCGCGCCTACCGGATGCGCGGGCACCTGCGGGCCAACCTCGACCCGCTCGGCATCGCGGTGACGCCCGGCGACGCCTCGGAACTGGATCCGGCCACCTACGGCTTCACCGAGGCCGACTACGACCGCCCGATCTTCCTCGACTATGTGCTCGGCCTGGAGACCGCGACCCTGCGGGAGATCCTGGCCATCGTGCGGCGCACCTACTGTGGCGACGTCGGCGTGCAGTACATGCACATCTCCGACCCGGCCCAGAAGGCCTGGCTGCAGGAGCGGATCGAGGGCCGCGACAAGGAGATCGCCTTCACTCCCGAGGGCAAGGTCGCGATCCTGAAGAAGCTGATCGAGGCCGAGGGCTTCGAGCGCTTCCTGCACAAGCGCTTCCCCGGCACCAAGCGCTTCGGCCTCGACGGCGGCGAGGCGATGGTCCCGGCGCTGGAGCAGATCATCAAGCGGGGCGGCGCGCTGGGCGTGCAGGACATCATCGTCGGCATGCCGCACCGCGGCCGCCTGAACGTGCTCGCCGCGGTGATGGGCAAGCCCTACCACGTGATCTTCCACGAGTTCCAAGGCGGCTCGTCGCTGCCCACCGACGTGGAAGGCTCGGGAGACGTGAAATACCACCTGGGCGCCAGCTCGGACCGCACCTTCGACGGCAACGCGGTGCACCTGTCGCTGACCGCCAACCCGTCGCACCTGGAGATCGTCAACCCGGTCGTGCTCGGCAAGGCGCGCGCCAAGCAGGCCTTCACCCTGCGCGAGACCCCGGGCGCCGGGCGCGGCCACGTGCTGCCGCTGCTGCTGCACGGCGACGCCGCCTTCGCCGGCCAGGGCGTGGTGGCCGAGTGCTTCGCCCTGTCGGGCCTGAAGGGCTACTCCACCGGCGGGACGATGCACTTCATCGTCAACAACCAGATCGGCTTCACGACCAGCCCGAAGAACTCCCGCTCCTCGCCCTATCCGTCCGACGTGGCGCTGATGGTGGAAGCCCCGATCTTCCACGTGAACGGCGACGATCCGGAAGCGGTGACCTTCGCCGCCAAGGTGGCCACCGAGTTCCGCCAGCAGTTCGGCAAGGACGTGGTCATCGACATGTTCTGCTACCGGCGCTTCGGCCACAACGAGGGCGACCCGCCGGAGATGACCCAGCCCTTGATGTATTCCAAGATCAAGGAGCACCCCTCGACCCGCGAGCTCTACACCCGGCGGCTGGTCGAGGAGGGCGTGGTCACCGCCGACCAGGTCGACCAGTGGATCAAGGACTTCGAGGCCTTCCTCGACGCCGAGTTCGAGGCCGGCAAGAGCTACAAGGCCAACAAGGCCGACTGGCTCGACGGCAAGTGGGCCGGCATGTCGCCCCGCCCCGACGAGCGCAAGGGCCGCACCAATGTGCAGAAGGCCCGGCTGCTCGACCTGGGCCGCAAGATCACCGCCCTGCCCGAGAGCCTGAACGTCCACCCGACGGTCAAGCGGGTCATCCAGGCCCGCCGCGAGGCGATCGAGAAGGGTGACGGGATCGACTGGGCGACCGCCGAGCACCTGGCTTTCGCCTGCCTTCTGGACGAGGGCTACCCGGTCCGCCTGTCCGGCCAGGACTCCATCCGCGGCACCTTCGTGCAGCGGCACGCCGGCATCGTCGACCAGAAGACCGAAGAGACCTACTTCCCGCTGCGCAACATCCGCCCGGGGCAGGCCCACTTCGAGGTGCTGAACTCGGCCCTGTCGGAGGAGGCCGTGCTGGGCTTCGAATACGGCTTCTCGCTAACCGACCCGGACACGCTGACCCTCTGGGAGGCCCAGTTCGGCGACTTTGTGAACGGCGCCCAGGTGGTCATCGACCAGTTCATCTCCTCGGGCGAGCGCAAGTGGCTGCGGATGAGCGGCCTCGTCATGCTGCTGCCGCACGGCTACGAGGGCCAGGGGCCGGAGCACTCCTCCGCCCGCCTCGAGCGCTTCCTGCAGCTGTGCGCTGAGGACAACATGCAGGTGGCCAACTGCACGACGCCGGCCAACTACTTCCACATCCTGCGCCGGCAGGTGCTGCGCGAGTACCGCAAGCCGCTGATCCTGATGACGCCCAAGAGCCTGCTGCGGCACAAGAAGGCGGTGTCCAGGCTCGAGGACTTCATCCCGGACTCCGAATTCCACCGGGTGCTGCTGGATGACGCGGAAGCCGGCCGCAACACCGAGATCAAGCTCAAGCCCGACGACAAGATCCGCCGGGTCATCCTCTGCTCGGGCAAGGTCTACTACGACCTTTTGGAGCGCCGCGAGGAGAAGGGCATCGACGACGTCTACATCCTGCGCCTCGAGCAGTTCTATCCGTGGCCGGTGAAGTCGCTGTCGAACGAGCTGAAGCGGTTCGCCAACGCCGAGCTGATCTGGTGCCAGGAAGAGCCCAAGAACATGGGCGGGTGGCAGTTCGTCGATCCCTGGTTGGAGCTCACCCTCGAGCGCCTGCCGGTGAAGTCCAAGCGCGCCCGCTACGTCGGCCGTCCCGCCTCGGCCTCCACGGCCGCTGGCCTGATGACCCGGCACCTGAAAGAGCTCGACACCTTCCTCACCGAAGCCTTCGCTTGAATCCTTGAGAGACCAGGAGCCCCGTTAGTCCAATGGCCGACATCATGACCCCCGCCTTGGGCGAGTCCGTCTCCGAGGCGACGGTGGCGCGCTGGGCCAAGAAGGCCGGCGAGGCGGTCCGCAAGGACGAGATCGTCGTCGAGTTGGAGACCGATAAGGTCAGCCTGGAAGTGGCCGCGCCCGCCGACGGGGTGTTGGAGCTGATCGCCGCCGAGGAGGGCGCCACCGTCGAGCCGGGCGCCCTGCTGGGCCGCGTGGCCGAGGGCGCGACCGCCAAGGCCGCGCCGGCCGCATCGAAGCCGGCCGCCGCCGCTCCGCCGCCGGTGGCCAAGGAATCCACGCCGCCCTCCGTTCCGGCGGGCGAACTGCAGCCAGAGCCGACCCCCGGCAAGGCGCCGCCGACCTCCGCGCCGCTGAAGGACTACTCGGCCTCCCCCACCGCCAAGGGCGAGGCCCCAATCATGGCCCCCTCGGCGCAGCGGATCGCCGCCGAGAACAGGCTTGAGCCGGCCGCCATCGACGGCACCGGCCGCGGCGGCCGGATCACCAAGGGCGACGCCCTGGCGGCGCTGGAAGCGCGCGCCAAGGCCCCGCCGCCCGCGCCCGCGCCCGCCGCCCCGCGCGAGGTGCATGAGCGTGAGGAGCGGGTGCGGATGACCCGCCTGCGCCAGACCATCGCTCGGCGGCTGAAGGAGGCCCAGAACGCGGCGGCCATGCTGACCACCTTCAACGAGGTGGACATGACGAACGTCATGGCCCTGCGGAACCAGTACAAGGACATCTTCGAGAAGCGCCACGGCGTGAAGCTCGGCTTCATGAGCTTCTTCGTGAAGGCCTGCGTCGCCGCGCTGAAGCAGATCCCCGACGTCAACGCCGAGATCGACGGCACCGACATCATCTACAAGAACCACTACGACATCGGCGTGGCCGTCGGCACCGAGCGCGGCCTCGTGGTGCCGGTGCTGCGCGACGCCGACGCCTTGTCCATGGCCGAGGTGGAGAAGGGCATCGCCGAGCTCGGCAAGAAGGCCCGCGACGGGAACCTCGCCCTCGAGGACCTGCAGGGCGGCACCTTCACCATCTCCAACGGCGGGGTCTACGGCTCGCTCATGTCGACGCCGATCCTCAACGCGCCGCAGTCGGGCATCCTGGGCATGCACAAGATCCAGGACCGGCCGATGGTGGTGAACGGCCAGATCGTCATCCGCCCGATGATGTACCTGGCGCTGTCCTACGATCACCGGATCGTCGACGGCCAGGGCGCGGTGACCTTCCTGGTGAAGGTGAAGGAAGCCCTCGAGGACCCGCAGCGCCTGCTGCTGGACCTCTAGACGCGAACGTCTGCTTAATCCGGCTGCGGGGATAACGGGAGCGCCTGATTCCCGCGCCGGCGGACCGGCCGCCCGCAGGCGCGGACCCTTGCGATGCCCTCAAACGCCCAGCTCGCGCAAAGCTCCGCCGTCCAGGCCAAGGCGGCGCGGCTGGAGCGCGCCGGCGACCTGGCCGGCGCCCTGGCCGTCTACGAGTCCGGGCTGGCGGCCCTTCCGGACGACGTCGAGCTTCTCGCCGGGCTGGCGGGCCTGGCCCTGCGCATGGGCATGCCAGAAGCCTCCGCCGGCCTCTGGGCCAAAGTCTGCGCCCAGTCGCCGGACCGGCTGGACGCCATTGATGGCCGCGCCATCGCGCTGAGGGCGGGCGGGCAGTTCGACCTGGCGGCGGATCTGCTGGCCGCGGCGCTGGCCGCCCACCCGGCCGACGCGCGCCTTTGGAATTCGCTGGGCGTGACCCTCACCGACAAGGGCGACGCCGAGGCCGCGCTGGCCTGTTTCGAGGAGGCGCTGCGCCTGGACGGCCGGCTCGTAGCGGCGGCCTACAACCGCGGCGGCGCCCTGTTCGACCTTGGCCGGTTCGACGAGGCCAAGGCCGATTTCCAGCGCGCCCGCAAGCTTGCCCGCAAGCCGCACGATGCGGCGATGATCGACTTCGCCGAGGCCACCCGCGCTCTCGCCGCCGGCGATATCGGCGCAGGCTGGGACGCCTACGAAGTGCGCCTCTCGCGCGACTGGGCTCAGCCGGTGGTGTTCACCGCGCCGGGCCGGCGCTGGACCCCGGAAGCGCAGCTCGCGGGCAAGCGCCTGCTGGTGCTGGCCGAACAGGGCCTGGGCGATGAGATCATGTTCGCCAACCTGCTGCCGGACGTGCTGGAGGCGCTTGGTCCGGACGGCCGGCTGGCCCTCGCCGTCGAGCCGCGCCTGGTCCCCCTTTTCAAACGCAGCTTCCCGACCGCCGAGGTCAGCGCCTACGGCACGGAGCTGTCCAACGGCCGCAAGCGCCGGTTCGCCCCCGATCTGCAGGGCGCCGGCTCAATCGACCTCTGGACACCCATGGCCTCGCTCGCCCGGCGCTTCCGCCGCAGCCTCGCTGACTTCCCGACCGTGCGCGGCTACTTGCGGCCTGACCCGGAGCGCGTCGCGCACTGGCGCGCCTGGCTGGGCGATGGCCCAGCGGTCGGGCTGACCTGGCGCAGCGGCAACCTGCTGGGCGGGCGCCGGCGCGAATTCCCGCCGCTGGAGCTGTGGACTTCGCTGCTGCGCACTCCGGGAAACCGTCTGGTCAATCTCCAGTACGGCGATTGCGCGGGCGAGCTGGCGGCCATGGCCGGCGCGGCGGGCCGCCCGATCGACGAGCCGCCGGGGCTCGATATCCGCAACGACCTCGACGACCTGGCCGCCCTCTGCTGCGCCCTCGACCTCGTGGTTAGCGTGCCCAATGCGACGGGCGCGCTCGCCGGGGCCTGCGGCGCGCCGCTGCTGATGCTCACCGGACCGGTCAGCTGGTCGCGGCTCGGAACCTCCGCCTATCCCTGGTACCCGCAAGCCGGCTGCCTGACCGCGCCGCGCTACGGCGAGTGGGAACCGGTCATGAGCGGGGCTGCGGCTTTCGTCGCAGATATCGCCAGTGGCGGGCGGGCGGCCCCCGCCGGCTGAACGGCGTTGCACGAGTTGCGCTACTAGTATCTACTCTCCGTATCTACGGAGTTCACATGACCGAGCGCCAGCGGGCCAAGCTGTTCATGCATGGGGGGAGCCAGGCCGTGCGCCTGCCCAAGGCCTTCCGCTTCGAGGGCACCGAGGTCTCGGTGCGGCGGGTGGGCGAGGCGGTGGTCCTGGAGCCGGTCACCGCCGACCTGCCGAGCCTCTGGGCCCGGCTCGACGCCGCCGACGCGGGCGGCTTCCCCGACCCGCCGCACGCGCCGCCGGAGCCGGCGCCGGAGTGGGACCAATGACCTTGTCGTTGAGCGCCTGCGTCGTCGTCGAGGTGCTGAGGGGGGCCAAGCCTCATTACCGGCGCTTCGTCGAGGCGGCGGTCGACGCCGGCGATGAGCTCAGGATCTGCAGCCTGGTGCTAAACCAGCTCGCCCAGGCCGCCTTGACCAGCGACCGGCCACAGGCCCGCATGGACCAGATCGACGCCCTGGTTGCTCACGTGCCCGTCGAGCCCTGGACGGGGGAGGACGCGATCACCTCGGCGCGGCTGCAGGTCGAGTGGCGCCGGACGGTGCTGGAGAAGACCCGCCCGGGCGTCACCCTCCCCGACCTGCTCACCGCCGGCCAGGCCCTGAACCGCGGCTGGACCCTGGTGGTCGACGCCATGCCCCACGTGGTCGCCGGCGTCCCGGCCATCCTCTGGGGCGATCCCGCCGGCCCGGTCGACCTCACCCGGCCAGGGTTCGCCGACCTGGCCCGCGCCCGGCGCTAGCGGGTGATGCGGAGGTTCTCGAGCGATTTGGCGATCGCTTCGAAAGCCGCGAGAAGTTCCTCGGAGCTGTCCGCCTTGAAGTAGTGCCCCGGCGAGGTGGCGCACTTTGCCAGCATTTCATGGGCGGACGGTATGTCGATCTGGAACGCGACTGTGTACACCTCGATCTTCTGCTTCTTGATGTTCTCGCAGAGTTCGGCCGTGTACTTGTCGGCCTGGGGCGCCGGCTTGCCGTCTCCGACGTAGACGTGGTTGCCGCTCGCGTCCACGTACATGGTGTTAGCGCCGTCGGTCATCAGAACGAGCGCCTTGCGCGGCTTCTTGTTCTTCGGGTCGTAGGCGGCCGCCTCCGTGAACGGCGCGGTCGGAGACAGCAGGTTCCAGCCCCAGGCCAACCCGCCCGGGATATAGGTGTTGCCACCCGCCTTCAGCGATTTGATGGCGCTCTCAACCGGCCCAAGCTTGTCCGTAAGCGGCGCGAGTTCAGGGGCGCAGCTCCCGAATTTAGCCGGATAAACGTTCGACGCCTTGTCCTGGACGTTGCCAGGGTAGGCCGGCGAACCCACGCAGCCCGACCATTTCGCGGTATGGGTCGTCGTGCTTTCTTTCCAGCAGCTTCCCTTCTTCGGGGGGTCGTAATAGTCCGTTTTGGTTTGGGTGCAGGCGCCTGAGCAAGTCGTCTGGTACGGAACGCCATCGTTGTATTTTGTGCAGCTGTAGTTCGGCGCCCATTTGACGCAGTACGTCGACTGCGTGACATCGGGGTGACATCCCTCCGGCGTTGTCGTTGTCCAAACCTTGTCCGCAGCGCCGGAGACCCAGGGCTCGTTGCGATTAGACACGCCGACATTCACGTAGTTCGAGAAGGGAACGACACCGACCTTTACGTCCGCGTCCTTGACCTTGGTGATCTTCTTGACGAGCGCCTCGGCGGCGTCTTGTAGCGCGTCGATTTTGCTGCCCGCCATCGAGAGGGTGACGTCCAGCACCAGGGCGACTTCCAGCGAACCGTCCATCTGGCGGGTCACTTCGGAGTCCACCGCGATATCGACCGGCCCGCCCATGAACATATTAAGGAAATAGGGGTCGATGTCGGCGGTCGCAGTCGCGCGGACGGTCTTATCATCCGGCGTGAAGGTGACGACCAGGTGCTTGTAAACGCCCTCCGGCAGGTGGGCCTTCAGGTAGTCGTCGCCAG
>JAESGR010000752.1_pt1 | contig 15700 bp, 17 predicted proteins | sample 9269771 | NCBI WGS metagenome assembly JAESGR01 (sample SAMN15739572, study PRJNA653492) | algae metagenome | isolation source: Chroococcus sp. CMT-3BRIN-NPC107 and co-occurring heterotrophs from well... | place: USA: Clark Mountains Wilderness, California | collected 2010-04-18
CGGCCTGCCGGTGCACGTCGGTGAGCATGACGTCGGGCTCGGCCTCGGTGAAGAAGCCGCCGCCGCGCACCGGCGGCAGCTGAGCCGGGTCGCCCAGCACCAGCACGGGCTTTCCGAACGAGAGCAGGTCGTTGCCGAGGTCGGAATCCACCATCGAGCACTCGTCGATGATGATGAGCTCGGCCTTCGCCGCCGGACCCGAGCGATTGAGGGTGAAGGCCGGGCCGCCCTCCTCGTTCTCCTTGGTGCGGTAGATCAGGGAGTGGATCGTCGCCGCCTCGTGGCAGCCTCTCGAGCGCATCACCGAGGCCGCCTTGCCCGTGAAGGCGCCGAACACCACCGCCCCCTCGACGTCGTCGGCGATGCGGCGGGCCAGCGTGGTCTTGCCGGTCCCGGCGTAGCCGAACAGGCGGAAGACCTGGGCGCCGCCTCCCTTGCGCCAGGCGGCGATGGCCTTGAGCGCCGCCTCCTGCTGCGGCGCGAAGCGTGAGGGAAGGTCGGTGCCCGTCATGGCGTCAGGGCCGCGTGCGCGAGCGCACGGACCGACGCCGCGCGCGGGCAGAGATCCTGTCCGGACATCTGCGGGAAACAGAGGCGTCCGACGCTTGCCCGCAGGCCGCGACGGCCCGGCCGGCGCAGAGGCGGAGATTCCGATGGCGACGATTCTCGAACTCAGGACCGCGCGGATGGAGCCCGGCGCGCCGGGTCAGGCACTGGCGGCCGGCGCCGAACTGGCAGCGGCCCGCCTGCTGACCGAGCTCGAGATCGCCAAGGCGCGGCTCGACAAGAGCTTCAGCGAGCTGCGCGGCCAGGACCCGCTCGCGGCGGAGATCTACGCGCTCCGCCGCGCGGTCCACAGCCTCGACGGGCTGCTTCGCGCCCGGGGACCGAGCGGCGAACGCGCGTCCCCTCACGGCCAGCGCACGGTCGGGGGCAGCGAGGAGAGGATCGAGGCGACGTTGCCGCCCGTCTTCAGTCCGAAGATGGTGCCACGGTCGTAGAGCAGGTTGAACTCGACGTAGCGTCCGCGCCGGACCTGCTGCTCCAGGCGGTCGGCCTCCGTCCAGGCCTTCTCGAAGTTCGCCCGAACGATGGCCGGGTAGGCCGCGAGCAGGGCGCCGCCGACGTCGCGGGTGAAGGCGAGGTCGGCCTCGGGCTCGCCCGTCCAGTGATAGTCGTAGAAGATGCCGCCGATGCCGCGCGGCTCGTTGCGGTGCTTCAGGTGGAAATACTCCTCGCACCAGGCCTTGTAGCGGTCGTAATCCGCGGCCGGATGGGCATCGCAGGCCGCCCTCATGGCCGCGTGGAAGGTCAGCGTGTCGGGATCGTCCTGCGTCCGGCGCCGGTCGAGGACCGGCGTCAGGTCGGCTCCCCCTCCGAACCAGGTCTTGGTCGTGACCACCAGCCGGGTGTTCATATGCACGGTCGGCACGTTCGGATTCCAGGGATGCGCGATCAGCGAGATGCCGGTGGCGAAGAAGCGCGGATCCTCCGCGGCGCCCGGCATCTGCGCGCGGAATTCCGGCGCGAACTCGCCGTAGACCGTCGAGACATGGACGCCCGCCTTCTCGAAGACGCGGCCCTTCAGCATGCCCATGGTGCCGCCGCCCCCGGGCTGGCCGGTATGATCCGTGCGCTCCCAGGGCGTCTTCACGAAGCGCCCGGGCTCCGCCGGCGCTTCCGGCGCGAAGGGGCCGGAGGCCTCGTCCTCCAGCGCCTCGAAGGCCGAGACGATCCGATCGCGCAGGGTCGCGAACCAGGCGGCGGCCTGCGTCTTCAGCGTGGCGAGCTCGGCCTCGGGGAGGGCGCGCGCGGTGGTGTCCGGCATCGTCATGGCTGGGATGTCCCATCCCCGGTCGAACGCGTCAATCGCGCCGGGCCGGCCACCTGTCGCAGGGCCTCGCCCGCGATCATCGCGGCGGCGACGGCCACGTTGAGGGAACGCAGCCCCGGGCGGATCGGCACGACGACGCGGGCATCGGCCGCCTCGTGGACGCTCTCGGGCACGCCCGCCGATTCCCGGCCCAGCAGGATGCAATCCCCTTCGGAGAAAGCGAACCCGGTATAGGGCAGGGCGCCCGACGTCGTGGCGAGGACGAGCCGGCAGCCGGCCGCGCGGCGCCACTGCGAAAAGGCCTCCCACGAGCGGTGCCTCGTGATCGCGACGTGGTCGAGATAGTCGAGGCCGGAGCGGCGCAGGTGCCGGTCGGAGACGTCGAACCCGGCCGGCTCGATGATCTCGACGGAAAGCCCGAGACAGGCGGCCATCCGCAGCATGGTGCCGGTGTTTTGGGGAATGTCGGGCTGGTAGAGGGCGAGGCGGAGCATCGGGCCGATCGCTGATTTGAGGATCTGCGGCATCTCCCCCGGGTTGGCAGGTCGTCAAGGGCGCTTACATCCCGACGGACCTCCAGACACCGGCAGACGCCCATGTTCCTCGACTGGCTCGAGCGCCGCATCGACCCGTTCGCGCCCTTCGACGAGGGCCGGATGCCGCCCAAGACCGTGCTCGGCTTCGCGGGCTTCTACCTGCGGCCGATGCGGGGCGCGCTGATGCTGCTCTTCGCGATCGCGCTGGTCGCCGGCACGGTCGAGGCCTCGCTCTACCTCCTGATGAGCTGGTTCATCGACCTCCTCAACACGGCCGACCGGGCGACGCTCTGGGCGCAGCACGGGACCGCGATCACGCTCGCGGCGGGCTTCGTGCTCGTCGTGCGCCCGATCTCGATCTGGCTGCACGAGCTGCTCTCGAACCAGCTCCTCGTGCCGCAGGCGACGAACCAGATCCGCTGGCGCACGCATCTCTACACGCTCGGCCACTCGCTCTCGTACTTCCAGGCCGACTTCGCCGGGCGGCTGGCGAACCGCGTCGTGCAGGTCGGGCCGGCGGTGCGCGAGCTCGCCGTCGTGTTCATCGACACGCTGCTCTACGTCGCGATCTACGCGGTCACCGCGATCGGCCTGTTCGGCTCGATCTCCGTCTGGCTGGCGCTGCCGGTGGTGGTCTGGGTCGGGGCCTACTCGCTTCTGACGCGCTGGTTCGTGCCGCGCGCCCGCGCCCGCTCGCTCGCCACCGCCGACACCCGCTCGCACCTGATCGGTCGCGTCGTCGACAGCTACACCAACATCCTGACCGTGAAGCTCTTCGCCCGCGACCGCGAGGAGCGCGCCGCGGTGCGCGGGGCCGTCGACGTCCACACCAAGGCCTACCTGCACCAGTTCCGGCTCGTCACCCTGACGACGACCCTGCTGGGCGTGCTCAACAGCCTGCTGATCCTCTCGACGGCCGGCATGTGCCTGGTGCTGTGGCAGCGCGGCGGGCTCACCACCGGCGAGGCCGCGGCCGGCCTCGCCCTGGTCCTGCGCCTCATCGCGATGTCGGGCTGGGTGATGCAGACGGTGCGCGGCATCTTCGAGAATGTCGGCGTGATCCAGGAGAGCATGCAGACGATCGCGCGGCCCCACGGCCTCATCGACGCGCCCGAGGCCCGCACGCTCCGCGTGACGGGCGGCGAGATCCGCTTCGAGAACGTCGACTTCCACTACGGCCGGGGCGACGCCAGCATCATCGAGAACCTGTCCTTCCGGATCCGCCCCGGCGAGAAGGTCGGCCTCGTAGGCGTCAGCGGCGCGGGCAAGACCACGGTGACCTCGCTGCTCCTGCGGCTCCACGACCTCGAGGGCGGCCGCATCCTGATCGACGGGCAGGACATCGCCGGGGTGACGCAGGACAGCCTGCGGGGCTCCATCGCCATGGTCAGCCAGGACACCTCGCTGCTGCACCGCTCGATCCGCGACAACATCGCCTACGGCAGGCCCGGCTCGAGCCCGGCCGAGGTCGAGCGGGCCGCGCGGCTCGCGCACGCCCACGACTTCATCCTCGATCTCTCCGACCACAGGGGCCGTCGCGGCTACGACGCCCATGTCGGCGAGCGCGGCGTGAAGCTGTCCGGCGGTCAGCGCCAGCGCATCGCGATCGCCCGCGTCATCCTCAAGGACGCCCCCATCCTGATCCTCGACGAGGCGACGAGCGCGCTGGACAGCCAGGTCGAGGCGGCGATCCAGGACGCGCTCGACACGCTGATGGGCGGCAAGACGGTGCTCGCCATCGCCCACCGTCTCTCGACCATCGCGGCGCTCGACCGGCTCATCGTGATCGACCGCGGCCGGATCGTGGAAGAGGGCAGCCATGCCGAGCTGATCCGCAGCGGCGGCCTCTACGCCGATCTCTGGCAGCGCCAGTCCGGCGGCTTCCTGGGAGACCGGGCGCCGGCCGCGGCCTCCTGAGCCGCGACGCGGAAGCCGGATGGAATGACACCGACATCGAGCCTCGCGGCGACCCAGTTCGGGCGGCGGCCGGCCACGCCCTGGCGGGACGAGGTGCGCGCGACGCTGCGGCTGTCGGCGCCGCTCGTCCTGATCAACCTCGCGCAGCACGGTCTGATCGCCTCGAACACGGTGCTGCTCGGAAGACTCGGCGCGGAGCCGATCGCCGCCGGCGCCCTCGCGACCGGCCTCTACCTCCTCCTCTTCATCGGCGGCATCGGGCTCACCTCCGCGGTGGCGCCCCTGGTGGCGGAGGCGATCGGCCGGACGGCGGACGAGAATCGCGCGGGCGCCGGGGACGAGGCGCGCCGCACGGTGCAGGCGGGCCTGTGGCTCAGCCTCATCGTCACGGGCGCGCTGATGCCGCTGCTGTGGAACGCCGAGGCGCTGCTCCTGCGGCTCGCCCAGGAACCCGCCGTGGCCCGGGAGGCCGGCGCCTACATGCGGGTGCTGCAATGGTGGATGCTTCCCGCCCTGGCCTTCATGGTGCTGAAGGGGGCGCTCGCCGCGCTGCAGAGGGCAGGACCGCCGCTCGCCGTGAGCCTCGCGGCACTCCCGATCAACCTCGGGCTCGGCGCCTTCCTCGCGTTCGGACCGCCGAAGCTCGGCATCGTCGGCGTGGCCTTGGGCACGGTGGTGACCGAGTTCCTGGCGCTCTTCGCCCTCGTGACGATCATCGGCCTCGACCGCGACCTGCGCCGCCACCGCCTCCTGGCACACCTTTGGCGCTTCGACCCCGAGCGGCTCGGCCGCGTCGTGCGGGTCGGCCTGCCGATGGGAATCACCGGCATCGCCGAGGCGGGGCTGTTCGAGGCGGCGACGGTGGCGATGGGCACCTTCGGAACCATCCCGCTCGCGGCCCATGCGGTGACGCTGCAGATCGCGGCGACCTGCTTCATGGTGCCCAACGGCATCGGCCAGGCGGCGACCGTGCGGGTCGGCCGCGCCCTCGGCGCCGGCGACCGGCCGGCCCTGCGCCGGGCGGGCGCCGTGGCGCTCTCCCTCGGCTTCGGCTTCATGGTGTTCTGCGCGCTGCTCCAGCTCCTGGCGCCGCGGACGCTGATCGGCCTGTTCCTCGATGCCGGGGCGCCCGGCGCGGCGGAGGTGTTTCCCGTCGCCATCGGCTTCCTGATCTTCTCGGCCTTCTTCGCGATCTCGGACGGCGTCCAGTCGGTGGCGCTCGGCGCCTTGCGGGGGCTGCAGGACACCAAGGTGCCGATGATCATCGCGCTGACCGGCTATTGGGGCGTCGGGGTACCGCTGGGCGCAGCGCTCGCCTGGGGCGCGGGTTTCGGCGGCCAGGGGATCTGGGCGGGCTTCTGCGCCGGCTTGCTAGTGGTGTCTGTCCTGCTCGTGACGCGCTGGCTGCGGCTGAGCGGCAAACCGGGCGCCGCTCGGGGAAATGCCGGCTGACACGGCCCGCGCTCGATCAGCCGTCCCTACGGCCGATCGCCAGCCTCCCTCTCCCAGGGGAAGAGGGGACCCGCGGGTCGTCCGCGAGGCCGCAGGCCTTGGCCCGCCTGGGCATAGAGGCGCGGGCCGACGTGATGGGGTAGTGGGGGCATCCGATTTCCCCCGCTACGCCCCCGCCAGCCGATGACGACGCCCGAGGCCGATGCCGTGGCCGCCCTGCTGCGGACCGCGCTCGCCGATCCCGAGACCGATTGGAGCCTCGGCAGCTTCGGCGCGCTCGCCGAGTTCCGACGCGGTCCGGGCGAGGCCGCGACGCCCCTGACCGATGGGCGCCTCGGCCTCGTCACCCCGCGCGGCGCCATCGCCCTGCACCCGCGGCCTAGTCTGCGCGCGATCGCCTACGAGACCGCGTTCCGCTCGGGCTGGAGCCACGCCCTCGCGCTCTGCCTGCCGGATGCCGCGTGCGCCATGAACGACCGGACGCTGCTCACCGAGCTCGGCCCGGACCATGAGGCGGCCCGCCCAGCGGATCGGGGCGGCGTGCTGTTCGACCTCGGTCTCGGTCTGCGGGCGATCGATGCCTGCCTGCGCTCCCGCGATCCGGAGACCACCTCCCACCTGCGCGCCGCCTGCGGCCGGCCGTTCTTCGATCAGGGAACCGCGCTCGCGTCGGCGCTCCTCGCCCTGAATGCGGACCGCGTCCTGTGCGCCCGCATCGGCCGCATCGAGGTCTTCGCCGCCGAGCCCCGGCCGGACGGGCCGCGCGCCTACCTCGTCCCGGAGATCCTGCGCGCCGGCCGCACCCATGCCGCGACGGCGCCGATCCCGGCGGGCCTCGTGCCGGTGGCCGCGATTCATCCGCCCCACCCATGCCGGGATGCGCGAGGCCGGCCGATCCCGTTCGATCGCGCCCGCCACGACGCCTTCCAGGCGCTGCTCACCCGTTGGGGCGATCCCGATCTCCTCGCCGTCAAGCACGGCCTCGCGGAGCCCCGAGGCCGTCACGCCCGGGCGGCGCGGCGCGCCGGGGAGCGGCAGGCGCCCTTCCTGGCGAGCCCGCCGCCCAAGGGTCACGCTTAAGTGACCGCCAAGCTTTTCTTCGTGCGTCGGTCGTGCTCACGGTCTATCTGGAATCGATCCAATCAACCGACCTGACGCACGACGCGCACCGGAGACGAGGCACCATGATGTCGACACGTATGACCGCGGGCTGTGCCGCGGCGCTCGCCTGCCTTCTCGCGGGGCCCGTCTCCGCCCAGGAGGCCGACGCCCAGGCCATCGTCGATGCGCTCTTCGCCGCCGGCGGCAACAAGCCCGGCGTCCGGGCGAGCGGTGCCAAGGGCGTCTGCGCCAAGGGCACCTTCACCCCGTCGGCCGAGGCGCCGAGCCTCACCAAGGCGCCGCACTTCGCCAAGGCGGTGCCGATGACGATGCGGTTCTCCATGGGCGGCAGCAACCCGGGCATCTCGGACAAGGCCAAGCCCGTGACGCGGGGCTTCGCGATGCGCTTCACCGACACGACCGGCGACATGGTCTTCGTCTTCATCTCGGCGCCGGTCTTCTCGACGAAGACGCCCCAGCAGCTTCTCGAATTCGCTCGGGTGCGCGCGCCCGGCCCGGACGGCAAGCCCGATGCCGACAAGATCAAGGCGTTCGGGACGGCCAATCCCGAGACCACCAAGCAGGCGGCCTGGCTCAACGCCCGCCCCGTCCCGGCGAGCTTCGCGGGCGTCGATTACTGGGGGGTCCAGGCCTACACGCTGACCGACGCCAAGGGTGCTGCCAAGATCGTGAAGCTGAAGACCGTCGCGACCGCAGGCCAGCTCGGGCTGACCGACGACGAGCTGAAGGCCAAGCCCGACAGCTTCTACGCCGACGAGCTCAAGGAGCGCCTCGCCAAGGGCCCGGCCACGTTCGACCTCGTCGCTGTTCTGGGCGAGGCCGGCGATCCGACGAACGACTCGACGGCCACGTGGCCGGAGGAGAACCGCAAGTCGGTCAAGCTCGGCACCATCGCGGTCAGCGCGATCGAGCCGAACGCCACCTGCGACGCCAACACCTTCGATCCCGTCGCCGACCTGCCCGAGGGCGTGGCCGGCCCGGCCGACGATCCGATGTTCGCGATCCGCTCGCCGACCTACGCCATCTCGCTCTCGCGCCGCGCCGCGCCCTGACCGGGAACGGAGGGTCCGGAACGGCGGTTCTCCTTCTCCCGAGACGAGGGGCGGAGGAGAGCGCCATGGCCGAGCCGGACCCTGCCAAACCCGGAGACGAAGCCCCGCCCGGCGTGCCGGGCACCGGCGAGAACGTGTGCCGCCGCTGCCGCGGCGCCGGCACGATCGACGCGCAGCCTTGCCCGGATTGCGCCGGGACGGGCCACGTCACGACACCGATCGGCGGCGGCTGAATGGCCTTCCCCTCGACCTCGCCGACGGCCATCCTCGACGAGGGGCGCGGCGCCCGCTACCGCGGCGACCCCGAGAGCGCCAACCCTCACCCGCAAGGGTCGGAGGAGCACGCGCTGTGGCTGAGGGGCTGGCAGGTGCCCGACGGGTCGCAGGCCGAGGCGGAATCGCCCGAGCGGGAGGCCACCGCTGCGGGGAGGGACGGGACGGCGCGCGAGGGGCGGGGACGAGACTGATATCGCCCCTTCGGGCCGTCGCGTTCGTCCATCTCGCGGCACGTGTCGTGAAGGGGGCTGTTGCCCACCCACGCTCGTCATTCCGGGGCGCCGCGGGCGAGCCCGGAACCTAGAGCCGCTGGCTTGGCGAGCTGAAGAACGACCTTATGGTTCTGGGTTCCGGGCTCCGCGGAGCCTGTCCTCGGACTGGCCGAAGGCCAGATCCGGGGGCGGCCCCGGAATGACAAGCGTCGGGCTTGGGGCGCGAGCCGGACCCGCTCGACCGAACGTCGCCTCAGACGATCCCGCTCTTGTCGTAGGGCCAGGGCTTGCCGAGATGGGCCGCGACCTTCGCCGGGTCGTTGCCGGCCGCCGCGACGGCCGCCTCCACCTGCTCGACGGGCACCTCGAAGCGCCGGGCCCAGAAGGCGCGGGACCGCGGCTCCTTCAGGCTGACCGTGTCCGGGTCGCCGGCCTGCGGCTCCACTCGATCCGTCATGCTGATTCCTCCTGCGCGACCCCGCGCGAGTGACCGCCTCGACAACGCCCGGCCACCGCCTAGTTTCCCGCCATGCGCACCATCCTCCCGGCAGCCCTGCTTCTTCTCCTCGCCGCACCGGCGCGCGCCGATTCCTGCGGCGACCTCATCGACCGCGTCGTGGCGGGCACCGAGGCGCGGCTGGTCAAGCGCAGCGCGGATTTCGCCGAGCTCGCGGCGAGCGACGACATCACCATGACGCTCGCCTGCGGCGGCCTCTCCGCGGTGGGGGTGCAGTTCCGGGGCGAGGTGCTGCCGGAAGCCTACTTCCCGCTCGTCGGGCGCGCGGGCCGCGTCGTCACGGGGATCGAGGCCGCATCCATCACCGAGGCCGCCAAGCTCGCGCGCGAGAACGCGGCGCGGACGCGACACAGCCACGTCGATGCCGGCTCGGCCCTGGTCACCTGTTCCGTGGTCAAGGCGGCGGTCGGGCTCGTCACGGCCTGCGCGGTGATCGAGAAGGACGAGCGGCGCTGAAACGGCAGGCCGTTCAGCAGCGCCGCATCGCGATCACGACGAAGCCCGAATAGGCGAGGGCGGCGGCCATGACGAGGAAGGCGCTGGTGTCCATCGCCGCAACTAGGCCGGGTCTGGCTCCCCGGTCGATCCGGCGTCACGTCGCTGCGGCATGTGCGCACCCCGGGTCGGGCCGCTTCACCGCTTGTTAACCCTATGGGCTCGATCCTGCCGCGCTCGCAGTCCCGGAGGCGGAGGAAGCCGTGCCGAGCCGCCTCATCCTGCGCCTTCCCAGCCTGCGCCTTGCGGCGATCCTGACGCTCGCCGCACCGGCCGCGGCGCAGGCGCAGGAGCCGCTCTTCCTGCGCATCCGGCCGGCCTCGCCGGAGGCCGCCTTCGCCGCGCGCGAGGCGGTCTGGACCCGCAGCCACGAGCGTGCGCGAATCGCCATCGCTTCGGTCTGCACCGGATGCCTGCTACCGGTGCCGGCCGAGAGACCCTCCGACGCTTCCCCCTCCGCCGAGACAGGTGCCCCATGACGCAAGCCCACCCGACCAGCGGCCCCGTCGCCGATCCGGATTGCCCGGTCTCCCTCGACCTCCTGGGCGAGGTCTACCGCGCCGATGCCTACGACCTGCCCGGCATCCTCGAGGCGATTCCGGCGACGACCCGGGCGAAGCTCGCGGTCTACCTCTACGGCAAGAGCCACATGCACCAGCTCGGCCTCACGGTGGCCCGGGCCTGCAGCCGCGACGACCTCGTCCGGGTCGCGGGCGAGATCGGGTCGGTGGTCCACGGCCAGTCCCAGCTCAAGGCTCCCAAGGCGGCGACGCCCGCGCCCGCGGCCGCCCCGCAGCCCAAGAAGATCAGCCTCGGCGGCTCCGCCGCGAAGGGCCGCTCCTTCGACTGACGCCGTCTTGCGGGTCCGGCCAAGGTTAACCCCGCATTAACCATACCCTCCCATCGTCGCCTCGGATCGGGACGAAAGGAGAGCCTCATGAGACCCTTCGAGCAACAGGTGCGCGAGCGCGCCTACTACATCTGGGAAGGCGAGGGCCGCGTGTTCGGCCACGCCGAGGCGCATTGGCTGCGGGCCGAGGCCGAGCTGCGCGCCGACCGGGTCCAGGCCCCCGGCGGGGTAGTCCAGGCCCCCGGCGGGGTAGTCCAGGCCCCCGCCGCGGCGGTCCAGGCCCCGCTCCCGGCCGAGGTGCTGAAGCCCAAGGCGAACCGCGCCCGCAGCGCCGCGGTGAAGAGCGCCGTCACCAAGGCCGTCGCGGCCGAGACGGGCAAGGCCAAGGCGAAGGCGGCACCGAAGGCGGCCCCCAAGCTGGCGGCTCCCAAGGCGGCCCGCCCGAAGGCGCCGCGCGCCACGGCGGCATCGAGCGCCGCCCTCCACTGACCGGCCCCCGCCGGCCGACACAAACCCGCCCCGGCAACGGAGGCGGGTTTTTTGTTGCTTTGCCGAAGGGTGCGGCCTCGAAACGGAACACCCGGGCAAGCGTTGCCGTTATCGGGTACGTTCCCGAGCCACCCACCCGCGAGGCCGCCCCGTGAGAACCCCGTCGCTCCTTCTCGTGATCGTCCTGGCCGGCACGCCCCTCGCGGCCGCGGCCGGGCCCTATCGCGAGCTGCGCCCGCGCTACGACATCGACGCCACCGGCAGCGTCGGGGGCCGCGCGCCCTGGAGCCAGCCCTGGGAATACGATTCGGGCAGCGACAACGACCGGCGCCCGGAGCTGGAATACTACCAGCAGGGCCGCGGCCAGCAGACCGGCGGGCCCGCCCGCAACCTCCTGCCCGACGACGGGCTGCACTTCTTCCCGCGCTGAGGCCTCACTTCGCCAGCGCGTCGGCGAAGGCCGCCGTGCGGTTTCGGGCATAGACCGGCAGGCCTGCGCTGATCGAGGTGCCGGTGTTGAAGGACGAGTTGCCCATCAGCACCTGGGCCGGCAGCAGGTTCTTGAGCACCGGCACCCGGGCGTATTCCTGCTTGCGGTCGAGCACGTCGGCCTTGATGGCGAGCGCCATGTAGGTCGTCACGACCGTCTTGTTCGCGTCGCCCGGCATGGGCTGGAGCACCGCCAGGAACTTGCCGAAGCGCAGGATCTGGTTGACCCAGAAGATCGTCTGCTCGAGCCCGCCCGCCACCGGCGTGTCGAGCTTCGTCAGGGTGCCGAGCCCCGCCGCCTCGGCTTGCGGCAGGACACGCAATTCGCTCTGGAACGAGACGAACTCGGCCACCTTCTTGGCGGCGCCCTCCTCGAGCTTGTTGGCGAGCTTCACGCCGAGGGGCAGCTTGCCCTCGAGGTCGTAGCGCGATTCGATGCAGACCGTTCCGTCCGCGCACCAGGGCCGGTCCGGGCGCCGGGCGAAGGCGGCGGCCGGATCCTTGGTCGGCGTCACGTCGGCCGGGTTCAGGGCCTTGTGCTTGATGACCGGGTCCATCTTCGAGACGAAGGGCAGGGTCGCGTAGGCCGACAGGTCGATCGCGCTCGCGGGCTTCGGGACCACGAAGCGCCCCTGCGCCACGTAGACCTTCAGGGTCTCGTGTCGTGGCTTCGGAACGCCGTTGACGATCGTCGTGTAGTTCGGCTCGGCATAGGCCGCATGGGGGGCGAGCACCGCGCGCTCGGCCGGCCGAAGCTTGCCCCAGTCGAGATAGGGGACGAGCCCGCTCTCCGGGTTCGAGGGATTGTCGCGGTGGTCCGTGAACAGGACCGTGCCGGGCTTCAGGGTCGCCAGGTCCGCCGATTCGATCGAGGCCACGTCGCGGATGCGGTCGGGCGCCTGCAGCTTGATGCCCTCCTGGGCCGAGGCAGCGGAGGCGAGGGCGAGGCAAAGGAGGATCGCCGGAAGTTTTCTCTGCACGTCGGTACCTTGCTCGCCGTTTGAGCCTGTCCCCTCCCCCTCGTGGGGAGGGGTCCGGGGTGGGGGTGGTTCCGCTTGCCTCCGCGCCAGGGTCGCCCCGCCACCCCCACCTCCAACTCCTCCCCGCAAGGGGGAGGAGAGATGCGCGATCCCGAAGGCGGTCGCGGGACGCCGCGTCAGTACCGCGGGTCGTCGCCGAACAGGTAGTCCGGGTCGCGGCGGCGCGGCCGCGGATAGGCCTCCTCGTCGCCGAAGGGCGAGCGCTGGGTCTGACCCGGCCAGGGCTGGTAGCCGCCATACCCTTGCGCGCGCCGGTCGCGGCGCGCGGCCCCGTCGTCGCCGAAGGGATCGAAGATGTCGGCCTGCCGCCCGCGGCGCCCGGTGAGATTGCCGTAGAGGTCGCCGGAGGCGTCGGCACCGGGCTCGTCGAGGTCGCCGTCCTCGGGCTCCGAGCGCATGGCCATCTCGGTCTCGCGAGGCAGAAGCTTGTACTGGGTGTCGGCCATGCGGCCGTCCTTGATCCGGAAATGCTCCAGGAAGCCGCCGTCGGAGAGGCGCTCGCCGCTGCGCGCGTCGATCGGAAGGTCGGCCAGGTACTGGCGCGCCTCGGGCGAGGGCGGGGCGAGCGGCGTGCGCGGCACGCCGTTCGCCCAGGCCGCCTGCAGGATGGCGCCGGCGATCGGCACCGCGAGCTTGCCGCCGGTCTGGCCGCGGCCGAGCGTGCGGCGAACCCCGTCGGCATTGTCGTAGCCGACCCAGACCACCACCGTGACCTCGTTGGTGAAGCCCGCGAACCAGGCGTCGTTCTCGTTCTCGGAGGTGCCGGTCTTGCCCGCGACGTAGGGAGAGGACCGGCTCAGCGCGGCGGCCGTGCCGTGACGGGTGACGCCCTGGAGCATGGTCTTGAGCTGGTAGAAGGCGACCCGGTCGGCCGAGCCGATCCGGACGGGCTCGCGCGGCTCGCGCCGGTAGACGGGCTTGCCGTCGCGCTCGACCCCCTCGAGGACGTGCGGCGCCGGCCGGGCGCCCTCGTTGGCGACGGCGGCGTAGAACCCGGCGAGGTCGAGCATCCGCACGGGCTGGGAGCCGAGCACGAAGGGGTAGAAGCGCTCGCACTCGGCGTAGAGCTGCGCCTCCAGCGCGAGGTCGCAGATCCGCTGCAGGCTCGCCGGCGCGGTGGCCGCGATGCCGCCCTGGAGAAGCCGGGCGGTGACGAGGTTCTTCGAGAATTCGAGGCCGCGGCGCAGGGTCGTCGCCCCGGAGCCGCCGCCGTCGTAGTTCTTGGGCGACCAGGAATCGCCCACGCCCCCGATCGGCGGCAGGGTGACGCCGGTGTCGAGCACGAGGGTGTTGGGCTGCAGGCCCGCGTTGAGCGCCGCGAGGTAGGTGAGGGGCTTCAGCGTCGAGCCGGGCTGGCGCACGGTCTGCGTCACCCGGTTGAGCTGGCTCGCCGGGTAGGAGAAGCCGCCGGCCATGGCGAGGATGCGGCCGGTGCGGTTCTCCATGACGAGCGCCGCACCCTGGACGACCGGACGCAGGCGGATCTCGGCGCGCGGCGTCTTCGCGCTCGGGTCGCGCAGCTTCACCCGGACGACGTCGTAGGGCTGCAGCCGACCCCGGGCCGGGCCGGGATCGAGGCTCGCGGTGCGGCCGTCGGCGAGCCCCACCTTCGCGGGGCGGCCCTGGCCCGGATCGAGCACCACGGCGAGGGGCCAATGCACGTCGTAGAGGGGCGGCCGGGCGCTCTCCAGCGCGCGCTGCCAGGCGGGCTTCGGAGCAGGGGTTTTGGGCTCGGCGGCTTTGGCCACGACCTTGGCCGCCTTGCGTCCGGCCGCCGCCTTCGACTCGCTCGGGCTGGCCTCAGCAGGCTTGACTTCAGCAGGCTTGGTCTCGGGCGCCTTCGCCTCACCGCCGACGATCAGCGGCACGCCGGCCACCGCGCCTTCGGCCGCGGGCGCGGCGCCTTCGAGCTTGCGAACGCCCTCGGCGAGGTTGAACTCCGGCCCCTCGTAGACCTGGCGCCCCGTCGCCCGCTCGTAATTGGCGAGCCCGTCCTGAAGGGCCGTCTCGGCCGCCCGCTGGAGGCCGGCATTGATCGTCGAGCGCAGGGTGTAGGAGGCCGAGGTCAGGGATTCGAGCCCGGCGAAGGTGCGCGCCTCGCGGGCGAGGTGATCGACGGCGTAGTAGCCGCTGTCCCGCCGCGCGGTCTCGACGGGCTTGAGGCCGAGCGGGGCGTTGGCGGCTTCCGCGAGCTGGGCGTCGGTGATGACGCCCTCGTCCTTCATCCGGGCGAGCACGTAGGCGCGGCGTTCCCTTGCCCGCTCCGGGTGCCGGTCCGGGCTGTAGAAGTTCGGCCCCTTGGGCATGCCCGCGATCAGCGCCGCCTCCGGCACGGTGAGCTGGCCCACCGACTTCCCGAAATAGGAGCGGGCGGCCATCTCGATGCCGTAGGAGTTGCGCCCGAGATAGATCGCGTTGAGGTAGAGCCCGAGGATCTGGGGCTTGGTGAGCACGCGCTCGAGGCGCGCGGCCACGATCATCTCGCGGATCTTGCGCTCGTAGGTGACGTCGTCGCCGACCATCAGGTTCTTGACGACCTGCTGCGTGATGGTCGAGCCGCCGGCCGGGCGCCCGGGGGAGGCCAGGTTGCCGATGAAGGCCCGGATCACGCCGCGCTCGTCGATGCCGCGGTGGCTCTCGAAGCGCTTGTCCTCGGCCGCGACGAAGGCCTTCTGCACCATGGCCGGGACCTCGGCGATGGGCACGACGAGGCGGCGGCCATTGGCCTCGAAGGCCTCGGCGTAGCGTTTTCCCGCGCCGTCGAGGATGAGGCTGGCGCCGGGGAGTTTGGGGTCCTTCAGCGTCTCGGCCGCCGGCAGGTCGGCGGCGGCCTTGTTGTAGAAGGCGATCACCTCGGCCGCGTCGAAGGGCGAGTTCGCCGGGTTCTCGCCCTTGCAGAACTGCTTGTAGCTCGTGTTGAGCTCGGCGATGTCGAGCCCGTGCAGGAGCTTCGGCGCGCCCGCTCCCGCCACCGCGGTCGGGTCCTCCATCGCGGTCGAGATCAGGTCGTCGAGGTTGATGTCCTCGATGTCGAAGGCCTTGCGCATGTGGGCGCAGCCGTCGCGCAGGATCTGCACGACTTCCCCCGCATCCTTGGCCGGATCGAAGGCGGTCTTCACCGCGTCCGGCCGCGTCGTGACCTGGCTCAGCGTCAGCGCGGTGGCGAACAGCTTGATCAGGATGGCGTTCATCGAGCCTCAAGGCACCGGTGTCACGGACGCGGGCGTGCCATCCTCATGGAGCGGCGCCCATGAACATGGGGTGCACAAGGCGGCTGTTTTATGGAGGAGCCGCCGTTCCCCTCGGCTTTCACCCGCGCCCTTCCCCGGACGGGTGGAGCGTCAGCGGAACTCGATCCGGGGCCCAGCACGGGACGCCGCGAAGCGTCCGAACCCTTGCGCCGCTCGTCATGAGCCGCT
>JAESGR010000753.1_pt1 | contig 15684 bp, 12 predicted proteins | sample 9269771 | NCBI WGS metagenome assembly JAESGR01 (sample SAMN15739572, study PRJNA653492) | algae metagenome | isolation source: Chroococcus sp. CMT-3BRIN-NPC107 and co-occurring heterotrophs from well... | place: USA: Clark Mountains Wilderness, California | collected 2010-04-18
GAGGCCCTCCGCGGCTACCTCGCCCGCAACGGGATCGCGCCGAACCGGGTCGAGGCCGTCGGGCGGGGCGAGGCCGACTTCGTGGCCCCCAACGACACCGAGGCCAACCGGGCGCTCAACCGGCGCATCGAGGTGGAGCTCCTCGACCTCCTCGAAGGCTGACGTGCCGCGCGGCACCTTGGGGCGCACCGGGGCCCGCCGGTAGGCTCGACCACCGGTCGACGGGTGGATCACCGCCCGTCCCGCCCACGAAGAGGTCCTCGCCCTGCACCCGTTCACCGCCGAAGCCGCTGCTGCCCTGCCGGGGCCCGACTGGCTCCGGGCACGACGGGTCGCCGCGGCGGAGCGCTTCGCCGCCGCCGAGCTGCCGAGCGCCGAGGACGAGGTCTGGCGCTACTCGCGCATCGGCGAGCTCGACCTGCCGTCGTGGGCGCCGGCCATGGGCGGCCCGGCCCCGGCGGCGCCGATCGCCGAGCACCTGCTCGACGGGCCCGCCGTCACCGTCACCGTCGTCGACGGCGTGGCCACGGTGGGGGAGCTGCCCGCCGAGTGGACGGCCAAGGGTGTGGTCGTCGCCGCCGCCTCCACGCTCGACGAGGCCACGGCCGGCCTCCAGCCCGTCGACGCCACCGGACCCGACGTCTTCGCCACCCTCAACGACGCCTTCTCGCTCGACCCCGTCGTGATCCACGTCCCTCGGGGGGTGCGCCTCGACGGGCCGATCCTCGTCGTGCACCACCTCGTCGCCCCGGGCACGGCGGTGTTCGCCCGCCTGGTTGTGCGCCTGGGGGAGGGCGCCGAGGCCACCGTCGTCGACCACGTGTGCTCCGGGCCCGGCGCCGGCCTCTCGGTGCCGCTCACCCAGCTCGACGTCGCCCGTGGCGCCCGGCTCGGCCACCTCCACGTGCAGGAGCTCAGCCAGGCGTCGTGGCAGGTCGGTTCGCTGGTCGCGTCGGTCGGCCAGGAGGCCGACCTCAAGGCGGGGCTGATCGGCCTCGGCGGCGCCTACGCGCGCATCCGCACCGACTGCACCCTCGCCGGGCGGGGCGCCAACGGCGACCTCCTCGCCGCCTACTTCGGCGAGGGCGACCAGACGCTCGACTTCCGGACGTTCCAGCACCACGACGCGCCCGACACGACGTCGAACCTGCTCTTCAAGGGCGCCGTCGGCGGCCGCAGCCGGTCCGTCTACACCGGCCTGATCCGGGTCGACAAGGCGGCGCGGGGCACCAACGCCTTCCAGACGAACCGCAACGTGAAGCTCTCGGACACCGCCTGGGCGGAGTCGGTCCCGAACCTCGAGATCGAGACGAACGACGTGCACTGCAGCCACGCCTCCACCGTCGGGCCGGTCGACGCCGAGCAGCGCTTCTACCTGGAGAGCCGCGGCGTGGCCCCCCAGATCGCCGACCGGCTGATCGTCGCCGGCTTCTTCGACGAGGTCGTCCGCGCCCTGCCGGCGGCGGGGGCGGTGGCGGCGGTGCGAGCCCGCATCGCCGCCAAGCTCGAGCGCACCGCCGGGGACCTCCGATGACCGAGGTGCCCGTCGCCGACCTCCACGACCTGCCCGACGGCGGCGCCACGCGCGTCGACGTCGACGGCCACCGCCTGGCGGTCGTGCGCATCGGCGACGACGTGTACGTGATCGGCGATCGCTGCAGCCACGCCGACTTCTCGCTCAGCGAGGGCGAGGTCGACCCCGACACGTGCCACATCGAGTGCTGGAAGCACGGCAGCTCGTTCTCGCTGCGCACCGGCGAGCCCGACGTCCTCCCGGCCACCCGCCCCGTGCCGGTGTACGACGTGCGCGTCGTCGACGGCAAGGTCCTGGTCGCACTCCCCGAAGCCACCGAAGGCGGCAGCCATGTCTGAGCTCGTGATCGCCGGCCTGCGCGCCGCCGTGGACGGCAACGAGATCCTGCGGGGCATCGACCTCGTGGTCCGCAGCGGCGAGGTCCACGCCGTGATGGGCCCCAACGGCTCCGGCAAGTCGACGTTGTCGCACGTGATCATGGGTCGCCCCGGCTACGAGGTCACCGGCGGGTCGATCACGCTGGACGGCGTCGACGTCCTCGCCCTCGACACCTGGGAGCGGGCCCAGGCCGGTCTCTTCCTCGCCCTCCAGTACCCGACCGAGGTGCCGGGCGTCTCGGTGGAGGCGATGCTGCAGGCGTCGTTCGCCGCCGGTGGGCGCGACGTCATGACCGTGCCGTCGCTCGTGGCCGCCGAGGCCGAGCGGATCCACTTCGCCGAGCGGTTCCTCGGCCGGGACCTCAACGTCGACCTCTCCGGCGGCGAGAAGAAGCGCAACGAGACGCTGCAGCTCGGCGTCCTGCAGCCCCGCTTCGCCGTCCTCGACGAGCTCGACTCGGGCCTCGACGTCGACGCCCTGCGCGACTGCTCGCGCCGCGTCGAGGAGGCCACCACCGAGACCGGCCTCGGCGTGCTCGCCATCACCCACTACACCCGGCTCCTCAAGGAGCTGAAGGTCGACCGCGTGCACATCCTCGTGAAGGGCCGGATCAAGGCCACGGGCGGTGCCGAGCTGGCCGACGAGCTCGAGGTCGCCGGCTACGCGGCCTACACCGACCCCGAGGACGAGGACGCACCGGCACCCGCGCCGGCGGACGATCCCTTCGGCCCCGGGCCCTTCGCCGGCCTCTGAGCGACGCCGTCCGGGCGGGCGGTCGGCGCAGCGGGCACGCTGGTGCCATGGCCGACACCGATCCCCCCTTCGACGCCCCCGCCGGCTGGGAGCTCCAGCAGGGCCGCCTCCACCGCGAGCTCCGCTTCGACGACTTCGCCCAGGCGTTCGCGTTCATGACCAGGGTCGCGGCCGAGGCCGAGCGCCTCGACCACCACCCGGACTGGTCGAACTCGTGGAACACCGTGGCGATCGACCTCGTGAGCCACGACGCCGGCGGGCTCACCGACCGGGACCGCCGCCTGGCCGAGGCGATCAACGCCGTCGTCGACGGCTGATCCCGAGGTCGCTCAGCCGGCGGCGATCGATCAGCCGGCGGCCAGCGCCGAGGCGATGGCGTCGTCGATCGACGTGGTGGGGAGGCCGTCAGCGGGCATGCGGTGGCCCTCGCGCACGACGGTCTCGGTGCCCATGCCGGCGAACAGGGCCGCGGTGGCCCAGGGGTCGACGCCCGCGGCCAGGCCGGTGCCCGGCCCGAGCAGCTCGGGGTCGACCGGTACGACCGGGAGGATGCGCAGGCGGCGACCCTGCACCCGTGCGCTCCGCTCGATGAGCTCCGAGTAGCGCACCACCTCGGGCCCGCCGACGTCGTAGCTCCCGGGCTCGAGGTCGAGGGCCCGGACGAGCGCGGCGACCAGGTCCGCCTCGCCGATGGGCTGGGTGCGGGCGGTGGAGGCGGTGGGCGCCAGGACTGGCAGCAGCGACCAGCTGGCCAGGCGACCGAGGCGGGCGAGGAGCTGGAAGCTGATGCTGCGGGCGCCGATCACGAGCCCGGCCCGCAGCTCCACGCACCGGGTGTGCGAGCCGAGGATGGCGCCGACCTCGTGGCGCGAGCGGAGGTGCGGTGACCCGCTGCCAGGTTCGCCGAGGCCGCCGAGGTAGACGACCGGCCGGTCGGCGCCCCACAGGTCGGCGAAGCGGTGGGCCCGCCCCCGGTCGATCGCCTCGAAGTCCGGGTCGACGGCGCCGTCGGCGTCGAGGTCGAACGGCACCGGCGTGCCCGGGCCGTCGTAGCGCTCCGGTCGGCGGGTCGCGGCCAGCACGTGGTGGCCGGCGGCGACCAGTGCCTCGGCCAGCGGGCGTCCGACGGCGCCGGTGGCACCCGTGACCAAGATCTCCATCGGGCCGGTCCTGCCCACGCCCCTCGACGGGCAGTCACGGCCCCATGGCCGGGTCCCTCCTCCTCGTCCTCGGCGTCGTCGTGGCCTTCGCCGGGTGGACGTTCCTGTTCCGCCGGCCGCCGGAGGGCATCTGGCCGAGGACCTGGATGACCGCCGCCGCGCTGTCGTCGTTCTCCCTGGTGGCGCTGGCGCTGACGGACCGCCTCGACGACGTCGTCGGGCCGGTCTCGCCCCTCGCGGTGGCCGCCGGCGTCGGGATCGGTGGCGCCTGGCTGGTGGCCACCCACGTCGGCCACGTCGTGCTGTGCCGGCTGTTCCCGAACTTCCTCGACCAGGTCACGGAGCTGTACTCGCTGCGCGAGGGCGACCGGGTCACCACGATGGTCGGCCCCGTCGCCGCCATGGGCGTCGCCGAGGAGCTCTTCTTCCGAGGGTTCGTGCAGGGACGCCTCGGCCTCGTCGGGTCCGTCGTGGCCTACACCGCCGTGCAACTCGTGGCGGGGAAGTGGGCCCTCACCCTCGCCGGGTTCCTCGGCGGTGTCGTGTGGGGCCTCCTCGCCTGGTGGACCGGCGGCCTGGTCGCACCCGTCCTGGCCCACGTGCTGTGGACGGGCACGCTCACCTTCGTCTGGCCGCTGCGGGGCTGCGGGCACAAGGTCGGCGCCGCCGACAGCGCGCCGATCGCCGGCCGCCTGGGCGACGACGCCGGCACCGACCACGGCGACGACGACGGCTCGCCTGCGCCCGTGGTCGCCGACGGGCGCCGGGGGTAGTCGGCGGCGATGGCCTCGTTCAGCTCGCGCAACCAGTCCACCGCCGTGGTGCCGGCCCGCCGGTCCGCCATCTGGGCCGTGCTCTCGGACCCCGAGGCGCTGGCCGAGCTCACGCCGCTGGTCAAGGGGATCACCGCCGACGGCGACCTCTGGTGCTGGCAGCTCGGCGGCATCTCCGCCCTCGGCGTGTCGGTCTCGCCGAGCTTCACCGAGCGCATGAACTTCGTCGAGGGCCAGCGCATCGAGTTCACGCCCGACCCGCCCTTCGGCGAGCAGCGGGCCGGCGCCGAGGGCACCTACCTCCTCAGCGACGCCGACGACGGCGCCACCCGCCTGGCGATCGACATCACGATCACCGCCGAGCTGCCCCTGCCTCGCATGGCCCGCGGCGCGGTCGAGAAGGTGATGGCCTCCACCATGGCCCGCACCGGCGACCGCTTCGCCCGCAACCTCTACGCCCGCCTGGGCCTCGACCCCTCCTGGGTCCCCGCCGACGTCGCCGCCTGACCCCCGTCGGTGCGGCCCGGATCCGGGCCGAGGACGGGGAGCTCACCGGGGTGCGGCGAGCGCCCCGAGAGGGCGTGGGCGGTTCGTCGGGGACCGCTCGACGTGACGTCCGGCACGTCGCCGAAACTTGCAGCTACAGTGCAAGGACTTCGCCGGGCGTCAGGGGACGTAGGGCCGGTGAACCCCTCGAACCGGGAGTCCATCGCTCCGCATGCGCCGCCCCGAACCGGTCTTCCGGATCCCACCGGCCCTCCAGCCGCTGGCCCCGTTCGCGCCCGCCCTGGCGATCATCGCCCTCCAGCTGGTGGTGTTCCCGATGGGCATCGGCGCCTGGTCGCTCGGTGTCGTGGTCGGCCTGCTGACCGCGCTGCTGGCCCTCGGCCTGGCGCTGGTGTTCCGGGCCAACCGCATCCTGAACTTCGCCCAGGGCGACCTCGGGACGGTGCCCACGACGCTGGCGGTGGGGCTGATCGCCATCACCGGCGTGCCGTACCTGGTCGGCGCCGTCGCCGGCCTGGCGGCTGCCCTCGTGCTGGGCGCGATCGTCGACCTGGCGATCATCCGCCGCTTCAGCCGGGCGCCCCGCCTGCTGCTCACCGTGGCCACCATCGGGCTCTCGCAGCTGCTCATCGTGTGCGGGCTGCTGCTGCCCCGCCTCTGGGGCCGGGACATCTTCGCCGACCAGCGGATCCCCGACCCGTTCCAGGCCGACATCGAGATCGGGTCCCAGACCTTCGGCGGCAGCGAGATCGTCGCCGTGATCGTGGCGCCGCTGCTCCTCATCGCCCTGGCCCTGGTGCTGCGGGGCACGGACGTCGGCGTGGCCGTGCGGGCCAGCGCCGAGCGCTCCGACCGGGCGGCCCTCCTCGGCATCCCCGTCCGCCGGCTGCAGACGCTGGTCTGGTCGGTCGCCGCCCTGCTGTCGTTCGTGGGGGTGTTCCTCCACGCCTCGATCTTCGGCGTGAGCGGCGCGGGCGTGCTCAGCCCGCAGGTGCTGGTGTTCGCCCTGGGCGCGCTGGTGCTCGGCCGGCTGGAGCACCTCCCGGCGGTGACCGCGTCGGCCGTGGCCCTGCGCATCCTCGGCGCCGGGGTCGACGCCAACAACCCGAGCACGCCGGGGCGCACCTACGTCGTGCTGGCCGCGGTGCTGCTCGCGGTGCTCGTGCTGCGCCGGAGCCGCACCCGCCGCAACGACACCGACGGCGCCGAGTCCTGGAGCGCGGCCGACGAGGTGCGCCCGGTGCCCGCCGAGCTCCGCTCGCTCGCCGTGGTGCGCGTGGCACGGGTCGTCCTGCCGATCCTCCTCGTGGCCGCAGCGGCCGCCCTGCCGCTGGTGCTCGGCGCCGGCGACGAGCTCAAGGCGGCCACCGTCGCCGCCTTCGCGCTCATCACGCTGTCGGTCGTCGTGCTCACCGGGTGGGCCGGCCAGGTCTCGCTCGGCCAGATGTCGTTCGTGGCCGTCGGGGGCGCGATTGGAGCCGTCGCCACCCACACGTGGTCGCTCGACCTCAGCCTCGCCTTGCTCGTGGCCGGGGCCGCCGGCGCCGTGGTCGCCGTGGTCGTCGGCCTGCCGGCGCTCCGGCTCCCGGGTCTGTACCTGGCGGTCACCACGCTCGCCTTCTCCCTCGCGTCGTCCAACTTCCTGCTCAACCGCAAGGAGCAGAGCTGGATCCCGCGCGACCGCCTCCAGCGGCCGTCGCTCTTCCGCACCTTCGACCTCTCCAGCCAGGCGGCCATGTACGAGTTCGTGCTCGGCGTGGTGGTCCTCGGCTTCCTCGCCGTGGCCGGGATCCGCCGCAGCCGCACCGGCCGAGCCCTGATCGCCGTGCGCGACAACGAGCGGGGGGCCGCCGCCTACTCGCTGCCGGTCGTGCGGGTGAAGCTGACCGGCTTCGCCATCTCGGGCTTCCTCGCCGCGGTGGCCGGGTGCCTCCTCGTGCACGTGAACCAGGGCTACACCGAGCAGCCGTTCGTGGCCGCCGAGAGCCTCGGCGTCTTCACCGCCGCCGTGGTGGGCGGGCTCGGCTCGCTGGCCGGCGCCGCCCTCGGCGCCCTCTACCTGAACGGTGGCACGTGGTTCCTGCCCGAGCGCTGGCAGCTGCTGCCCTCGGCGGTCGGCGTGCTGGCCGTGCTGCTCGTGCTCCCCGGAGGGCTCGGCAACCTGCTCTACCGGGGGCGCGACGCGCTGCTGCGAAGGCTGGCGAGGCGGCGGCGCATCATCGTGCCGAGCCTGCTGGCCGACGAGGCCGACGACCGGGCCACGCCGGCGGCCATCAAGGTCGCCATGCCCCGCCGGCCCGGCGCGCCACCGGGAGACGGCGACGCACCGGTCGGTGACGGCGCCCCGGTCGGCGACGAGCCCGTGGGGAGCCCCCGATGAGCGCCACCATGGTCGACGACGCCCTCGCCGAGCCGCCCGCCGAGCAGGGCGGCGGACCCACCGACAAGCGGGCCTGGCTCGGCGCCGCCGGCTGGTACCCACTGGCCATCCTGTTCGGCCTCAACATGGCCGACGAGCTCGACCGGGCCGCCTACCTGATCCTGCTCCCCGAGATCCGCGACGACTTCGGGCTGAGCAACACCGGCATCCTCGCCGTCGTGGCCCTGGCGGCCGCGGTGGCCCTGCTGCTCACGGTGCCGATCGCCCACCTGGCCGACCGCTCGAACCGCGTGCGCATCGCCCTCATCGGCGCCGCGCTGTGGGGGGCGTTCTCGCTCGGCACCGGCCTCGCCGTCACGGTCTGGATGCTGATCGCCATGCGGTCGGGCGCTGCGATCGGCCAGGGCGTGATCTTCCCGACGCACAACAGCCTGCTGGCCGACTACTACCCGATCGCCAGCCGGCCGCGGGTGTACTCCATCCACCGAGCGGCCAACAGCATCGGCACCATCATCGGGCTCCTGGTGGGCGCGGGGCTCGCCGAGGTGTTCGACTGGCGCGCGCCGTTCATCGTGTTCGCGTTCCCCACCCTCCTGCTGGTGATCGCCGGTGCCCGACTGGTCGACCCGGGTCGCGGCCACTTCGAGCGGGACGCGGCCAAGCTCGGCATGGATGCCGGGCTCGAGGAGGAGCCGCCGTCGTTCGCCGAGGCGATCCGCATGGTGTGGACCATCCGCAGTCTCCGGCGCATCTTCACCGCGCTGCCGTTCCTCGCCGCCTCCATCGTGGGCCTCGGCTCGCTGGCATCGCTCCAGTACGCCGAGACGTTCGACCTGACCGAGGTCGAGCGGGCGATGGCCAACGTGCCCGTCCAGCTCGTCGAGCTCCTCGGCGTGGCCATCGGCGCCCGCCTCACCACCCGTGCCTTCCGCAAGGGCGCCCCCGAGATCTTCCGGGTCCTCTTCTACGGCGCCTTCTTCGCCTCGATCCTGGCCGCCGGGTTCGCGGTGGCGCCGAACGTCGGCCTGGCGGTCACGGCCCACGCCCTCGTCGCCGGTGCGCTCGTCATCGTCGGCCCCGGCGTGATGGCGTCGCTCTCGCTGGCCATCCCGCCGCGGGCCCGCTCCGTCGGCTTCTCGATCGGTGCGCTCTGGGTGCTGCCCGGCCTGCTGGTGATCCCGTTCGTCGGGTGGATCGGCGACACCCACGGCTTCCGCTGGGGCCTGCTCGTCCTGGTCCCGGTCTTCCTCGTCGGCGGCCTGCTCATCGCCTCGGTCGGCAAGGTGATCGAGGACGACATCGCCCAGGTCTGGACCGGCACCGCCACGCGGGCCCAGATGCTCCAGGACCGCGCCGAGGGCAAGCTGCCCCTCCTCAGCGTCCGCAACGTGCAGGTCTCCTACGGCGACGTGCGCGTGCTCTTCGGCGTCGACCTCGACGTCGACGAGGGCGAGGTCATCGCGCTCTTGGGCACCAACGGCGCAGGCAAGTCCACGCTGCTCAAGGCCATCTCCGGCGTGGCCATCGCCGATCGCGGCGCGGTGGTGTTCGACGGCCGCGACATCACCCACGCGCCCCCCGAGGAGATCGCCCCTCGTGGGATCGCCCAGGTGCCGGGCGGCCAGGGCGTGTTCCCCGGGCTGACCGTGGAGGAGAACCTGCGGGCCGCCGGGTGGATGCTCCGCAGCGACCCCGCCACGCGCGCCGCCCGGGTCGAGGAGGCGCTCGAGCTGTTCCCGATCCTGCGCCAGCGGGCCGGCGACCCTGCCGCCGACCTCTCGGGCGGGCAGCAGCAGATGCTCGCCCTCGCCATGGCCTTCCTCTCCGAGCCCAAGCTGCTCATGATCGACGAGCTGTCGCTCGGCCTGGCGCCGGTGGTGGTGGAGCAGCTCCTCGGCGTCGTGCGGGGCCTGCGCGAGCGGGGGACGACGATCATCCTCGTCGAGCAGTCCGTCAACATCGCCCTGACGGTGGCCGACACCGCGTACTTCATGGAGAAGGGCGAGATCCGCTTCCACGGCCCCACCGCCGAGCTGCTCGAGCGCCCCGACGTCCTGCGGTCGGTGTTCCTCCAGGGCGCCGCCGCCGGCCTGGCCGCCGGCAACGGCAGCGGCAACGGCCACGGGGCGACGACGGTCGAGGCGACCGGGACCACCGACGTCGCCGCCAACGGGACGGCCGCCGCCGGCCGGGCCAGCGCCAGCGGGGCCGTCGGCAGCGGGGCGGTGGGCAACGGGGCGGCCGGCAACGGCGCCGGCGTCGCGCCGAGCGGGGCGGTGGCCGCCGCCGTCGACGGCGCAGCGGCGGGCTCGGCGCTCGCGGTCGAGGGCGTGTCCATCAGCTTCGGCGGCATCCGGGCCGTCGACGACGTGTCGTTCTCGGTCGGACGGGGCGAGGTCGTGGGGCTCATCGGCCCGAACGGCGCCGGCAAGACGACGGTGCTCGACGTCGTGTCGGGCTACTCGCGGCCCGACACCGGGCGGGTCGTGCTCGACGGCCACGACGTCACCGGCATCCGCCCCCACCGGCGGGCCGCCATCGGCCTGGGCCGGAGCTTCCAGGACTCGAAGCTGTTCCCCTCGCTGACCGTCGAGGAGGTGCTGCTCGTCGCCCTGGAGCGCTGGCTCGACGTGCGGGACCCGCTCAACGCCGCCTTCCGCCTGCCCCCGCATGTCGACAGCGAGCAGGCGGCACGCCACCGGGTCGACGAGCTCGTCGAGCTGCTCGGCCTCGGTGCCTTCCGCACCAAGTTCATCGGCGAGCTGTCCACCGGTTCCCGGCGCGTCGTCGACCTGGGGTGCGTGCTGGCCCACGGCCCGTCGGTCGTGCTGCTCGACGAGCCGTCGTCGGGCATCGCCCAGCGCGAGGCCGAGGCGCTCGGCCCGCTCCTCCTGCGCATCCGCGACAACCTCGGCGCCAGCCTCGTGGTCATCGAGCACGACATGACGCTGATCTCCTCGATCTCCGACCGCCTCGTCGCCCTCGACCAGGGCCGCCTCGTCACCGCCGGTGCGCCGGCCGACGTGCTGGCCCACCCCGCGGTCGTCGAGTCCTACCTCGGCGGCGACGCCGCCGTCATCGGCCGCTCCGGCGGCACCGACCCCTCCGCCCCCTCGCTCGCCAGGACGACGCCATGACCCCCAAGACCGCCACCCCGCCGCCTCGCGCCTCGCTGCTCGCCCGCTTCGGCCCGCTCACCGCGGTGCTGATCGCGATCGGGCTCGTCGCCGCCTTCGCCTCCACCGGACGCGACGACCAGGAGCTGACCTCCGGCCCCGGCTCGGAGAACGTGGCCGGGAGCGCCAACGAACAGCTGCCGATCTCGTGGTCGGAGGCCGAGGAGGCCGGCACGACCGCCGACCTCGACTTCGGCGAGCACTGCGACGAGGAGCGGGGCACGGTCATGGTGCCCACCGCCTACGCCCCGCCGTGCCAGGCCGCCCGTGCCGGCGTGAAGGGCGGGGCCACCTCGCCGGGCGTCACCGCCGACGCCATCAAGGTCGTGCTCTACGAGGCGGCCGACGACGACCTGGCCGCCGCCCTGCAGTCGAAGAGCGACCCCAACGACAAGCAGCGCGAGACCCGCACGAAGCTCATCCAGATGTACGAGGAGATGTTCCAGACCTGGGGCCGCACCGTCGACATCGAGTTCTTCAAGGGCACCGGCTCCGACGAGACGTCGTCTCGCGCCGACGCGGTCACGGTCGCCACCGAGCTCGGCGCCTTCGCCTCCATCGGCGGGCCGAACCAGCAGGGCGCCTACGCCGACGAGCTGTCGCAGCGAGGGGTGATCTGCATCGGCTGCGGGCTGTCGGTGCCGGACTCCACGTTCCAGGACAACGCGCCCTACATGTGGGGCAGCAGCCAGACGCCCGAGCAGTACCTCGTGACGCTCGGCGACTACATCATCGAGCGGCTCTTCAAGAAGAAGGCCGAGTTCGCCGGCGACCCGGCCATGCGCGAGCGCGAGCGCGTGTTCGGCTCGATCAACTTCGAGCAGGACCCGCCCGTGTTCACCGAGACCAAGAAGATCGTGGCCGAGCGGGGCGCGAAGCGTGGCTACAAGGCCAAGGTGGCGGTCACGTACCAGCTCGTGATCGCCCAGCTGGCCGAGACGGCGCGCTCGCTCATCGGCCAGATGAAGGAGGCCGGCGTCACCACGGTGATCTTCCTCGGCGACCCGATCATGCCCCAGTACCTGACGCAGGCGGCCACGGACCAGGGCTACTTCCCGGAGTGGATCATCACCGGCACCGTGCTCACCGACACCACGGTGTTCGGCCGCGGGTACGACCAGCGCCAGTGGGCGAACGCCTTCGGCATCTCCGGCCTCTCGGCCCGCGTGCCGCAGCAGCGGGGCGAGGGCTACCGCCTCCACACCTGGTACTACAGCGCCGAGCCGGTGGCGCCCAAGACCGTGGCGGTCCTGCACGACCCCATCCGGAACTTCATGCTCGGCATCCACCAGGCCGGTCCGAACCTCACGCCGGAGACGTTCCGCGACGGCCTCTTCGCCCTCCCGCCGAAGGGCGGCACGCCCACGACGCCCCACCTGTCGTTCGGTGACCACGGCATCCACGAGGCCCCGGACTACCTCGGCTACGACGACATGATGGAGGTCTGGTGGGACCCCGAGGCCACGGGCAAGGACGAGCAGGGCAACGAGGGCAAGGGCATGATGCGCTACGCCGACGGGGGCAAGCGCTACCTCCCGGGCAAGATGCCGAAGGAGGAGCCGCACGCCTTCGTGGAGGAGGGGTCGGTCACCGGCTACGAGGACTTCCCGCCCGAGGACGCCCCGCCCGACTACCCGTCGCCCGCCGCCGGCGGCTGACCGGCGGCACGCGGCGGACGCCGTCGGTGCCCTCCTAGTCTCGGGCCATGGCCGACGTCACCGTGTTCCACAACCCGAACTGCTCCACGTCGAAGTTCGCCCTCGGCGAGGTCCGGGCCGCCGGCGCCGACGCCGAGGTGGTGCAGTACCTGAAGGCGCCGCTCGACCGCGAGGCGCTGCTCGACCTCATGGCCAAGCTCGAGGACCCGCCGGCCGACCTGGTGCGCAAGGACGGCTACTTCGCCGAGCAGGGCCTCGACGCCGCCGACCACACCACGCCCGAGGCGGTGGCCGATCTGCTCGTCGCCCACCCCCGCCTCATGCAGCGGCCGGTCCTGGTGAAGGGCGACCGCGCCATCATCGGGCGGCCCAAGGACCGCGTGGCCGCCTTCCTGGCCGACTGAGCCCGCACGCGCCACGAGCCGGGCCCCGCCGGTGCGGCGGTGGCCCGGCCCGTGGTTCGGCGGTCGGGTCGGTCGGTGGGGGACCGGGTCAGGCGGCGGCCGGGGTGGCGACCTCGGGCTCGAGGGCCCACCCGACCACGTCGGCCACGTCGCTGGCCAGGTGGACGGTGAGGTCGGCCCGCACGGACTCGGGCACGTCGTCCAGGTCCGCCTCGTTGCGGGCCGGGATGATGATCTCGGTCAGGCCGAGGCGGTGGGCCGCCATCAGCTTCTGCTTGACGCCACCGATCGGCAGCACCCGCCCCTGCAGCGTGACCTCGCCGGTCATGGCCACGTTGGCCTTGACCGTGCGGCCGGTGAAGAGGCTGACCAGCGCGGTGGTCATGGTGATGCCGGCCGACGGGCCGTCCTTGGGCACGGCCCCGGCGGGGAAGTGCACGTGGACGCTCCGCTGGTCGGCGCCGGCCGGGATGCCCAGCGCGTCGCGGTGCGAGCGGACGTAGGAGAGGGCGATGCGAGCCGACTCCTTCATCACGTCGCCGAGCTGGCCGGTGACGGTGAGCGCCGAGCGCTCGGTCTCGCCGTCGTCGGCGGGCAGGGCGCTGACCTCGACGAAGAGGACGTCGCCGCCGGCACCGGTGACCGCTAGGCCGGTGGCCACGCCGGGGACGGCGAGGCGGTCGGCGATGTCGGTGTCGTGGAACCGGGCCCGCCCGAGCAGGTCGGGGACGACCTCGGGGGTGACCACGACGGGCTCGTCGGGGTTGGCAGCCACCCGGGTCGCCGCCTTGCGCAGCACCTTGGCGAGGGCCCGCTCCAGCGAGCGGACGCCGGCCTCCCGGGTGTAGCCGCCGACGATCGTCCGCAGGGCGTCGTCGGAGATGGTGACCTCGTCGGCGCCCAGCCCGGCCCGCTCCAGCTGGCGCACCAGCAGGTGGTCCCGGGCGATGGCGACCTTCTCGTCCTCGGTGTAGCCGTCGAGGCTCACCACCTCCATGCGGTCCAGCAGGGGACCGGGGATGGTCTCGAGCTGGTTCGCGGTGGCGATGAAGATGACGTCGGACAGGTCGAGGTCGACCTCGAGGTAGTGGTCCCGGAACGAGTGGTTCTGGGCCGGGTCGAGGACCTCGAGCAGCGCGGCCGAGGGGTCGCCCCGGTAGTCGCTGCCGACCTTGTCGATCTCGTCGAGGAGGACGACGGGGTTCATGGTCCCCGCCTCGGTCATGGCCCGCACCAGCCGGCCGGCGCGGGCGCCGACGTAGGTCCGGCGGTGGCCGCGGATCTCGGCCTCGTCGCGCACGCCGCCCAGGGCGACCCGTACGAAGCTGCGGCCCAGCGCCCGGGCGATGGACTCGCCGAGGCTGGTCTTGCCGACGCCGGGGGGCCCGACGAGGGTCAGGATCGTGCTGTTGCGCTGCCGGCCCTTGGGGGCGGTCGCCACGACCGGCGTGCCGCCAGGCGTGAGCGGGCCCGACTCGGTGCCGACGACCATGGGATCGGGGTCGGGCGGGGAGACGGGCAGGCCGTCGTCGCCGTCGGGGTCGTCGCCCTCGGGCCCCTCGGGGAGGGGCAGGTCGGTGGCGGCGGGCTCGTCCGCCGCGACCTGGTCGAGGCCACGCTCGGCACGGAGCTTGCGGACGGCGAGCTCCTCGACGATGCGGTCCTTGACCTCGTCCAGGCCCTTGTGGTCGGCGTCGAGCACCGCTCGGGCGTGGTCGAGGTCGAGGCGGTCGGCGGAGCGGGTGCCCCACGGCACCTCGAACACGGTGTCGAGCCACGTGCGGATCCAGCCGTGCTCGGGCGACTGCTCGTTGCTGCGCTCGAGCTTGTCGATGTCGCGCTCGACGGCCACTCGGACGTCGTCGGGGAGGTCGCGCTCGGCCAGCTTGGCGCGGTAGGCGTCGGGCCCGTCCTCGCCGTCGCCCTCGCCCTCGCCGAGCTCCTTGCGGATGGCGGCGAGCTGCTGGCGGAGGATGAACTCGCGCTGGTTCTTCTCCATGCCCTCGGAGACCTCGGCACGGATCTTCTCGGTCAGCTCCAGCTCGGCCAGGGCCTCCTTGACCCAGCCCAGCACCTTGCCGACCCGCTCGGCGACGTCGATCGTCTCCAGCAGCTCGACCTTGCGGGCGAGGGCGAGGTCGGGCCACCAGCCGGCGGCGTCGGCCAGGGCGTCGGGCTCGTCGAGGCCCCGGAGGACCTCCACCAGCCGCCGGCCGCCGAGCTCCTCGAACAGGGCGCGGAACGCGGCGCGCAGCTCGGCGGCCCGCTCGCGGGCCTCGTCGGTGACCGCGGGGTGGACCGGCTCGGCCTCCAGCCACAGCACGGTGCCGGTGCCGGCGACGCCGGTCCGCAGGACGGCCCGCTCGTGGGCCCGCACCACGAGGGCGGGGACGCCCGACGGCAGGGCGCCGCGGGACTCGATGGTGGCGACGGTGCCGACGTTGGCGTGGCGGCCGTCGACGCGGGGGACGAGGAGGAGGCGGCCATCGTCGCCGGCGGCGGCCACGGCCGCCTTGGCGTCGTCGGTCTCGAGGGCGATGGTGAGGACCATCCCGGGGAGGACCACGCCGCTGGTGAGGGGCAGGACCGGGAGGGTGAGGGTGGAGGTGGAGAGGTCGGACACGTTGGCTCCTCGGAGTGGAGGTGAGGCTCCACACAACGATGCCAACAAACTTGCTATTCCCCTACTCAACTCGGTGAGGTCGACGGGTGGCGTCGGCGGACGGCTCCTGACCTGGGCGGCCGGGGGTGGACCTCAGGTCGAGGTCGAGGGTCCGGTCAGCGCCCGGCGGCCGGAGCGGCTTCGTCCACGCCTTGGAGGAGCGTGTTCCACGCCAGCGTGGCGCACTTGATGCGCACCGGGAACTTCACGACGCCTCGCAGCGCCTCGAGGTAGCCGAGCTTCACGCCGGCGTCGGCCTGCGCCTCGATCTCGGCCGCCTCGGCGTCGAGCTCGGCCTC
>JAESGR010000754.1_pt1 | contig 15680 bp, 22 predicted proteins | sample 9269771 | NCBI WGS metagenome assembly JAESGR01 (sample SAMN15739572, study PRJNA653492) | algae metagenome | isolation source: Chroococcus sp. CMT-3BRIN-NPC107 and co-occurring heterotrophs from well... | place: USA: Clark Mountains Wilderness, California | collected 2010-04-18
GTTTTACAAATTAGGGTGGTAATCACCAGCAAAAAATGGGAAACCATCTGGCAAGGCGCAGTGCTATCTGCCCTCAGCAAAGCCGCATAGAATGCCTACTTTCATACAAATATATTACGCTCCCTTACTTTGTTGGGTACACGCCAATCAAGGAGTATGCTTGGTCGGCACTAGAGCCTGGTCAAAAGATTGATGTACTATCAATTCCAGCTTTGGAGGGAGAAGCGCGTGAGGTAACAGCACTATTGCCTAGTGATGAGCCAAATAACTTTGAGGAAAGTTATGGGCGTGAGGCAAAATCTCATGGCAAATTGTTTGCGGGAGCAACAACAACCACAAGCTATGAAGATGCGGACGTGGGGTTTTGACTAAGCACCGATGAGCAAAAGATTACTGCGCGCGAACAAGAATTTAGTTTGCTTTTCGCGCGTAGTGATTGTTGATAAAGGAGCAGAACGAACAGGGGGTTAGAAATATTATCTAGTTCCTATAAGCTAATCATCATTCATTTTTCTTGAGTGAAAACTTTCCTGCAAGGGCTTCAGCGCCAGTTTAATGCAGCTTAGATGCACATTAGCTTAACAAGAAATAGTTCCACTCAAATGAGTAAGCCAGAGTATATACGTAAATATGAATATTTATGGAAACAGCTTGAAGAAATCAAAGAAATGTCCGCTTAGTTTTAAAATCGGGAGAACATTAAAATGGCATTTGTTATAATACGCTTAATAATGGCACTGAGAGGGCGATGGTCGCTTAACGAACCGCCGAAGGCATCGCAAGTTATAGCAATTCCTCAGTTTTTGTCGAAGTTTGTAGGATTTTAGAGATTGAGTATTTATTACTAATTGCAGAAACTTGGAGAAGTAAGTAGAGAATGATTGTGCTTATTCTTTATCTTTCTTTGATAAGATGCTTCAACTAGGGAGCAGAAAATATGCTGCGCTTGCAGGTCATCGAGTGCAAGCTCTGGATGCCACTGGAGTGCAATTGCCCAAGGATGATGTTCATGCTCTATCGCCTCAATGACTTGATCTGACGTATGCGCCACTACGCGCCACCCCGGCGGTACGGAACTCACTGCCTGGTGGTGTAACGAGACAACTGTGGCTTCGCTTGTTTCCATTATGGAAGCAAGGCGGCTATCTTGCTTAATCTGTACCTGATGTTTAACTGATTGAGCAGTTCCTCCGGTATGCGCCACTAAATCACTAAATTCATCGGGAATATGAGACACTAGGTTGCCGCCACTGGCTACACTAAGTACCCCAATACCCCGGCAAATACCCAACATAGGAATGTCTGTCTTCAGGGCAAGCCTTGCTAGTTTTAGCTCGAAGGTATCGCGCAATTGATTCACGTCAGAGATAGCCGGATGTGCCGAACCATTATATGTTGCTGGATCAAGGTCGCCACCACCAGAAAAGATTAGACCATCTACAACTTCCAAAATCGCAGCACTTTCATCAGCCTCACCAGGAGTTAACAGGATGGGTAAACCACCTGCTAATCTTATAGCTTCTACAGTCGTGCTTGCTAAATGATAATGACCCTGTTCGTTTCGGTCAAATGTTGTAATCCCAATAGTGGGTGGTTGAGTTAATTTATACATTTAAAAAGTAATAAGCATTGGCGAGCACTCTGATATTTTAAGTATGAGAGATGAATGTGACCCAAAAGTGACAGCAACACCGGAAATCTAGATGAACCGTGCAACTATATCTACAGGTTTTTGGGATATCTAAGTTTGATTTTCCCTGAAATATAGCACTACAGTTGTAGATAATTTTAGGAAGCTTACGCCACAGCTATGAATGGTCAGATTAGAATCTGAAAGGTTCATTTTATTGTTCTCGCTCGGGTTTTATGGCAGCTAACGAGTCTTCGAGATCGCTAATGAAGTCTATGAAATTGTGCTTCTTTCGTTAAGTACAACTGTGGTGTTATATAACCCAGTAAAAAAGCAAGCAGTGTTTGCACCATACACCGAGCCTGTCAACTGGCAGGAAGTGACAGCACGAGCAGTCGTCAAGATTGATGCAGCACATGGAAGGGTAGGGCAAACAGCTTCACCAGCGCAAATGCCGCAGATGGCGCAAAGTATTTAGAGCATACAACAAGTTAAACAAACGTAGAGGACTAGAAACGTTATCTAGCCCTCTGCTTTGTAATAAAAAAGTGGGAGTTAGCAATGCTAGAACCAGTTTTCAGCAAACAGAAAAGTCTCCAACAACTACAGTATCTTCTCAAGCATTATCAGCAGGTGTACCCGCAAGCCAAACAACAAGGCAAGATGGTGTTGCGCTCATAGATCAAAAAGGTGAATTACCAAATTCAACATTTGCACTTTTGTTCCAAGCGCTGATAAACCAGAGCAGAGCGATCGCCATTTAATCACCAACTAATTAACCAACCATATGCAACCTACATCAGTCGGTATCACATACACGCGAAAGTTTAATCTTGGCAACTTCGAGAGTATAGAACTAGGAATTAACTTGTATGCCAAAGTCGATCCCGATGAAAACTCTGAAGCAGTAGCAGAGCTTCTGTGGCAGCAGGCGAAGGCAAGTGTTAAGGCGCAGGCAGTCCCGGTGCTAAACGGTGTCAACTACCAGGCACAAGTTAAGCATAAAGAATCTTGGGCAGCAGCAAATGGCAACGAAGACGAGTTTTGAGCAGCAGATGAAAAGTGCTAATCTTAGCACCCAAGAAAAAAAGAGGCACAGATACACTTAGAAACGGTTGAGCAAAATTTGAAACAGTTATTGCCTTAACTAACTATGAGCAAATGTAATGCTTTAGAACCAGCCCCAACAAGATTCTATGCACCACTGGGACTGTTTGCTGACGAAGATTTGCAACGTATGAGCGCCGAGTATTTAGGCGAAGTCATTGTTTCCCCCGGCGGCAGTTTTCGTTATCAGGTGATTTCGGGTCCGCTCTGTAGACTCTATTGGGAGCGAGGCAAGCCCCAGCCAAATGTCAACGAATCAGCGTATTCTCGCAATTCTAATGGCAAAGGTTGGAGGCGATCGCATCCTAATTTTCTTTCCTATCAAATAGCCGATGGTAGCTTTGTCACTGTGCGGTGGCAGTTACCAGTGCAGCAGAGTATTGGCTCTACTAGTACAACACAAGTAGCCGCCTAAAAAATTAGATAGACAACAAATCCTTTTCCCAGCAGCCTAATAGATAACATTCACACCTGTTAGTCCCCACTAACAGGTTTTGTTTTACCTATAAGAAATCAACGATGTTTTCTAAACAAGTAAATGCTCAAGTGGAATAAAACCTGCCATACTTTTGCTTAATCGTCATCATCATCATCTTTTTCTTGTTCAGTATTTTCAGGCGCTTCTCCAGCTTTTTCTTGTTCAGTATTTTCAGGCGCTTCTCCAGCTTTTTCTTGTTCAGTATTTTCAGGCGCTTCTTCAGCCTCTCCTCCCCCAAAATTGCAGGCTGACAAAGGCATCATTAAACCCAATAGCAGCAGAAAACTAATAACTGGGGATCGCATCAAAATATTTTCTCCTTCTTGGTCGTTGTCCGCGCATGGCAAAGATGTAGCTACTACTACGTCTCTACAGCAAAATTATGAATATTCTACATCGCCCTGAGCAGAGGTAGAACAAGTTTAGGACGCGATTGCTTCCATCACTAACAAGAGCGGTAATAAATAACATTCACACCCGTCAGCTAAAACTGGCGGATTTCGTTTTACCCATAGGACATCAACAATGCTCCTTCTCACCAGTTACTCATTCGACCCAAAAGACGAGCCAACTTTGCAACAGCTAGAAATCTATCTGCAACACCTGAGTCAGAACAAAAAAGCCTCAATTGCGATCGCCGCCCTTTACGAAGCAACCAAACCTGCTGCTATCGATTTTGACCATATTTGCGATCGCTGTCCCAAGTTCAACAAAGCGATCGCCTTACTCCAAGACCTATCCCACTTAGGACTATTAGCCTTAGCTAGAGCAATAGCTGAAGAACTAGCGGTAATGGAGCAATTGCAGAGGATAACCCGATGAAGCCTCAACGATGTCCCTTTTGTAACAGCCGAGTGTCTTTAATTGATAGCGCTAAAGTCTTCGGTTGTAGCCAAGGATTTATTTATCTGTGTGATCGCTTTCCCCATTGCGACGCTCGTGTGCGTTGTCATCCCAAAACAATTATTCCGATGGGAACTCTAGCCGACAAGGAGCTACGGAAGTGGCGCAGTTTGGTTCATCGCAAGTTCGACCCATTGTGGCAGTCTGGTGTTTTCTCTAATCGTCAAGCAGCTTACAAATGGTTATCAAAGGTGATGAGGTTGCCTTTAGGAAAAACTCATGTGGCAATGTTCAACATTCGTCAGTGTCAAAAGGCGATCGCTTGCGTTGAAGTTTTTACCAGAAGTCTGCGGAACGTCAAAACGAAAATAACAATTCATTGCTAAGGAGAATGATATGAAGTACAGAGGGATCGCTATAAATCCTCATGATGGATTTGACTTAGTTGCCGTTTGGGAAAAGATGGCAGGAAATGATACTTGTTGCAACTGGCGCGTCCCCAGAGTGCGATCGCGCTGTACTGGGAAAACCCGAAAGTGCGGCTGGTGTTTCCGACGAGGGTCAATCCCAATCATATTGGAAAAGTTAACTTGAGGAAAAGCAAAAATAGCAGAAAAGGAAAAATATCATTAAAGTAAGAAAGCGGTAAATGCTAATCCTATCCTTTTTTTCAGACTAGAAAATTCTATTGCTCGCTAACAGTGCTGCTTAAGTTATTAGTAAAGGTAATTTAATCTGTAAAAGTTCAGCAGTAAAATTGATTTACGTCTATCATGAACTGCTAACACTATGGCAAAAGTCGAATCTCAACTGATTGATCTTGAGCAATCGGACTGTTGGCAGCAAGTTTTACCGCTCGTACCCGTGTTATCTAGTCGTACAGCAGCATGGAAAGGAATTCATTTGGAGTACCATCGCCAGCCTGCTCATGAAACGCCTGACTACTACTTTCCCCTCCACACTATCAGTATTGGCTTAAGATACGAGGCAACAGAATTTAAGACTAATCAACGAGTGTACAAAGACTTTTGCCCTGGAAATATTGCTATTTTTCCTGCAAATCAAAGCTTTAGCACGCAAGCTTATGGCAAGGCAGAATTTATTTTAATATCGCTGGAGCCGAATTTATTAGTGAATATGACTGATGGAGATTTGAGTGTAGAGCAAATTGAAATTACGATGCAAGTGTTCGGGCGAGATCCATTAATTTATCACATGGGATTGGAGCTTAAGCGAGAACTTGAACTAGCAGGAACCAATAGCCAGCTTTATGCAGAATCGATGGCAACTGCTCTAGCGACTCATCTAATTAGAAGATATACGAGCAGAGGGGCGATTATTAAATCATATTCTGGTGGACTTACACCCTACAAACTAAACACAGCACTCGCATATATCCATGCAAATCTTGATGAGGCTTTAAGTTTGGCAGAAATGGCCGCCATTGTGCAAATGAGTCCCTATTACTTTGCTACTTTATTCAAGCAATCGATGGGAATTACTGCTTATCAATACGTTACCCAATGCCGAATTGAACGAGCTAAACAATTACTAAAGCAACCTGAATTAACTATTGCTGAAGTGTGCCATCAAGTTGGGTTTCACAGCCAAAGTCATTTTACAAAAGTGTTTCGTCAGCAGACTACAGTCACGCCGAAGGCTTACCGCAACTCACTCTAAAGTTTTCACAAGATCGCGATAATTTTTAGCAGAATGTGAAAGACGAGCATTAACGGTTTTGATTAAGCTCGATATCGATGAAAACCGTTAATGATTTGATTTCAGCACCGACAATGAGTAAACTTGTTTTTTGGACAGCAAGCCAGATTGCTAAAGCTATTCGTGAGCGCCAAGTTTCAGCCCAAGAAGTTTTAGAAGCACATCTTCAACAGATTGCAACGCACAACGCCAAAGTCAATGCAATTGTCACAATAGACGAAAAAGGTGCTAGACAACAAGCCAAAGCTGCGGATGATGCGATTTCAAAAGGAGAAAATTGGGGGGCATTACATGGGGTGCCTATTACTGCTAAGGACTGTTACGAAACGGTTGGACTGCGCTCGACTTGCGGCTACAAAAAGTTCTTTGATTACATTCCCGATTTAGATGCGACGATTGTTGCCCGCATGAAAGCGGCAGGGGCAATTTTGTTGGGTAAAACTAATATGGCGATTCTTGCCTCGGATATGCAGACGGTTTCTGATTTTGGACGCACTAATAATCCTTGGGATTCATCTTATACGGCAGGGGGAAGCAGTGGTGGGAGTGCCGCAGCCGTAGCAGCAGGATTTGTGCCAATGGATCTCTGTACGGGGTTAGGCGGTTCTGCGCGAATTCCGGCTCACTTTTGCGGCGTATTTGGTATGAAACCGACCGAACACCGTGTTTCAATGGCGGGTGCATGGATTTCTCCTTTAGAAGGTGATGCTGGGCTTCAGTATATGTATGCTCCAGGCGTAATGACTCGCTGTGTTGAAGATTTAGAGCTTTGGCTTTCAATTGCCGAGGGCGAAGATGAACGCTGGATTCATACGCCTCCCGTTGCTCAAGAAGCCGTCGATGCTCGTCCACTTGAGTCTTACCGAATTGCTTTGACAAATAATTTCGCCCAGATTTCTGCCAGTCAGGAAACACAAGAAGTTCTAGAAAAAGTTACGGGGGCAATAATTGAGCAAGGTTGTTCCGTTGCAAAAGCATCTCCGTCTGGCTTCAATTATACAGCGGCTTGGGAGAACTATGGTGAGTTAACAGGCGCATGGCTGGCAAGTCGACCAATTCCAACCCAACCAACCCTCAAGCATAATCTGCGTAAACTCATGGCTGGCGGTCCTATAATTAAAGGCGTCTTAAGAGGAGCGAGATTAAATCTGAAGCAATACAGCGTCGCTTTAGCCCGTCGAGCCGCCTTAACTCAACAGATAGACTGCTTTTTATCCCAATGGGATGCCTGGATTTGTCCGGTGGTTCCCTTCCCAGCTTTTAAGCATCACATCCCTGGTAATCCTATTAATGTAGATGGGCAACGGATGCCTTACCTTTTAGGAGGTGCTGCCTGCACCAGTATTTTTACTCTTACTGGACACCCAGTTGTGGTAATTCCTATCGGACGAACGCAGCAAGGTTTACCGATTGGAATTCAGTTAGTTGGCAAGCGATGGCAGGATTATTCTTTGATTGATTTAGCTAAGAAAATTGTTGAAGTCGTGGGTACAAACGCTTACCCGCCAGGATTTTAGCATGATGCACTGATCTAGAATGCGGCGCAAATCACGCTTAATCCTCTTAAGCAGCAAACGATTGCTATGCTTATCAGCAGTGCATCTAGCAATCCTCAATTTGCTCAGATTTACTGGACAAAATACCTACAACCTTGACAACAAGCCTTTGTGGTTGTTATTGAACAAGCCAAAGTGAGATATGAAATTGAAGACTAGCTCCGGAGCTAGTCTTCAATACAATGAGTGGAATTAGGCTTTGTGCACAAATCTTTCAATCTACTCCTGAATCATGGGAAGCATATGTTCGCTTGGCTTCCGACCGAGCAAAGTATTTGCCGATTCATTGCTGGAATGTCTTGAGATTATCGCTCCATGCACACAGAGTTTCTAAAGCTTGCCCACTCGGAAATAGTTTGAACTCTTCCTGCATCAGTACCCTTCATGTTCACCCTTATCCTCATTCTATCTACAACTGTAGTGCCTTACCCTTTTGACAGCGTTCTGGTATTAGTTGGGCTGAGGGGCATACAATAGAGGTATTATCGTGGAAACGTAGCAGTCGCTACAAAAAAATGTTCAATCAACCCGTAGAAAGTACTCGTGAGTTGCTAACGAGATATATTTCGGGAGAAAGAGTGTTCAAGGGAGCTTTACTAGATGGAGTAAATTTACAGGGGGCGTGCTTGGAAAACGTAAGCTTAATAGGAGCCAAGCTAGTTAATGCTAATTTGAAGGAAGTGAATCTCTACCATGCTCATCTAGAAAAAGCCGATCTCAATTGTGCCAATCTCCAAGGAGCCAATTTAGAAGGGTGCCATTTTGAGGGAGCCAACCTAGAGGGAGCTAACCTAAAAAATGTCCCATTGCATGGAGCAGTCATGCCTAATGGCAGTACTAATTGGTCTAGATAAAGGCAGCGACTGGTCTGAAATTGCGCTTGCTACTTACACCATTTAGTGTCTTTTAGCTTATCAGTGAGTTACCTCTAACTCTAAGCGTTGTAGGCAGCGAGATGTCCGCCGCCGCACCTATGGAGGCACTGAAAGCCCACGCTGTTGCAGCCAGGTCTTACGCTTTGGTGCATACTTTTTGTCCTGCCAACAGGTGGTTTGACGTGACTTCTGGAGAGAGACATCAGGCATACAAAGGAATTGCTACCGAATACAATACGACCCACCAAGCGGTTAGAGAGACATCAGGACAAATCCTTAGCCACCATGGTGGGGTAGTTGAACCCCTTTATGCGGCAATCCAGGTGATTGTCGATAAGGCGCACAAGGGCGTGGGCATGAGCCAGACGGGGGCTTATGCTTATGCGAACCAGGGGTATGATTATCAGCAGATTTTGGGGGTGTACTATCCTGGGGTAGCGATTGCAAGGCTGGAGTCGAAGTAATCGTGAGCCTGTCTATGCGTCATCCATCCTAATCTTTGTTCTCAAACTTTTCAGGAATACATACACGTAAATGTGTAGGTATTGGGGTTAGCCCGATATTATAACGAGTGGAGAATGTCAGTTGATGAAATATGCTATCTTATCGATTTCAGTTCTTATTCTTAGCTCTTTAGCCCCAGAAATAGCTGTAGCTCAAACGAACCGCGCGATTGAAATCAGTATCTTTGGTATCGGTCCGGCGGTAGACGCGGGAGCGGTAAGAGATATACAAAGAGTAATCGGTAGAGCGGTGTCCAGAGGCATAATTGACAACTATATTACCTACGGTTACGGCATTGAGGGCGGCTCAAGCTCTTGCATTCAGTTGAGCCGTTTCGAGGACGATAAAAGTCTCCAACAGTTGAAAAGTGAACTGTTGCAGATTCGACCAAACCCGGCTACAACTTCTTATAATGTTACGGCTGTTGCGGCTTGCAACCCAAGAAGCGAATAATATTCCTTGCGAACAATTAGCTGACGCAGAATGGTTACTCGGAGAAAAGAACGGCATTAATGTAAGTGCTAACTAACACAAACCAATGCCGCAATTCGTTACCCGTTCAAGCACATTTCGGATAAGCCTCTATTAAACTGATAACCCATGCTGCCGAGCGCTGGCAGCATGGTTCGTGAGAAGTCTTGCCGCTCTGCCTTAAGAATGTTGTTTAGCCGCTCCTGCAATTGAGGCGACTGTAAGCCTTTAGCAAGACTCCGCATCTCCATAGTCTGCGGTGCTTTATCCCATAAAGAGTAAGCCCTTTTAATCTTGTTCCATTGCCCTAGTTGGTTTTGTCTCTGTTGCAAATGAGCGATCGCATTCTTCAGCTTGTTCGCCGTCTGTTCTACCTAGGCAACAGCTAAATTGTACTTTCCATTCCAACTACGAAAAGGACTTTTTTGCATAGCTTCAAACTGACTGTTAATTCCCCCAAGCGATCCACTCTAGCCCCGCCTTGAGCGCAGCTTCAGCGCTGTAGTAAATCTTGCGCTCCCCAAATACTGCTCCGCCGGGGCTAATCAACCGGAACTGCCAATAGTGAGCTTCGGTGTAGAAAACCATTAAGGTAGCACCGTCAATCCTGATAACGTGATGTACTATGGTTCGGCTCATGGGCGATCGCCTCTTTACCAGCGTTGGTATCCCAGTGCTAACTCGATAATAATGTAAAACCTTTGTTTTAGAATGACCTAAGCAAATGCGCTCTTTAGTAGCTGCTTTTAAACAATCACGGGCTTTTCCCCAATTTCTCGACACATACACTTTCCCCTTTTCCCACTCCCTAAAAAATTAAAACTCTCTGTTAAATCAGACATTTTGGCTTAACTCAGATCTTGCACCTAACGGAAAAACAAGGTTTTTAAGCTCTCCCATTTTCAGTCGCGCGATCACTTGATAACTGGAAAGCCTTACTTGGAGAGAAGACTAGCCTAAAGGTAAATGAGCTAAAACGTTTGTAGGAGAAGAGTTTGAGATTGGTGCAAGATATAAGGTAAGGCGTTGCTCACAGATTAGCTTTAATTTTTTCGGCTTCTGCCTTCAGCGTTTCAACCTTAGATGCCGTAAGGCGTTGCTCACGGTGCAATTGGTGAGTTAGTAAGCTCTGCCAAAAAGCGTTTTAACCTTAAAGCGTTTTAACCTTAGATGCCGTAAGGCGTTGATCACAAACGATCTATTGGCGACTGGCTAGGTTTGGTTCATGTAGCGTTTCAGCCTTAGATGCCGTAAGGCGTTGATCACATCCCCATTCACGACGAATACCGCTTTATAGTAACCCTCTTCTGTCACTCTGAGTAAGGAAAAAACGAACTGAAACTTGAAAAAGCTTGTAATGTATAACTTTTCCGCTTTATTTTCTAATATCAGACTTAATTAGAAGTCATTTTGCTAAAATCCTTATCTAAAGCCTGTTCTAGATTTTACTCTCCTGAAAGTGACAGAAGAGGGGGTATAAACCCTGCTTAAATTTTCATACACCTGGCTCTAAATTAGTGAAAAGCCCAAGTTTTTATTAGGAGTAATTATAAAATACAAATTATTAATTGCGAATTAATGAAGACATATAATAAAAGGAGCCGTAATTTCAAGCTCCTTGTAAGTGATACTTCAATGCTGCTAATGCTTTACTGACTACAATCAATTAACAATTTATTTCCCTGGTCTCAATAGCAATTGAAAAGAAGGAATATTCGACCATTGTAACCATGCAGAATGCAAATCCTCTTCCACGAATAATGCTTTCCCAGGGATTTGACCCTTAGCTATTAGGACCTTAAGCGTTGATGTATAACCATCTTTCAGCATCTTATGCCCGTAGCCAGCCACTTTGCCAATATGTCCAGTTTTTTGATTAAATACACGATCTCCTATGTTAAACATAGTTCTAGGTTCTCCAGGTAAATTTATTCTCACCCTCAACACCTAAGCGTAAATTCTAATAATACATTAAGTCACAAGGACTATGATATAGTCATACAGCTTTAGTCTAAACAACTTTTGCTCTTAGTTGATATAGATGGAGAGCAGCTAAATTTAGCTATTACTCCTAACTTTTGGTCTAAGCTTATACTTTGAGTTTATCTTTGTTTGATTGAAAGAAAAGTTTAAGTTAAAAATCTTTAACTAACTACAATAGTCTAAACATTTTCAGCAGTATCTCTCCCTAACAAACCATACATTAACTCTTGCTACATTCTAAATAAGAACGACGAAGCTCTAAAAAGCTATTAGTCTTGTAAATATAAATTTTGATAGCTCAACCCTTAATCTTGATTGTAGATATCATCTGGCTTAGGGCAAAGAACCGCCGTTGGCATTCCCATAAATGCGATCACTCATCAGCGTGCAGATGTGTTGGTGAGGGCAGCAAACTTTTGGGCTACAGCATTTCATCTTGCTTCAGGTGTGATGAAATCCATTACCCATCGCGTATTTGGCATGAGCGATCACTTCATCGATTATGGTTTTAAGCTATGTCCTTGAGTTAACCCTCAACTGCTGCTTTTGACATACTATATTTGCCTAACTTCCCTCGATACCACTTGCCACTCTTCGCACCAACCGATAGAACATTTGAAACACGCTCTCGCGCTGTACTTCTGATTTCTTTGGGAATGTCACTGGCGAAGATGGTATCTATGATTGTGACAATCTCCAATACCTGCTCTGGTTGCTGCTGCATAACTTCAGCTACAGCCTCAGCCAAAGAAGCGTTGCTAAACTCATCTTTGACATACTGCTGCCAAGTGTCGGGAGCTTTACTTTGCTTCTCAGTAGGTGCAGATTTCTTGCTTTGTTTGTTGCTAGCAGCAGAGGATGAGCTATTCTTGGCTTTTTGCTTTTGAGGAGTCGGCGCTACTGAAGCAGAGGCTTCAGTAGTATCTGCATTTGCAACGTTTAGTTCTGGAACTACTATATCTGGCGTAGTAGGCTGTAGCTGTTCTTCGGCAACGGGTATTGGTGCTGGTGTTGCTACAGGCAAAGGGGCGGTGGTATGTGCAGGAGCAAACATATCAATCACAGTTTTGAGACTGTGACGTTTCCCCCCAATTGATTGAATTTGAGCGTTCAGTTCAATTTCTTGGGCTGCTAGGTCAGCATCAGCTTCTAGTAGTTTGGCAACTGTCGGATTAGAGGGTTGGGAGTTTTGCACCAGTAGTAACTTGAATGAAACAATACAATCTAAAGATAACTTACTGTCCAACGTAAGTTATCAATAGATTTTGAACAGTTCTTTAGTTTATGATAAGTTAGAGCAAAAAATATCATACTTAAGCTAGTAAAAATACCATTTGATCTTGTCACTTTTAATTAAATGGCAAAAGAAACACATCTAATCCTACTCCCATAATTATCTTGTCCGTTGCTCAATAACTCAAATTTCATTATGCTGTTAGTAAAGCACGTTCATCTATAACCTTAGTACCTTGCACTGCAATCAGGCACAGCGCTAGTCTTAGTTTTAGGAGTAGTTTAGGTAAGGTAGATGTCATCTCAATCAAGTAGCAATTTAGAGAAATTAGAGACAAAAGAAACTACGTTGTTCGACCGCACTTTTCGGGACAGCGAAGGTAATATCGTTATAGCCCAGATGCCTAATCTGCCCTTGTTAGTTGGGCTAGGGGCGACCATACTTCAATTTATTCTCCCAGGCGGTAAACTCCAGACAGGAGTGGATTTAATAGCATTAGGCGCGTTATTTACTTGGGCATGGCAGGAGGTTTTCGAGGGAGTTAATTATTTCCGTCGAGCGCTCGGCATGATTGTGTTAGTAAGCATAGTCGCACTAAAACTCCGCCTCTATTAAGCGTAAACTAGCCCGCCTAATTAGATTCTGCACATTCTAAATCACGTTAAAGTTACTTTACATTATTTTTATGGTAGTAGGAGCGATCAGGGGGTTGGTGAGAGTGCAGTGTGAAGTTAGAATTGTTGATTTGTAATATTGCCATGACAAATCCTGTTGCTCCAACAGTTTTACAGATTGACGGTTTCATTATGCGACCGCTTCAAATTTCGGATTTAGACGCTCTAACAGCAATTTGGGCTACTCCTGAAGTAACTCGCTTCCTTCCCAGCCGAGAAGTCCCAATTCTTAGAGAGAATGCAGAAAAGTCACTTCAATCTTTCACTGAACACTGGCAGCAACGAGGATATGGAATTGGGGCAGTCATAGAGAGCGCCTCATCTCAAATGATTGGTTATTGCGGTCTGCGTTATTTAGATGAAATGGATGAGGTTGAGCTTCTTTACGGGCTTAGTAAATCCTATTGGGGGCGAGGAATTGCCACACAGGCAGCTAAGGCAACAGTTGCATATGGATTCAATGTCGCTAACCTCGATAAATTGATTGCAATGGCTTTGCCTGACAATCTTGCCTCAAGGCGGGTAATCGAAAAAGCTGGTTTGCAGTATGAAAAGCAAATCCAGATGTTTAATCTAGATGTTCTCTACTACTGTGCGAAATCTCCGCTCTCTTTTCCCACCTGGTATTTTGATGAGTCCAAAATGGCTGGCGTTGACTTCCAAGATGCAGCCCAAGTTGAAGTCTATGACCGGAATCAGGCATCCAGTACACCAAAGAAAGAAAAGGCTTTGGTGACGCGATTAGGAATTTGTGCGGAGCATACTGTAATTGATTTAGGAGCAGGGACAGGTAATTTTGTCATTCAAGCTTCGCTGATTGGAGCTTTTGTCCATGCCGTTGATATTTCCCAAACGATGCTCACCTATGCTCAAAGCAAAGCCCAAAAAGCAGGAGCAACTAACATCAAGTTTCATTAAGCGGGATTTTTGAGGTATAAACATCAGGACAAATTAGCTGATTTTGTTGTAACTAAAAATGCACTGCACATCCTACCTGATTTTTGGAAGATGAAGGCTTTGCTGAGAATTGCCGCGATGCTCAAGCTTAAAGGTATTTTCTACTTGAGAGATGTGATTTTCTCCTTTCCTCCCGCAGACTATGAAGCAGCAATCAATGAGTGGATTGGACAGGTTGCAAAACCTGAAGGTGAAGGTTGGACAACCAGAGATTTTGAGATGCATATGTGCGAGGAGCATAGCACGTATGGATGGATTATTGAAGGTATGTTAACCAGAGCAGGTTTTGAGATCGTCGAAGCAAATTATAATACACCGACCTATGCCGAGTATTTATGCATAAAAGCCGTCTAAACACCGTATTGAAGATGACGGAAGGAACTCTGTAGCGTTGAGAGTCAAAAATATTAGCATTGTTGAGCGCGACCGTTATGCTGCTTTTAGTGGTCAGTAAGACAGTAATGGTAAGTTGGTCATGGGGCAATTAAAGTTAAATTTATATGTGGTTACTTAGATTGCATCGCGGAGGCGTAAGGTCGATGGCTGAATATGTGTTTACTGATTCTCAGCATTCTAGAGAGTTTGAACGGCTCCAGGCAATCGAACAGGTATTCGATCCAGCAAGCCGCAGACAGATTCAAACAACGGGGATAACATCAAATTGGCGATGCCTTGAAGTTGGAGCAGGCGCAGGCTCAATCACGCAATGGATGGCAGCAGTTGTAGGACAAGGCGGTAAAGTAGTTGCCGTTGATTTAGACACTCGTTTTGTAGCGAATATTAAGCTGTCCAATGTAGAAGTGCTGGAAGCAGATATTCGGTATTGTCCACTGGAAAGCAACTCCTTCGACCTCGTTCATGCTCGTTACGTTCTTATCCATCTCCCAGACTTTCAAGTTGCTCTATCGAAAATGATAGATTTGCTCAAACCTGGTGGGTGGCTTGTTATTGAAGAACCTGATTTTTCTGCTGCTAGAGCGATTAGTGGCGAGGAATCGGTTTGTCAGGCGGTTAATCGAGTCAATCAAGCAATCTTGCAGATGTTTACTAACAGAAACATGGAACACTCGCTGGGTGTTAAACTGCCGTCAATAATTCAAAGGTTTAGCTTGCAGCAGTTATCTGTAGAAAACTATACCCCTTTGTCTAAAGGTGGTTCAAAAGTAGCAAAGATAATGAAAATGTCTACTATGCAATTAGCAGAGAAATATATTGAAACAGGTAGCACAACACAACAGGATATTGAGCAGTATTGTCAATTTGCAGAAAATCCAAGCACATGGGCAATCTACTACGCAACTGTGGGAGTTACAGCGAAGAAAGCAACCTGACATTGTGTTGGAACGCATGAACAAATTTCCCTCTGACTTTAGGACTTTTTCGCCACTGCTCAACTGCGCTATTACACTGCTTAAATTGTCGAGCATGACGTAGCTTGAAGTTGACTCGTAAGGCGATAGATTTATACCATTTTCTTAAATGCCTGCCACAGATAAGGAGTCAAGGATGTATGCCCATCCTGTTAAGCTAATAAGCATTTAAGCTGCAATATAATGGTTATTTCCTTTGTTCTTAATCTTTCGATGCCACTTAATTACTAACTCACCTTGGTTTAGCAGCCTATCTAGTAGTTGCTTTAATTCATCTAC
>JAESGR010000755.1_pt1 | contig 15680 bp, 14 predicted proteins | sample 9269771 | NCBI WGS metagenome assembly JAESGR01 (sample SAMN15739572, study PRJNA653492) | algae metagenome | isolation source: Chroococcus sp. CMT-3BRIN-NPC107 and co-occurring heterotrophs from well... | place: USA: Clark Mountains Wilderness, California | collected 2010-04-18
AACCTGTATGACCCCAAGCTGGTGGATCTGTCGGCGAACCGCCTTCGGTTCGTGGGGGCCGAGCGCGTGGGCAACGCCTGGCATGTGCAGGAGTGGATCTGCGAGCTGGTGTGATCAGCGATCGAATTTGAATCGCTCGGGCGGGACAGCACCTGGCCGGCGCACCTTGCGCCACACGTCGGTGCGTTCGCCGGGCGTATAAAGGCTGTCCTTGCGCTTGCCCACGATTCCCTCGAGCTCCAAGGCCACGGCATGCGCGAACAGCTGCTTGCCGGTGTCCGGAATGCTTTGCACCACCAGCAGCCCACGCCGCGGCTTCGGTGCGAAGAGGCGAGCCAAGCGCTTCTTCCGCTCGCTGTAGCCTAGGCCCATGACGCTGCGCCCTGACTGCACCAGCAGGTCGAAGATGCAGAACGCCACCGGGTCACATTCTGGATACCAGCACTTGCGCCGGGCCCTAGTTTGCAGGCGCTCGAAGTCCGAGCGTCCCATCGGATCGAGCACGCAGATCTCGCCGTCGACGACATGTGGAGACCGGCCGGCGTAACGAGCCAGGTCTCGGCAAACCTCGGGAAACCAGGTGGATGCGTCAAGGCCCTGCCGGGTTCTCAACTGGGGCGCTGCGCCGCCGCCGAACTGGGCCAGGATGCGCCAACCGTCGTACTTGATCTCGAAGGCCCAGTCCGAGGAGTCGAACGGCGGGTGCTTGCGCTTGTCGAGCAGCATCGGCCGCAGCGCTTCGAAAACAGGGGCTGGCGGGAGATCGGCGAGTCGCATGCTTGGGCGATTCTGCCTTCGCAGGGAGCGGAGCGCGTGCGGCGGTGCCGTAGGGGCCGATTCGGCGGCATCGAAGGCACGTCGAAACGACTGCAAAGCTGCCCGCGCAGTCCGATCTCCCACGACTGCACGTTGGGAGTCATCGCACTCACACTGGAGTCTCCCCCAAGTGGCGCGGACGCGAGACCGGAGGGTCTCTTCCTTCGGCTTCGCTGCTGGTATCCATGCGCGTGAGCGCGCGTGTTGGACAAAGCGCAGCGGCGACGCACCGGTGGCGTGGAACAGGTGCGGCACCTTGCGTTGGTAGCGGTGGATCGCCCAATGGTGGGCGTGCCCAGGGTGTTGATCGTGAACAGCACCTCGTCCTGTTCCACCAGATTGCGCATCATCTCCACCGCCTTGGGCGGGGCTGTATCCGTCTCGTAACGTTCAAGTCGATCCTGCGCCGACCGATAAGACGACATGCAGCTGCGTTGCGCGCGGAGCGTGTCCCTATGCTCCGCGACGCAACCCGTTGCTTGCCCGTCGGCGGCTCGCTAGCCCATTGAGCCGGGCGACACCGCAGGAGGGCAGGTCTGCCCCACATGCCGTGGCCCCCGGCCGTGCTGCTATCGAGCTAAGCGCAAGGACATCCCCGCTAGGCCGGGGATCAGGGCGCAGAGGCCAGATTGGCCCGACGCATTGTGAGCTGGTACTTTGCACTGTTGCCGAACCGTTCGATCGGGTCGGCGCCCAGCACCAGTTCGTCGGGGATGCTTTCGTTGTTCCCGCCCTTCCACTCAAGCAGCTCGTAAGTGCGCGGGGTTGCGTTGACTGCCAGAACGTCGCGTGAGACTACGCAGTTGCCTGCAGGCGCTATGCCGGAGTAGCGAACCTCGTAGCGATCCGTCCTGTCGTTGACGATGTCCGGAGTGCCGATTTGCACAATCCGCTCACGTGCCGTCGTCAAGCTTGGGACCCTATCACCCTGCACCACGGTGAACTGAAGCGACCATTCCCGGTACCGCTCGTCCGGGATGGTGCTGGTGGTCGTCGAACCGACTTGTTGCCGCACTCTGGACACCGTCGTCCATCCCGCGATCGTCTGGTTGACCACGAGCTTGGAGCCGAATCGTGGCACCCAGTAGGCCCGGCATTCCGCATCGTTGCGGGGCGCAACGGCCATGAAGGTCGCGGAAACGGGCAGAGTCGCAGATGCAGTGCTGGTTCCCATATTGGGACCAGAAGCGTTTCCGACGGCCGACCCGTTGACTTTGATTCGGTACACCCCATCCGGGGTTCCTTCATACGCGAGCAGCGTCACGGTGGCCGTGTCCGTGCCTTTCTCGATGGTGAGATCCCCACCGACTTCAACGCCGTAGGGGAGGTCCTCGACGGTCAGAGAGATCATCTCCGTCAGGAGACCAGGCTTGCGATTTGCACGGACGGTGAACTGGACTTGATTCGCCCGTGGAAGCGACAAGCTCGTTTGATCGATGCTCAAGGAAATCAGCGAGTCCGATGCGGGAGCGGTTGTTTGTCCCCCGGTACCTGGCTCCGTCACTTGCGGCGCGCTGCCAGTCGGCGTCGTTCCATCGCCACTGTCTCCACCTCCGCCACCACCGCAAGATGACAGGATGACAGCGGATGCAACAAGCACCAGTCCACGCATACTTTTTATTTCCAAGTTAATTGTTTTTCCATTGTTCGTTGTGACGGTTAACTGCAAGCGCAAACTAGTCTATTCCCAATGGCTCAACAGTTCGCACCTTCGGCGCAACATCACCCAATTGGCTGATAACACTTTCAGCCTGCTTTCCGTGGCCTCGACCTATGGCGCCAAGGCAGCTCGCGACGCCAGAAGCGTACGAGTGAACGTGATTGCGATTGAGGGGTGTCGCGCAAAGGCGCGCCTGGAGTTCTCCCCGAGGAGCGAATGCGCGGCAGACGCTTAGCATCGAGTGCTTCACGCAGCTGGGTATTCACCTGCCCTCCTATTCGTTGCGCCGTTCACGCACCGGCAGGAGTCTCCGCTGTTCACTCGAGCGTCGGCTACGCGGCCCGGCTGCTGGACGACATTCAGCCCGCTTTCTAGAATTATCGGGAGAAGCCACGGCTTCCTGCTGGCTCGTTGCCAGCCGTTATCCACACCGGCAGCCGCGATTGGGCACCGCGTTCTGAGCGCGGGTCCTGCTGCCGCACCACACCGCTGCCACGCGTCGCGGTGAAAAACACTTCCAATACACCAAGGAGCTTGCCCATGGCCAAGCCGCATTTCGCCATCGAGCGACCGCGCAAGATCCGCATCGCCATTGAAGGCTACGACCCGCAAGCGCGCGTCCAGGCGCAGCGGCGCAAGCAGCAGGAGCGGCGCCAGCGCCTTGAACGCAGTGCAGCCGCCATCCAGACGGCGCTGCCTGCCATCAAGGACGGCGTCGCAGCCCGAGCCGAGCTCGCACTGCCGCAGTCGTCGACGCCACGGCCGGTGGCACCCGCTGACGGCCTTGAGCAGCAGTTGCTTGATGCCTTCTTGAAACCGTAGCCAGCGCAACATCGCGCAGGTGGCCCCCGCTGCTGCAATGGCAGCGCGCAATGCCTCGCACCTGTCCCAAACCACGGCCACGCGTGCGCTCGAACTCTCCGTCCGAGCTGCACGTGTTGCGCTTCCTTCATCTGCGCGCCTGCGCGTGCGCAGCACCACAAGGACATTCATGCAAAACGCAAGAACCGAACCGGCGACCGCCTACGCGGGAGCTCCGCAACGAAACGCCAGCACCCCGGAGCGCCCAATGCGTGAACTGGTGCGCCTGCTGCCGTGCCTGCCAGCGACTGGAGCCACAGCGCCTCGGGAGCTCGAGGCTGGCGAGCTCCAGGCGCGGCTGGCCAGCAGCTGCGAAGCGAGCCTGCGCACCATCCACCTCGGCCTCGCCTCCCTCGGCCAGCTGGTCGCCCGCTGCTCCATGGAGCTGCAGGACGGAACCATCAGCACCGACGCGATCGAGAACCTGGGCCACCTCATGGCCGAACTGGGCGACTTGGCCAGCGAGTGCATGCGCATCGCGGGCGATTGCCGCAGCCGCACACCCGCCGGAGCATGCCTGCCATGCGCGAATTGAGCGCCGCTGCACTCTCTCCATCACCCGGCGGCAGCGCCTGCGCCGCTTGGACCGATGTCGAGCTCCTGGCCCTGTGGCTGCGCTCCGGCGCACCAGGGCAGCCCGCCGGAGTACTGGCGCAGGAGCTGCTCGCCACCTTCGGCGGACTGGCGGGCTTGCTGCATGCACCGGGCGAGCAACTGCCCGCCACCATCGGTGCCTCAAGGCGCCTGGCGCTGCAGGCAGTGCTCGAACTCGCACGCCGTGCGCTCGCCGAGCAACTGCGGCAGCGGGAGGTCTTTGCCTCTCCCGACGCTGTGAAGAACTACCTGCAGCTGCACCTGGCCGGCAAGCCGCACGAGGAGTTCGCCGTGCTGTTCCTCGATGCGCAGAACCGGCTGCTGCAGATGCAGGTGATGTTCCGCGGCACCTTGACGCAGACTTCGGTCTATCCGCGCGAGATCCTCGCCGAGGCTATACGCACCGGTGCCGCCGCGGTGATCCTGGCGCACAACCATCCGAGCGGTACCGTGCAGCCGTCACGCGCGGACGAGGCTTTGACCCAGACCCTCAAGGCTGCACTGGCCCTGGTGGACGTGCGTGTGCTGGACCACATCATCGTGGCACCCGGCGCCGCCCTGTCGATGGCCGAGCGCAGTCTGCTGTGAGGCTCGGGGCAGCCTGACGGCGCCCGATGCCAAACCTTTTTGCAGCTCTTTCGCCGACGCTTCTTCACGGACGCGCCGGCGGCAGGAGCCGCGGAGATGCTGCACCACTTGCGAAATGCCCCTCGTCCGGCGATTCACGCACTGCGGCTAGCAGCCGCTGCCTGCGACCGCGCGGCGCGTCTGGGCGCGCTTCCTGCGGCGATTCGCGCCAGCCGCTGCATCACGACTTCCGACGATTCGCACCAGTGGCGCAGCAAGCGCCGTGGCAGCTGCTTTTGCAGCGCCTGGCCGAAAAGGGCAGGCATGTCGGCCGCCGGCAGCAGAAGGAAGTCCATGGGCTGGTAGAGGGCCCGCATGCGCGCGACCAGCACGTGCTGCACTTCACCTGTGGCGCGGCTGCGCTCAAGCCGCCAGTGCGCATCATCGATGGGCCACATCAGGCGCACCCGCACGCGCGTGTCCCAGAACGTGAGCACGTTGTTGCGCACATCGAAGCCGGCGGGCCACCCGGCAGCCACCACCGCTGCGCACAGGGCCTGCCCGAACACCGACGTGTGCTCCCGCATCTGCTGCGGGCTGCCCAGGCTGCGGCGGTGGGCCTCGCGGGCGCCGGCATGCTCCAGGGGCAGGGACAGCTGCTGAGGAGAGCGCCTTCTGCGAGGCTCGCACACCTCGCGCACAGTTGGCGCCGCTTCCTGTTCCAGTCGCGCCGCCAGCGCACGCCAAGTCGCATCGTCGATGATGCGCGGCACCGTCCCAACGATCCGGGTGGGTGTGGTCTGGATCACCCGGGCCCGCGTGCCGGTGGCGCCCCAGGTGAAGTTGCCGATGAGCGCTTCGTGCCGCAGCAGGATTCGGATGCTGCGCGGCGTGACCGCCTTGCCTTTGGCCGTGCGCCATCCTTCGGAGCGCACGAGGGCGGCGACCTCTTCCAGCTGCAGGCCAGCGAGGTACGCCTCGCAAATGCGCCGCACCAACGCCACCTCCGCCTCCGGCGCCAGCACCCAAGCGATGCGATCGGTCAGCGCCACCTTGCGCTCGCCGTGCACCAGGAGCTTGCGCCGCTGGCCGTCGGCGGAGACCGAACAGCGCCGGTAGCCCAGGGGCGGCAGGGCACCCATGTGAAATCCCATCGAGAGCACACGCTGCTGGCCAGCGTGCGCCTTGGCGGCAAGCTCGCGGCTGTACTCGGCCGCCATGACGCGCTTCATGCTCTTGAGCAGCACATTGGCCGAGGTGAGGGTGTTGGCGAACGCCTCGCCGACGTAGCTCACCTGCACGCCATGCAGGCGGCAGTGGTACTCGTAGTACGCCGAGGCATCGGCATCCTGGAAGCGCCCCCAGCGGCTGACGTCGTAGACCAGGATCTCGCTAAAAGGCGCTCCCTGCGCGACATCGCTCAGGAGCTGCTTGAGCCCTGGCCGGTTGGAGAGCGCCAGGCCGCTTCGGCCTTCATCTTCGTAGCTGCGCACCACCTCCAGACCTTGGCGGGCCGCGAACGCGGCGATGGCCTCCTTCTGGGTTAGGGGAGACAGATCCTGCCGGTCGGTGGACATACGGATGTACTGCGCAGCGCATCGCATCGGTGCAGCCATGGGACTTCTCCTGCAAGGGATTAGGGGGCGAACAGGGTCGCACCTGCAGCCCTCCACGGCAACGCTCACGCAGATCCTTGGAAGCCAAGGCTGCACAGAGCGGAGCGCCGCATCGACCGCGCGCCGCCCCCCCCCCGCCGCGTGAATTTGGTGTGCCGCACATGCGCTACGGCATTCGAGAGGCGCGTATCGCATGAGGTCGTCCCGGGATCGAAAAACGGACACTTTGAACTGACACTTCGTACCAGTTAGATTTACATGAGACGCTCCGGCGTCGTAGGTGGCTCCTTGGACAACAAAGGCGTGGGCGAGGCACAGCGCGGGAGATCGCGCGGCGTCTTGCGCTCTGATCATGTAAATCTAAGTTGATCTGTACGCCGAGGCGCACGTAAACTCCCTCTCATGTCCGAAGCCCTCGCCGCTACCAGCCCGCGCTTTGCGATCTTTCGCGCCTGGGTTGGCGCGCAGCAGGCCAGGGCAGCTGTCTCCGGCAAGCGCCGGGACCAGTTCTCCGAGGACACCGCCCGCATCTACGCCTCGCTATGGCGGGGATGGCTGCAATGGCTCGCCGAACGCGGGCGGGAGTGGACCGAGGCCAATGCCGCCGACATCGCCGCCTTCCTCGATGGCCCGGCACCCGCACCGGAAGAACGCCGCACCCGTGCGCCCATCCAGCCGAAGAAGATGGCCAAGTACACGCAGCAGCGCTACTGGCGCGTGCTGCAGGCCGTCTACGCGCACGCGGTCGTCAACGGCCTGCTGTCCGCCTCCCCGTGCACCGGCGTCGCCGACAAGCCGCGCATGACCGCCCGCGCGCAGACGCGGCAGCTGCTGCCGCCGGGTGTGATCGGGCTGCTGCGCGATCCCATGGAGCTGGAGCGCTTCGTTCCGCTGGAGCACCAGGGCCAGTGGTGGGTCTTGCGCGACCGCGCGGCAGTGGCCTTGGCTGCGCACTGCGGCCTCTCGGCGGCGGAACTGATTGCCCTGCGCGGCGCCGATCTGCGCGTCGGCCGCCAGATGCTCACCACGCGCAGCCCGCAGCTGCGCGGCCTGGAAAGCCAGCCCGCCTGGGTCGACCTGCCCGCGCGCAACGGACGCCCCGCCCGCAGCCTGCGGCTGCCGGAAGTCTGCATGTCGGTGCTGGAAGCGTGGCTGGCGCGCCGCGCCGAAGTGCTGCAGGCACAGGCCCGCGACTTTGCGGCGCAGGGGCACAAGGCAGCCGCACCGACGCCGGCCAATGCCCCCTTGCTGCTGTCACGGGAAGCGCCGACGGGCCGGCCCCTGCCTGCGGTGGACGCACCAACGCTGTACTACGGCTTTCGCAAGTGCCTGGTCGCAGCCATGACGGAGGCCGGCCATGATCTCGAAGCCGGCTACGTCGCCCGGGGTCCGTCCATCCTACGCAACTCGGTGATCGCCCACTGGGCGGCAACGGTCGGGCCCGAAAGCGCGGCGCAACTGGCCGGGCTCAAACCTGCTTCGTTACGGGCAGCGGCGGGCGCCGGCGCATCGAAGCCGTCCAGGAAATCGCGTCAGCCCACTCACGAGCTCTCGCCGTCCGACTGAGGGCCAGGGTAGGCGAGGACCGACTGGTCACTGCTGGCAGTGGGGTTGCCCCGGCGAGCCTGCGTGTTCCCAGGCCATGCGCAGGATCTCGCGCGTCGCCGCCACCCGCTCCGACAAGGTGCGCGGCTGCGGCCACTCGCGCAAGTCCAGCAGGTCCACCATGGCCTCCAGCAGGCCTTCGTGTTCCGGCTGCGGCCGCACCAGCGCGACGTACAGCTGCGGGTGCACCTGCCGCAGCTTCAGCTTCAGCAGATGTCGTCCGTAGACGGTACCGCGCAACCAGTGCGGCGCGGCGGCCGTCAGGGCAGGGTGCTGCCGGAAATCGGCAGCGCGAAATCGGCAAGCATTCAGCTCGGACATGCAGGACCTCCTCGGCGCATGGTTGCCTCCAGCCTTGCACGGAAATGAGCCCTGTCAAGGTACGAACAGTGCGATCAGGCGTCAGATCTCCTGCAGCAGCCGCACAAGCGTGCGCCACGCGGGTGGCGAGCCGCAGGCGGCCAGCTGCTGCAAGGCGGCCAGCAGCCGCTCCAGTTGCACCAGGCGTTCCCGCAGCGCCTGCTGGTACTCGCGGTCACAGATCTCGTCCACCGAAGCAAGCAGCATGTCGCGCGGTCGCGCTCCTCTTGATCGCGGAACTGCTCGCGGACGGCAGCGGCGGCATCTCATTGCTACGCTCTCGCCTCAGGACAGCGGCGGCACCGCTGCCAGGAAACCCACCTGCAGCCGCGCCCGCGTCTGCCGCGCCGCGTCTTCGCTCAAGGCAGCGCCGCCCACCTGAGGCGCATCCGTCGGGCTGGGCTCGCTCCCGCCGCTCGCTGTCGACAGCGGCTGCAGCATGCCGGCGGCCCGGACCGTTGCCAGGGACCGCGCCAGCCGCGCCTGCGCCAGCAGCTCACGTCCACGCAGCGTTGCGGGCATGGCCGCCAGCCAGCCATAGAGCTCCTGCATGTGCTCGTCCACGGACACGCGGATCTGCAGGCGCGCGACCCGACGGCCGTGGGCCTGGCCTTCACGAGCAGCACGCCTTTCAGCCGCCATGGCGCTCGCCCAGGAGCACTTCGCCACAGGCGTGGAAGCCCCGCACGTTTGAGAAGATCGGGTCCTCGTCGATCTCCAGGGCGGGCTCCAACTCCGGCATGGTGCGTGCCAGGTAGGCGCGGTACAGGCCGGCGCCCCCGCCCGTGAGCAGCACCCGCCGTACCGCATCCAGCGGCCCGGTGGATTCGAGCATAGCCTTGAGCGACTCCTGCAACACGGCCTCCACGGCAGGCCAGTACGGCTGCAGCGGCCACTCGCGCGCGCCCACGCGCAAGCTGGCAGCACCGCTGCGCAGTGCGCGGTCGATCGCCTCCACCACCTCGTACTGGTGGCGCCAGCGCGCATCGATGCAGTCGGCCACCGCATACGCGCACTGCAGCATCGCCTTGGGATAGGCGCCCGAGCGTTTCCAGTTGGGCTGCTGGCCATGCGCCATGAACCAATCCAGCGTTCCGCCGCCGGGGTCGACCACCAGCGTCCACCCTTCCAGGTTGCTGCGCACGGCGCCGAAGTGACACAACGCCCCGTGCGGCTGCACCATCACGTGCACGCGCTGCACCGTCACCCGCCGCGAAACGCCGGCTTCATCGCCCACCACGTGCGTGTCACGCATGCGCTGCGCCAGACGTGCAGCGTGCCGGGCGTAGTTGTTCAGGGGCAGGCCGAGCACCAGCAGCTCGATGACGAAATCTTCTGTCGCGCCGGCGTGCTGCGCCATGTAGTGCAAGGCACCGAGCGTGAGCGCGTGGTACTTGTCGCTCGCGCAGTAGTCCGGATCGACGGGGCGGGGCTCGCTGCCGCTGGTGTGAAACACCGCCGCCGGTCCCACCGCGTACCTCACCCCGCCCACGGACACCGCACAGGCGTCAGCGACAGCACTGCCACCTGCAGCCGCAAGCGCGACGCCGGCGAGCTGCGGTGCCAGCGCCGGAAACAGCCCCACGTCGATGACGTTGCTGTCTCCCACCCGCTTGCGGCCCCTGGTGTACTTCACGTTGAAGTAACCCACGTCCACTGCCCGCACGCCCACGGCCGTCACGTCGTCATTGCGCTTCATGTCTGCTCCCCGCACGCACCTGCGTGCTCGCGGCGCAGTGTCCGCACTGGGGCGTGCCGGAGCAAAAGGGCAGGGCCAGTTGGTGGCGCCCGTGCGCCTGCTGTGTGACAGGCACCCGCGCAGCGAGCTCGCCGGCCTGCTTCCGAGGGAGCAATGGCACCCAGGTCACTGCGGCGCGCTAACTGCGTGCCAGCTGTGGCAGCTCGCAACGCAACAGAGGCGTTCTCGCACTGCTCTGGACGGCGTACGCGCGATGCCCCCTGTGCGGGCCGCTTTCAACACCTGATCCCACACAGAGGAACCCCCCAGGTCTGGTGCCAGGCGGCCACCCGGGCGATTTCCGTTCCTGAACCACCCCTGAACCGGATGTGGAGACCCCGCGCGCTTGACCCCCGGCCGCGCCTTTGCGACAGTGCCCGTGCGTTCTTCCTTGCGAGGAACACGAAGGCCAAAAGCCTTCCGAGCTGGCCCCCAGCGTGGGCACTCCATCACCAAGACCACCGCGTCCTTGCCGCCGGCTGTAGCCAGTCGGAAGTGGTACCCCTCCCGGGTGCCCGCAAGCAATCTCTCCCGGCCTGTTCAGGCTTGCCGCCAGCCGCTTTCGCTACGGAAAGCCGCCGCGTGTGCGCGTCTTCGGACGCATCTGGCAAATCTTTTCCGTTCCCTCGTGCGTCGCCTCTGCGCGCGCCCCCCGGCCTGGTTGCCGGATGCCGCAAGGCATTACGGTGCAGCAGCCGCGACGCACTGGGCGGGCTTCCCGAAGTAGGAGCCCGAAAAGGAGCTGGATGAGGAGCGCGACAAGCGCTCCAGGGTTGGCCGCCCACAACAAAGGCCCCGCCGGACCACCGGCGGCACCCCCTGGGATGTCCTTTCGGCATCCCGGAGGCCCTCCGCCAGGAGGGCGGTCACGCGGCGGCTTCGGCCGTGCGGCAGGAGAGATTGCTTACGTCGCCTTTTGTACTTCGATGCACGCCCACCACCACCCGTAGCCATCGCGCGCCGTCCCGAGTGCTGCGCACGCACGCTTTCTTTCATCGAGGAGATTCCATGCAAGTACTCGCTGTGGCGCGCAGCGCCGTCGCCGACTCCGCCCGGGCGCAGGTGAGCGCCGCTCGCGGGCAGGGCAGCCATCGCGCTCTCTTCGAGCAGGCCTGCGACCGCCACCGCGGCAACCCGCAGGCGCAGTTTTCCGCCTACTTGGCCGAAGCGGTGCTGCCCGCGGCCACCGGTCGGCGCCGGCATGTGAGCGACAAGACACGCACCGACTATGGCGACACGCTCAAAGCCGTGCCGCGCCTGCTGCGCCGGTTGCGGCGTCCACTGCAAAACGCCAGCGAGTTCGGCCGCTCGCACGTGGTGGCGCTGGTACGCCACTGGGAGCAGCAGGGACACGCCGAAGCCACCGTCCAGTGGAGGGTGAGCCTGCTGCGGCGCTTTTTCACCCTCATCGGAAAGCCGGAAGTGCTGCCCGCGGGCGCCGCCTGGCACGCCATCCTGCAGGCCCAGGGCATCACCACCGGCACGCGGCGGCGCTGCCAGGTCGCCATCGAGCCCAAGGGCTGGAGCGATCGCGGCATCGATGCACCGGCGCTGCTGGACGCCATTCGCCTGCACCACCCCGTCGTGGCCAGCCAGCTGGACCTGAGCCTGTGGTTCGGGCTGCGCAAGAACGAAGCGCTGCAGATCCGCCCCCGCGAAGCCGACCGCGGGGGGCAGCTGCTCGTCATCGCCGGTACCAAGGGAGGCAAGCCCCGGGCCGTGGACTTCAGCGCCGATGCCGCAATCGCCCGGCAGCAGCGACATGTCCTGGATCGCGCCAAGCAGTGCGCGGCCGACCATCCGCGGGGCATCCTGGCGCTCCCAGGCCTCACCCTAAAGCAGTCCCGCGACCACGTGAACTACGTGCTGCGCAAGTTCGGGATCACTCGCAAGGGCCTGGGCGTGACCCAGCACGGCCTGCGCCACCAGTTCGGATGCGACTTCTACGCGCAGGTTTCAGGGCTGCCCGCTCCGGTGCTCGCCGCCGCACCGGCGGCCGCCTACCGCCGCGATCCAGATGCCCTGCTTGCCGCGCGCCGCCTTCTCAGCCGCCAACTGGGCCATGAACGCACCAGCATCACTGCCGCGTATACGGGCTCGGTCACCCACCTGCAGCGCGCAGCGCAGGCGCGCGTGCGCGACTGGCGTGATGCCATTTCAAGCGAGGGTGCCCAGTGGAAGGAGCGGGGGGTACGCCAAGCCTGGGTCGGCGCGCTGTCACCAGTGCTCGGCGAACCCGTGCACCTGTTCCTGCGCATGGCACACGGTGCTTGCGACCAGCCGGCATTGCTCGAGGAGATCACGCGCCTGGCCGCACGCCTGGCTGCCGCCACGGGTTGCTGCGTGATTCCGCTGCGCGTGCAAACCACAGAAGAGGCGCCGGAACACGCCGTTCAGCTGCTTCCCTAGAGCGGCAGGACACCCTGCTGCTTCGAACGGCGGTCGCGAAGAGCAGGTGATCACCGAACTCACCTTTATCAGACGCGTTTCAAGCGGCTGGAGTTGGGCATCACCCAGCCGCCTTGGACCCGCAAGCGAACGATGCCAATCGAATGCAGTTCGACATGTAAGCGGCAAGCGTGAGAACTGTCCGCACAAGCCAGTTCTGAACGCGCGCTGTAGCCACACGGTGCAAGCCCGCACTTGGACGGCCCAGCACCTTCTGCCGAGAGCCAGGCGCGACGCGCTTTCAGCATTACGTGAAAAGCGACATGTATAGCTCCACGCTGTACGGGGGTTAATTAAATCGGGTGTTCGCAATCCTCTCGGCTGGTTTCTGAACACCGCTGGCTCCCGTGCGGTGGGCCCCCTCGATGGTGTCCCCAGACCAGTCGAATCGCGCTGCCGTTGGCTGCCTCCAGTCCTTGGGAGCGGAACGCTTGACGCTTGGTGGCACTGGGTCCCCACCGGTGGCGATAACCCCGCCCGCGTCTTCCGCCCACCCCCACCCCATCTTGCGACGAACGGAGAAAAGCAGGAGATGCGAGCGCCGGGCGCCGGCTCGCCCAAACGCGATTCGATCGCGAGCCGCCGCGCCACATTCACTCCGGCCAAGGCAGACATTTTCCAGCGGACTCAAATTCCAAGGGTCAGTTCTGCCACCAAAGCAACCAATGCACCAACCACGCAGCTGATTGAATCAGCCAAGTACCACCGTTCTGAAGCGCAGGACAGAGCGACCAGCGGAGACTTCGGAGCTCATACGCTCACATCGCGTAAGAACGCGCCTACGAAGCAACAGGTGGGTAAAGAAGTTATGGGCAAGTTCCAGTATTTACGATCCGCGGCAACTTGTTGCATGCATGACGGTTTAGGGGACTCATGGACTTCGGGCGCCGAGGAGTGGCGTCTTCATCGGAGAGTAACGCATCCCGCCTTAGTCGTGAACGAACCCAGGAACTAGCAGCAAGCGAGATCGCGTGGCGCATCCGGATAACCTGCTCTCATCACTAAGGATAAGCCCTTGTCGACCTCAAAGCGGAGCGGAACGCCGGCGCAGGGAGCTGCGAAAGTGGTTGCGGTTGCACTGCTGCTCATGTTGCTGATGGTTTGGATTGCCGCTCCGCTGGGCCTCACCACACGTCCTGAATTGGAGCTTTTGCAAGCCATACGTACAACTGGCGTGACTGCAGGCACGAGCACGGCGAGCATCAGGTTACCTGCACATCGGATTTGCCTTCTCGCCTTCTACGTGTCACGGGACAAGCTTGAAGCCGCGTTGGGTCGGCGTCTCACCTTCAAAGAACGGCTGCATTGGACGTTTTACGGTACGGAGGCGGACAACATAAACCTCGTCGCAACGATCGCTGGCGGCGAACTCCAAACGTTGGCGAAGTTCCACCACTCCGACTTCCTCGGCGGGGACACATCGTTCCGCCAAGGCTGTGTAACTGGTTCGACTCTCGTCCTGCGGACGACGCCGGCCCCATACGGTCGGGCATACCAACTCACCATTGAGGACTAGCATGACCGACAGGCTGAACATGGGCCAGCTCTGGAATGCAGCACGGACGGGCGAAGCGCTCGCACGCGAGCGGGGAATTCCACCCGGTCAGCCGACCAACTCATTTACACATGCTTTTTTTTCGGCGTACATCACGAACCACTACAGCGAAAACGCCGCCCGGGTCTTGGGAGATTGGCGTGAGCGGGTTGGAGGTAACTCGGAACGGGATCGCAACGTCGACCTGTGGAACAACGGGCAGGGCCGGGAAGTCGGCCGGAACCTGCCGCTGAACACGCCGGTTGGGGCCATCGCAGACGCGGTGAAGCAGCGGATGGACAGCGGTGGATTGGTCATGAACAAGAACGATCCCCGAGTGGACCCGCAGAGCTTCCCACGTGATCTGCTTCCCGGAGGAATTTCCGGGTCAATGAACAACTGGGGGCTCTTCGATCCGATGGGCAACCCCGTAAGCGGCGACGTTAATGCTGCCTATAGTGCGGCGCGCAACTGGTCCCCACCGCAGGACCCTCTGGTGCTGGATTTGAATGGCAACGGCATTCAGACCGTGGGGCTCGACGGCGCCAGCTCCGTGCTCTTCGATCATGACGGGGACGGCGTTCGTACCGGAACCGGATGGATCGCTGGCGACGACGGAATCCTCGTACTGGACCGCAATGGTAATGGCGCGGTCGACTCTGGACGGGAGCTGTTCGGGGACAACACCCCGCTTCCCGACGGCTCCGTCGCCAGCAACGGTTTCGAGGCATTGGCGCAACACGATACGAACGGTGACGGTCAGATTGACGCACAAGACCCGACCTTTCACTCACTGCGCGTTTGGCAGGACTTGAACCAGAACGGCGTCAGTGAAGCGAATGAACTGAGGACCCTTGATGCGCTCGGTGTCAGAAGCATTGGCGTTCAGGCAATCAGCACGAACATTTGGCTGGGGAACGGTAACACGCAGGTTTACAGCGGCACTTTCACTCGCACCGACGGCACCTCTGGTCAGAGCGGGTCGGCGGAGCTGACCGGCAGTCTGCTGCTGGCCGCCAACCATTTTTACCGCGAGTTCACCGACGACCCCTTGGTGACCCCGACAGCCAGAGCGCTGCCGCAATCTGGGGGGAGCGGTTCAGTTCGGGATCTTCGGGAAGCGATGAGTCTCGGAACCAACGCTTCCCAGGAGCTGCAGACTGTCGTCGCCCAGTTTTCATCGGCCCAGGAACGCGACGTCCAGCGAGGCTTGCTGCCAACGCTGATACATGCATGGGCGAGCACCAGTTCAATGCCGCCTGGCATGGAGCGGTTCGGCGCGCCGAGCGGTTCTACAGGCCCAAACAGGAACCGGGCGGATGCAGTGGCGCAGTTCGCCAGCGCCTCTCCTGGGCTGTATGAGCAGATCACGACACTGGAGCGCTTCAACGGTGACGAGATCTTGGAGCAGCTGCTCGTCTTGCACAGCGGTTCGACGTGGGACCCGTATCTGCACCAGTGGGTCGGGTACAGCTACTACGTCGTCCAAATCAGTGGCGCCCAGCAGGCGTTCCTGGATGCAGCTTGGCGGTCGCTGGAGGAGTCGGTGTACGGCTCCCTCGTGATCCAAACCCGGCTGGCGGAGTATTGGGCTGCCGTCGACGTCCTCATTGACGGCGACAGCATCAGTTTCGATCTCACCGCTTTCGAGGCGTTGTTGAATGAAGCTCGCGCGGCGAACGAACGTGAGGCTACGTGGGATCTGTACGACCTCAACAAGTACGGGCATGACAGGCTGCTGGAAGTCGGCTTTGACGGAATGGAAACGCTGCGGGAGTGGATGGCTGGTCTTCCTGCCGGATCCACGCTTCGGTCCGAGCTTGCGGCTGGGGGGCTGATCCATGGGGCCGGCGTCGCCAGCGATGCAGCGGAGCTGTATCT
>JAESGR010000756.1_pt1 | contig 15672 bp, 15 predicted proteins | sample 9269771 | NCBI WGS metagenome assembly JAESGR01 (sample SAMN15739572, study PRJNA653492) | algae metagenome | isolation source: Chroococcus sp. CMT-3BRIN-NPC107 and co-occurring heterotrophs from well... | place: USA: Clark Mountains Wilderness, California | collected 2010-04-18
CGCGCCGCGCCTCGGGCAACCTGGCCTTCGGCACCGGCATCCACGGTTGCGCGGGGCAGATGATCGCGCGCCTCGAAGGCGAGGTCGTGCTCAGCGCGCTGGCCCGTCGCGTGAAGTCCTTCCAGCTCGAAGGCAAGCCCGTCATCCACTACAACAACTCGGTGCGCGGCTACACGAGCATGCCGGTGAGCATCACCGCGGCCTGAAACGCCCGTCCCTTCCACCATGCCGAAGATCACCTACGTCCAGCCGGACGGCGAGCGCTGCTCCATCCCCGTCGACCCCGGCGCCACCGTGATGCTCACGGCGGTGGCCAACGGCATCGCCGGCATCGTGGCGGAATGCGGCGGCTCCGCCATGTGCGCCACCTGCCACGTGTACCTGGACGAAGCGAGCCAGCCATTGGTACCGCCGGTGAGCGAGGTCGAGAACGAGATGCTGGACAGCGCGGCCAGTGGGCGGCGCGCCAACAGCCGCCTGAGCTGCCAGCTGGTGGTGCAGCCCGGCGTCGACGAGATCGTGGTGCACATTCCTTCGCACCAGGTCTGAAGTGACCGCAGGCGTGGTCATCGTCGGAGGCGGGCAGGGCGGCTTCCAGGTCGCGGCTTCGCTGCGCGAGGAGGGCTATGCCGGTCCCGTGACGATCGTGGCCGAGGAGGCGGATCCCCCGTACCAGCGGCCGCCGCTTTCCAAGGGCTTCCTCCTGGGCAAGACGCCGGCGGAGCAGCTCGCGCTGCGCCCGGCCGCGTTCTACGGCGAACGCGCCATCGAGCTGTTGCCGCAGACGCGCGTGCAGGCCATCGACCGGGCGGCACGACGCGTGCAGCTGTCCACGGGCGCCTGGCTCGCCTACGAGCACCTCGTGCTGGCGACCGGCGCGCGCGCGCGCATGCCGCGCATTCCCGGCGTGCAGTTGCAGGACGTGCTCGCCTTGCGCACGCAAGTGGACGCGCGGCAGCTGCTGCAGTCGCTCGGTCGCGCCCGCCGCGTGGTGATCGTCGGCGCCGGCTTCATCGGCCTCGAAGTGGCTGTGGTCGCGCGCGAACTCGGGCTGCACGTCGACGTGCTGGAGTTCGCCGACCGCGCGATGCTGCGCTCGGTATCGCCGGAGGTGGCGAATTACCTTTCCGACGCGCTGGCGCAGCGCGGCGTGCAGTTTCATTTCGGTACGGCGGCGGAGGCCTTCGAAGGCGACACCCAGGTGCGTCGCGTCGTCACCAACCGCGGCACCGCGTTCGATGCGGACCTGGTGGTGGTCGGGATGGGCGTCGAGCCGGAGGACGCACTCGCCCGTGACGCCGGCCTGGCGGTGGGCAACGGCATCGTCGTCGACGCGCAGCTGTGCACCGGCGATCCCGACATCTCCGCGATTGGCGACTGCGCGCGCTTTCCGGCGCGTTACTGCGACCAGCCGCTGCGGCTGGAGTCGGTGCAGAACGCCGTGGACCAGGCGCGCTGCGTCGCCGCGCGCATTGCCGGCAAGCCGGCCGCGTACGACAAGGTGCCCTGGTTCTGGAGCGACCAGGGACCCAACCGCCTGCAGATCGCCGGCGTGGCGCAGGCCGGCGACAGCGCCGTGATGCGCGGAACCCTGGCCGAGGGCAAGTTCTCGGTGCTGCGCTTTCGCGGCGGGCGCCTCACCGCTGTCGAATCCGTCAACAGCGCCGCCGACCACATGGCCGCGCGCAAGCTGCTGGCCGCCGGGGTGGCACTCACGCCCGAACAGGCAGCGGACGCCAGCGTCAAGCTGGCAAGCCTCGCGTCCTGAAACGAACACCCAAGGAGAGTCCCCGTGACACCCGAAGCAGGCAAGACCCTCATCGTCACTGGTGGTGCCAGCGGCATCGGCTACGCTTTCTGCGAGCACCTCGTCCAGCTGAAGCACCGCGTCGTCATCGCCGACCTGCGCGGCGCCGAGGAAGCGGCAGCGCGCCTGCGTGACGCAGGCGGCAAGGCCATCGGCGTGCAGGCGGACGTGGTGAGCGAGCGCGACGTGGCCGAGATGGCGCGGGCGGCGGAAGCGGAGTTTGGCGGCATCGACGGCCTGGTCAACAACGCCGGCCTGTTCACGACCCTGGCGCTGAAGCCCTTCGACCAGATCACCAACGCCGAGTGGATGCGCGTGATGGAGGTCAACACGCTCGGGCCCTTCAACTGCGCCAAGGCGGTGCTGCCCGCCCTGCGCCGCAGCGGCCGCGGCCGCCTGGTGAACATCGCTTCCACCGTGCCGATCAAGGGCCCGCCGAACATGGCGCACTACGTGGCGAGCAAGGGAGCGCTGATCGCGTTCACGCGCTCCCTGGCGCGCGAGCTCGCGAAGGACCGCATCACCGTCAACGCCATCGCGCCGGGCTTCACGCTCAGCGACGGCGTGCTGCAAACGGACCTGCAGAACCGCATCGGCGACAACGCCCGCACCACCGGCCGCTGCATCCAGCGCGACCAGCTGCCGGCGGACCTGGTCGGCGCGCTCGCCTACCTGGTGAGCGACGGTGCCGGCTTCGTGACGGGCCAGACCCTCGCCGTCGACGGCGGTGGGGTGTTCCTGTGATCCCCCGACAAATCATTCCAAAGGAGACAAGCATGCAAAGACGTTCGCTTCTGAAATCCGGCGCCGCCATCGCCCTGGGGGCACCCGCGCTGAGCGGCCTCGCGCAGCAGGCGGTGACGCTGAAGTTCCACACCTTCATGGCGCCGACCTCCAACGTCTGGCTGTATGTGCACAAGGCGTGGATGGACAAGGTGGAGAAGGACTCCAACGGCCGCATCAAGTTTGAGGCTTACCCCGCCATGCAGCTGGGCGGCAACCCGCCCAACCTGTACGACCAGGCGCGCGACGGCGTGGTCGACATCTCCTGGACGCTGCCGGGCCTGACGGGCGGGCGCTTCCCGCGCAGCGAAGTCTTCGAGCTGCCCTTCATGATGAAGGACGCGGAAGGGACCTCGCGCGCCGCCTGGGAGTTCTTCGCCACGCAGATGCGCGACGAGTTCAAGGAGACGCAGACGCTGGCCTTCCACACCCACGGGCGCGGCCTGCTGCACACCAAGACCAAGCAGATCCGCTCGGCCGCCGACCTGCGCGGCATGAAGGTGCGTGGCCCCACCCGCATGGCCACCAAGCTCCTCGGCCAGGCCGGTGCCACGCCCGTGGGCATGCCGCTGCCCTCCATCCCCGACGCGCTCAGCAAGGGCACGGTCGACGGCGTCGCGCTGCCCTGGGAGGTGATCACCTCGGTGAAGGTGCACGAGCTGTGCAAGTACCACAGCGAGTTCCCCGCCAGCAGCCCGGCCCTGTACACCTCGGTGTTCGTGATGTCGATGAACAAGGCGAAGTACGACTCCCTCGCGCCCGACCTGAAGAAGGTGATCGACGCGAACTCGGGCGCCGACGTGTCGGCCTGGATGGGCAAGGTGCAGCAGGACTACGACCCGGTCAGCCGCAAGCTGGTGGTCGATCGCGGCAACGTGGTCCACACCTTCAGTGCGGCCGAAACCGCCGAATTCGTGAAGCTCACCGGGCAGCTCGACGAGGAATGGGTCGCGGACATGAACAAGCGCGGCCACGACGGTGCCAAGCTGCTGGCAACGGCCAAGCAGCTGATCGCCAAGCACAGCAAGGCCTGAGGCCGCAGGGGCCTTCGAAGGGAGAACTTCCATGAACCGACATCCTTGCAGGCGCCTGTTGCTTGCGCTGGCCCTGGCCTCGACGGCGGCCGTGCTCGTCCCCGCGGCGGCGCAGCCGGCCAAGGCGGTGAAGCTGATCGTGCCGTTCCCGGCGGGAGGCACTGCCGACGTGCTGCCGCGCATCCTGGCCGAGAAGGTGCGCAATGCGTATCCGGCCGGCATCGTGGTGGAGAACCGCTCTGGCGCCGGCGGCAACATCGGCGCCGAATTCGTGGCGCGCGCGGATGCGGACGGCACGACCTTCCTCGCCTCGCCGCCGGGGCCGGTCGCGATCAACCACCACCTGTACAAGTCCCTCAGCTTCGATCCCACCAAGTGGGTGCCGGTGACCATCGTGGCGACGGTGCCCAACGTGCTGGCCGTCAGCAACAAGGTGCCGGCGAAGACGCTCGACGAATTCATCGCCTACCTGAAGGCGAATCCGGGCAAGGTGTCCTATGCCTCGCAGGGCAACGGCTCGACCTCGCACCTGACCGCCGCGATGTTCATGCAGCTGACCGGCACGCAGATGATCCACGTGCCTTACAAGGGCACGGCGCCGGCGCTGGTCGACCTGGTCGGCGGCAACGTCGACGTGTTCTTCGACAACATCAGTTCCTCGGCGCAGTTCCACACGGGCGGCAAGCTGCGCGTGCTGGCGGTGGCCGACGACAGGCGTTCGCCGGCGCTGCCGCAGGTGCCGACCTTCGCCGAAGCGAAGCTGCCGGCCATGAAGGCGGTCACCTTCTTCTCCGTCGTGGCGCCCCCGGGCACGCCGAAGGAAGCGGTCGACTACATGCAGAAGACCTTTGCCGAGGCGCTGGCTGCACCGGACGTGCGGCAGAAGTTCCTGGAGCAGGGCGCCGCGCCCGGCGGCATCACGCCGGAGCAGACCGGCCGCTTCATCCGCGAGGAATCGGAGCGCTGGAGCGCGGTGATCCGCAGCGCCAAGGTGACGGTGGAGTGACGATGCCCGAGCAGAAGATCCACTGGCAGGGGCCGGGGCTGACCCGCATCCCCTTCGACCTCTACACCGACACGCAGGCGGCGCAGCAGGAGCAGGAGCGCATCTTCCGCGGCGCCACCTGGAATTACCTGTGCCTGGACGCCGAACTGCCCGAGGCGGGGAGCTATCGCACCACCTTCGTCGGCGCGACCCCGGTGGTGGTGGTGAAGGACGATGACGGCGAGGTCTATGCCTTCGAAAACCGCTGCGCCCACCGCGGCGCCCTGATCGCGCTGGAGAAATCCGGCAAGGCCGACAGCTTCCAGTGCGTGTACCACGCCTGGAGCTACAGCCGGCAGGGCGACCTGACCGGCGTGGCGTTCGAAAAAGGCGTCAAGGGCAAGGGCGGCATGCCGGCGAGCTTCTGCAAGGAGGAACATGGTCCGCGCAAGCTGCGCATCGCGGTGTACTGCGGCCTCGTGTTCGGCAGCTTCAGCGACGACGTGCCCTCGATCGAGGAGTACCTGGGCGAGGAGATCTGCAGCCGCATCGAGCGCGTGCTGCACAAGCCGGTGCAGGTGATCGGGCGCTTCACCCAGGCGCTGCCGAACAACTGGAAGCTGTACGTGGAGAACGTCAAGGACAGCTACCACGCCAGCCTGCTGCACCTGTTCTTCACCACCTTCGAGCTCAATCGCCTGTCGCAGAAGGGCGGGGTGATCGTCGACGAGAGCGGCGGCCACCACGTGAGCTTCTCGATGATCGACCCGGCCGCGGCCGACGCGTCGTACAAGGAGCAGGGCCTGCGCTCGGACACGGACAACTACCGGCTGAAGGACCCCAGCGTGCTGGCCGGCTTCACCGAATACGACGATGGCGTCACGCTGCAGATCCTCTCGGTCTTTCCCGGCTTCGTGCTGCAGCAGATCCAGAACTGCCTGGCGGTGCGGCAGGTGCTCCCGAAGGGGCAGGACCGCACCGAGCTGAACTGGACCTACATCGGCTATGCCGACGACACACCGGAGCAGCGCACGGTGCGCCTGAAGCAGCTGAACCTGGTGGGGCCGGCGGGCTTCATCTCCATGGAAGACGGCGCGGTCGGCGGCTTCGTGCAGCGCGGCATCGCCGGGGCGCAGGGACTGGAGGCGATCGTGGAGATGGGCGGCGAGGACGCCGGCTCCAGCGAAGGCCGCGCCACCGAGACCTCGGTGCGCGGCTTCTGGAAGGCGTACCGCGCCCACATGGGAGCCTGAGCATGATCGACCTGCTCGCCCTGTGCGCCTTCAACGCCGCCTACGCGCAGGCGATCGACACCGATGCGCTGGAGCAGTGGCCGTCCTTCTTCGCGCCCGATTGCCGCTACCGCATCACGAACGTCGAAAACGAGCGGGAAGGCCTGCCCGCGGGCATCGTCTATGCCGACTCGCGGGCGATGCTGGAGGACCGCATCGCTGCACTGCGCGAGGCGAACATCTACGAGCGCCAGCGCTATCGCCACCTGCTGGGCATCCCGCTGCTGGAACACGCGGAGGAGCGCAGCGCGCGGGCGCGCACGCCCTTCATGGTGGCGCGCATCATGGCCACGGGCGAGACGGTGCTGTTCGCCACGGGCGAATACCGCGACCGCTTCGTGCTCGCCGAGGGCAAGCTGTTGCTGGCCGAGCGCGTCGCCGTGTGCGACAGCACCGTGACCGACACCCTGCTGGCCCTGCCGCTGTGAGCACCATGCCCCGCCGCATCGCGCTGTCCGTCGGCGACCCCAACGGCATCGGCCCCGAGATCGTGCTCAAGGCCTTGCGCGAGTTGCGCGACGAGAGCCGCCTGCGCATCACGGTGTTCGGCCCGCGCGCGGTGCTGGAGCGCGCTGCGGCGGCGACCGGCACCCAGGATGTGCTGGCTGCGATCGCGTTGCGTCCCGCCGGCGAATTGCCGGCGCCGTCCGCGCGCTTCGGCGAGGTCAACGCCGCTGGCGGCGCGAGTGCCGTCGCCTCCGCCAGTGCCGCGATCCAGGCCTGCCGCGCCGGCGAATTCGACGCCGTCGTTGCCGGGCCGCATCACGAGACCGCGATCCACCAGGCCGGCATTCCCTTCAGCGGCTATCCGTCCTTGGTGGCACGCGTGTGCGGCCAGCCGGAGGACAGCGTCTTCCTGCTGCTGGTGGGCGGCGGCCTGCGCATCGTGCACGTCACGCTGCACGAGAGCGTCGCCACGGCGCTTTCGCGGATCACGCCTGAGCTGGTCGTCGCCGCCACGCAGGCGGGCCTGCGCGGCTGCCGGATGCTGGGATTGGCGCAGCCGAAGGTGGCGCTGTTCGGCATCAATCCGCACGCGTCCGAAGGCACGCTGTTCGGCCCGGAAGATGCCGAGCACGTGGTGCCCGCGGCGCGTCGCCTGCAGGAAATGGGCGTCGACGTCACCGGCCCGCAGGGCGCGGACGTGCTGCTGGCCGACCGCAAGCACGACCTGTACGTGGCCATGCTGCACGACCAGGGCCACATCCCCGTGAAGATGCTGGCGCCGCAAGCGGCCAGCGCGATGTCGATCGGCGCCGACGTGCTGCTGGCCAGCACGGGCCACGGCAGCGCGATGGACATCGCCGGCACCGGTGCGGCCCGGCCGGATGCGCTGCTGCGCAGCCTGCGGCTGGTCGGCGGCATCGCCTGAACGGACCACCATGGCTTTCGACATCCGCATCGCCGGCAGCGAGGTCCGCTTTCCCTGCGAAGCCACGCAGACGATCCTGGATGCGGCGCTCAAGGCCGGCATCGCCATGCCGTACTCGTGCCGCAAGGGCGTGTGCGGCAATTGCGCCGGCGGCGTCGCGGGCGGTGAGGTGCAATGCCCCGCGAGTGAAGCCGCCGCCCCCAGCGAGCACCTGTATTGCCAGTGCCTGCCGCTCGGCGACCTCGAGATCGTGCCGCAGGCGTGGCACCGCTTCGATCCGGCGGCCCGCAAGACCTTCACGGCCAAGGTGTTCCGCAACACGCTGGCCGCGGCCGACGTGAGCCTGCTGCAGTTGCGGCTGCCGGCGGGGCAGCGCGCGAAGTTCCGCGCCGGCCAGTATCTGCAGGTGAGCCTGCCCGACGGCAGCCGCCGCTCGTACTCCATGGCCAACCCGCCGCACGAGAGCGACACCCTGCAGCTGCACATCCGCCACGTCCCCGGCGGGCAGTTCACGCAGATGGTTGCGCAGCTGAAGGCCGGCGACACGCTGCAGGTGGAGCTTCCCTTCGGCAGCTTCGAGCTGAAGGAAGCGTCCGAGGCGCCCATGTTGTGCGTGGTCGGCGGCACCGGCTTCGCGCCGGTGAAGTCGCTGCTGGACGACATGGCGAAGAAGGGCATCCGCCGCCCCGTGACGCTGTTGTGGGGCGGCCGCAATCGCGAGGGCATCTACCTGCCGGCGGCGGTGGAGCGCTGGAAGAAGCTGTGGCCGCAGTTCGTGTTCATTCCAGCCATCGAGGACGCGAGCGACGCGCAGGCGCTGGGCGGTTTCCATGGACGGGTGGACGATGCGCTGCGCGCGCACGCGCCCGCCTCGCTGGCGGGGCACGAGGTGTATTGCTGCGGCTCGCCGGTGATGGTGGCCGCCGTGCGCAAGGCGTGCGTTGACGAGCGTGGGCTGGATGCCCACCACTTCTTCAGCGACGTGTTCGTTCCGGGCCCGGCGGTGCAGTAGGCGCGCGTGCCCTAACGAATTCCCCTAAGGCCGTCTCCGCCGAACGGGGGAGGGACGCGCGCCGGCTGCTCATCACACTGGCACGCGCACCAGGAGGCGCCATGACGTCCACTCCCAAGTTCCGCAAGATCGTCGTCGCCATCCACGGCGTGGGCGACCAGAGCCACGCCGAGACCATCCGCGCGGTGGCCACCCAGTTCGGCGCGAAGCTCGACCCGCCACTGCCACTGATGCCCTTGGGTTACTTCAGCGTGGAGGGCACGGCGAAGGTGAAGGTCAGCGGCCTCGACCTGCCCGAATACAAGCCGGATGACAAGGATGCAGCCATGCTGGACCAGCTGGCGCAGATCGGGTTCGCCGAGGTGTACTGGGCGGACATCCCGCGTGTCGTGGTCAAGGCCGGCGACACCGTCGAGGAGACGAAGGCCTGGGCCAAGACCATCGTCAGCCGTTCCGAGGCTGTGTACCGGCCGCGGCACAAGGATGAAAAGCTGCTGCCCCACGATTTCGACCGCGCCGCCGGCGTGATCGAGGAAATGGTGGAGTCCGTCGAGGTGCTCGAGAACCTGTGCACCGTGGCCGACAAGATGGGGCTGTTCAAGTTCGACCTCGCGCCGCTGCTGCGCGATTACGTCAATGACGTGCAGGTCGTCACCGAATTCCCCGGCCAGCGGGAAAAGATCCTCGGCCGCTTCCACCAGGCGATGGCGGGCATCGTGCAGCAGTTCGGCGACGCACAGGGCATGCCCGAGATCTACATCGTCGCGCACAGCGAGGGCACGGTGGTCAGCTTCCTCGCGCTGCTGCAGGCGCTGACCGGCACGCGCGTCTCCGACCCCCAGCCGCACCCGGTGGATGGCGAAGCCGGCTTCGTCCCCATGGACTGGATCCGCCACGTGCGCGGCTACATGACCTTCGGCTCGCCGATCGACAAGCACCTGCTGCTGTGGGATCGCCTGTGGGATCCGTTCCGCGTCGCCGACGGCGAACCGTCGAAATTCACCAACCAGCCGAAGCAGCCGATCGACTGGCGCAACTACTACGACTTCGGCGACCCGGTCGGGTTCCAGCTCGACACCGCGCGCGCCTTCCTGCGCGAGTGCAAGTGCACGGCATTCGAATTCCCGGCCTCGCACGACATCGGCTTCACGCGCTATCCGCTGCCGGGCAAGGCGCACGTCGACTACTGGAAGGACGCCGATGTCTTTGGCCACTTCATCGACAACGTCGTGCTCCGGCCGGCGACCGTTACCCGCGCCTCCGCCGGCGAGGCTGCGGACCCCAAGCGGCCCGCCGATTCGGCCTGGGCGCGGACGGTCAGCTACGGACTGCCGTACCTGCTGGTGGCCATCTTGCACCTGCTGGCCATGTACCTGCTGTTCAAGGGCGTGAACACGTACATGCAGAACGATGGCATGGACATCTTCGAGATTGCGTTGCCGGTCACGCTGCTGGCCTTCCAGCTGCTGACGGTGACCGTCGCTTCGCGGATGCTGCGCCTGGTCAAGCTGCGATGGGACCGGCTCTCGCACGTGGCCACGCGCATCGCGCTCGTGCTGGCGTTCGGTGCTGCGGCCTGGCTGCTGGTGCGCTACGTGGAAGGCCTCCCCACGCTCCAGATCGTGATCGCCAGCGCCATCACCGTCTTCGCCGCCACGGGGCTGGTGCGTACGCGCCGCAGGATGGGACGGCGCATGCTGGTCTGGACCGGCATGGGCTTCGTGGTCCTGTTCTCGGTGCTGCACGTGTTCGGGGACCCCACGCACGGGCCGGCGTGGCCCCTCGTGCTGGCCATCGGCGCGTTCTGGTACCTGTGGTGGCTTGCCATCCTGCTGTTCGACCTGGCATTCATCTGGCACCGGTACATCCGGCACTCCGTGGCCCAGGACAAGCTGACCGCATGGAGGACGCAGGCGGTCTACGAATCGCACAAGGCCGCTTAACCGCGGCTGAAAGCCAAACGCCACCAGAAGGTGGCGTTTTTCTATTCAGGTCGCGGCGCTCAGATCACGATCTCTTCGGCGATGTCCGAAGCCTTCTCGGCACCGAGGCGCACGTTGGTGATGTGGCGCTGGGTCTCGACCGGCAGGATGGCCGTGTTCTGGCCGTCCCACTTGTTGCGGCCCTTGATGGACAGGTTGTAGTAGATCGACACGCCTTCGCGGATCTTCTCGGCGCGCTGCTCGGGGGTCAGCTTCAGGTGCTCGATCTTGTCGGCGGCCCACTCGGCGCCATGCTTCATGTTCACGGCGGCGGCGTACACGGCCTGCACCGGGTCGTTGGGGTTCTTCAGGCCCAGGCCACGCGCGGTGCGCGGCTCGAACTGCGCCAGGCCCAGGCTCTGCACGCCGTTCTTGCCCATGCCGGTGCGCGGGATCCAGGAGGTTTCGGCCCAGATGACGCCGTAGACGTCCTCGAAGCTCAGGCCGACTTCACCCAGCTTCGCGCGCTCGGCGGCGGCTTGCGCCAGCAGCAGGCGGGAGGCCTCGTCCAGGGTCTTCAGGTTCTCGCCGGCGTAGCGCACCGGGACCCACTTGATGCGGGCGCGCAGCGCCTCTTCGGAGGCGAACTGCACGGCGGCCTGGGCGGCAGGCGCAGCCATCGACACGCCGGGCGTGCCGGCGGCGGTCACGGCCTTCACGGCGGCGGCGGCGGTGGTGCTGGCGGCAGCGGCGGTCGTGCGCGCCACGGCAGCGGCAGCGGTCGTCGTCTTGGCAACGGCAGCGGCGGTGGCGCCTTGGCCGGTGAACGAGGTCACGGAAGGAACCATCTGGCTCGACAGGCCAGCGAACGCGCCCAGGGCGGCAACGATCGCGGCGGCGCGGAAGGTGGAAACTTTCGTGGTGGTCTGCATGTGTCCTCTGTGTTTGTCCTCCCGTGTAGGAGGCTACTGATAGACAGGTAGGACACGTCGAAGTTCGAAGCTCAGGCTGGCAATATTCGTCGCTTGGTGCCTCTGTGTCGGACAAATCCGGCATTGGGCGGACGTTCGGCTGACGCCGAGCACATGCGTGCCTCAGCGTTGGGTGTGGAGGGCCTGGGCTCCAGCTACGGGGTGATCACGTCCTGCAGAGGTGCGAATCGCTCGTCGCCAACTGCCTCCCGGATCCTGGGCGCCAGCGCCAGCAGGTCATCGAAGCACGTCGCTGCCTCGACGGCGAGGTTCAGGCGAAAACCGCGCAGCCCGAGGGATCCCGTCAGCCTGGCTGCGATGGGATAGGCAGCCGCATAACGCTCCTGGGGCGACGTGCCTGCGGTCGCTGCACGGGCAGAAGTGGCTTGTGCCGGCGCCGTCGCAGAGGCCCGTTCGTGCGTGATGAGCCCAAGCGCGAACAGCTGGTCGACGTCTTCGCGCGTGACGCCCGCCGGGGCCGTGGACTCCAGCAGTTCGCCGATGCTGCGCTTGCCATCCACCAGGATGAAGGCTGCGCGTTGCCGAGGCGTGAGTCGCACCGAGCGATCCTTCATCACCTGCAGGCCGGCGCTGGTCTTGGTCGGTTGCATGTTGCGTCTCCCTGCGCGCAGTGTCGCGCTGCAGCTCGACCGCAGGAAGAGGGATGCTCCCTAAGGGCGAGTGCGGGAGACGCTCAGCTCTTGTCGCCGTCCTTGCGCGCCGCGAAAGTCTGCTTCACGCGGCCACCGTCCTTCTTTTCGGCGGTGGCTTCTCCCTTGGGCGTGGCCTTCTTCCTGGCCGCGACCGTCGTCTTGCCGGCCGGCTTGTCCTTGGCCTTGGCGCGGGCGACGGAGGTCTTTGCCTTGTCCGCGTCCTTGTCCTTCTTCGCGACGACGCTCTTCTTCTCGGCGGCCGCAGCCTTGCGCGCCGGCCTGGCCTCGGCCTTCGCGACGGCGATGTCGTCGTCCCAGCCGTTCTGCGCCACCACCCAGCGGCGCATCTTCTGCACGTCGGCGATGCGGGTGCCGTTGCTCTCGGAGTCGAGCAGCACCATGATCAGGTTGTGGCCGGCCACCTTGGTCAGCATGGTCAGGCAACGGCCGGCCTCGATGATGTAGCCGGTCTTCTGCTGCTCGATGTCCCATCCGGCGCGCTCGTTGCGCACCAGCCGGTTGGAGTTGAGGTATTGCAGGTTGCGGCCGCCCAGGTTGGCCAGGTGCGACGAGGTGGTGGAGAAGTCGTTCAGCTTGGAATGCTTGGCCACTTCGCGCACGAGCTTGGCCAGGTCCGCCGCCGTGGAGCGGTTCTGGTTCGACAGGCCGGTCGGGTCGGCATAGCTGGTGTTCGTCATCCCGAGCTGCCGGGCGCGCGCGTTCATCGTGGCCACCATCTTCTGGAGCCCGCCGGGGTAGGTGCGGCCCAGGGCATGCGCGGCGCGGTTTTCGCTCGACATCAGGGCCAGGTGCAGCGCTTCCTCGCGGGTGAGCTGCGTGCCGACGCGCAGCCGCGAGCGGCTGTGGCGCTCGTTGTCCACGTCTTCCTCGGTGATCGTCAGCACCTCGTCCATCGGCAGCTTGGCCTCGGCCACCAGCAGGGCCGTCATGAGCTTGGTGAGCGATGCCATCGGCAGCACGGCGTTGTCGTTCTTCTGCATCAGCACCTGGCCCGTGTCGTGGTCCACCACGATCGCGGCGCTGGCGTTCAGGCGCAGCGGGTCCGGCGTGCGGTGCAGCCCGAAGGCGCGGCCGAAGGAAAGGGTCGGGCCCCCGGGAGATGCGGCGTTGGTGCCGCGGTCGGTCTCGGCTTCCTCGGCGGGCACGGTCTCCGTTCCGGGAGGCGCAGCGGGTGCCGGCGGTTCCGCGTCGGCCGCGGGGGCGGCCGGGGCCTGCGCCTGCGGCGCGGCAGCGACCGGCGTGCCTTGCGGCGCGTTAGCGCGCTGGTAGTAGGCGAGCGTGCCCAGGCCGCCGGCGGCGACCACCGCCGCGACCAGCACGGCGAGGCCGATGTCTTTTGCTTTCCTGGAGGCCATGTGCGTTTCCTTCCCCGGGAATCTAACCACCCCAGCACGGCGGCACAGGCAAGAAGGGACGAAGCTTGTGTAGTCCGCAGACGACGGGCTGCGCGGGCGGCGTTAACATCGATACACTCCCATGCACGGGTGCGCTCCCGTCCTTCAGAAATTCCTGCTACTTCCATCCTGCGGCTGATCCTGCTGCTCGCGATCAGCCACGCCAGCTTCGGCGGCGCCCGCCTCGCCATCTCCCTGCAAGCGCTGCAACTGCAAGCCTCTCCCTTCGAGGTCGGGCTGCTGATGAGCCTGATGATGTTGGTGCCGACCTTCGTGGCGGTGCCGATCGGCCGCTGGGTGGATCGCGCGGGCTACCGGCGCCCCGCCGCCATCTCGCTCGCTGGCGTGGTCGCGGGCCTGCTGCTCGCGGCGGCGCTGCCGACGCTGGCGGGCCTGGCGCTCACGAGCGTGGTCGTGGGCAGCGCCTTCATGATCGCGCACGTCGGCGTGAACAACGCCATCGGGCACCTGGCCGGCGCCGCAGGCCGCGCGCGCGCCTTCGGCCTGATGGCCGTGGGCTTTTCGCTGTCGGCGCTGGTCGGGCCGTTGCTGGCGGGTGTGGCGATCGACACCGTGGGCTATCGCTTCGCCTTCCTGCTGCTCGCCCTCCCGGCAGCGCTGGCGGGACTGCTGCTGCGCGACGCGCCGCCGCTGCCGCCCCGCGAAGAGGAGCAGGCGGTGGCCAGGAAGGGCGTGGCCGACTTGCTGCGCTTGTCGCGGCTGCGCGCCGTGCTGATCGTCAGCGCGATGATCAGCGCGGGCTGGGACCTCTTCACCTTCCTCGTGCCGCTGCACGGCGCCCGCAGCGGCTTGTCGGCCACTGCCATCGGCATCGTGGCGGGCGCGTTCGGCGTGGGCAGTGCCACGGTGCGCATGCTGCTGCCGTGGATCGCCCGCCGCGTCTCCGAATGGCGGCTGATCGCGGCGGCGCTGGTGCTCTCGGCCACCGGCTACCTGCTGTTTCCCTTCTGCACCACGGCGTCGACGATGGTGCCGCTGGCGTTTGCGCTTGGCCTCGTGCTTGGCTCCGGGCAGCCCACGGTGATGAGCCTGCTGCACGTTGCGGCGCCGCCGAACCGCACCGGCGAGGCCGTGGGCCTGCGCTCGGCGATGATCAGCCTGGGCCAGACGGTGCTGCCCCTGGGCTTCGGCGCGGTGGGCAGCGCGGTGGGCATGTTGCCCCTGTTCTGGGGTGTCGCGCTCGCCATGGGCGCGGGTGGCGCGTACGCCGCGACGCGGCGCAACGTCGAATGACCCGATTGCGCCTGGCCCGGTGGTGTGCCAGATTGGCCCCACCATCCCAGGAGACGGCATGCTTTTTCCAACGACGATCGTCGGCAGCTACCCCCAGCCCGAGTGGCTGATCGACCGCGCCAAGCTGGCCGGGCGCTTCCCGCCGCGGGTGCGCGCGCGCGAGCTGTGGCGCATTCCCGAGCCCCACCTCGCCGAGGCGCAGGACGATGCGACGCTGCTCGCGATCCGGGCGCAGGAGGATGCCGGGCTGGACATCGTCTCGGACGGCGAGATCCGCCGCGAAAGCTACTCCAACCGCTTCGCCACCGCGCTGGAAGGCGTGGACCTGGACAACCCGGGCACGGCGCTGGACCGCTCGGGGCATCCGAACCCCGTGCCGCGCATCGTCGGCCGCATCCGCCGCAAGCGTGGCGTGGAACTGGACGACCTGCGCTTCCTGCGCGCCAACACGACGCGGCAGATCAAGATCACCGTGCCCGGCCCCTTCACCATGCTGCAGCAGGCGCAGAACGACTTCTACGCCAGCGAGGAAGAAGCGGCGCTGGACTATGCCGTCGCGGTGAATGCGGAGATCAAGGACCTGTTCGCCGCGGGTGCCGACGTGGTGCAGATCGACGAACCCTACATGCAGGCACGGCCCGAAAAGGCGCGCCAGTACGGCCTGGCGGCGCTGAACCGGGCGCTGGAAGGCGTGCAGGGGACGACCTGCGTGCACATCTGCTTTGGCTATGCGGCCGTGATCCACGCGCGGCCGAGCGGCTATTCCTTCCTGCCGGAACTGGCGGGGTGCAGTTGCCACCAGGTCTCGATCGAGACCGCGCAGTCGCACCTGGACACCAAGGTGCTGCGCGAGCTGAACGGCAAGCAGGTGCTGGTGGGCTGCCTGGACCTGAGCGACATGCAGGTGGAGACGCCGGACGTGGTGGTCAAGCGCATCCACCGGGCGCTGGAGCACGTGAAGCCGGAGCAGGTGATCCTGGCCCCGGACTGCGGCATGAAGTACCTGCCGCGCGAGGTGGCCTACGGCAAGCTGCGGGCGATGGTGGAGGCGGCGAAGCAGTTGCGGGCTGAATTCGGCGGCTGATAGGCTGGAGGGTGCGCCGAGGTCGGTGAACGCAGAGGACGCAGAGGTTACGCAGAGGACGCAGAGAACAGCCAGAAAAGGAGGTGTT
>JAESGR010000757.1_pt1 | contig 15660 bp, 11 predicted proteins | sample 9269771 | NCBI WGS metagenome assembly JAESGR01 (sample SAMN15739572, study PRJNA653492) | algae metagenome | isolation source: Chroococcus sp. CMT-3BRIN-NPC107 and co-occurring heterotrophs from well... | place: USA: Clark Mountains Wilderness, California | collected 2010-04-18
GGTCCACCTTGTTCATGTAGACCACCAGCGCCGGCACGCCGACCTGACGGGCCAGCAGGATGTGCTCGCGGGTCTGGGGCATGGGGCCGTCGGCCGCCGACACCACCAGGATGGCGCCGTCCATCTGGGCAGCGCCCGTGATCATGTTCTTCACGTAGTCGGCGTGGCCGGGGCAGTCGACGTGGGCGTAGTGACGGTTGGCCGTCTCATACTCCACGTGCGCCGTGTTGATGGTGATCCCGCGCGCCTTCTCCTCGGGCGCAGCATCGATGTCCTCGTACTTCTTCGCCGTCGCCCCACCCGTCTTGGCCAAGGTCATGGTGATCGCCGCCGTCAGCGTCGTCTTGCCATGGTCCACGTGACCGATCGTGCCGATGTTGCAGTGCGGCTTGGTGCGTTCGAACTTTTCCTTGGCCATCGGGGGTCCTTCGGCGGGCGAGTCTACAGGGTTGAAGAAGTTGGAGCGGGTAGCCGGGATCGAACCGGCATCCTCAGCTTGGAAGGCTGCTGCACTACCATTGTGCTATACCCGCGGATCAGCGCGAGCGGCGTCTATAGGTCGGGGCGCGCCCTCTTGGAAGCGTGTTCGACGCCTGTCCGTCTTGAACCTGCCCAGGGCGTGGTGGGGGAAGCAGGACTCGAACCTGCGAAGGCGTACGCCAGCGGATTTACAGTCCGCCCCCTTTGCCGCTCGGGACATTCCCCCAGCGCCCAGGCAGGCCCTGAACGAAAAAGCCTCCGCCCGCGCTTCAAGGCCCTATAGACCGTCGACGCAGCCGGAGGCCGTGCAGGCCCCAAATCGGAAGGCGCCTTATAGTGACCTCGTTTCGTGAACGCAACGACCGCTCGAAGGGCCGAGGCGGCGCCCGGACCGGTCCCGAATCCCCATCCAGAGAGCGACGCGCCGCCGCCGGTGCAGAGGCTCGCGACGAGCCTCGCGGGCCCCGCCCGCCGCGCCGCAAGGAGGAGCCCGACGCCTGGGTCTGGGGCTGGCACGCGGTCGTCGCCGCCCTCGCCAACCCCCGCCGGACCCCGGCGCGTCTGCTGGTCACCCCCGACAAGCTGCGCCAGATCGAGGGCCGGCTCGGGACCCACGGCGCCCAACTGCGGCCCGAGCCCTTCGACGCACCGGACATCGCTCGCATGCTGCCGGCCGGCGCGGCGCACCAGGGGGTGGCGCTCAGGGCGCCCCCGCCCGAGCCGGTGGACCTGGACGACCTGGCCGAAGGCGGCGGGCTGCTGGTCATGCTGGATCAGATCACCGACCCGCAGAACATCGGCGCGGTGTTCCGTTCGGCCGCCGCCTTCGGGGCGCGCGGGCTGATCCTGCAGGACCGCAACGCGCCCCAGCTCGGCGGGGTGATCGCCAAGGCGTCCGCCGGAGCGGTCGACGCCCTGCCCCACGCCCGCGTCGTCAACCTGTCCCGCGCCCTGGAGGCGCTGGCGGAAGCCGGCTGGCGGGCGGTCGGACTGGACGGCTCGGCGCTCGACCTGCTCGCCGACGTGCTCGACGCCCGCCCCACGGTCCTGGTGTTCGGCTCGGAAGGGGAAGGCCTGCGCCGGCTCGTCGCCGAGCATTGCGACGCCCTCGCCCGCATTCCCATGCCCGGGGGCTTCGAGAGCCTGAACGTGTCGGCCGCCGCCGCGGTCGCGCTCTATGAGGCCGCGCGGGCGCAAGGCGCCGCAGGCCGCCGGAACGCCTGACGCGCGAAGCGTATTGCGGGCGGCCGCGCTCTGGTCTTTGGTTAACGACCGGCCCTCCGTTCGAGTGGAATTCGCCTATGGCCCACCGTCTTCGCGTCGCAGCCTTGCTCGGAGGCGCAGCGGCGCTGACCCTGGGCGCGGCCGCCTGCTCGCCTCGCAACGCGCATCCGGCCCCGGCGCCCGGCGCCGAGTACGAAGAATTCGCCGAGGGACCGGCGCCGATCCCTGATCTGCTCGGCGCCCCGGGCGAGGCCGGTCCGCTCCCTCCGGGGCCGCAGCCCTGGCCCGCACCTGAAGCCTTCGCAGAGGCGGAAGCGCCCGCCGTCCCGCCGGTGGAGGCGCCCGCCGATCCCGCGGAGCTCGCCGAAGCGCCCGCGCCGCAGCTCTACGCCGATCCGAACGCGCGCGCTGCGACCTCCGCGACGCCGCCTTACGCCAGCCAGAACGGCGTCGACGTGATCGGCACGCCCGCCCTGCCCCGCGACTACGCCCGCGCGGACATCGGCGCCGCGGCCGCGCCCGCCGCGCCGAACCGTTCCGCCGAGCGGGGGCCGGCGGCTCCGGCCGAGATCGCGTCCGCCGCGCCGGCGTCGAGCGCCGCTCGGGAACCGGCGGCCGTGGTCGCGGAAGCGGAGGCCGACGCCCGCGCCGCGCCACGCGTGATCGCCATGGCGCCGATCCCCAACCCCAGCGAAGGCGCCGGCTCTCCGAGAGCCGAGCCCGCCCCGGCGTCTACGCAAGGCTTGCTCGGCGGACCGGAGCCGCGACCGCAATCGTCCGCCGCCCCAGCGGCCCGGGCCCGTCCGACCCCGCCCGCCCCAACCCCTGCCGCGCGGCCGCCCGCCCCCCGCCCGCCCGCCCGGAGCGGGCCGCGCGCCCAGCGTTTGGCCGAGCTGAAACGTGACGCCGACCTGGACGCGGTCCGGATCAGCCTGGCCGCTCCCGTGGCCCGAGCGAGCCTGACGGGCGTCGAGGCGCTGAGGACCGGCCAGAGCGGCCCCGTCAGCCTGACGCTTCCCGCCGATCTGGGCCGCACGCTCCGGACCAGCGCCGAGGCGCGCAAGCTCACCAACGTGACGCCTGGCGCCACGGTCAGCGCGACGCTGCGGGGCGACGGCTACAAGGTCGAGCCTTCAGGCGCGATCGCCACCCCGCTGGAGGAAGGCCGCGCGCCCACGTTCACCTGGCGGGTCACGCCCGAAGGCGGTCGCCGCGGCGCCCTCGCGGCTGAGGTCACCACCCAACTGGGCCAGGGCGCCGCGCGGGAGACTCTGGCGCTCGGCGAGGTGCGCGCCCCGGCTGCGCCCGCGGCGGCTCGGGGCGGGCTTTCGAGCCGCGCGCAGTGGGCGCTTGCCGTCCTGCTCGCCGCGGTGGCGGGGCTGATCTGGTGGCTCGCCCGAGAAGCACGGGGGGACAAGCCGCGCCATCGCCATCAGAGCGATCGGTACGGCTCCATGCACCTGGGCGGTCACGGGCTCGCCGGAACGAACCGGGCCTGACGCCAGCGTCGAGCTTGCAGGCCGCGCCCGGCTGACGCACAGAGCGGCCCATGCTCGAAAACCTGTTCGGCGGCGACCTGGCCGGTCAGCTCTCCGCCCTCTTCCAAGTCCTGATGATCGACCTCGTGCTGGCGGGCGACAACGCCGTCGCCGTCGGTCTGGCCGCGGCCGGTCTGCCAGCCGATCAGCGCCGCAAGGTCATCCTTTGGGGCCTGGGCGCCGCCGTGGCCCTCCGAATCGCCTTCGCCCTGATCACCGTCCAGCTGCTGCAGATCGGCGGCGTGCTGATCGTGGGCGGCGGCCTGCTGCTGCTCTGGGTCTGCTGGCGGATGTGGCGCGACCTGCGGGCGGGCCACCACGAGGAGCAGGCTCAAGCCGAGGCCTCGCTGGAGGACGCGACGGGCGTGGACGTAAACGCCTCAGGATCGGCGGGCGGAGCCGTCGTTCCGGCCAAGCGCAAGACCTTCCGCCAGGCCTTCCTGCAGATCTTCATGGCCGACGTGTCCATGTCGCTGGACAACGTCCTGGCCGTGGCGGGCGCGGCGCGGGACCACCCCGAGATTCTGGTGTTCGGCCTCGTGCTCTCCATCATTCTGATGGGCGTGGCGGCGACCTGGATCGCCAAGCTGCTGCACAAGTATCCTTGGATCGGCTACGTCGGCCTGATCATCGTCCTGCTCGTCGCCGGCCGAATGATCTGGGAGGGACACCGCGACATGGTCGTGGAGTCCGGACGCACCGCAGCCTACAACGCCGCTCTACCCGCCTTCATGGACATATCGCCCGAGGAGGCGGCCGAGCACGCAAGTCACTGAGCCGATTAGGCTCAGTTCTTGCTGATGATGGCGTTCAGCGTGGCGGCGCGCCAGGCGGAGTCCTCGGAAAGGCGCCGGCACATGTCCCGGGCCCCGATCGGATAGGCGTCGCCGCCGGTCGCGATCTCTTGAGCCAGCTGGGCGACCGTCTCCAGGGCCCGCTCCAGGTCCGCCACGTGCTCACGGGCGAGCGATTGCGCCTCGTACTGCAAGCGGCGGATGCGGTCGCCCAGGGGCGCGTCGCCAGGAGCCGGCGGCGAGATCACGGTCAGGTGCGAAGCGTTCATCGGGACCAGTCTCCGGTTCATCAACTCTCTCCATGCAGATACGCGGCGAAGTCGAGGTTGTTCCGCTATCGAACAGAAGAGCGGCCTCCGTGGCCTGGGGAGCACAATAGGGGCCACAGACCAGCGCGAACCGGAACGCGCCGTTCATCTTTCTGTCAGGTCGCCTCCTCTCCCCCCCCGAAGCGTTCGGTCCACTCGGCGACTTGGGCGTCTTCGATCTTCCTGAACAGCACCTCCCCGGCGCGCACCACTGTTCCGGGCGTAAGGCGCTGCAGCTCCGCCGCCGCCGGTTCGCTCGGCCAGGCGAACGGCGGCTCCACGCCGATCGCCTCGCCCATTCTCAGCGCCGTGAGCGGCAGCACGGGCGCGCTGACCGCCGCGAACAGTCGGACCAGGTTAAGCCCCGTCCGCACGATCACCGCCGCACGCTCCGGGTCCGTCTTGATCGCCGTCCAGGGCGCCGCCTGCTGCAGGTACTCGTTCCCGAGCACCCAAAGCGCCCGCAGCGTCTGGCAGGAGCGCCGCAGCTCCAGCGCCGCCATCTGCTCGGTCAACTCCGCCAGCCGGGCGTCCACGTCGGCGTAGAGGGCCCGCTCCAGCTCGCCGGGCTCGCCGCCGGCGGGAACCTGCCCTTCGAACCGACTCTCGGCGAACTTGATGATCCGGTTGACGAAGTTGCCCAGCACGTCGGCCAGGTCCTTGTTCACTCCGGCCTGGAACTGCTCCCAGGTGAAAGCCGCGTCCGAGCTCTCCGGCGCGTTGGAGCACAGCCACCAGCGCCACACGTCCGCAGGCAGGATGTCGAGGGCGGAGTCCATGAACACGCCGCGCTTCTGCGAGGTGGAGAACTTGCCGCCGTACCAGGTCAGCCAGTTGAAGCTCTTGAGGAAGTCGACCGTCTTCCACGGCTCCTCGCTGCCCAGGATCGTCGCCGGGAAGCTGACGGTGTGGAAGGCGACGTTGTCCTTGCCCATCACCTGGACGTAGCGGACGTCCTCCGCCCCGGCGTCGAGCCGCCACCAGCGCCGCCAGTCCCGCAGCTCGCCCGCAGGCGCGGCGTCCGCCCACTCGGCGGTGGCCGCGATGTACTCGATGGGCGCGTCGAACCAGACGTAGAAGACCTTGTCCTCGAACCCCGGCCGCGGGAACCCGCCCCGGGTCACCGGCACGCCCCACGCGAGGTCGCGCGTGATGCCCCGGTCGATCAGCCCCTCGTCCAGGTGCTTGTAGGCTATGGACCGCGTCAGCGCCGGCCAGCCGGCCTTGCCGTCCACCCACGCCCGGATCCGCTCCTGCAGCCGGCTCTGCAGCAGGTAGAGATGCCGCGTCTCCCGGATCTCCAGGTTCCGCGACCCGGAGACGACCGAGTACGGCTCCTTCAGGTCCTTGGGGTCCAGCAGCGACCCGCAGTTGTCGCACTGATCGCCCCGCGCCCGCGGGAAGGCGCAGACCGGGCAGATCCCCTCCACATACCGGTCCGGCAGGAAGCGGCGGTCCTCGAGCGAGTAGATCATCTGGTCCACCCGCTCTTCGATCAGCCCGCGATCCTCCAGCACCTCGGCCAGGTGCTGCGTCAGGCGGTGATTTTGGGGCGAGGACGAGCGGCCGAACCAGTCCCAAGACAGGCCGAACGCCCGCCCGACGTCGTGCTGCAGCGTGTGCTGCTCGTCGCAATAGGTCGCCACGTCCTGCCCGGCCTCGGCGGCGGCCAACTCAGCGGGCGTGCCGTGCTCGTCGGTGGCGCAGATGTAGAGCACCTCCCCGCCCCGCGCCCGCTCGAAGCGGGCGTAGACGTCCGCGGGCAGCATGGAGCCCACCAGGTTGCCCAGGTGCTTGACGCCGTTGATGTACGGCAAGGCGGAGGTTATCAGGACGCGCGGCATGGCGGGCCTATAGATGGGCCCCGCCCGCTTCGAAAGCTCGCGCCGAGCGCCGACCGCCGCCGCCATTGAGGCCGGCCGGCGTTCACGGCATACATCGCCGCGAGGCCGGTTTAGCTCAGTTGGTAGAGCACCTGATTTGTAATCAGGGGGTCGCGGGTTCGATCCCTGCAACCGGCACCATGTCCCGCAACTTCGACCCGGGAGGTCAGGCGAGCTCCTTCAAGAGCTGCCTTGTCTTGCGGACCGCGTCAGCGATCTTGGCTTCGGCCCTGCGGCTGTCCCCGGCCTTGATGGCGGCCTCACACACTTCAAGCTCATCCTGGATGAGGCGCTTCAAGCGCATCACCACGTACTCCTGGTTCACTGGCAAACCCCGAACGAAGGCAACGCTGTCGAGCCATATAGGGCGGGTCGCCGGGTGATGGGCGGGGGGCGGCTCCGCTAGCGTGTCGCTTTCGCCTGACCTTCAGGGGTTCACCGGCCCGGAAGATCGAACCTGGGCGGCGGCAGCGCGATTCTGCGCTCGTCGACGGGCTGGGCCGCGAAGAAGCGCACCACGGCGTCGGCGATCCGAGGATCGGCCTCGAAGAGGTCATGACCACCGTTCTCCACGACGATGTGGGTCAGGTTCCGGAATCCGGCGACCGCCTCGACCTGTTCTTCCAGCGGCGTGCGAACGTCGAGGTCCCCGCTCAGAAGCAGCGTGGGCCGGGCGGTCTTGACCGGGGCGCGGAAGCGGTCGCCGAGGTCCACGCCGGGGATGCCGGCCGCCTGCAGCTGAGGCATGGGAAAACTCAGGCCCCAGCCCAGCACCGAGTTCGGCGCTTGTCGCCGGACGAGCGCCAATCGCTCGGCCGAAACCCCGGAGGCGAGGTCCATGGCTTCCGGCATGCCCAACATGACCGCGGGTCGGCTGAGCAGCTCCTGGTAGATGACCGGCGCGAGGGGCGCGTAGATCCCCGCGTCCAAGGCGGCGTAGGTCATCGGTAGTCGTGCGGCCGTGTTCGGATTTTTGAGCATCATGCCCGCGAGCGACTGGATCGGCATCGCCGCCACGCGGAACGCGACCGGCGGTCCGCCCTTGGGCGCGTGGCTGACGACCGCGGGCGCGGCGTCCAGCTTGGCGTGGACGCGACGCATGGTGGCCAGCAGGTCGGGATAGGCTTTTGCGGCCGTGGGATCGCGGGCGAGACGCTCGGCCCAGCGCCCGAGCGCCGCATCCGCCCGGGCCGGGAGCTTCACCGTCTGGTCCGGGCCTTCCGCCGAGGCGAGGACCACCCGGTCGATGTGCCGCTCGTCCTGCTTCAAGGCCTCCAAGGCGAGATGGGTCCCGTAGCTGATCCCCAGGAGGTTCAGCTTCTTGGCGCCGAGCGCGCGCCGAAGGTCCTGCAGGTCGGCCGCATTCTGCACGGTGTCGTATGCGGCGATGTCCACGCCCTTGCCGCGCCAGAACGACCAGCAGTGCCGCAGCGTCTCGGCGTAGTATCGCGTCGCGACCTCTTCATCGATCGGCCCGGCGCTATCCAGGGCTTTTGGCGCAACGCAGGGCGGGATGATGTTCGACGCGCCGACGCCGCGCTGGTCCAGGAGGATGACGTCGGACACCGTGCGCAGGGCCATGAACATCGGGAACCGCGATCCCCGGCCCGTCGCGATCCCTGAGCCGCCCGGACCGCCCGCGAGGTAGACGATCGGATGGCCGGGTCGCGGGTTGGTCGACTTGAACCGGACGAAGGTGAGCGGGATCATCCGGCCGCCTGACTGTCCCCGGGACTCCGGAACCTGCAGCACCCCCCGCTCGGCGGCCACGATCTCACCGCCAGGACCTTTGAACTCATGCGGCGTGACGGCGAGCTCAGCCGAAGCGGCCAAGGCGCCCGGGGCCCAGAGGCCGGTGATGGCGGCGAGAAGCCTAAGCGGAGTGCGGCGCATGCTTGGACCTGATGACGGGCGGACGAGCATCCGGGCTACGCCGGTCTGGAGCAGCCTCGACTCGGTGAACGGCGCGTCGCGGTCGGCGAACGGCGAGCGCGATCGAGGCGCTTGCGGCTAATCTCGGCGGATGAGGCGCAACCTTGCTCTTCTGGCTCTCGTCTTGGCGGGAGCGACTGCAGGCGCCGTCCACGCCGCGCGCGCCGGACCGCTGCGGGTCTGCGACGGCTCGGCCCCGAACGGTGCGGAGCCGACGTTCGACGACTCCTCTTGTCCCAGCGTCGGCGTAGTCGACCTTGATCCGCAGGGCCGCTACCTCTGGGTGCGGCAGTGGGTCGACCCGCCCCCGCCTCAGCCGATCAACCATCGGCCGCCAGTGCTTCGGCTCTCCGCCATGGCCGCCTCCGAGGTCTATTGGAACGGCAGGCTGATCGGCCGGAACGGCGAACCGGGCGCGACGCGAGAAGAAGAACGCCCAGGCCGGATCGACGCGAACTTCAACATCCCCGAGGCGCTTGTTCGCCCTGGTCCCAACCTGCTGGCTGTGCGGATGTCCGGTCATCGCGGCGGGCTGAGGGTCGGCCGGCCCGTGCACGCGTTCTTCGTCGCCCCCGGAGCCGACACCCGGCACGCCGAGCTTGCGCGGTACGCGCCGGCGCTGGTCTCGCTCGGCGTGCTGCTGGCGGCCGCTTTCTATTTCAGCGCGCTCTGGTGGTCGCAGCGTCGGGACCGGCCCTCGCTGCTGCTCGCGTCGGCGGCCCTGGCCGGCGCCGTGCAGCTGATCGCCGAAGTGATCCGTCCGCTGGGCGCCTACCCCTACCCGCTGCATCTCGTCCGAATGGCGGTCATCGTCTTGTCCGCGACCGTGTTCGGGCTGCTGCTGGCGTTCACTGCGGACCGTTTCGCCCCGGACCGACGACGCGGGGCGCTATGGGCGGCCGCCGCAGCCTGCGTCCTGGCCGTGGTGCTGACGCCGGGGTTCGACATCAAGGCCACGGTCGTGGTGCTGCTGTGCGCGGTCCTCGGAGCGGCCCTCGCGCTGGAAGGGCTGCGGGCCGGCCGGACGGGCGCGCGCGTGGCCCTGGCCGGCCTGGCTGCGTTCCCGCTCGGCGTCGCCGTCGGCGCGCCGCTGTTTCTGGACCTTACGTACCCGATAGCGCTCGCGACGCTGGTGATGCTGCTCTTCGCCAGCGAGGTGATCGCCCGACGGCGAGATCAGCACGAGCGGGAGGCGGCCCGGACCCGGGCCGCTCGGTTGGAGCTGGAGCTCCTGAAGCGCCATCTGAAGCGACTGGTCGTGAACGAGCGGGGCCGACGCCGGCTCGTCGACCTGGGCGACATCGTCATGGTCAAGGGCGCGGACGACTACGCCGACCTGCGCCTTTCGGACGGGACGAGTTGTCTGCACGACGAGAGCCTGACCTCGCTGGCGGCGCGCCTGCCCGCGCCGTTTCTGCGCGTCCACCGGAGCATCATCGTCAACTTGGACCAGGTTCAAGGAGTCCGACGCCGCAGCGGGGGCGGCCACGAGCTCGCGCTGGCGGGCGGGACCTTCGTTCCGATCGGGCGGTCCTACCTGAAAGCCGTACTCGGGGCCGTCGCCGGCTCGGAATAGGCAACGCCTCGGCTGTTCGCCGCCCCGGCGGCGTCGCTCGCCGAATGGAGCTTCTACGCCCGACCAACGCCGCGCGAGTTCCCCCCACATGAAGACTGGAGCTCGGATCCGGGGAGCGTTGCTCCTGGTCGCCGTGCTGGGCCTCTGCGCAGCCCAGCGGCCCGCCAAGAGCGAGGCCGAGCGCTGGAGCGAAGACGTCGCCTTCCTTGGCCGAGAGCTGCCGAAGCGTCACAAGAACGCCTTTCACCACACCTCCAAGGCGGCGTTCGACCGTTCGGTGGCCCACCTGCAGCAGCGCGTTCCCGCCCTGCATCCCGATGAGGTCATCGTCGGCATGCTGCAGATCACGGCCGCCGTCGGAGACGCCCACACTTACGTGCGCCTCCCTCCGGCGGCACCGCGGCTGCCGCTGCGGCTGTACTGGTTCGGCGATGAGCTGCGCATCATCGGGGCCGCCCCGGAGCACCGAGCAGCGCTCGGCGCGAGGGTCGTGGCGATCGGCGGCCATGACTTGCCTGAGGTGATGCGCCGGGTCCGGACGACGCTGGCTCAGGCCGAGAACGAGGGCTTCATCCTCGCCCAGAGCCCGGGCTATCTCCTGCGGCCGGAGATCCTCCACGGGCTCGGCGTGGTCACCGATCCTCGAGCCGTGTCCTTCACCATCGAAGATGAAAGCGGCCGTCGGACCTTCACGCTCGCGCCCGCCCCCTGGCCGCCGGCGCTGGTCCCGGCCGTGGAACCGGAACCTCTGTGGCGACGGCGGCCTGAAGAAGCGTTCTGGTTCACGCGCCTGGAGGACGGGACCGTCTACGTGGCCTTTCGGCGCTACGACGGTCTTGAGGCGCACGCGCGCAAGCTGTTCGCCTTCCTCGACGCCAATCGGGCGGAGCGCTTGGTGATCGACATGCGCCAGAACTCCGGCGGCGACTTCACCAAGGTTCGCGAACACCTGATCCCTGCAATCCGCGCGCGTCCGACGATCAATCGGCCGGGCACGCTGTATGTGGTCATCGGGCGGGGAACACTGTCGGCGGCCATGACGAACGCAGCCGACTTCAGGAAGCTGACCAACGCCGTCTTAGCGGGCGAGCCGACGGGGGAACGTCCGAACAGTTACCAGGAAGGCCGAGAGATGGTGCTGCCGAACTCTCGCCTGAGCGTCTCCTACTCGACGCGCTACTACGCCTTCGGCAGGCCTGGGGACGTCGCGGTGGAACCGGACCTCACCGCGCAGCTCACCTGGGCTGATTACAAGGCGGGCGGCGACGCCGTGCTCGACCTGATCGCCAGGCAACCGCCCGACCCCGGCTGACCGTAGATCTCAGGCGTTGTCCCGGGCGCCACGCGCCCCCCGAGCTCAGGCCGTCACCGCCTCCGTCAAACCGAGCTCGGCGATCATGGCTTCGCGCATCAGGAACTTCTGCACCTTGCCGGTCACGGTAAGAGGGAAATCGTCGACGAAGCGGATGTAGCGCGGGACCTTGTAGTGGGCGATGCTGCCCTGGCAGTAGGCGCGCATCTCCGCCTCTTCGGCCGCCTCCCCCGCCCGCAGCTTGATCCAGCAGCACAGCTCTTCGCCGTAGCGCGGGTCCGGCACCCCGAACACCTGCGCCGCCTCCACCTTGGGATGGCCGAAGAGGAACTCCTCGATCTCTCGGGGATAGACGTTCTCACCGCCGCGGATCACCAGGTCCTTGATGCGGCCGACGATCTTGCCGTCGCCCTCGGCGTCGATCACGGCGAGGTCGCCCGTGTGCATCCAGCCGTTCGCGTCCAGCACCTCCGCGGTCTTCGCCGCATCCTCCCAGTACCCCAACATGACGGAGTAGCCGCGCGTGCAGAGCTCGCCCTGGGTCCCGCGCGGCGTGATCCGGCCCTCGGCGTCGACCACCTTGACCTCGAGATGGGGCTGCACCCGCCCCAACGTGCCGACCCGCCGCTCCAGGCTGTCGGTGGTCGCGGATTGGAAGCTGACCGGGCTCGTCTCGGTCATGCCGTAGGCGATGGTCACCTCGCGCATGTTCATCTCCGCGATGGTGCGCCGCATCACCTCGATCGGGCAGGGCGATCCGGCCATGATGCCGGTCCGAAGGGAGGAGAGGTCAAAGGACGCGAACTCGGGCAACCCCATCTCGGCGATGAACATGGTTGGAACGCCGTAGAGCGCCGTGCACCGCTCCGCCTGGACGGCCTCCAGCGTGGCTCGTGGATCGAAGCCCTCGGCCGGATACACCATGGTCGCCCCGTGGGTGATGCAAGCCAGGTTGCCCATGACCATGCCGAAGCAGTGGTACAGCGGCACGGGGATGCAGACACGATCGGCCTCGGTCAGCCCGATCGCCTCGCCGACGAAATAGCCGTTGTTGAGGATGTTGTGGTGCGACAGCGTGGCGCCCTTGGGCGAGCCGGTGGTGCCGCTGGTGAACTGGATGTTGATGGGGTCGTCGAATTGGAGCCGCCCCGCGAGCACGGCCAGCCGCTCGCCCTCGGCCTCGCCGCCCAGGCCCTCGACGTCGTCGAAGCGATGGAAGCCCGGCTGGGCCTGGTCGCCGATCGCGATGACGATCTGCAGGTAGGGCAGGCGCTCGGACCGGAGCGCGCCGGGCGCCGCCGCGTCCAGCTCCGGCGCGAGCGTCCGCAGCATGCCGACGTAGTCGCTGCTCTTGTGGCGGACGGCGGTGACCAGCGCCTTGCACTGCACCTTGTTGAGGGTGAACTCGAGCTCCGAAAGCCGGTAGGCGGGATTGATGTTGACCAGGATCATCCCCGCCTTGGCGGTGGCGAACTGGGCGATGGTCCACTCAGCGCAGTTGGGCGCCCAGACCCCCACCCGGTCGCCGCGTTCGAGCCCGAGCGCCAGCAGGCCCGCGGCGAAGCCGTCGACCCGCTGCTTCAGCTCGGCGTAGGTGAGCCGCACGCCCTGCTGGCGCACCACCAGCGCCTCCCGGCCGCCCCATCGCGCCGCCGCCTTGTCGAAGGCGACGCCGATCGTCTCGCCGAGCAGCGGCTTGGAAGACACGCCGCTGACGTAGCTCAGCTCGGGAAGCATCGGCCTCGCTCCGCACTCTCCGCGTAAGCTTGGCACGGGCTCGGGCGGGGCTCAAATCCGGGTCGCCCGTCCCACCTGCCTTTAGTCGCGCGATCACAGGGTCGATCCCCGCCACCGCGTCAGGCCTTCTTGGACGGACGCCCCCTCGGCCCGGCTGGGTCGAGGGGGCGCCTCCCGATTAGAGAACGAAGTCGCTCGCCGTCAGGGTGTGCAGCCCCGAGAGCACGATCGTGGCCTCGATCCCGCTGTCGGCGTCGTTGTTCAGGTTGATGTAGGTGTCGCCGTTCTTCTGGGTGATCTGGATCTGCCCCGGCGTGGTGAACTTGCCGGAGATCAGGGTGAACGCCTGGTCGCCCGCAACCGTGAGGTTGGCGTCGATCAGCCGGAGGTCGATCTTGTCCCCCGACTGCCAGTCGGTGATCCGATCAGGCGCGGTCGGATTGATGTCCGAGGTGCGGTCGAACACGAACACGTCCGCGTCCGCGCCGCCGGTCAGGGTGTCTCGTCCGGCGCCGCCGCTCAGCCGGTCGGCCCCCGACCCGCCGACGAGGACGTCGTTGCCGTCCCGGCCGAGCAGGGAGTCGGCGCCGGCTCCACCGTCGATGGTGTCGTTTCCGCTCCGGCCGTCGAGCACGTTGGCCACGGCGTTGCCCGTGATGGTGTCGACCCCGTTGCCGCCGGTGGCGTTCTCGATCGTCACCCCGTTGGCGATGGTGTAGCCGCCGAAGATGCCGTCGGCGTAGGACATCCGCCCGCCGCCGCCTTCCTCGTACTTCAAGGTCGCGGCGCGCAGGTCGATCACCGTCTGCCTCACCCCGTCGTAGCGGATGGTGTCGGTGCCCGAGGCGTCCCAGATCGTCTGGTAGTAGGTGCCCCGCTCGTTCACGTCCTTGAGGACGTAGGTGTTGTTGCCTTTGCCGGTGTCTTCGTTGACGCCGTACTTGTCCTGGATGACCGCGATGTCGAGCGCGCCGAGCGTGCCCGCCCAGCCGTACGAGCTGCTGTCGTCAGGCTGGCCGTAGGGGCTCAGCGCCCATCCGTCGTTGTAGGACATGATGGTGAAGACCTGCTGGCTCAGGTTGAAGTCCCCAAAGCCGCCGCCAAGCCCGCCGGTGCCGCCGCCGCCGCCGCGCATCACGCTGGAGCCGCCGCCGTTGTCGTGCGGGTGCGCCAGGCCATGGGCGTGGCCGAACTCGTGCAGCAGGGTCTGGAAGAAGAACCCGCCCTGGGCCAGCGCGCCCTCGGTGTAGCGCTCGTCGAAGGCGTTGAACTCCATCTGGCCTTCGTTGGTCTCGCCGGGCGCCGACGCGCGTCCCAGGATCGAGGCCCCGGGGCCGGGCGTCAGCATGTTCGTGACGATCTTGAAGTAGGCCTCCTCGCGGGTGGCGACCTCCACGTAGACGACGTCCGCGACGCGCTCGTACTCCTTGAACGTGTTGCGGTAGGCGATCTTCTCGAACTCCTCCATGGTCCGCGCCTGGATGGTGGTCTCCAGGCCCGACTGGGTCGGATCTTCGGCCGTGAAGGTGTCGCCCGCCTTGGCGAAGTAGTAGGTGATGACGTTCTTGCCCGCGATGGGCTTCACGGTCCCCACGTTGCTGTGGTCGCCGCCGTCGGCCCCGCCGCCGCTCACGCCGCCGGGCGACTGAGCGAACTTGTTGGGCAGCGGGCCGGAGTTCCCATCCGGATTGTTCGAGGTGCCCGTCACGCGCACGCCGCCCCAATCGATGGAGTGCAGCGGGCTGTCGGTGTCGTACCGCGGGTTGACCGGCGGGCGCGGCTCGTCGGGCACGGCCGAGCGCACGAACAGGTCGTAGTCGCCGACCCCGTCGCCCTTCTCCCCGTTGGTCGCGTCCTGATCGAAGGAGCGGGCGTTGATGTAATAGGTCCCGGTGCTCAGGGCGGTGAACTTGGACTGCGCGTCCAGCCCCTGGGGCGTGTTGGGCCCGCCGCCGTCGGTCAACGCCAGCAGCTTGCCGGCGGAGTCGTAGATCTCGAAGAAGGAGTCGGCCAGCGGCACGCCCAGCTGCCCGTTCAGCGGAAGGCCGCCGACCTTGGCGTACATGCCGATTTCGATCGTCTGCCCCGCCGTCAGCTCGATCTTGTAGAAATCCTGGTCCTCGAGCCGGTCGATGGTGGCGGTGATCGTGGGGCCGTCGATCGTCAGGGTGGGATTGTTGCCGCCGATCGAGTCGCTCGCCACGTCCACCGTGTTGAGGATACCCGTGAACGGCGGAATGGGCGGCTTCAGATCGCCGACCCCGTCGGCCGGCATCAGAGACGTCGCGTATCCATAGGCGTTCGACCCGGCGAACGAGCCCCAGGCGCCGTTGTCGGCGCAGGCGTAGCACATGTAGTCAGCTCCCTCCTGGCCGGCGCGCGGGAGCGGTCATCGTCTCTCCCCCCAAAGCCGGCGATTGGCAGGCGTAACGAGATCGTCACGGTCCAGTTCCAACTCGGGACAGGCATGTAGAAAAAATTGTCCCCATGGAGGGGAACAAGAGCGTCACAGCGCCGAATTCGGGCCGGTTTAGGGCAGGCTTCGCCCAATTACGGCGGAAAGGCGGCCGACGAGCATCCCCGTCCGCCGCGACCGCCCCAGGCTCATCACCCTCGGGACGAGGGCGGCTCGGGTCGCACCTAGGCGACAAACCCAGCCCCCGCCGTGACCCCGCCGGCGATCTCCAGCTGCAGGTCGGCGACGCCGTCCCCGTTCACGTCCAGGCTGAGCAGGGTGTCGGCGCCCGACGCGCTCAGCACCGCCTGCCCCGCCTGACCGGTGAAGCCGCCGACGAACACGAACGCCTGGTCGCCGCCCGCGCCCACATCGGCGTCGATCCGGCTGAGGTCGATCACGTCGCCCTCTCCGGGCCGGA
>JAESGR010000758.1_pt1 | contig 15644 bp, 25 predicted proteins | sample 9269771 | NCBI WGS metagenome assembly JAESGR01 (sample SAMN15739572, study PRJNA653492) | algae metagenome | isolation source: Chroococcus sp. CMT-3BRIN-NPC107 and co-occurring heterotrophs from well... | place: USA: Clark Mountains Wilderness, California | collected 2010-04-18
TGTGGGCCGCCGTCGCGACGCTCGGCACGGCCGTGCTCCGCGCACTGCGGCGCCGCGGCTGGCCTTGGTGAGGCCACGCGGGCGCGCCGTGCTGCCTAACGTGGCGTTGCAGCAGACGGGCGAGCTAAGGTGCGCCTCGCTGCGCTCGGCGTGGTATGATTCGCCCGCAGCTGAACTTGTGCGTTGGGCGGACATAGGCGCGGTCGTCCGGCCGGCACGTGTTGGGGGTGACGCCGCGCGAGATCACGGGCGCCGCGCGCCCGAGCCGCACCGATCCGCACGCATCCTCGCGCCCGGCCACGCGCGCCCGAGCCCGCGCGCCGGACGGTCGGCGCGCCCGAGCCGGCGTCCGCGCGCCGCGCACTGCGCGCACCGGCCCACGCGCGCTGCGGGCTCGCGCCTGGTCTCCTCGCGGCGCTTGCCTCCGGTGCGCGGCCGCCCAACGTTCCGTTGCTGCTGACGGGTGGACCGGGCGAGCCGTGCCCGCCTGCTGGCACTCACGCCGGCGGACTGCGTCGCGCTCGGACGGCCCGCAGCAGAACGCGCCGCGTTCGGCAGCAACCAACCTCTGCCTCCATGTCACGCGCCACGCTCTACGTTTTCGTCGTCCTCACGTGGCTGGTTGGGTTGGCGTTCCTCGCCGGCTTAGGCTGGCTTCTGGACCACTGGGTGGCACCGGGACTTGTGAAGACGGGGCTCAACGCGGTGCTCGTAGGGCTCGCGATAACGCTCTTCGGCGTCACGCCGCGTGAGGCACTTCGTGCGCTGGGGAAGCGGCAGGAGAGGAGTGTCTCCGAGTCGCGAGCCGAATCGTAGGCGCGCATCCGCGCTCCTGCTGCCGAACGTGGCGTTGCAGCTGACGTGGGCTCGAGGGAAGCGGCGCTGCGCGCCGCATCTTGTAGGATGCCCACGCAGCTGAACTTGGGCGTTAGGTGGCGCGACGCACCACAAGAACGCACGGGAAGATTGGGTGATCTCCGCCGTGAAACGTGCGATGTCGCGCTGGACCCTCGCGTCAGGATTGAGTGCTGCGCGCCTGCACACATGCGCCGCGCACCAGTGCGCCACCAGGACAAGCGTCGCGACCGGCATCAGGTCGTGCGCTGGGCGCGGCTCCCAGCGCGAGCCGGCGTCCGAGTGGGGCGCGCCGGACGCGAGGTGGTGCGAGCCCGCGCGCTCCCTCCGTGCCGAAGCCGTGGGACGTCGAGTCGCCACCTAACGATGCGTTGCAGCCGACGTGGCCCGTCACGCACCATAGGTTCTCCGGCTCGGCGCCAGTGTGCGGCTCGGCTTCTGTGCGCGCGCTCAGCCGCGGCCACGCAGCTGAACTTGGGCGTTAGGTGGCGATATGCCACACGGTCATCCACACACATGCAGTCGCCGTGTTCGCAGACGCACCCATCGGGTTCATCCTCGTCCAGTTCCTGTTCTGGCTCGTGCCGCTGCTCCTTGGCGCCGCCGCGATCTACCTCGGGGTGCGCTTCGTGCGCGCCTTCGAGCGTCGCGGGGCGGGCCGCAGCGAGCTGACGGCGTTGCAGGAGCGCGTGGCGCGCCTGGAGGAGGAGTTGGGGCGTGCGATGAGCGACGTCGAGCGCCTGACCGAGGCGCAACGCTTCACGCAGCGCCTGCTGAGCGAGCGAGCAGAGACTCGCCCGCCCGCCACCTAACGATGCGTTGCAGCAGACGGGCGGGCTGCGGACTGGCCTCGGCTGCGCCTCGGCCTATGTTGGGTCCACCCGCAGCTGAACTTGGGCGTTAGATGTCCACCGACGTGATCGGAGGGTGAGTGTCTGAGCCCGAGGCCCTGATCCGCGCCGTCGACACACGCCTGTGTCCGCGCGTGGACCGCGACGCGCTCGCTCGGTACCTGGCGGCAGTTCCCGAGTCGGGCCGCCGCGCCGCGCTGCTGCAGTTCCTGATGCCCGCGGCGGACTTCATGGCCGCCCGGGAGGAACTCTTCGCGGCGATTACGGAAGCGGTCGGCGGTCCGGAGGCGATGGCGCGTCTCGGACTAGCGGATCACGCCGGAGTGCTCGCGCTCGCTCCGAGCGCGAGCGAGACGCCCGAGTTGCGGCGACTCCGGGAAGCGGTTGAGCCGCCGGACGGACGGAACCGGGCAGCCGCCCATGAGCGGGACATCTAACGTGGCGTTGCAGCAGACGGGCGAGCTAGTGTACGCCTCGGCTGCGCCTCGGCATAGGTAAACTCGCCCGCAGCTGAACTTGGGCGTTAGGCCGCTACCGCACGTCACATGAACGCCACGCCTCGACCGGGGCTGCTCGACGCAGCGCTCTACGCAGCAGTCGCCGTCGCGTATGGCACGTTCGTCGTCCTCGACAACCCGTTCTTCGCGCTCTTCCTCGTCGGTGGCGGTGCGCTCGTCGCCGCCGTCGCCGGGCTCGGGGTGCTCGCGCGCACCCTCCTGCGTCGTGACTGGGCGAGCACTCTCCTGCTCGCCGTCGCTGCCGCGGTGCCGCTCGCGGCGTACCACACGGCCTGGCCCGCCCGGCGCGCCTATCGCTACGTGGCCTTCGTCGTGGACCGGCCCGCTCTCGAGCGCGTCGTTCGCACCGCGACTGCCGCTCCCCACGTGCGCCGCATCTCCGCAGGTGACCGCTACTGGAAGTTCATCAACCACACTCCCGTCCGGGACCTCGGTGCCCCGACTCCGGTGGTCGGTGAGCCAGCCGGCCCCTCGGAGGCCCAGCCGGCGGCCGTGGCCCTGCGGCGCGAGGGCATCGCGCCCGCTTCGTACCGGGCTATCCGTGAGGGGCTGCTCGACGCGGGCTACCTGAGCGTGGAGGTCTGGCCGGACTACGTGCTGTTCGAGGAGGACGGGATGCTCGGCAAGGCGCACGGGGTGCTCTACGTCCGCCCTGGTCACGCTCCGCCGTCGCTCGGTCCGCCGCAACAGGCCGGGCGACCGCACCTCGCGGCGCTCCGACCGCTCGGCAACGGCTGGTTCACCTACTCCAGCATGTAGTCGTCCAGCGGCCTAACGTGGCGTTGCAGCTGACGTAGGAGCTGCGGAATCGCCTCGCCTTCGGCTCGGCTCTATGATGTTCCTACGCAGCTGAACTCTAGCGTTAGCCGGCTCTCATCCATCGCGCGTGCGCACCCTCTCCTTCTTCGATCCGAGCCTCCGGCGTCGGCTGCTGCTCGGCGGGCTACTCGCGTTGTGTGGTGCCGCCGGAGCGACGCCTTTCCTGCTACGGGCGGCGCTCGGTGGGCGCTTCCAGGGCGAGCCGGGGGCCGCCGTCGATCTGTTCGCGCGGGCCGGCGCGCTGGCCGCGGCAGCCGCGGTGGCGGCCTTCTGTGCCGCGGTCCTCGGCCCGCTGTGGCGCCGCCGCTGGTCCGCGAGCGTCTTGGCGGCGTGCTGTGTCTGGCCAGTCGCGGTGGCCACAACGGTCGAGCGGGGACCGCACTACTTGCCGCAACAGCCACTACCATGGGCGATCAGCGCGGCTATCGCCGTCGCGACCGGCGTCTACGTCGCAGTCCGGTACCCGAAGCTCGCGGCCGAGATGCGCGAACGCTACATCTGGGCGCGTGCCGCGCAGATGGCGCGCGCGCGTCGTCGTGCCGCCGGCTAACGTGGCGTTGCAGCTGACAAGCGGATTGCGGACTGCCTCGCTGCGCTCGGCTATCATTGCATCCGCTTGCAGCTGAACTTGGGCGTTAGGTGGCCCGGAATGTCGCGAACCCGATGAACACTCGAACGCTGACGCGGCTGTGTCTCGCGGCCTACGTCGCCGGGGCGGCGGCCGTCGTCTGGATCTCGCGCCAGCCGGAGACCTACTACTTCGCGACGGCCGCCGGGCGCGCGGCACGGGAGTGGGCTTGGCCGCCCGTGGCGTTTGTCTGCTTGCTCATGGCGATGGAGGCGCTGCTGGTCTGGGCGATCCTCGTGAGCCGCGGGGGCTGGCCGCTCTGGAAGCGCGCGCTCGGCGGCATCGCCGTACTGGTACCTTGGACGGCGCTGTCGGCCATCTTCATCATCCACGGCACCGGCTACTTCGGGTGGCACGTGCTGTGGCTGTGCGCCCTAGTCGCCGTACTGCTCCTCAGCGCCCTGGCGTCGCTGGGGTGGGCTGCGGCGGACCGGCTGCGGGGGGCGGCGCGCGGGTCGGGCTCCGACCGCGCCGGGGCGGCCACCTAACGTGGCGTTGCAGCTGACGTAGGAGCTGCGGTACGCCTCGGCTGCGCCTCGGCACTGTAGGATTCCTACGCAGCTGAACTTGGGCGTTAGATCGCCACAACCACTCTCTGAACGCACGCACCGATGACGGATTCGCGGAGCGCACGGCAGCAACTCACGTCGGGCGGCGTGCTGATCGGCGGTGGCGCCTTCGGCGCGGGCCTCGTGTTTCTCAAGGTCACCGCGGCTTCGGCGTGGGATACCTCGCGCCTGCTCGGCGCCGTGCAGCTCGCGAGCTACCTTGCGCTGCTCGCCTACGGGGTTGCGACGTTCCGGCGCGGACTGCGGCGCGTGCCGCCGGACGGCGATATCGCGCGTCCGGCGATCTAACGTGGCGCTGCAGCAGACGGGCGGGCTATGGTACGCCTCGGCTCCGCCTCGGCAGTTGTATGATCCGCCCGCAGCTGAGCTTGGGCGTTGGACAGCCGATCACCCATCATCACGGCGCACCCGCATGGCGCTCCGGAGTCTCGCCTGTCCGCTCGTCCTCGCCGCCGCCGTGGCCTGCGGCGGGCGCATGGAGTACACCGTCGACCGCACCTTCCTCTCACCCGACGGGGCCACGCGCGCCGTCCAGTACCACGCGATGGGTGGGGGCGCTGCCGGCGTCTGCACGCGCGGCGTCGCGGTCCTGCCAGCGTCCGCGCCCGTGCCGGCCGGCGACGCGCTGCGCCCCGAGCCGGGCGCCGCGCTGTTCACCGTCAGCTGTGCGAGCGAGGTCGCGCTCCGCTGGCGGGCAGCGGACACGCTCGAGGTGGCGTACTCCGTGGATTCCGTGGGCGTGCAGGTGTGGCAGCGGGCCGCCGTGAACGGAGGGCGCACGCACCTCGCCTTCGTCGCGCGCGGCCGGTGAAAGGGCCGCGCTGGCGCGGCGCTGTCCAACGTGGCGTTGCAGCAGACGGGCGAGCTGCGGAAGCCTCGCTGCGCTCGGCAGTGGTATCCTTCGCCCGCAGCTGAACTTGGGCGTTGGGCGGACAAATGCTCCCTTGTCGGGTCGGCACGTGTGGGGGGTAGCGCCGCGCGCGATCATGAGGGTCGCGCGCCCGAGCCGCAGCGCCTGGCTGCCGTCGTCGCGCCTGCCCACGCGCGCCCGAGCCCGCGCGCCGGACGGTCGGCGCGCCCGAGCCGTCAGCCACGCATCGTCGGCGAGTATGCCGTTGCACCGCGGACTACCCGCACCGGCCCAATCGCGCCGCGGGCTCGCGTGGCGCTTTATCGCGCCGCTTGCCCTCGGCGCGCCGCCGCCCAACGTTCCGTTGCTGCTGACGGGTAGACCAGTCGAGCCGTGCCCGCCCGCCGGCACGATCGGTGGCGGCTCGCGTCGCGCTCGGGCGGCCCGCAGCAGAACGCGCCGCGTTGGGCGGACATATGCTCCGTCGTCGGGCCGGCACGTGTTGGGGGGTGACGCCGCGCGAGATCCCGGGGCCCCGCGCGACTGAGCCCCAGCGCACGCCCGCCGTCGTCGCGCGAGGCCACGCGCGCCCGGGCCTGCGCGCCGGACGGTCGGCGCGCCCGAGCAGTCGTCCCCGCGCCGCAGACTGCACGCGCGGGCCCACGCGCGCCGCGAGCCCGCACGTGGGTGCATCGCGCCGCTTGCCCTCGGCGCGCGGCCGCCCAACGTTCCGTTGCTGCTGACGGGTGGACCGGGCGAGCCGTGCCCGCCCGCCGACACTCTCGGTGGCGGCCCGCGTCGCGCTCGGACGGCCCGCAGCAGAACGCGCCGCGTTAGCCCGCAACTTCCAACGGCATCCGGCATGGCTACTCCCGAAGCCCTCGATGCAGCCGTCAGCGCATTCGTTGCACGGGTCCGAGGTCTGCAGGCGCCAACTCGCGTGGCTCTCGGAATCGCGGAGGCGAGGAGCCCGCGCTGGATCCGGCAGCAGGAGTGGGCTAGCCGACCGGGCATCTACGCCTACGTCTCAGCCGGCAAAGTGCGATACATCGGACGCGCACTTGAGCACACGGGCTTGGGCGCCCGGGTAGGTGATCACGTCAAGGAACGGTACCGGGGTGACCCAAGGTGGGACGCCGTTCTCGATGATCCAGATGCTCGAGCGGTAGCCTACGCCTTCGGACGGGACGATGGCTATTGGGTTGCGGCGCTTGAGCTCTACCTCTGTCGCGAACTCGCGGGCGATCACCTCGTGAACCGGCGTCGCGGCTAAACAGCCTCCTCACACCTGCGGGCTAACGTGGCGTTGCAGCAGACGGGCGAGCTCTGGATTGCCTCGCTGCGCTCGGCTTTCGTATGGTTCGCCCGCAGCTGAACTTGGGCGTTAGATCGCTACCACCTGAGAGTATCGCACCCATTGTTACGCCTGACGACCGCGCGCAAAGTGGCCGACGTCCTGTGGCCCGCGTTCCGTGAGTACGACGGCGCCATCGTCCTCGCCGCTGACGACGTGCCGCCGCCGGCGGAGCGAGAGGGCACGCTCACGGAGTACGAACGCTTTTACGGCCACACCCACCTCCAGGACGTCTTTCGGTGGGACGTGCCGTACGTCCACGACCCCGAGTTGGACCTCGAGCGTCCGGACCCGGCCACGCCGGAGTTCACCGCGGCATGGGAGATGGCGCAGCGGATTGGCGCGATGTGGCTCGCCAAGCTCACGGCCGACTTTCCAGCTTACCGGTTTCGGGTGTACGTCTCGAAGTTGGACGATCCGATCATCCACTTCCACCGAGTCCGGCAGGGTGAGCGCCCGTGGTTCACGGACGAGGAAGCCGCGGAGTCAGTCGCGGCTGGTACCCTCGTCGTTCTTGATACCAGCGCTCCGACGGGCGGGCAGACCGCGGCAGCGATCTAACGTGGCGTTGCAGCTGACGTAGGAGCTACGGTGCGCCTCGGCTCCGCCTCGGCATTATTGCCCTCCTACGCAGCTGAACTTGGGCGTTAGCTAGACACGTCCTTCTCTGTCCGCATCGTATGCAGCTCCGGTCCCGCCCGTTGTTCCGCACCCTCGGCGTCGTCGGCCTTGGCACACTGGCGCTCGCAGTAAGCACGAGCTGCCGGTCGGATGGTCCAACCTCAATCGACCCAAGCCGCTTGCGGGTTCAGCTAGCCGGGGACTCGGTCGCGGGATACATCGGGGCGCACATCCTGATGCCGTTCGTGGTCACGCGGGGCGGGCAGCCGGTGACGGACCTGCCGATCCTGGTGACCTCGACCGACACGAGCGTGGTCCGCGGGAGCCTGTTCGAGGAGAGCCCGCGGAGGGTGGTGCTCGCGCGGGCCGTGGGGCCGGGCGTGGCGCGAGTTGTCGTATCGGTGCAGGATGGTACTAGCAGCGCGGCGGACACGCTGATCATCTACGCGCTCTGACGACGGACCTGTTCAGCCATCGCGCCGGGCTAGCTAACGTGGCGTTGCAGCTGACGGGCAATAGCGAGCATCAGGTTGTGCCCGGGCGGGCGGCATCACACAATCGAGGCCGGCGCGCGGGCCGGCTCGACGCCCGCAGCTGAACTTGGGCGTTAGATGGCCACGACCTCTCGCGACCGCACCCGAGTGCGATGACCAGCATCGGTGACCTAGTCAGCGATCTGACGGCGGCCGTGCCCGACCTGCGACCCCTGATCGACGAGCACCGCGACGTCGATGGCGAGCTACTGTCGCACCCCTTCATGGCGGACGTGACACGATGGCTCGTTGCGCACGGCCCATCGCCCGTGGTGCTCGAGCTGCTGGACCGGCACCTACGCGATGGTCACGAGGCAGTCCAGGATGTGATCTGGCTATCGTTCCTGGAGAACCTTGAGCAGGAGCACACGCAACTCCGCGCCGCCCTTGGCCCCGGTCTGCGGGCAGGGCTGGCGGAGTTGGAGGGATGGTGCGACGAGGACGCCATCTAACGTGACGTTGCAGCTGACCGAGCCTCAGAGCATCAGGTTTCTCCCGAGCGGCGCTCCGAGCCCGGCTCGGCGTCCTTGTGGGCGCTCGGCGCGGGGCTCGGCAGCTGAACTTGGGCGTTAGACCTCAACGAGCACGGAGCGTACGTCAAGCATGTGGTACGTCGTGCATCACGAAGGGGTGCCGGTCGGGCGCGTCGAGCTGACGCCACGTGTCGGCTTGGCGGCGGGCGAGCTCCTCACGCTCCCCGGTTACGAGATCGTCCGCGCGCGCGTGGATGCAGCTTCGGCGGTGCTCTGGGCGACGGGCGTCTTCGGGCCGCCTGCGCCACCGAGCGCCGACACGGACGCGGATCTCGAGGCCCGCACGGCGTTGGCCACCGCGGCGGCGCTCGGGCTAGAGCTGCGCGACGATCACGGCCGGCCGGTGCCAACCACCTTCGTGAACCTCCTTTCGGTCGACGAGTTCCGAGGCGAGGTGCTGGCGGTGGTGCGGTTCGCGGATTCACACGCCGGAGTAGGAGCTGCGCTGGGCGCGCGGTCCGCGGCCAGACATGGTCACGCCTGAGGTCTAACGTGGCGCTGCAGCTGACGTAGGAGCTATGGTGAGCCTCGGCTGCGCCTCGGCACTATGAGATTCCTACGCAGCTGAGCTTGGGCGTTGGGCGGATATAGGCGCGGTCGTCCGGCCGGCACGTGTTGGGGGTGACGCCGCGCACGATCACGGGCGCCGCGCGCCCGAGCCGCCTCGATCCGCACGCATCCTCGCGTCCGGCCACGCGCGCCCGAGCCCGCGCGCCGGACGGTCGGCGCGCCCCGGCCGTCGTCCACGCGTCGTCGGCGCGCAGGCCGTCGCGCCGCGGACTACCCGCACCGGCCCACGCCCGCCGCGGGCCCGCGTGAGGTTCCCTCGCGCCGCTTGTCCCCGGCGCGCCGCCGCCCAACGTTCCGTTGCTGCTGACGGGTAGACCGGTCGAGCCGTGCGCGCCCGCCGGCTTGATCGGAGGCAGATTGCATCGCGCTCAGACAGCCCGCAGCAGAACGCGCTGCGTTCGGCGGACGCATACCTCTCTCGGGTGCCAGAGTGATATGACTGACCTTCCCCACACGACGCGCGCCAAGCAGGCGCTCAGCCTCGCGCAGGAGGCTGCGGTCGCGCGTAGCGACGAGTTCGTGGGTACGGAGCATCTGCTGCTTGGCCTACTTGCGGAGCGCACCGGGCCCGCCGCTCAGGTTCTGGCGCACCTCGGCGTCACGCGCGAGCGCGTGGAGCAGCTCCTCGCGCAAGCCCGCCCGCACGCCTAGCATGGCGCGACGCCGCCGAACGTGTCGTTGCAGCTGACAGGCGCGTCACACATCGTGGTGTGGCGCCGGCGTGCCGTGTCGAGCGGAGCGGGCGGCGGTGCCCCAGCCGAGCCAGCGCCCGCAGCTGAACTGGGGCGTTAGATGGTCACTCACTCCTGCGCGTCCGAGCGAGGTAGCGCCCCATGGTGAAGTTGTGCGCGCTGATCGGCGCAACGGCCGGCGGCTACGCCGGCTGGGCGCTTGGGGCGCTGGCGGGGCCGTTCACCGCGTTTGCAGTGAGCATGGTCGGCACGGGCATCGGGCTGTACTGCGGTCGGCGGGTGGGCCAGCACTACCAGGGGTAAGGACCCTCGCGCTCGAGTTAGGTGTGCGCCATCTAACGTGCGTTGCAGCAGACGGCGCACGTAACGCATCATAGGTGCGCCCCCGCGGCGTTCCGCGTCCGCAGCATCAAGGCGTCGTGCCGGCGGCGGCGCCGCAGCTGAACTTGGGCGTTAGATCACGAACAGACTTCTGCGTGACTCCCGATGCTTCCGCTACCACGGCGTCTGCGCGCCGCGCTGTTCCTCGCCGGTGCCTTCGGTGCTCTATGGGGCGGCTTCGGACTCGCGAGCGCCAGCCTCGCTGCCGTCGCCGCAGAGGCGATTCGCGGCACGGCCACGTCGAGCGGTCATGTGCTCGGCGTAGCGGCGGGATGGACAGCCACGGGTGCCGTCGTCGGGCTGGCATTCGCCGGGTTGCTCGCCGTGCTCGCGCGTGGGGGATCTGTGGAGCGCCTCACCGTCGCCCGCGTCACCGGATGGGGCGCCATGGCCGGGGCTGCGGTCCAGCTGCTCTGGACCGCGTGGGACCGGCTCATGGGGGTGGCCCTAGCCTCGACGAGCGCACTCACGGTCGCGCTCGTCTTCGCGATGGTGATCGGCGCGTGGTCCGGAGCCGTGGCCCTGTGGCTGGCGCTGTGGGCCGCTCAGCGCCGCGACAACGTCGCCGGGAGGCGCGTCCGCGCGATGCCGGAGCATGGCTTGGGGGCTGGCGACGTGCCCACCCCACATCCTAGTCCGAAGGTCTCGGCGCGCGTGATCTAACGAATCGTTGCAGCTGACGCGGCCTCGCAAGCATCATGAGTTGTCCGGCTCAGCCTCGATGCCCGAATCGGCTCTCGTGCGCCCGCTCGGTTCGGAGCCGCGCAGCTGAACTTGGGCGTTAGCCGGTCCACACATTACTTGCAGCGCATGCGCATCGTTGCGCCCGTCATCGCCGTCACGCTCAGCATCAGCGGCGCATCCATCGCCTCGGCCCAGGCGTGTACGCCGCCTGCGCGCCCGCTCTTCGAGTTCCAGGTCGAGCAGCCGGCCGCCTACAGTGGTGACTCCACGTTGCGTCCGCGCCCCGCTGCCCAGCGGTTCGTGCGCATCCGGGACAACCCACAGGCGTTCGTCGTACAGTTCATCGTCGACACCGCCGGCCAGCCGGTCACTGGGTCGTTCAAGGTGCTGAACTCCCCGGCTGAGAGCGCGTCTGACAGCGCACGCACGGCTATGGCGCGCTGGCGCTTCACGCCGGCAGTGAAAGACGGGTGCAAAGTACCGCAGGTCGTGCAGACCGCCGTCCAGCGCTGAGACCTTGCGCAACCCATGGAGCGCGGCCAGCTAACGTGGCGTTGCAGCTGACAAACGGGCTAGGGACTGCCTCGGCTACGCCTCGGCGATTGTATGATCCGCTTGCAGCTGAACTTGGGCGTTAGCCCGGCAACCGCGATCACATGAGTCCAAGCACTCGGCGCCTCGTGCAGGCAATCGTCGCGTGGCCCGCTGGCATCGTGGTGGCGCTCGTGCTGTTCGTCATGACAGCGCCCAGCTGTCCTGCGGGCGAGGCCTGCACGCTTGAGCCGGTGCCCGCCTGGCGCATCGTCGCGCTGCTCACCGTCGCGCTGGGACCGGGCCTCCACGCCACGCTGTCGTGGTGGCGCGGGCGGCGACCTGCGGGCTAACGTGGCGTTGCAGCTGACAAGGCGTGCGCAGCATCAGGTTTCTCCCGGCTCGGCTCCCGTGCCCGCCTCGGCTCCAGCGCGCGCGCTCGGCTCGAATCCTTGCAGCTGAACTTGGGCGTTAGGCCGCGACACACATTCCCTCCGAGATGGACGGCGAAGCCCCGGCGTGGTCGTTCTGGATGCTGCGCGCCGCAGCTGCCCTCGCCGGAGTCGCGCTCGTGCGCAGCGGGATTCACGGGCTGCGTGGCCGCGCGCTCGGCATCGCGAACACTCCCAGTGGGACAGTCACCCCGGCCACCGGCTGCGCCGCGCGATTCTGGGGCGCGTTCACGCTGTTCTGCGCCTTCGTCTGCCTCGCGTTCGCCGCAGGCGGTTTCACCGAGTAGCTGCCTACCGCATCGGGAGGTAGGTGTGCGACGCGCCGGCCTAACGTGGCGTTGCAGCAGACGGCCGGGCTATCGTATGCCTCGCTGCGCTCGGCTCGGGTGTATCCGGCCGCAGCTGAACTTGGGCGTTAGGCAACGGCACGGGGCGCAAAGACTTGGAAGTGGGTGGTCATCGCGCGCGCCTGTCGTATGTCGCGGCGGCTCGGGGAGGCGCGGGCGAGCCCCCGCGTGGCAAGCATCAGGTGACCGGCGGGTGAGGCGCGCGGGCGACCCGCTGGCGGCGCGGCGCATGAGGTCGCGCGCAGGCAGCGCCGCGCAGCCCGAGCTTTGGTGCGTGACGACGCGTGCTCTTCAGGCAGCAGCGCCGCGCCACGCACAGGCCGGTGCCTAACGATGCGTTGCAGCAGACGTGGCCCCGGGTGCATCATCGGTCCTCCGGCTCGGTGGCACCGCGCACCTCGGCCCCCATGCGCGCGCTCGGCGCCGGCCACGCAGCTGAACTTGGGCGTTATGCCGCAACCCACATCCGGAGCCAGGAGAGTGCCCGTGCGTTCAGTTCACGTGCTCACCGCAGTCGGCGCCGTTGCGCTCGGCCTCGCCGCACGCTCCCTTCGGTTATCGCGCGCGGCGCACGGTGAGCCCGCCCTCTGGGTGCTCGGCTCCGCGCCGAGCTTCTGCTGGGCACTCGGCGGGGCGGCCGCGATCCTCGCCGTCGCGCAGTGGATCCGACCGGGACCGCGGAGCGGCTGGGCGGCCGCCCTCAGCTACCTGGCCACCGCCCTCATCTACGAGCTCCGACAGCGCGGGGACGCGCGCCAGACCTTCGATTGGGTCGACGTGGCAGCACTCCTCGCGGGGGCCGCCGTGGCGCTTCTGATCGATCAGTGGGTCGCTAGGGCCGAGAGCGCGCCGCCGGGCGCCGGCGTGGCAGCGGCATAACGTGGCGTTGCAGCTGACGTAGGGGCTGCGGAGCGTGCGGCTGCGCCGCACGTTGTGTCATCCCTACGCAGCTGAACTTGGGCGTTAGCCCGTCGACGCACGCCGGCGCCGCCACCCGGCTCGTTCCCTGGAGGTCCCGATGCCCGGCTCGTGCAGCTGGTTCCCGCTGGGCCCCGACGAGATCCGCGCCTGGGTGGAGCGGCATCGCCACGAGCTCCCGCACACGCTCGCGGAGCTGGTGCGCTACCCGGTGCCGTTCCGGAAGGCCATCGTGCACGCCGTGTCACCCGAGGTGCGCGTGGCGCTCTGGGGCGAGCACCTCGCCAGCTTCCTCGCACCCGGCTCGACGCTCGCAGACGAGCAGCAGGCGCTCGTGCGCGACGCCCTCGCGCAGCTGCCGGCCCTCGTCGGCGTGCCGGTCGAGGAAGGGCGGCCCCGGGTGCGGCAGCTTGAGGAGCGCATGCGCGGCCTCCTCACGCGCCAGCAAGCCTACGAGATGTTCGGCATCCTAGGGCCCCCGGAGCCGCCCGAGGGGGGTTACCGATCCCACCGGACGCGCTGCCCCCGGGCGCGGGCTAACGTGGCGTTGCAACAGACGGCGGGACTAATGTGAGCCTCGGCTGCGCCTCGGCATTGGTAGGTCCCGCCGCAGCTGAACTTGGGCGTTAGCCCGACAACCAGACACGTATGCACCCGAGCACCCGGCGCCTCCTGCGGGCGATCATCGCGTGGCCGGCTGGCATGGCTACGGCGCTGGTGCTCGTCGTCGTGACCGCGCCCGGCTGTCCGGCGGGCGAGGCGTGCGCACTCAAGCCGGTGCCCGCCTGGCGCATCGCCGTGCTGCTCACGGTCGCGCTCGGACCGGGTCTCTATGCCACGCTGTCCTGGTGGCGAGGACGGCATCCTGCGGGCTAACGTGGCGTTGCAGCAGACGGCGCGGGTAACGCATCATGGTGCGACGCCCGCCGTCCTCCACGTCCGCAGCATCACGGCGTCGCGCCGGCGGGGGCGCCGCAGCTGAACTTGGGCGTTAGGGCGCACACGGACACTCTCATGGACCCGGGCACACGCATCCGCCGATTTGCGCCCGACGAGTGGCGCCTGTACCGCGACCTGCGGCTGCGCGCACTCGCCGAGTCACCGGACGCCTTCGGGAGCACGCTCGAGCGCGAGCGCGAACGAGCCGACGCTGATTGGGCGGAGCGGCTGGACGCCGGCGCGCGCTCGGCGGCGGAGGCGCCGCTCGTGGCGGAGCGTGGCGGCGAGGCGGTCGGTCTGGCGTGGGCACGGCTGGAGGACGGCGCGCCCGGGGTGGCGCACCTGTACCAGGTATGGGTCGCGCCCGAGCATCGAGGGCACGGAGCCGCGCGTGGCCTCCTCGCCGAGGCGGTGGCCTGGGCACGTGCGGCTGGTGCGCACACGCTCGCGCTCGACGTGACGTGCGGCGACACGCCGGCTATGCGACTCTACACGCGCGCGGGCTGCCAGCCCGCCGGGGAGCCGCAGCCGCTGCGTCCCGGATCGGCGCTCCGCGTGCAGCCGCTCCGCCTGCCGCTTACCGAGTCTGACGCGCCGTCGCCCTAACGTGGCGTTGCAGCTGACGGGTGAGCTATGGTAGCCTCGCTGCGCTCGGCGATGGTTGGATTCACCCGCAGCTGAACTTGGGCGTTAGACGCACGACCCAGGTCTTCACGAACATGAGAGTGCATGACCTTCTCGTGCTGCTGCCCCGGCTCGTCGCCGGCGTTGTGACCGTTGTCTTGGTGCGCGACGCTGGGCAGCTACTCCGTGGGCGGCGCACCTGGATGCTCGGGCGCGGCGGACTTCCGACGCTCCTCTCTGGGTGGTCGGCACGGGCTTGGGGGGTGATCTTCTTGGCGCTCGCGACGGCCTTCGGAGCGTTCGCGCTCCTGTGGCGCGGGCCGGCCGAGTTGCCGTGACCTGGCGTCTAACGAGTCGTTGCAGCTGACGTGGCCCGTCACGCATGATGGTGATCCGCCCGCCAGCACTCCAATGCGGGGCGATGGTCGCCGCGCCCGTCCGCGCCGGCCACGCAGCTGAACTTGGGCGTTAGACCGCAGCTACCCTCACGCGAACAGGGCGGCATCGTGGTACGTCGGGCGTACCTACTCCTGAGCTTCTGCCTCGCCGGCTGCTCCGACCCGTTCGAGCACCGACGGACCCTGGTGGACACGCCCCTCGTGCCGACGGACACGCCGACGCGCCTCGCGCCACGAGCGCCGCTGCGTGCAATCGGCCGCGTCCACGAGGTGTGCTTCGAACTCGGGCCCGGCTACGGTGTGGACGCGCACGGCACCGCACAGGACCATCGGTGGCGGATCGTCCGGCCCGACAGCACCCGTGTGACGCCGATGGTGGTGCTGGTCGCCCCCGACAGCCAGCGCGTCCGTCTCTCACTGTGGGCCGGCTTGCCTCCCTCGGCGCAGTCGGATGGTGTCGCGTGCTTCGAGCCGCCACCGCCGTTGCCGCCACGTGACCGGGGGCGCCGCTACGTTCGCCTCGAACTCAGCGCGGACGATTCGCTCCTGGTGCGGCGCGTGCGCTGGTGGTCCGGCGAGCGATGGGGCATCCTCTAGCCCTGCGGTCTAACGTAGCGTTGCAGCAGACGGCGCCCCGCGAGCATCATGGGTCACCCGGCTCGGCTTCCGTGCGCTGCTCGGCTTCAACGCGCGCGCTCGGCTTCGAGCGCCGCAGCTGAACTTGAGCGTTAGGCAGTCACGGAGGCATAAGTGTGGATTGAGCTTGACTCGCAGGCCGCCATCGACGAGTTGCACGAGCGGTTCGGCGACTTCCACGACGGGTGCCTGCGCGAAGTGGCGCTCGCCACGGAGACGTTCGTCGACGAGCGGGCCAGCATGGCGTGCCCAGGCCACCTCGACACCGCCGCGCTCCTTTTCTTCCAGCGGCAGAGCCGCGACCTCGGGGCGGTCGAGATCCGCTGCCGCGGTGTCTCCGG
>JAESGR010000759.1_pt1 | contig 15631 bp, 5 predicted proteins | sample 9269771 | NCBI WGS metagenome assembly JAESGR01 (sample SAMN15739572, study PRJNA653492) | algae metagenome | isolation source: Chroococcus sp. CMT-3BRIN-NPC107 and co-occurring heterotrophs from well... | place: USA: Clark Mountains Wilderness, California | collected 2010-04-18
GAACCCGTTCCGCCTCCACGCCTCCGAACACCATGCCCCCGAGAAAGCCGTTGCCAACAGGCAGGGCTTCGTTCCAGCTCATGGCCGGATGGGTATACCATAACTGGAGCGGGGGCTGCGCGCAGGCAGTGGAAGAAAGCAGGAGAAGAAGTAAAAAACGCATGTTCAAATTTAGGTATGAGGCGCAGGATTATGGTTGGTGGTTTGTGGTTTGGTGGTTTGTGGTTGGATTGCGGGTTTCTTTTTCACGCAAAGACGCTAAGATCCGCAAAGACGCAAAGGATATGTTGTAACTTGGAAACCCCAAAATCGAATCGTCAATCGTCAATCGTCAATCGTCAATCGTCAATCGTCAATCGTCAATCGTCAATCGTCAATCGTCAATCGTCAATCGTCAATCGTCAATCGTCAATCGTCAATCTGCACATTTGCACATCTGCCCATTTACTTCCTTTCCACCACCATACAAACCACGCTGCGAGGCGGAAGCGTCAGCCGGACCCCATTGGTAATGGCTGCCGAATAGGGCTTGAGGGTCGCATAGTGGGAAGGTCCGCCGGCCACACCTGAAGGGCCCTGGCCGTTGACAAACACCTTGCGCGAGAATTCGCCGTTATCGCTGCCGCCGGTGAGCGTATACCAGTACACCCGGCTGCCCGGCTGAAAATTCCGGAATGCCAGCTGTACCGACTGACTGCCGGTACTCTTGTTGACGACGGTAAGACCTACTTCCCCGGAAGTAAAGGAGGAGGCATAGGTTTCCAGTGCAGTATTCGTATGCGTGGAAGATACAAGCCGGTCGCCCAGCATCTTCTGGAAAAAATACATATGGTAAAAGGCCGGCCGTGGATTCCAGCGGTCAACGCCCGGTTCGTCTGCCTGCGCAAACAGCCCGTGATCATTACCGTTATCCCAGCCGTTGGCCAAATCCCACCGGCTGGCCATGCCGTATTTGTTTTTCATCAGTTCCCCCAGCACCAGTACGGCATGCATACCGCTGACATGCGAAACCATTTGCCGGGAGCCCACGGCAAAAATGTTCCACTCCGTCAGGGCAACGGGCTTCATCTGCACATTTCCACGGCTGGTGGTGGTATGCATCCAGTCCATCATCTTCTTTGTTTCGGTAACCGCAGAGGCCAGGATTTCCGCTCCGTTCGAATTGGTATTGTACGGCGTGTAGTAACTATGGATAATGTAAAAGTCAGGGCGGTTTCCGGCCTGGCCGAACAGTTTGGCATTCCACTCCTTGTCGATCGCGGGAGCCCAGGAAGGCGGATCTTCCTGCATAAGCTGCGCTCCGATGTAAATGGTTGCACCCACTTCCTGGGCTGCCTTCTGCATGGAGTCTGCGAACACCTTGAAATGCTGCCCGTAAAGTGCTCCGGAGATCTTCTCCGGCTGGCCATCCTTGTTTTTGCTGACATCGATACGGTATCCGGCCTGCCAGGTGCCGTTGCTTTCATTGCCGACTTCCCAGTACTTGGTCCGCCCCCGGTCGTACCGGACCCAATCGGCTGCCAGGTGCGCCGCATCCGCAACGGGATTGCTGCCGGTGCCATACCGTGCGAGCCCGTAATTGACGGTGATGATTCCCTGGTTGCCGGTCTGCCCGAGCATCCGGTAATAGTTGTCCACGGAAAGCGTCCATTCTTCTTCGTTGGTGCCATACCAGTAACCGGCTTTTTCTTTGACGCCATCCGCATTCACCAGCGAGTCCGGTACACCGGCCGGTATTTGTCCTTTCGGCGTATTCCAGAGGAAAACGCTGGACAGGTTGCCTCCCGGGAAGCGCAGGATATGCGGGTTCAGTTGGGTCAGGTGGTTTAGCAGCACGGGCTGGTCCACCATCTGGGTCATGTAGGGATTGGTGTTGTTCCCGAACAGCGAGCGCGGCACTTTCGTGATCACGCCGGACGGATTGATGGTAATGGTAGTGGCACCGGCGGCAGCCAGTGTGGTATCGGTAGCCGCAGGCTTAACAAAATTCCGGGGTTGCCAGTCATTCATAAAAAAGCCGATCGTGGAAGCCAGCGGCGGATCCACCGGGGGTTGCACGGTGGTGGTGTCGACGGGCGGAGGCGGCGGATTCTCTTCTCCGAGGTTTTCTTTCTTCTTACAGCCGGCCATCAGTATCAGGAACCCGGATATAAAAAGAGCGTGCCGGTGAATGGTATACTGAATCATCTGAAATGCATTCTGGTGAAAAAACAAAGAGTCCGCAACAGGTCCTGCGGCAAAGCAGGACTGTGCGGACTCTACTCCTAAACATTGCTTGCGATGCGAAAAATGATAGACATCAGGCTTCGCTTTATTTTGAAAAGTGTAGCCTTAATTGATCCGTACAATCCGCACGTTGTCGAAAGCCGCATTGAATTCAGTAATCGGCTGGTTGCTGTCATTCACCAGCACGAACTGCAGGTTGCCGCCATTATTGGCAAACAGCTGCGACATCGTCTGTGCGGGGTTACCGGTTCCTTCCACACCGTTTGCAGCCGTACGGAACTCGCTCAGCGGAATGGTGATCGTCTGCCAGCCTTCGGTCTTGAAGGTATTGTTGGCAGCCGTTTTCCAGGGCGTATAACGGTAGCGGTACGGACCGCCATCACCGCCTACGCGCATCAGCAGGGTTCCGTTTTTCCAGGCTGTGGGCATGTTCATTTCAAACTTCAGTGCATAGTTGGAAACGGCGTCGGAAAGTACATTGTCCGGAACAAGCGGATTGTTGTTCATGTTTACGGCGCGGTTGTTTTCCCACCAGCTGTTGTTGCCAGCCGGTACGCCGCCGTTGGGATTCACCTGGATATAGTTGCCGCGGTTGCCCGGGAACTTGGAGGCGTCGTTGGACTTGATACCACCCCACCAGGCCCAGCCGAACTTCGGATCGCCGTCTTCAAAGTTGGCGACCATGCCCGTATGGTGCGTGTTGCCGAATTCGATGTTCTGGTTGAAGCCCGTGCCGTACTTGCTCACTACCTGGACGGTACCGGTCTCGGTGAGTCCGGCAGGAACGGTCACGCGGATCGTGGCCGTATCCACTACGGTTAGGTTGGTGCCTTCCAGGTTACCGGGGAAGATCACTTTTTCGATACCGAAGAAGTCGGTACCGCGGATGGTCACCACTTCACCGGGAAGAGCCATTTCATTGGAAATGGAGCGTACCGATGGCGGAGGCGGAACGAGTTTGAAGTCGTACACGGCTTCGCCCTTCGGCGTAACGATCCGCATCTTGTTGGACACGGCAGGGTTGGTGGCTTCCGTTACGATATTGCTCGGGATCTGCAACACAATATTGGTATTGGTTACATAGGTCGAGGTAAACGGAACGGGCTGGTCGTTGATGAAAATGTTGGTCAGCCCTTTAAAGTTCTGGCCCTGGATAATGATGTATTTCCCGGTGAGTGAAGTAGTAAAGGTGCTGTCGCGGTTGGTGCTGTCAGCGGCCCGCACGCTGCTGATGACAGGAGGACCGGCTGCCACCTCATCATCGCCTTCCTTGTCGCAGGAAACTGCCAGGATCGAAAGGGACGCGAGCAGGAACAGCAGCAGCTTATTGAATTGAAGCGATACGTGTTTCATATCTGTAGTCTTTTGAAGAGCGTTAGAAAGTTTGATTAAGGCATCTTGCTGAAATCGAACGGAACGGCCGGCTGGTTCAGGTTCGGCGCGCGGAGCAGTTCATTTGCAGGAATCGGCAGGAAGAACGTGGCCGCAGATGCCGGGTAGTACATCGGATTGTAGGTTACCGTGTATTCGCGCGGATGGGTACCGGCTTTGTACGTGATGGTATAATCCCCTTTGTCCTGCTTGGCAATGATGTCCAGCGCTTTTGCCGGGTTGAAATAATACAGGCGCACGAGCTCATACCAGGCCTGGCCTTCCATGGCGAATTCGATCCGGCGCTCGTTCCAGATATTGTCAAAAGTCAGCTCATCCACCGGGGCCACACCGGCCCGCTCGCGCACACGGTTAAAATACTCCAGGGCCTCCGGGTCCGTGGTGCTGGCATTGTTGCCGAGGATTGCCTCGGCATAGGTCAGGTATACGTCTGACAGGCGCAGCATGTAGGTTTTAATGTTGGCGGCCATGAAGGTGCCACCACCATTGCGTGCCGGGGTACCGATGATGTATTTCTTCACGTTGGCGCGGTCGGTGATATCATACTTGATACCGTTCTCACCCAGTTCGGGGTAGGCATCTCCATTGAACATAAAGGAAGCTTTCCGGCGGATGGAATCATTCAGGTTGGCCATGTAGTACCGTACCAGGTCAGCGGAGGCACCGTGGGCGCGGCCCCAGCCGTCGCCGGTGGTGGTCACTTCCGGAGCATAGGCCATATAAGCCTGGAAGGAGTTGTTCACGCCCCAGGGCTGGCTTTGCGGCAGCCAGTAAAGAGCGAACAGGGTTTCCTTGTTTGTCTTCTGCCAGTTGTTGTTCTCGCTGCGGAACAGGTCGTAATAATTAGGCTCCAGCTGGAAAGGACTGTTTTTAATAACGCTGGCGGCATAATGCTTGGCGCTGTCCAGGTCGGCCTGGTTGCGGGTGCCATTCTGTCCCACACCGGAGCGGATGAGGTACATCTTGGCCAGCATGCCTTCGGCAGCCCATTTCGTCAGGCGGCCCTCACCCATGGGGGCGGAAGTCAGGTTCTGCGAAGCAAAACGCAGGTCGCGGATAATGAATTCCCAGATGCTTTCCACCGTGTTCTTGCGCAGCGAGGTATCAGAGCCCTGGTTCACGTTGTCGTAAATAATGGGCAGCTCGCCGAACAGGCGCACCAGGTAGGAGTAGGCAACGCCGCGCATAAAGCGGGCTTCACCGCGGGCATAGTTCTTTACTCCTTCGTTTACGTTGGTGGCATAGCGGTCGATGTTGGCCATCGTCACGTTGCTCTGGGCAATGATCTTGTAAAAGGACTGGTAAGCGGACAGCAGCGCCGCATTCGTATTGGATACGGTGAACTGGTAGAACGGGTTCCAGTCGTTGGAGATCATGTTGCCGCCCCGGGCATCACCGATACCGAAGGAGCTTTTATCGTTATAATCGAACCAAACGATGTTGTACAGGGGGGCCGTACCCGCAAGCACTTCGGCTTCGGTACGGTAAAAATTGCCTGCATTGATTACGGTCAGCGGGGGGCGCTCCAGGAAGTCTTTCTTACAACCGGCCAGCACGCCCGCGGCCATCAGGCATATGAGTAAGGAATAGTGTACGCGTTTCATTGTTTTCTTTTTTACCAATTAGAAATTCACTTGCAGGTTCAGGGTATACATCCGGGTGGAAGGATAACGTCCGTAATCCACACCTACAAGGTTGCCTCCGTAAGTACCCACTTCCGGATCATATCCTGTGTACTTGGTGAAGGTGGCCAGGTTCTGCACACCGGCCGCCAGGCGCACACCTTCCAGGTGCAGGCGCTGGGAAATCTTGTTGGGAATGTTATAAGCCAGCTGCACGTTCTTGATGCGGATGAACGAGCCGTCTTCCACATACCACTGCGTAGCCTTGCCGTTGTCGTTGGCAGCGTTGCCGGTGATCCGCTGGATGCGGGTACCGGGGTTCAGCAGCACTGGGTCTCCGGCCGGATCCACCGTAGATACGCGGGCAAAGTTGAACGCATTCTTCAGCATGCCGTTTCCTACACCGGCCCCGTTGGGGTTCTCGTTGCGGAAGCGGGCGTAGTTGAAGATGTCGTTTCCTTGCGCACCGTTCACAAAGGCCATCAGCTCGAAGTTCTTATACGAGAACGTGTTCGAAAGACCAAACGTGAACTTGGGCCAGGGGTTGCCGATCACGGTCATGTCTGCCTGTGTGATATATCCGTCGCCGTTCACATCGCGGAACTTCACGTCGCCCACCCAGGTACCGGTATTGGGATTCACGTTCACGGTACTGGTGCCGGGCGTCTGGATCGCATGTTCCTGGATCTCTTTCACGCTCTCGAAAATGCCAAGGGCCTCGTAACCGTAAAACTGCCAGGCAGGCTGTCCCACAGCGCTGCGGCTGAGGAAGGACGTCATAAACCAGGCGCTGCGGTTCACCGGCGTATTGCGGTACAGCTCCGTGATCTTGTTGCGGTCAAGCGAGAAGTTCAGACCGGTTCTCCAGGTAAAGGGCTTTTCAATATTCACCGAGTTGATGGTGATACCGAAGCCGCGGTTTTCCATGGCACCGATGTTCACGCCGGGAAAGCGGATGTAACCGGGCGACCATTCGTTGTTGCCGCCGGAATAATACGGAAGCTCGTTCAGTGTCAGCAGGCCGTCTGTCTTTTTCACATAGGCATCGGCGATCACCTCGAGGCGGTTGCGGAACATATGCAGGTCGAAGCCGACGTTGAAAGCTTTTGTTTCTTCCCAGGTGAGGTCGGGGTTGGCAAAGTTGCCGGCAATGTAGCCGTTACCCCAGGGCGTGGGTACCCGCTCGAGGTTCGCATAAAAGCTCTGGCTGGTATTCTGGCTGCCGGTGATACCGTACTCCACGCGGAGCTTCAGGTCATTCACAGCGGCCAGGTTCTGCATGAAGGATTCTTCGCTGATTTTCCAGGCCACGGAAGCGGCAGGAAAATGACCCCAGCGCTTGTTCGGTCCGAAAGCGGCGGATCCGTCGGCCCGGTAAGAAGCCTGCAGAATGTATTTGTCCTTGAACATATAGTTCAGGCGGCCGAAATAGGATTCCGAAGCCCAGGACCCGCGGGCGGACGTGGGCGGGTTCACTACGGTGGTACCGCCGTTCAGGTCCGTGATATCATTGTTGATGAAACCCTGGGTTTCGGCCCAGATGTTTTCCCAACGGCTTTCCTGTGCTTCGTGCGAGGCCATGATTCCGAAATCATGGTCCTGGATCTGGCGGTTGTACCGCAGGAGCTGTGTCCAGCCCCACCAGTTGCTGTTGTTGGAAGCGCGCACTGAAGACGAAGTGGTCACTTTAAAGTTACCGAACTCGTAAGCCGGCTTGAACTGCATGTTGTTGCCGTATTCGATATTACCGTTCAGTTCTGTACGGAAAACGAGGCCTTTGAGGAAAGTCAGTTCTGCGAAGGCAGATCCGATACCGCTGGTCCGCTTGAACACGTTCTGGTTGATCGAAGCGAGGGCCACGGGGTTGGTCTGACGGAACTGCGTCTGGTCAGGACCGCCCCAGTTGCCGTTCGCATCTTTCAGGGGAACGGAAGGCGCCTGCGTGATGGCGATGTTGATGATGTCATCATTGGTCACTGTCAGGTCTTCCTTCGTGCCGGAACCGGAAAGGTTCGTACCCAGCTTGATCCAGCTGCGGGGGTTCGTTTCCAGGTTCAGGCGCACCGAAGAACGGCGGAAGCCGGAACCGATGGCGATACCGTCCTGGTTCAGGTGCTCGCCCGACAGGTAGAAGGTCGTATTGTTGGCACCGCCGCTAAGGGAAACCTGGTGCTTCATCATGCCGGCGGTCTTCAGCAGCTCGCGCTGCCAGTTGGTGCCTTCGCCCAGTACGGAAGGATCGGCAAACATGGGGTTCACCGTGGTGCCGCCTACTTTGGCGACTTCATTCATGAAGATGGCGTACTCCTGCAGGGTCATGGTCGGCACGTATTTCGGCCGGTCCTGCAGGGTGTAGAAGGTATTGTAGGAGAAGCGGGAACGTCCCGAGCGGCCGCGCTTCGTGGTGATCACGATCACGCCGTTGGACCCGCGCGAGCCGTAGATGGCTGTTGCCGAAGGGCCCTGCAGGATGTTCATGCTTTCCACATCGTCGGGGTTCAGGGTAGACAGGATGTTGGAACCGTTGGACCCGTTGTTCGGCTGGATCTGCACCCCGTCAATTACATACAGCGGCTGGGTGTTGCCGGAGATGGAGTTGATACCGCGGATGTTCACCGTCAGCGGAGAGCCGGGCTGGCCGCTGTTGGAAGAAACATACACGTTCGAAGCGCGGCCCTGGAGGGCCTGCTCGAGGGTCGTGTTCACGGTCTTCTGGATGTCTTCAGCCGATACGGAAACCTGGGAGGAGCTCAGGTCGGATTTGCGCATCCGGCCGTAGCCAACCACCACCACGTCTTCCATGGTGCGTACGTTCTCGGTAAGTGTTGTATTTACCGTGGTTTCGCTGCCCAGCTTTACTTCGCGGGAAGTGAAGCCCACACCGGTAAACACCAGCGTTTCACCGGGAGCCGCCTCAATGGAGTACTCACCGCTTTCATTGGTCACTGCCGAGCGGGTCGTGCCCTTCACCTGCACCGTCACGCCGGCAACGGTCCGTTCCGTGTTGGTGGTCTGGATGCGACCCGTGATTCTTCTTTGCTGTGCGCTAGCGGTAGTGATACCCAGCACCAGCACGGAAAGGAATGTCCAGAGATAGACAGTCAGTTTCCCTTTTGATTTGCATCTTTTCATATACAAGCATTAGTGTTTAGAAAAAAATTTATGGTTTGCGGTTTACCGTAATCGCTTTGCCGGTGTATGTTACCCGGGCATCGGCCGTACGGGCAGGATCAAACCCGGCCGGCCGGTCCTTTGAAACCCATACAACTTCGAATGTACGCTGCTGCAGCATGCCGGGGAACGAGCCCTTCCGGTCACGGATCGTCAGCGTTTTTTTCAGTTCATTGTACTGGAAGTCGATCGTGGCGAACTGCCCTTTCTCATAATTGTAATTCACACCTTCATCCTCATACAGGGTGAAACTGGCGTCCCGGCCCGTATACACGTACAGGGTAATGGTATCGGCCTGTTTTTCATCGGTGTATTGCAGCTCGGGACCCATGGGCAGAATGCTTCCTTCCCGTACATACAGCGGCATCCGCTCGTAAGGGGCATCGGCTGTTACATCCTGGCCACCGGTGCGATACGCACCCGAGTAGAAGTCATACCAACCGGTCCCGGCCGGCAGGTACAGTTTCCGCTGCCGCTCCTTATAGGTGTACACCGGGTTGACCAGCAGCGAAGGGCCGAACAGGTACTGGTCGCCGATGTAAGCAACACGCGGGTCGCCCGGGAAATCCATGGCCAGTCCGCGCATCAGGGTATAGTGCTGGTGATAGGTTTTACCGGCCAGCGAATAGATGTAGGGCAGCAGGCGGTACCGCAGGTGATCGTAGTACAGCATACTGCTGTAGGCCGGATGGCCTTCCGGTGCGGTATTATAGATCTCGCGGAAAGGAAACTGGCCGTGTACGCGGAACAGGGGCACAAAGGCACCGAACTGGTACCAGCGGGTCTGCAGCTCGCGCCATTCTTCCTGGTCGGCGGCATTGGGACGGTGAAAACGCGGCTCCACCACGAAGCCGCCGATGTCCATGGTCCAGTACGGAAGTCCTGACATGGAGAAGTTCAGCCCGGCGGAAATCTGCGCCTTCATATCATGCCAGCGGGCCCCGATGTCGCCGCTCCAGGTGGCGGCGGCATAGCGCTGCAGGCCGGGGAACCCGGACCGGGTAAGGATGAACACCCGGCTGCCGGGTTTGGTAGCCCGCTGTCCTTCATAAATACCTTTTGCGTTCAGCAAGGGATAGGCGTTCAGCACTTCGGCCGCAGGGCCGGCCGCGGTGCCCAGCATCTGGTCTTTCCGCTTTTCGGGACTGACATTGGACAGGATATCCGGTTCGCTGGCATCCATCCACCAGGCATCCACACCTTTGGTGTACAGCTTTTCGTTCAGCAGGTCCCAGAAGCCTTTCTGCGCCTCTTCATTAAATACATCGTAAAAAGTGGATACGTAGCCTTTTCCGATCCAGTCGCGCTGCCGGTCCGCCACGTTGCGGCGGTACAGCCAGCCTTTCCTGTTGAACTCGTTATAGGCAGGGATGCCTTCGTAAAATTTAGGCCATACGGAGATCATCACCCGGGTATGGTACTGATCATGCAGGGTGCGTACGGCGCTGTCGAAATTCGGAAAACGGGCCGGGTCAAACTCCTGGCTCCCCCACTCCGCTTCTTTCCAGTAACTCCAGTCCTGCACAATATTATCCAGCGGGATCCGGCGCTTCCGGAATTCGGCAACGGTTTCCACCAGTTCCTTTTCGGTCTTGTAGCGCTCGCGGCTCTGCCATTTGCCGAAAACCCATTTGGGCATCATAACGGCCGGGCCCGTCAGCTTGCGGTAGCCTGCAATGACGCTGTCCATATTCGTTCCGGAGATAAAATAATAATCGAGGCGCTGGCCGGCTTCGGAATCGAAAGCAAACACATCCGGCTGCGTGGACGGTTCCAGCCACCGGGCCGTGAGGTACGATTCGCTGCCGGCCGGGATCCACTGGATCCGGATGCTGTTCTTTGTTCCTTTTTTTACCGGGAAGTCCACCAGGGCCGGTGCCGGGTTCCAGGCCTCGCGCCAGCGGTCCAAAACTTCTTTACCGTTCAGCCATACCTTCAGGTACCCCCCGTAGGTAAAGCGGAACGAATGAACATCGTCGAAGGCCGAGCGGAAACTGCCTTCCCAGGTAATGCTGCCGTTGGCCACGTTAAAAGAATCCGGGAGGTGGCGCTTGGAATCGCCCAGCCATTCGTAATTGATGGCCGATTCGGCCCGGCGGAAGGCAATCGCCTCCGGCTTTTTCTGGTCATTGGCGTAGGAAGCCGTGAGCCAGCCGGGTGTGCCTTCCTTGTCGAACAGCTCCAATGACGACAACGGGCGGAAGCTGCGGCCGTCCCCGGCCTGGGTCAGTGAATTATTGTCCCAGAGCACCCCGTAGTTTTTGGAAGAAATAAGAAAAGGGATGGCCACTTCGGTGTTGTTCTGCCAGAGGAAGACCGGGCGGGTCCGGTAATTATAAATGTCGTCCTGGTGCTGCCCGAGACCGTACCAGGCGTCCCCGGCAGGGGCGCGGAAGGCCTGCCGGATCCCCCAGGAGGGCTTTCCTTCAAAAACGGCCGGTTTCAGGGTCCTGCCCCCGGCTTCTTCGCCCAGCAGCCGGCGGCCCCGGGTATCAAAAAAGGCAACGGCTCCGGTCCGGAGCGTCACGGTAGCTACCAATTCGCGGGTACGCAGGGAAATAACGTCTTTACCGGGAACTACATCCCATTTTACGGAGGGGTCTTTTTTATAAACCGTGATAAAGCTTTTGGAAGTGGAGTCGGCACCGGAGGGAAGGGCCAGCACCCGGATGATATTTTCGGCTACTACCTGGAGGCGGACCCGGGCGGCACCACCTGAAAAAGCGGGGTCAGGGGTTACCAGGATGCCGTCTTCGGTTTTAATAAACGAAGCGTCGCCGGGATTGCGGCCAAAACAGAAGAAACCCGCACACAGAAAAAGGCAGAAAAGGACTGATCCTTTTAAACTCATACAGCAAGACTTTTAGCAAACCGGACCTGGACGGACCGTTCACTAAAAGTAGAGGGATTCCCCTAGCCGGGGGGTATGGGTATGTTTCCGATTGGGGGCACAAATGTTAACCGGCGTCCCTAACGCGTTGATTTACGGGGAAATAAATGTTAACCTGAGTCCGGTTACTGCGGATTTCATGAGGAAAAGCCACAAGAAGGCAAAGGGTAAATATTCAGGAATCGGGAGATTCTTTCAGGGATTTTTCTTCCTTACGGCTGGCCTGATATACGGATGGGGTCTGGCCGAATTCCTCCCGGAAGTATTTGGAAAAGATCTTGGGATTATTAAAGCCCACCTGGTAAGCCACCTCGGCAATGGTCAGCCCGCTGCGCTCCAGGAGCTGGGCTCCCCTTTTCAGCCGCAGTATCCGGATAAATTCAAGGGGAGTCTTACCCGTGAGGGAAAGCAGTTTTTTATACAACGCCACCCGGCTCATATATAATTCCTTGCTCAGCTCTTCCACGCCGAAGTCGGGGTTGGACATGCCTTTGTCGACAGCGGCAAGGGCATTTTTCAGGAACTGTTCATCCACCGGGGTCACCGCCAGCGAGGCGGGATTGACCTCCAGCTGCTTCTGGAAATTTTTGCGCAGCTGTTTCTGCCGGGCCATCAGGTTCCGGATCCGGGAGGCCAGGATCTCGAAAGTGAACGGTTTGGTAATATAATCGGAAGCGCCCACCTGGAAGCCCTCCACCTGGGTGGCTTCCGAACTCATGGCCGTGAGCAGGATAATGGGAATATGGGCCGTGCGCGGGTCGTTTTTCATCCGGCGCGACAGCTCGATGCCCGAAAGGCCCGGCATCATAATGTCGGAGACCACCAGGTCCGGCTGCCCGTTCTTTACTTTTTCCCAGCCATCCTTTCCGTTGGAGGCCTCCACCACCGTATAGTGCTGCTTCAGGTTATCCTTTAAATAAAAGCGGAAATCCTCGTTGTCTTCCACCAGCAGGATGGTGGTGCGCCGGGTTCTGCCGTCTTCTGCGGGCTCTTCCCCTTCTGATATAGTATTTTCCACCTCCGGCCCTGGTATATCTGATAAGGGCACCGGCTCGCCCGCCGTTTTCACCGGGAGGGTAACAAGGAAAGCGCTGCCTTTCTCCGGAACGCTGTTCACGGTGATCGTGCCACCGTGCAGCTTTACGAATTCGCGGGTGATCACCAGTCCGATTCCGCTGCCCTGGTTGATCATGTTATCCGGCACGTCGTTCTGGAAAAAGCGTTCGAAGATCTTTTCCTGTTTATCGGCCGGGATACCAATACCTGTATCCTGTACGGTAAGCAGCAGCGACCCTTCGGTTTCCGCCCCCACGGGGGGCCGGTAATCAAGAGTTACCTGCACGGACCCGTCCTGGTGGGTGTACTTGAAAGCATTGGAAAGCAGGTTGAACAGGATCTTTTCCAGCTTATCCTTATCGAAATAAGTTTCCAGGGAAGGGATCTCGCTGTGAAAAGAAAACCGGATGTGCTTGTTTTCGGCTATATCGGTAAATGAATAGGAAATATCGCGGGTAAAGCGGACAATATCGCCCAGCGTGGGATGGAGCTTAAACTCTTGCACCTCCATCTTCCGGAAGTCCAGCAGCTGGTTGACCAGGTTCAGCAACCGCTTTGCATTCCGCTGGACCAATTGCAGCTGCTTTTTCTGGTCGCCGTCCTGCAGGTGTTTCAGAATGCGGTCCAGCGGGGAAAGGATGAGGCTCAGCGGGGTGCGGAACTCATGGCTCACATTGGTAAAGAACTTGGTTTTGAGGGCATCCAGCGCCTGGACCCGCTCGGCTTCTTTCCGTTGCTGCTCCACTTCAAAGCGCATCCGGGCCCGCTCCAGCAGAAAGCGCCGGGCCAGCCACAGCACCAGCCCCAGCAGCAGGGCATAAAGAACGAAAGCCAGCGGCGTGCGCCAGAACGGCGGCCGGATGATCACTTTCAATGACTTTACCTTTTCGTTCCAGCTACCGTCGGGGTTGGTGGCCCTGACCTTGAACGTATAAGTTCCCGGGTCAAGGTTGGTGAAGGTAATGCGGCGCTGGCTGCCGTCGGTGTACAGCCAGTCCCGGTTAAAGCCTTCCATTTTGTAGGCATAGCGGCTTTTGCGGCCATGGGCAAAATCCAGGGCTGCAAATTCTATGGAGAATACATTCTGGTCGTACCGCAGCTGCACGGTTTCCGCCCCGGTGATGGATTCGGGCAGCACGACCCGCCCGTTAAAAGGGCGGCCGGCTTCCACCGGCTGATTGAAGATGTGAAAGGAAGTAAACACGATCACCGGAGGTTGCGCCGCTACCGGGAAAGCGCCCGGATCTATAAGGTTGAAACCGGAGGGACCGCCCACGATCAGCTCACCGCTCCGCAGGCGCAGGGCGGCGTTTTCGTTCCATTCCCGGCCCTGCAGGTTGTTGGCTTCGTCGTACTCGCGAACGGTAAACCGGAGATTGGCCGCATCGGTCCCTTCCACCTTAAGGCTGGCCAGCCCGTTGGGAGTGGTAATCCAGATCCCTCCCTCGCGGTCTTCAGTCAGGGTAAGAATGGTATTATCCGGCAGCCCGTGTTCGGTGGTAAAGGTGCGAAAGGTATTGGTCCGCGGGTTCAGCAGGTTCAGTCCCTCACGCGTTCCGGCCCAGAGCAGACCCCGACGGTCAATGAGCAGGCTGATCATGTTGTTGTTACTGAGCGAGCCCGGCTGCCCGTTGCCGAGGTAATGACGAAAGCGGCCATCCTTCTGCAGCACGTCAATGCCGAATGCGGTGCCGATCCAGAGGTTGCCTTCCCGGTCTTCGGTCAGCGCAGAAATATAGTTGGACTGCAGCTGGCCCTGCTGCTGGTTGAAACGGCGGAAGGTTCCCTTTTCCCGGTCCATCAGGTTCAGCCCGCCATCGAGCGTACCCACCCAAAGGCGGCCGGACCGGTCCTCCAGGATCTCCCATACCCGGTCGTCGGAAAGACTAGTGCTGTCCCCCGGGCGCTGGCGAAAATGAGTAAAGCCGTTTCCGTCAAACCGGTTCAGGCCCCCGGTATAGGTACCGGCCCAGACAACCCCCTTTTTGTCCATATGCAGGGAAACAATGACATTGTTACTCAGGCTGCGAGGATTATCCGGGTTATGCAGGTACTGGGTGAAACGGCCCGAAGCCCGGTCAAAATAAATGAGGCCGCCCCCGTTGGCACCGATCCAGATATTTCCCTTCGGGTCTTCAACGAACTGGTTCACATCATCAAAGGACAGGGAATGGGGGTCGCCGGCCTGGTTACGGTAATGCGGGAACTTTACGATCCGGTCGTTCTGATACGAAACGCCCTGCTTAAAAGTGCCGGCCCAGATCATCCCGTCCCGGTCCCGGTACAGGGTATATATGGAATTTTGAGAAAGGCTTTTCGGGTCACCAGGATTATGCAACAGCTGGCGGATCCGTCCGGTTTTTTTGTCCACCAGATTAATCCCCCCGTGGTCCGTGCCGATCCAGATCATTCCTTTCCGGTCCTGGATGATCCCATTGATCAGGTCGGCTGCCAGCCGGGCCCCGGGGTTTCCGGAATGATAGTGTACCACCCTGCCCGTGGCCGGGTTCCAGTGAAAAGCTCCTTTTGGGCCCCGTGTTTGCGAAATGGTCCAGATCCAGAGGTCGCCGTCCGCATCGGCGAACAGCTGGTACTCGGCCGCCACGTGGCCATTCAGCTGCTGCAAAGCCGGGCTCCGGGTGACGGCCTGGCCGTCCGCTTCCTGCAAACCCATCAAAAGCCCGTCGCGGCGGATGGCCCAAATCGTTCCCCCTTTTCCTTCGGCAATACTGATCACGGACCCCCTCTCCCCATCTGTAGCGATGCGCACCGCTCTTTTTCCGGCTGCCGGAACCCGGTACAGGCCGCTGTCGAGCACAAACCAATACTGGCCCGACCGTGTGGGGAGGATCTGGCGGACCACCGTCCCCGGCAGGCCGAGGGAAGCGAGGTATGGCTGTACGGAAGGATTGAATCGTTCGGTGCGGGAATCGTAGAGGGAGGCTCCGCTGCGGGTATTGATCCAGAGGAGTCCGCCGGGCGCCTCGAACAGCGCGGAAATGTAATTGTCGTTCAGGGAAGCTGAGTCGCCGGGCCGCTGGCGGAAGGTGCGCACCGAATATCCGTCGAAGCGGTTCAGCCCCGACATGGTGCCCAGCCAGACAAACCCGGTCCGGTCGCGTAAAATCGTATTGACCTGGTTATGGGAAAGGCCGCCGGTGACGTCCAGCCGGGAAAAAAGGTAAGAATGCTCCTGCCCTTCGCCGGACAGGCATCCGGCCCAGCAAAACAATAGGATCAGCAGGCAGCGCAGGAACATGTAATGTGTTTGATG